>Ga0079992_129311_pt1 | contig 14919 bp, 15 predicted proteins | sample FaiFalFF_MnMetaG_3_FD_69197 | JGI IMG/M metagenome (GOLD analysis project Ga0079992, IMG submission 69197) | Freshwater microbial communities from Yellowstone National Park, Wyoming, USA - Fairy Falls B (FF_Mn_B) MetaG (SPADES assembly) (version 2) | ecosystem: Environmental > Aquatic >... | reverse complement strand
GGGCGATAGAGGACTCGAACCTCTGACCTCTGGTTCGTGAAACCAGCGCTCTACCATCTGAGCTAATCGCCCCTATATAAGTTTACCCGTTTCCCCGACCCTTTGCAAATGCCTTCGGTGCCCCCCGCCCGTCCGAGCAGGGTGATTACTTCCCAGCCACCGCTCGGACACCCGATGAATCAGGCTCATGGAAATAGCCAATCCGGGCGTCCCGTTGCAAAAGAGCGAATGTCTCCATTATCCTGAATACAAGATACAGTTTGCAGGATACAGGAGTCCCCAAGTGGAGCAACAAATTTTTGGGTACGCCATCACGTTCCTTTCCATCGTCCTGGCCATCATTTCGTGGCGGAACGGACGGGACATGAAGGCGGCTGTTTCTGCCGTCCAGACGGATATCCAAGCGAGTCGGGAGCAGACGGCCCGCCAGCATGAAGACGCCATGAACCTCCTCCGGGCCATCCAGGATCAGATGGCCCGTCAACATGAGCAGGTCATCGGCCTCCTACAAGCGATCCGGGAACAGACAGCCCGTCAGCATGAGGACGCCATGGCCCTCCTGCGGGCCATCCAGGAGAGTGTTCAGGCGACCCGGGAGCAGACGGCCCGCCAGCATGAGGATGCCATGAACCTCCTCCGGACCATCCAGGATCAGATGGCCCGCCAGCATGAGGATGCCATGAACCTCCTCCGGGCTATCCAGGAGCAGGCGGCCCGTCAACATGAACAGGTCATCGGCCTCCTGCAAGCGATCCGGGAACAGACGGCCCGCCAGCATGAGGACGCCATGGCCCTCCTGCGGGAGATGCATGAGGGGGTCGAGCGAATGCATGCCGAGACCCAGCGGGTCCTCCTGCGGATCGCCGAACTCATCGCGGCCGAAGGCGAGCGGACCCGGGCGGTCCTTTCCGGTGGCAAAAGACGCCCCGCCAAGTAGGCCCCAGATGCGGGGTACGGACTTAGCATGGCTGGGATCGATACCGGAACGGTTTTTGTAGAAGGGACGGAGTGACGAAGTGATGGAGTGACGAAGTGACGGAGTCAGGGAGTGATGAAGTAACGAGGGACGGGTAACGAGTAATCAATCATTGCCGTACTGCCCTATTGCCTTATTGCCCTATTGCCGTATTGCCCTATTGCCGTATTGCCTTATTGCCGTGCTGCCGTATCGCCCTAATGCCCATTCATGGACCGCTTGACCTGGCTGAGTCAGTTCGTCCTGTGGGTGTGGCCGGCGATGTTCCTGGTCGTCGCCGGCCTGTTCTATCCGGGTTTGGCCTTGGGCGGCTGGACGGCCGTCGGGGTCGGCCTTCTGCTCATGGAGGGCTTCCGTTGGGCCGAACGTCAGCCGGGTCCCTGGCCCTTTAAATTCCTGACAGGAACGGCAGTCCTGGTCGTTTTGAGCGCCGGCTTGGTCTGGCGGTGGTCCCAGGGAACGGTCGCCACCATGCTGGTCCAGGCGGTCGTCTTGGTCGGCATGGGAACCGTCTTTCGGTGGTTTCAGGTCCCGACGGTCTTCCCGGCGGCGGGCCGGTGGCCGGTCCTGTTCTTGACCCTCGGGGAGTTCCTGTATTGTGCGGGATGGCTGGCCCTGGCGTGGCTCTATCGGTACATGCCCGGGTACGGCCCTGCCCTGACGTGGCGGCACTGGGTGGCATCGCCGCTTCCCCTGGCCGTCTTCCTGCTGGCCTTTCAGTTTATCGGTCTCCAGGCCCTCTTTCGGACCAACCCCGAGCACCCGTCGGGCCGGGCGTGGCTGAGGTCGGTTCGACTCGCCGTCGTCGTCGGGATGGTCGCCGGACCCGTCCTGGGCGTTCACCTCTTTCGCCTGCCGCCCCTCTGGTACCTCGTCGGCCTGCTGTGGCTGTACACCTATCGGACGTATGACCGAGTCCGGACCTGGCTTCAGCAGTGGGAAACCGGCGAGGCGTCCCCCCTGAAGTACATCGAACTCCAGCACCGGACCCTGCGGGAGACTCTCTACTACGGCCTGGTCCTCCTGGGCCTCGTCGGTAACAGCTTCCTGCATTGAAGGGCTTTTTCACGGAGTCGGTCGGACATTCTACTGCCTTGTTAAGATATGGATGCAGGATACAGGATGCATACCCGGTGTGCGGGTTTTCCAGTAGCTGGACTCGGTCTTCGGTACTCGGTATTCGGCCCTCGGCGCGAATCCGGTACCAGGTATCGGGTCCCAGGTGCCAGGTACCGGGCACCGGATTCGGTGTTCGGCCTTCGGTTCTCGGCCCTCGGTCTGGATAAAGAATGCGGGAAGGTCGTATCTCCCTTGCCCCTCATCCCTCCATGGCCGAGGACCGAACACCGAGCACCGAAGACCGAGCCCGGCCCCTGGAAAACGCGCCCATCGGGTTTGCATCCTGCATCCTGGGAGTCCCGCACCCAGGCCATCGCCTATTGCCCTACTGCCCTACTGCCTTATTGCCTTACTGCCCTATTGCCTTACTGCCTTACTGCCCTACTGCCCTACTGCCTCCCCGCCCCCCATCGGTTTGACCCGGCCGACGGGTCTGGCTATGATAGGGGTAGAAGCCAGCCGGGACCAGGTTCCCCGTATTGGGGTGAAAAGGGAAAGGGGTGCAAATCCCCTGCGGTCCCGCCGCCGTGACCGGGGACGAAAGCGCCGGTACGCCACTGGGAGCGGCCATCCGGTCCCTCCCGGGAAGGCGGCGCGAGTAGGACGATCCGGAAGCCGGAAGACCTGCCTGGTCCTGCTCACCGGTCTTCTCCGCGGAGAGAGACCGTGAGGCCGTGAAGGTGCGCTGGGGTGACCCGCCAACCTTCACCCCTCCCGTCGAATCCCTCCGTGGACACCGGACCCGATGACGTGTCGCATTGGAACACCCCGGGAGTCTGCCCGGACGTGGGGCCGGTGTCCGTCCCGAGAAGATCGGCCTCCTCGGCTGGCCGTTTCTGAACCTGCCGGAAGGAGGTCGAACGATGCGCTTTCCCATAAGCGTCTTCAGCGTGAGCAGTGGCCGATGGACGGTCCTCCTGGCCTGGAGTTTCGCCCTGGCCGGGAATGGCGTGTGGGCCCAAGCGCCCGCTTCCTCGTACATTCCCCAACCCTATCCCCTGCCGATCCCCCATGAAACGGTCATCGTCGTCGCCCAGGACGCGCCCGACGACGTTCGGACGACGGGCCGGGACGTCTTGGTTATTCGGGCGGCCGACGCCCAGGCGGCGGGCTTCAAGACGGTCGCCGACGTCTTGCGGTTTTACGGCGTCCTGAACGTCGTCACGACGGGCACGACGCCGGGCTCCCTGACGTCGGTGTTCATCCGAGGCGGGGACGCGAACTACACGCTCGTCGTGGTAGATAACGTGCCCGTCAATGAGGTCGGGGGCTTCTATGACTTTGCCCACCTTCCGTTGGAAAACATCGAGCGGATCGAGGTCCTCAAGGGTCCGGGGAGTAGCGTTTACGGCTCCGAGGCCGTGACGGCCGTCATCCGGGTCTTCACCCGCCGGGGGACGGGCCGCCCAAAGGTCCGTCTATCCGGCCTGGGCGGGAGTTTCCAGACCTTCGGTGGGACGGTCGCCTCCGACGGTGCCCTCGGCCGGGGCTGGCACTACAGCGTCAGCCTCGGGGGCCTGCGGAGCGACCGTCAGCTCCCGGTCAACGACGAATACAGGGGTAGAACGGCCTCTGTCCAGGTCGGAGCCGACACACCGGGCGGTCATGGCTGGGCGCTACGCTATCGGTTCGGCGACTATGAGGTTCACTTCCCGACGCAGGGGGCCGGCGACCGCTTTGACGTCCTGGACCCCCAGCAGTTCCAGCGGACCCGGGAGCACATCGCCGGTCTGGAGTGGACGGCCGCCTGGTCGACCCGGTGGACGACCCATCTGGACCTGGGTTTCTATCGCCGTTCGAGCCACTACGACGACCCCGACGACGGACCCCCCGTCGACTTCTTTGGCCCCTACTGGAGCGACTTCCGGGACCAACGCCTCCGATTCAACGCCTACACGGCTTACTCGACCGGCGGCCACCGCCTCCTGCTCGGCGGCACTTACACGGTCGAGACGGGCGGCAACCGGGACATCTACCAGACGGCGTGGCGACAGCACACCCGCAACACCGGAACCGTCTACCTGCGGGAAGACTATGAGGCCCCGGACAAGCGGTTCGGCCTGACGGCGGGTGTTCGGTGGGAGCACCATTCGGATTACGCCAACGCCGTTTCCCCGGAACTGAGCCTGGCGTACTGGCCCGTCCGCACGCTGAAATTGCGCGGCTCGCTCGGATTCGGCTACCGGGCCCCGGCCTTCTATCAGGTCTACGGCCTGGGCGGCTTCGTCACGGGCAACCCGAACCTCAAGCCCGAGCGAAACGTCGGCTGGGACGTCGGCCTCGAGTACTGGGGCCGCTTCGCCTGGCCCCTCCTGCGGGTCACGTACTTCGACAACCGCTTCGAGGACATCATCACCTTCGTCAACCGGCGAGACCCGGCCGAGCCGGACTACGAAAACCTCCGGACGGCCATCGCCCGGGGCCTCGAGGTCGATGCCGAATATCGGGTCGGCGGCCTCGTCGCTCGGCTGAGTTACGCCTTCACGCATACGGCGGCGACGGACGTCGGCCTCGCCCCGGACCTCAACTTCGTCGAGGGCCAGCCCCTCCTGCGGCGGCCCAAGCACCGGGCGACGGCTTCTTTGGGTTACCAGACCCCCCGCTGGGGCATCGGGGCCGATGTCCTGTACCAGGGTCGCCGGTGGGACCTGGACTGGAGCCAATTCCCGGCCCGGCGGGTCGAGCTACCGTCATACGTGCGGGTGGACCTGCGGGCCCGGTGGACGCTGTGGCGGCAGGTGGCCCTCGTCGGTCGGGTCGAGAACGTGTTCAACACCCATTACGAGGAAGTCTACGGCTATACCGGCCAGAAGCGGGCCGTCTATGCCGGCCTCGACATGACCTGGTAAGGTGCGGCCCCCCGCCCTGGCAAGCGGCGTGGGGGCCATCGGAGCCCGTGCATGGCGTGGCAGATGGGACTGATCCTCGGCGGTGCCCGGAGCGGCAAGACTCGCCTGGCCCTGCAGATCGGCCAAACGTTCCCGCCGCCCCGGTTTTATCTGGCCACGGCCGTGGCCGACCCCGACGACCCGGAGATGCAGGCCCGCATCGAACGGCATCGTCGGGACCGTGGCCCGGCGTGGCACACCGTCGAGGCCGGTCCTGAACTCGCCGAAGCCCTGGGGCGTCTGCCCCGGACGGCTCGCGTCGCCGTCATCGACTGCCTGACTCTCTGGCTCGGCCGATGGATGGAGCGCGAGCCGACCGACGAGGCCGTCCTGGACCGGGCGGAGGCTCTCCTCGAAGCGGTAGGCCGGTGCCCGGCCCCGGTCATCCTGGTGTCCAATGAGGTCGGTCTCGGCGTCGTGCCGATGACTCCCGCCGGAAGGCGCTTCCGGGACCTGGCCGGATGGCTCCACCAGCGGGTCGCCGAGCGGGCCGACTGGGTCGTCTTTACGGTCGCCGGTCTGCCGATGTTCCTGAAGGGGAGGGCGGAGCATGTTTTGGGACCGTCCCCCGACCTGCCGGACGCCGGACCCCACGGCCGTTGAAGAAGCCCGGGTCCGGACCCGAGAACTCCTGATGCCCCTGCGGGCCATGGGGCGGTGCCACGAGGTCGTCGAGCGTCTGGCGGCCATCCAGGGTACGGCGACGCCCCATATCGACCGTCCGGGCCTGCTCCTGGCCGCCGGCGACCACGGCGTCGTCGCCGAAGGCGTGACGGCCTATCCCTCGACCGTGACCCGGGTCATGGTCGAGGTGTTCCTCCGGGGCGGCGGCACGTGCAATGCCCTGGTCCGGGCCGTCGGGGGCCGAATGGCCGTCGTCAACGCCGGAGTCGCCGAGCCCGTCCGAAGTCCGCCGGAGGCCCCGGAGGTCGTCCTCTTCGTCGACCGGCCGGTGCGGTCCGGGACCCGCAACTTCCTGCACGAACCGGCCCTGACGCCGGACGAGGCCGACCGGGCCGTCGAGTTGGGGTTCGAGGTCGGCCGGTCGTTCATCCGGCGGTACGGCCTGGACGTCCTGGCCGTCGGCGAGATGGGGATCGGGAATACGACCGCCGCCAGCGTCCTGACGGCGTGGCTGACGGGCGCGCCCGTCGAGTCCGTCGTCGGGCGTGGGGCCGACTTGCCGGCCGACCGCCTCGAGCGGAAGCGGGCCGTCGTCCGTCGGGCCTTAGAGCGATGGGCCGACCGAGTGGGGAACGTCCGGGATGCCCTGGCGTACTGGGGCGGCCTGGAGATCTGCGCCATGGTCGGGGCCTTCCTGGCCTGCGGGACGGAGGGGGTCGCCGGCTTGGTGGACGGCTTCATCTCGACGGTGGCGGCGGCCTGTGCCGTTCAACTCATGCCCGGCCTTCGAGCGTTCCTGATAGCGAGTCACGAGAGCGCCGAGCCCGGCCACGGTGCCCTCCTCCGATGGCTCGGCTGGGAGCCCCTTCTCCGGTGGGACATGCGCCTGGGCGAGGGGACGGGGGCCCTGATGGCCGTGCCCCTCCTGCGGCTGGCCGTCGGGCTCCATCGGGACGTGTGGACATTTGCGCAGGTGGGACTCAGCCGTGGGACATAGGGTCTGGCGATTCCTTTGGGATGCCTTCTGGACGGCCTGGACGTTCCTGACGATCCTTCGGCCCCCCTTTTCGTTTCGATGGAGACCCGACGGGGCGCCGACCTGGTTCGGAGTCGTCGGTCTGCTCCGGGGCCTCGCCCTATGGGGCCTCGCCGGCGTCCTGATGACCGTGGCCCCGGGGCGGCCCTGGCTGTGGGCCCTGACGGTGACGGTCGGGGAAGTCGTCCTGACGGGTGCGCTCCACTTGGACGGCTGGGCCGACTCGTGGGATGCCCTGTTCGGCCATCGGAGCCGGGATGCGGCCCTCCGCATCCTCAAAGACGTCCATTTGGGAGTCTGGGGCGGGACGGCCCTGACCCTGGACCTGACGGCTCGCGTGGTCCTGACGGCGACCCTGCCGGAAGACCGTTTTCGGACGGCCTGGCTCCTGGCCCCGATGGCCGGGACGATGGCCGTCCTGTGGACGATGGCCTGGCTTCCCTACGTCCGGGGTCCGGAGGGCCTGGCCTACGAATTCGGACGCCGTAGGGTCCCCGCATGGGTCGGCCTCGGGGTCAATCTCCTGGCCTACGGCCTTACGGCCCATATCCGGGACGCCGACTTTCCGGCCCGGGTGGGTCTTATGGCCGTCGGGCTTGCGGCGACGGCCTGGGTCGGATACCTGGCGTGGCGGCTCGGAGGCTACACGGGGGATGCCCTGGGGGCCGCCCACGAGGGGGGTCTGCTGGCGTGGCTGTGGGCCGTGCATGTCGGCGGCCTCCCCGGCGGACCGTGACTCCGGGGAACTTCGAGTCCCAACGCCGTTCGCAAGAACGGGGTTGCTCGATCCCGCTCCATACGGGCGTAAGGGGCGGGGACCGGAAACCCCGCTCGGGCGTACTGCCGTATTGCCCTACTGCCCCACTGCCCTAAATGAGGTCTGTCGGACATGGCCGGCTGGCGCGTGCGGCGGGTCGAGCAGGCCCACATCATCGAGCACCCACGTCCTCACCGCATGCTGAGTTCTGCCCCCGTCGGGGGTGGCTGGACACGGACCCGGACGGTCCTGATCCATTACGTCAGCCGGGACTATGATTGTACCGACCCGGTAGCCGACCTCCGGACTGTAGCCCGCGACCTGGGCATCGAGGAGCCCTTCGTCGGTTTTCTGACGGCCGTCCATCCCTCCCGCCTCGTCCAGGCGACCGAACGCCAAGGGTCTCTCGCCGTGTCCGTATGGGCTACGGTCGGCTTGAGGAACGCGACGGCCGCTGGCCTCAGCCGTCCCGTATGTCTGCCCCGGACGAATACGATCAACCTGTTCATCGTCGTTCATCGGCCGCTCCTTCCGGGGGCCATGGTGAACGCCGTCATCACGGCTACGGAGGCCAAGGTCGCCGCGTTGGCTCGACGGGACATTCGGACGCCCGAGGGATGGATCGCCACGGGAACTTCCACAGATGCCGTGGCCATTGCCTGTCCGCCGGGCCGACGCGGTATCCCCTATGCGGGTCCGGTCACGCCCGTCGGATGGCTTATCGCCCGAGCCGTCGACCGGGTCCTGGAGAAGGCGGTTCTCTTATGACATTCGAAGAATCTTGGGCGCTGGCGGTTTGGCTCCTGGCGATCGCCTTCGACATCATCTTCGGCGACCCACCCAATCGGTGGCATCCGGTCGCCTGGATGGGGCGCACGTTGGCCGTCTGGGAACGGTGGGCGCCGACTCGGGGACCCGGGGCCCGTCTCGTTTACGGGGCCGTCGCGTGCGGAGCGGGCGTGCTGGTATGGGGGGCCGCCGCCTGCCTCTGGGAGGTCGGGACCCGCCGCCTGCCCCTCCTGCTGGGGGTCCTGTTCCAGGCCGTCGCTCTGAAGATGACATTCTCGGCGCGCGGTTTGGTCCAGGCCGCCCGGGAAGTCCGAGAACTCCTGGCGGCCGGTGATCTGCTATCCGCCCGCCGTCGGGTCGGCTACCACCTGGTCAGCCGCTCGACCGACGACCTCGATGCGCCGCACGTCGTCAGTGCAGTGATCGAGTCGGTGGCCGAGAATGCCTGCGACGGGTTCATCGCGCCGGCATTTTATTACGTCGTCGGGGGTCTCCCCCTGGCCTATGCTTACCGCTTCGTAAATACGGCCGATGCCATGTGGGGCTATCGGGATGCCGTTTACGAGTGGCTGGGCAAGGCGGCCGCTCGCTGGGACGACCTGATGAACTGGGTCCCGGCCCGCCTGACGGCCATCCTGACGCTCCTGCTCGGTGGAAGGGGGTTCCATGTCTGGCGCCGGGACGCTCGAAAGACGGCCAGTCCCAACGCCGGTCACCCGATGAGCGCCATGGCCGGTGTCCTGGGCGTTCGCTTGGAGAAGGTCGGACATTACACGCTGGGGGCCGAATTCCCGTGGCCCCGGGTGGAAGACATCGACCGGTGCTTGAGCGTCTTCAAGCGGGTCGTCGGACTGGGGACGGTCGTCCAGGTAGTCGCTCTTTCCTTAAAAGGGTTCATCCTCGCCGGTTTGGGATTCGGACGATGACCCTGAAGCCCCGACGAGAGGTCGAAATCCTTCCGCCGGTCGTTCACGGCGGGGTCCATGAGGCCGAGCTCGAGGCTCTCGGCATAGGACCGGAAGAAGTCCTCGACTTCAGCACGGGAATTAACCCCCTGGGGCCGCCCCCGGCTGTCCGGACGGCCCTGCAGGACGTCCCCATCGGGCGGTATCCCGACCCCTCTGCCATCCGGCTCCGCCGGGCCATCGGAGCCGTCCTGGGAGTTTCCCCGGACGAAGTCCTGGTCGGTAATGGAGCCTCCGAACTCATTATGCTCGTCGCACTGGCTTATTTCCGCCCCCGACGGCGGGTCCTGATTCTGGGACCCACGTACGGCGAGTACGAGCGGGTCACCCGACTGATGGGGGCCTGGCCGGTAGTCATCCACAGGGATGTCGAGGACCCCACGGCTTGGGACCCGGGGGCCGTAGACCGGACTCTGGCCGACTCCCGCCCCCACGCGGTCTTTATATGCAATCCCAACAACCCCACGGGCCACCGATTCGACCATTCGGACATCCGGCGTTGGGTCCGGCGCTATCCCGATACGCTGTTCGTCGTGGACGAGTCCTATGCCGGCCTAGCGGGCGGTTCGGACTTCCTATGGCAGGCCCAGTCACTTCCGGCCAACCTCATCGTCGTGCGGTCCCTGACCAAAGATTACGGCCTGGCGGGACTACGCCTGGGATACGCCGTGGCCTCTATCCCCGTGATAGCCCATCTGGGCCGGTGCCAGACGCCTTGGAGCGTCAATGTCGTCGCTCAAGGGGCGGGACTCGTCGTCTTCACGGACCCGACGGTCCCAGTCTGGCTTCGTCAGGCCGTTCGACGTCTGCAGGAGCTCAGCGACAGTCTGCGTCGGGCTCTCGTGTCCGCCGGCTTCCGGGTCCTCCCGACGGCGACGCCTTTCTTCCTGGTCCACGTGGGAAATGCGACTCGGGTTCGCCAGACTCTCTTGCGCGATCACCGCATCTTGGTCCGAGATTGCACTTCCTTTGGCCTCCCGGCGTGGGTCCGGGTCATGCCGGGTCTTCAAGAGGCGAACCTCCGCCTGGTTCGAGCCCTCACGGAGGTTCGGGAAGCGTACGGGATACCGGCTTGACCGTTCCCGGTTCCGGAGGAGGAAGTCTACGATGCAGGCATGGCACCGCTTCCTGTACAGTTGGATCGTCGGGGTCGTCGTCCTCGCCGTCGGGGCTCCCACCCGCCCGCTGACGGACCGGATGGGTCGGACCGTGACCGTCCCGGCCGGGGGACCCCGTCGGGTCATCGCCATGAACCCGTCCATCGCCGAGATGCTCGTCTGGCTCGGCGTGGCCGACCGCATCGTCGCCGTCAGCGAATTCACCGACCTTCCGGAAGTCCGGGACCGACCCCGGGTCGGCGGCCCCCTGACGCCCAACGCCGAACAGATCGTCGCCCTCCGGCCCGATATGGTCCTCCTCGACCGGCATCACAACCCGAAGACCCTGGCCGACCTCCTGGACCGGGTCGGCATTCCCTATTTCGTCCTGGCAACCCAGGGGATCGAGGACGTTTGGGAAAACTTGCGGCTTCTCGGGGAGATGTTTGACCGGTCGGAACGGGCACAGGCCTGGTGGGACCGATGGACGGCGACGACGCAGTGTCTCGACAGGGCGGCCTGGAGACGGAAGCCCCGGGCCTTCTTCCTCCTCTCGGAACGCCCCGTCTACACCGTCGGACAGGGCTCGTTTATCCTGGAAGTCCTGGAACATGCCGGTCTGGACGTCGTCACCCGGGCGGTCCCCCGACCGTGGTCCCCAGTCGATATCGAGGCCGTCGTCCGATGGGACCCCGAGATCGTCCTCGTCCCGGAAAATCAGTACAAATCGGCCCGGCGAAACCTGGAAGTCCTTCCGGCGTGGCGGTCCGTGACGGCCGTCCGGACGGGTCGGGTCGTTGCCGTGCCGACCCGCATCCTGCACCCGTCCCCGTATCTGCTGGACGTCCTGCGGACGGTGGTCGAGCGGTTTCATGGACCCGGACCGTGGACGACGTGTTTCCGGTAGGTCCGGGATGCATACACGGTGTGCACGTTTTTCGAAGACAGGTACCCGGTACGGGTTCCAGGTGTCAGGTACGGGCACCGGATTCGGTGTTCGGCCTTCGGTTCTCGGCCCTCGGTCTGGATGAGGTGCAAGGGAAGTTCACATCTCCCTCATCCCCCCCCATGCCCGGAGGCCGAACACCGAAGACCGAGCCCGGCCACCGGAAAACGCGCACACCGGGTATGCATGTCACCCCGCACGGGCGTGCGGGGCTGGGATGAGAACCCTGTTCTCGTCGGAGGTGCCGATGAAGATTTACACCCGCCGGGGAGATACCGGCGAGACCCAACTCATGGGACCGACCCGGGTCCCGAAGGCCCACGTCCGGGTCGAGGCCTACGGGAGCGTCGACGAGCTCAACGCCTGGGTCGGCTATGTCCTGGCCCTGGGCATCGAGCCGCCCTGGGACGAGCGTCTCCGCCAGATCCAGCACGACCTGTTCGTCCTCGGGGCCTACTTGGCGATGGATCCGGCCGTGGCGGAAACTCACGCCCATCGACTTCCGCCGCCGCCCGAGGGCCGGGTCGCCGAGATGGAGGCGTGGATAGACGCCTGCGAGGAACGGACGGGAACCATGCAGTTCTTCATCCTCCCAGGGGGGCACCCCGTCAGCGCCGCCCTTCATGTCGCCCGGACCGTCTGTCGTCGGGCCGAACGCCGGGTCGTCACCCTGCACCAGCAGACGCCCGTCCCCCCGTGGGTCCTGGCCTACCTGAACCGACTGTCGGACCTGCTGTTCATGCTGGCCCGATGGGTCAACGTCACGCGCGGCGTCGCGGAGGTCCCCTGGGACCAGTCCCCCCGGTTCGGATAAAACGGGTGACGGGTGACGAGTAACGAGTGACGAGTAACGGGTAACGGGTAACGGGTGACGGGTTAATAAGGCCCCTAATCCTTCATTGCCGTACTGCCGTATTGCCGTGCCTGTAATTGTTTGGCTTTGTAGGAGTTACACAGTTGAATAGAATCGGATCCAAGCCATCCGTCGAGCCAGGTACTCAAATCATCGCCGTAATGCCGTATTGCCGAATTGCCGTACTGCCGTAAAAAGCCCCTGCCAACTGCGCTCTTGCAAGCAAGGCTTGGATTGTATATAAAGGGCATGGGGTGGAGTATTACAGCCTATCCTGGGTCTATGCGCTCCCTTACCTCATTACTCGTTACTCCTCCCTGTAAGAGATGTGGGAATGGGGAGGGGTGCCAGGTCCCGGGTACCTGGTAACCAGAATTTGGGCTCTTCCTATCCTGCATCATGCATCCTGTATCCTGCATCTTTTTAACAGAGCAGTAGGATGTGGCAATGCTTCGGTCCTTTTTCCTATACCTCAGTCGAAATCCGCAGGTTCAGGACTGGGTCGTCCGTCTGCCCCTTTCCCGGCGGTGGGTCCGCCGGTTTGTGGCCGGGGAGCGTCTGGAGGAGGCTCTCCGGGTCGTGCAGGCCCTTCAGCGGTCGGGGGCCAAGGCGGCCTTAGACTTTCTGGGCGAGCATGTCCACTCGGTCGAGGTGGCTCAGCAGGCCCAGCAGGCGTATCAAGCGGCCCTGGACGAGATCTATCGGCGGGGCCTGGACTGTAATATTTCCATCAAGCTGACCCAGATGGGCTTGGACCTCTCGCCGGAGCTGTGTCTGGAGCTCGTCCGTCCTATCGTAGCCCAGGCGCATGCGTATGCCACGGACGTCGAGTTCGACATGGAGAGTAGCGCTTACACGGACGCCACGCTGGCGATCGTGCACCGCCTGCGGGACGAGTTTGACCGGGTCGGTGTGGCCATTCAGGCATACCTCTACCGGAGTGAGCAGGACGTCTGGGGTCTGATCCGGCGGGGTATCAAGGTCCGCCTCGTTAAGGGGGCCTACCGGGAGCCGTCCGGCATCGCCTTTCCGACCAAGCGGCAGGTGGACGAGAACTTTATCCACCTCATGGAGATTCTGCTGGACTCGGGCCAGTATCATGCCATTGCGACCCACGATGCCCGCCTCATCGCCCGGACCATCGACTATGCTCGTCGGAAGGGCCTTTCCCCGAGGGCCTTCGAATTTCAGATGCTCTATGGTATCCGGCAAGACCTCCAGGCCCGCCTGATCCGCGAGGGTTGGACGCTTCGGGTTTACGTTCCCTACGGGACGCACTGGTATCCCTACTTCATGCGGCGGCTGGCCGAACGACCGGCCAACGTGTGGTTCCTGCTTCGTCACCTCGTCCGCTGATGGTGGGTCATCCCGCAGGGCCACCAGACGCGGAACTCGACACCCCGGGGCGTCGCAGGATGGGCCTCGATGCGGCCCCCGTTCTTTTCGACCAGGTAGCGGCAGATGGTCAGTCCCAGGCCAAAGTGACCGGTTCCCGACCGGGTCGTGTAAAAGGGCTGGAAGATGCGAGCCCGCTGGTCCGGCGGGATCCCGGGTCCCGTGTCTCGTACGACCAGGGCGACCCCGCAGGGGACCCGTCCCGAGGTCGTATCGGCGTTCAAGCCCCACAGGGACGTGAAGTGATTGAGGCGGACCTCGACCCGCCGGTCTCCCGTCGGGACGGCTTTCAGGGCTTCCAGGGCATTCATCAAGAGATTCCACAAGACGTGCTCCAGCTCCTCGCCCCGAATATACACCAGCGGTAGATTCGGTCGCTCGAACTCGACCCAGACCTCTTGGGCGGCCGCCAGTCTTCGAAAAGCCTGAAGGTTCCGCTCCAGCAGGGCCCCCAAGTCCGTCCATTGGGGGGCATGGGGGGCCTGCACCGGGTGACGGCGGATTTCCTGAATGTAGTCGAAGACCCGCTGGAGCTGGGCGTATGCCGCCTGGAGGTCTTGCCGGGCGGCCGCATCGGTGACTTGGGCCTCCAGGAGCTGGATGTAACCCTGAACGACCGTCAGGGGTTGCTTGATCTCGTGAAGGACCTCATGGAGCAGGGCCTGGAGCGCCGTCTCGTAAGGGGCCGAGTAGACCGTCTCCTTGACTTCTGCGGGATGGAAGGTCTGGGAATCGACCTCGGCCCGCCGGGTCTGGCCGAACTCTCGACGGACGAGGGCACTCCCCAGAAGGGTGACGGCAGTTCCCACGGCGAACCAGGCGGCCAGGAGCCAGCGCCGGTCCGGGCTCACGGGAAGCCAAAGGATGAGGGGCCCATTCAGAAGCAGGTTGACGCCCAGCCAGACGACCAGCCACCGGAGGACTCCACGGGGCCCGACCATAAGTTTCCTACTATGGATGCGGGATACAGGATGCAGGATACACGATGCAGGATGCAGGATGGAAAGGGACGGTGAGCCGTTATCCCGTATCTGAAATTAAGACATGGATGGGTGCCCGGTACCGGGTTCCGGGTATCTGGCACCTGGGACCCGGTACCGGATCAGCGCCGAGGACCGAACACCGAGCACCGAGGACCGAAAACGCGTACACGGGGCCTGCATCCATGCGCCGTCGGGATTGAGAAGGGGAAACCTGGGCGTGACCGCCACCGAGCCAGGATAGGGGAAACCCGCCATGAGCGAAGGCGGGCCGAATCGCATCATGGCGGGCCTTGGCGGGGAAAGGTATGTCAAGACGTGCGTTTGGAGAGCTGTTTCATACGCCGCAGACGGCGACGCAAGCGTTTCCGGGCGAGGGCTTCTTTGGCCCGACGGCGCTCCCCGGGTTTCATATAGACGGAGTGCTTCTTGATTTCCTTCATGATGTCTTCTTCTTGGACCTTCCGCTTGAAACGCTTCAGGGCACTGTCCAC
>Ga0079992_133036_pt1 | contig 14935 bp, 15 predicted proteins | sample FaiFalFF_MnMetaG_3_FD_69197 | JGI IMG/M metagenome (GOLD analysis project Ga0079992, IMG submission 69197) | Freshwater microbial communities from Yellowstone National Park, Wyoming, USA - Fairy Falls B (FF_Mn_B) MetaG (SPADES assembly) (version 2) | ecosystem: Environmental > Aquatic >... | reverse complement strand
GCTCATGCAAACCTTACTTCCCCCAGCCACTGCCACAGCTTCTACCCGTTCTACCGGGCTACCTTTACTTTTTCTTTTACCTTTACTTTTCTTCTTCTTTTTTCTTTTCTTTTTTCTTCCCCTTTTTCTTTTTTTATTTTTCGCTTGTTCTCTTTCCTTTCTTTTTTTCTTTCTATTTTTTTATTTTTTTATCTTCTCTCCTTCCTTTCCTCATTTAATATTTTTGGTCGCCCTTTCAGAGGGCGCGAGGAAAGGAATAATAAATAATTATCATCGTTCTATCCTTATAATTTATAGAAATAATTTTGTTAATTTTCAGAAATTTTTAACAATAGACTATTAAATAATCAAAAAAATAAAAACAAAACCTTTCAATTTTTTAGGAAAAAATTTTTCTGAAAACTAAATTATAAATATCATTTCTATTTTAAAATTAAAATAAAAAACGGGGTAAAGGAGGTGAAAACGGGGTATGGATATAAGTATCAGGCTTTTACAGAATTGGGTAGGTAGGGAAAAGATAAGGATAGAGAAAATAGCGAGCGGAGCGGCAATAATTATATGGGATGCACCAAAAAGAAGAGCAGCTGCTACGCATTTTTACTCAACAGACGAAGCAAAGATAGAAGAGAAAATTAAAGAGCTGCTTGCAAACTTACAAGTTCAGGATGGTGATCTTCCTAAAATAAGAGTGAAGATTGTCGGCGGCGCTGATGTTGCAGGACTTAATGTGGGAAGAAAATTCATAGCTTCTTTGTTCAATGTTATAAAAAGAATGGGATTACCAGTAGGAGGATACGATATAGGAGGAAATGTTACAAGAAGCGTTACATTTGACCCGGTGACGGGAAGATGCATCGTAAGTTATCTTATAGGTGGTGAGAAAGAAATTTAATTTTGTTAATCTGACCTATTAAGTTAGCGATGGATCCAAAGCTCAAAAGCAAAATAGACGAGATAATAGAGAAAGCAACTCCTATCCCACAACACATAAGTAATCTTATGAGAATGCTCAAAGATGAAAATGTACCTTTAAGCAAAATAGCAATTGAGCTTGCGAAAGACCCTGTTTTGACAGCAGATACAATAAGAATGGTAAATTCAGCATATTATAATTTTTCACAAGAGATAAAATCTTTGGAACAAGCCGTAGTTATTTTGGGAACAAAAGCCCTTTTAAGACTTGTAGTTGCTGCTTGGGCAAAGAGAATATCATCACAGGAGTTAAAAAATTTCAGAACGGCTCAAAATGAACTGGCAATTTTTTCCATCATTGGTGCAGCAGCAAGTGTAAAATTTGGAGAAATTGCTGGTATAAGGTTTATGAGCGATGTCATATTCACATCAGCCGCATTACGCTCAATAGGGAGAGTTATTATGGATAAACTCGGGGCAGCAGTTATAAATAGCATAATAAAAGAAGTTTTTGAGAAAAAAGTATCGTTCCACACAGCATCAAAAAGAATTTTAGGGGTTTCACATAATGAAATCGGAGCTTACGCACTCAGAAAATGGGGAATACCGGAAGATTTAGCATCAGTTGTGCAATATTATCAAACGCCATCAGAATTTCAGGGAGATAAAGTATTGGCAAAAGTTGTAGCATGTGTGTATCTTGGTGATATTGCAGCTATGCAAATAGGAGAAGGAGCGCCTATTGATGGGATGTTATACCAACTTGACAAACAAGCTCTCTCTATATTAGAAATTGACTCCCAGGAAAGCCTCATAGAAAGAGTTTGCGAAACTATTTTACCAGATATTGAAAGAATAAAAGAAAATTTACAACTTCAAACTGGCATATAAATAAATCCCAAACTTAAAATCAAACTTAAAATAATAAAACAAAACTTAAAATCAATCTCCCAGTTTATCCGAGAATTTCTTTTTCTTTTGCCTGCAAAATTGTATCTATCTTTTTTATATTCTCATCTGTTATTTTTTGAAGTTCATCAAAAAGTCTTCTTGCTCTATCTTCTGATATAACCTTTCTGTCTTTCGCATCTTTTATTTCGCTCCGAGCTTTATCTCTTATGTTTCTTATTGAAACTTTGAAATCCTCAGATTTTTTCCTGACAAGCTTCAAAATATTCTCTCTTGTTTCCTGAGTTAAAGGTGGAATTTTTATTCTTATTATTTTCCCATCACTTTGAGGAACAAGATCTCTTCCTGACTGCAAAATGGCTTTCTCTATTGCGGGTCTTATATTTGGATCAAATGGTTCAACAATAAGTTCAGAAGGAGAAGAGACAGAAATCAGAGCAAGTTGATTTAAAGGGATTTCACTATCGTAAGCAAAAACTTTTATACCATCAAGTAAAGAAGGATGAGCCCTACCTGTCTTTACTTTTTTCATCTCCTCCTCAAACTTCTCAACGGCTCTTTTCATCTCCTCTTTTGCATCAGATATGACCTTGTCTGGATTTATTTCAACCTCTTGTTCTCTTTTGCCTTTTTCTTTTTCTTTCCCCATAGTATCAAAAAATTATTTATTACTTTTTCTCTTTTGTTTATTAGTGATATTTTCTCTTTTCTATTGATTCTTTTATTTTTTGGAGTTCTTTTTTTTCATCTTTTGTTAAGTTTTTTGGAGAGATGATTTTCACCCGCAAGTACATATTTCCTCTCTTTCCATCTTTTCTTGGAAGTCCAGTTTCTTTGAGCCTCAAAAGAGTTCCAGAATCTGTTCCCTCTGGAATTTTTACCTTCATCTCAGAACCATCGGGTAGTATAAATGGGACCTCATCTCCAAGTATTGCCGAAAGAGCATCAACCTGAATTTCTGATATTAGGTCATCACCTTGAATCGTAAATCTCGGATCTGGAACTATTCTAACAACAAAATCTACATTACCGTGCGATATTATATCTCCCTCTCTTACTCCTCTTGGAATTTTTATTTTTATATTCTCATATTTTGATGTGAAACCTCTTCCACCACATTTTGAGCATGTTGTCATACGCTTTCCGTAGCCCCCGCATTCTGGGCAAGTTTGACTGAATGTAAAGAATCCCTTTGAGAAACCTATCATACCTTTTCCACCACAACGCTTACAGACATCAACTTCAATTTGCCCTGTTCCATCACAGCGTTTACACTCCTCTCTTTTCTCTATTGTTACCTCCTTTTCAATCTCTTTATCTTGATAAATATCTTTCAAAGATAGTTCAAGGAGGATTTTCCTTCTTTCTTCCGTTTTTCTTCTTCTTTGAGTTCTTGTTTTTGTGCCTATACCGAATATATCTTCAAGAATATCTGATGCAAAACCAAAAACATCATCTCCGAAAAACTGCTTTACAAAATCATCAAAGCTCGTATAAGTTGTATATGTGGTTGTAAAATCGGTCCCATAACTACCTTTTAGACCTGCTTCCCCATACATATCATATATTTTTCTTTTCTCTGGATCTGAAAGAACTTGGTATGCTTCATTTATTTCTTTGAATTTCTCCTCAGCTTCTTTTTTCTTCTCAGGCGGAACTCTATCAGGATGCCATTTTTTTGCAAGTTCCCAAAAAGCTTTCTTTATCTCTTCCTGAGATGCATTCCTGGGAACACCCAAAATTTCATAGTAGTCTTTCCCGTTCCTCATAGCTAAATATATAATTCTAATAATTAGAAACCCAAGATAAGTAAGTTTTGAAATGTTTTATTATGAAGTTATTATTTACCTTGCTTTGCCGCAATCATCTTAAATTATAATTTCTCACCAAAATTCTAAAATTTTGCAAAATTCTGCTTTAAGCCAAAATCAATTATTACAATTTGTTTAATTTATATGTTCATAACTACAAGTTTCAAACTCGTTGTAAATAGGGAAGAGAAAGAACAAATCCTGAAACTTATGAGAAGTTTCTCTTCTGCTGTAAGATTCTCATACAAAAGACTCCTTGAGGGTTTTACCACTTTGCAAGCTTACACAATAACAAGACAGAAATTCCCGGAACTCAATTCTCATTATGTAAATTGTGCAGTTGAGAAAGCAAGAGAAATTTCTCAAAGCTGTAAAGCAAGGGGTCAGAACCCAAAAAAGCTTATATTCGGTGGTAGAACTCTATTTGAAAAGCTCAAAAAGAACCATCTTCAAGGAAAAAGATTAAAGGAACTGAAAAGAAAATGGAAAGAAAAAAGGCAGGGAACTCTGATAAGCATAGGCGCAAAGCACATAACTCACAAAGGTAACCTTAATATCAGATTTATCCCTGCTGAAAATGCTAAAAACAATCTTTGGTTAAGAATAGCTTTGAAGAACAGGAAATTTATATTAGCAAAGGTAAAGAGAGATTTGAGCGGGAAATCAGATAAATGGGCTTTGTTTTTGGCAAAAATCTTATCGGGAGAGCAATTCCCTTACACCGTTGAGCTAAAATTAAAGGATGGGCAAATCTATGGGTTTGCTAAATTTTCTCTTGATGTTCCTCCACAAACAATTACGAAGGAAAAAGGAGTGATAGGAATAGATGTGAATGCAAGACCTTTTCATCTTGCTCTTGCAGAGGTTTCCCCTGATGGGAATTTACAAAGCTACAAATCAATCTATCTTTCTCATCTTTTGAAATACAAAGGTAGAAACAGAAAAGAGTATGAGGAGTGGCTGGTAGCTCATGAGGTTGTAAAATTTGCGAAAGAGAAAAATAAAGCCACTGCAATTGAGGATATACAAAAACTCCCAAAAGGAAAAAGAGGAGACGGGAAAGCAAAACTCAGGAAAATCCTACAATTTTTCTCTTATAGGAGAATACTGAAAAAGATAGAGAGTTTAGCAAATCAGGAAGGAATAGAAATAGTGAAGGTAAATCCAGCTTTCACATCGGTTATAGGTATGATGAAATATTGTCCTCAGTATTTTATAGATAAAGATGTGGCAGGAGCGTATGTTATAGGTAGGAAAGCATTAGGGTTTAAGGATGAGGTGCCAAAGAACTACAAAAAGCTACTTAAAAGCCAGATTTATATTCAATATGCGTTATGGAGATTGGGAAAGATGGAGGAGGAATTGAGAAATAAGTTAAATCAGGAGAAAAATAAATACAAGGCAAATGGAATAAAGAGAGATTTGAGGAGGTTAAAGAGGGAGAGGAAATTTTTGGAGAGATTTTTGGTTGAAGTAAGTAGTAGAAAAAGCTCTCAGAGTGAGCCAGAGACCCAAGAGCAGGTCAACCAAAGGAAGGAACCTGTGAGGGGTCCGGAAAGCGGACAAAAACTCTGGCGAGTTCTGAGGGTAGCCCTCTACATACCTCTCCTTGGGAGGTCTTTTGTGAGAGACTTCTCTCCTTTGCGCCCTGTGGTGGTGCAAGGGAAGTGGGAGAGGATAGCGGAAAGGTTAGGTCCTGATGGCTTTGCAGGGCCACAATAATATGTTTGCGACAAAGCTTTTTTTAATGAAAAATGAAGGAGAGAGCTGATATACTTCTTGTGAAGAAGGGATTGGTTGATTCAAGAGAGAAGGCTCAGAATCTTATAATTTCGGGGAAAGTTAAAATAGGAGGGAAAACTGTTCTAAAACCATCGGAAAAATTTGATGATTCGGCAGAAATTGAAATTTCTGAAAACATAAATTATGTTTCTCGTGGATACCTCAAAATAAAATTTGCGTTTGATAGATTGAAAATTTCGGTCAAAGATAAAGTCTGCGCTGATATAGGTTGCTCAACAGGAGGATTTACACAGTTCCTACTTGAAGGTGGAGCTAAAAAAGTTTTTGCAGTAGATATTGGAGTCGGAGTTTTGCATCCAAAACTTAGAAACGATCCCAGAGTAGTTCTCTACGAAGGAAAAGATGCAAAGGAAATAACCGAGGATTTTTTTCCAGAAAAGATAGATTTTGCTACTTGTGATGTTTCTTTCACATCTTCTATTCCAGTAATAAGAGCTTTGAAATTTGTTCCGGAAATTTTAGTTTTATGTAAGCCTAACTTTGAGGTTCCAAGGAAGTACCTGAAGGGAGGAGTTCTTAAAGATGAAAATCTAATTTACCTTGCTGTGAAGAAGGTCATAATGCAGGTTTCGGATATATTTCATATTAAAGGAATTTGTCCATCTTTTCCGCCGGGTTCTTCGGGAAATTTTGAAATATTCTTACTTTTTTCTCATTTTAAGACCGACCAGGAAAATAATAATATAGATGAGTTAATAAAAAGGGCAATAGAGGAGCTGAAAGCTACTGTTGGCTGATTGCTTTCATTCTTATTTCTTCTAATTTTTCGGGTATTTTTTCTAATTCTTCAAATAGAGATTTTATAACATTATCATAAGTTGTTTCAAATGGATATTCTTTGCAGAATATATTTTCTTTATCTTCTTTGCACAATTGAGGGAGAAGATTGCTTTTTAAAACATAGAGGCACTGACCTATTCTGAAAAGCATATCTTTATATTCTTCAAACTTATAAACTTTCTCCTTTTTCTGCTCTAAAATTATGAATGCTTTTTCACATTCCCCTTTTTTCAAAAGAAATTCGGCATACTTTATAAAAAGTTCTGGAGTTTTCTCTCCAAATTTTTGGACAAAGCTTTCTTTATCTTTTTCTTCTTCAAATTGTTGGAGTATTTTATTTTTTTCTTCTCCGGCTTCAAGCAGTCCATATCTTTCAAATTCTGCTTGGACTTTTGAGTAATCCATAAGATATGGGGGTGGGAGAAATTCCCTGAATGAAAAGAATAATGTAGCTGCATATACTATGCTTCCAAAGCTTACAAGGTTTTCTAAAAAACTCCCTATATTGCTTTGGACCTCTTCTCTTATACCAGGAGGTATTTTCATTACTCTGAAAACTGGTAGTATTGAAAAAATAAATTCAATATCTGACCTCATCTCTTTATCATCTTTTAATCCTCCTACATTTTTCATTCTTTCATTTAATATTTTCAGATATTCTGCAAAAGCAATTTGACTTTCTGGCAGTTGCATCTTCGTTATAATGAACTTCAAGTTTTCCTTTGGATAAAATATTGGGTCATCCCTTGGTATTCTTTTTTTCCCTAAGGAACCATAAGCATCTTTTAAATCTTCTCTGTTCTGAACTGCCATAAGTCTCGCTTTTATTTCCCATTTTGTTGCCGGAAAATTTTCCATAGCTGAATACAAGTATTTTATGGCTAAATTTTTATTCCCTTCTTTATAAAGACTTTCAAATAATCCCAATTTGGCTTCACCTTCGAAATCTCGGAATCTGCTATTTTCCATCATAAAAAAATACTTTTTTGAAAGATGGGTTTTCCCAAGTTTAAGAAGAGCTCTTGCATACCTTGGTAAAGCTACTGGATCGTTTTTCAAAAACTTTTCCGATACATGTGTCAAATACTCCCCTGCTTTTTCAAAATCACCTTTTTCATATTCATACGATCCCAAAGCAGAGAAAACACAATCTGACACATCTTGAAATTCATCCCTTTCGTATTGATTTAATTTTTCAAGGAATTCTTTTTCTAAAATTGCTATTTTTTCGGCTGCTTCGCCCGCTTTTGATCTACCTATGGATGCAAGAGCAGATGAACACAAAAGCATAATCTTTGTTGAGCTCGGTATAGGGGATTTAAGTTGTTCTATCTTCTCAAGGGCGAAATCTGCTTTTGCCTTTGCTTCCGGAAAGAACATAGCCCATCTTAGTGCTTGCGATGATTTTATATAAGATAGAGCAAAATTTTGAACATCTCCTAAATCAAGATATTTTCTCCCTGCTGCCCCATAAAAAATAGATGACCGCAGGAGCAACAAGTTTGATTGATTTTCAATACCCATTTTGAACATCATTTCTCCTATTGCGAAATATGCTTTTGCTTTGGTTTTTTCATCCCCTACTTCTGTGAGTAAAAATATTCTGTCAAGCGCTCTATAATTTCTTGTCATCAGGGAATTTTTTAAAAACTCATCAATGTCTTTTTTTTCTGTGAAAGGTATGTCTTTACCTACGAATATTAGAATGCCATTTTTTGATTTTTTCACATCCCACTTTAATTTCTCATCTTTCATTATGGTAGATATTGCTGTGCTTTTTTTTGTTTCGCTTTCTTTTATCTCGCTCAACACGACCTTACTTATGAATTTTTTCTCGCGAGGTTCTACCTGGGTTTTATGGAATTTGAGTTCAGCATTTTCTACAAGAACACTTATTATTCTCCTTTTTTTCTCTGTTGATATTGTGAAATTTTCGCTGTCAAGATACACCACAACATAGGAGAATGTAGGTTTTTCGTTTATTCCGACATTCTTTATATGAAGAGAAAATATGGTAATAAGAATTAGAGAGAAACTACTCATCTTTTCTTTTGCCCTCCTTTATTTATTTTTTATTTTAAGGATAAGCTTTACCTCCTCATAAGAAAGTCCTGTAAATTTTGCTATTTCTTCCTCTGTTTTTCCTTCCTGAGCATATTTTAAAACCATGTCAAGTTTTTTTAGGTTGTCTGCTTCGTCATCTTTTTCTTTTTTTTCTGTGTGTTCCTTCTTTACATATTTTTCTTTTTCGTTTTCATTTTCATTTTGTTTTATTTTTGATGATGCTAAAACCTTTTCAAGTAGGTTGATTTTTTCTTTGTTTTCTGATGATATTTGACTGAGTTGTCCAATTCTCTCTCTTATTTCTTTTGTGTCAAATTCAAGGGATGTTATTCTCTCCTCGTGAGAGATTGTTTTTATTTCTATTTGCTCTATTTTTTCTTTCAAATCGCTTATTTTTTCTGCGTCTTTTCCTTCCTTATTTTTATCTTTCTCAAGAATTTGTTTTTTGAGTTCCTGAAAATCTGCTCTCATTTTTATAGCGAAAATTATCATAAGTATGAGGAAAATAAGATTTGCTACCATTGCGACTTCAACCATATTTATAAAATTTTACTTTTTTCTGCTTGATAGTGCTAATTTTTGTATAATGCCAATTTTAAATTGCTCTCCCGATGTTTTGTATGTTTTTCATAGATGAAAGTTCAGATATAATTTTTTCCACATCTGATTTATCTTTAACTTTCACTCTTATTTCAAACTCAAATTTTTCGTCGTTGCCCTTTGCTCTAAACTCCTTCACCTCAAATCCCTCCTTTTTTATCTTTGCTATAACATCTGATATAACTTCCTGGGAATCTGCAAAAAACCTTATCCTGCTTATATATTGGTCGTTGGGGAGTTCATCTTGCGGTATTTTGATGAGCCTTTCCTTGTCAAGATGGGAAAGTTCTTCACAATCTTTTCTATGAATTACTATGCCATATCCACGGGTTATATATCCTACAACATCGTCTCCGTACACGGGTGTGCAGCAAAGGGCAAAACGAGTCTTTATTCCTTTGAGACTCCCACGAAGTTCTTTTATTTCTTCTTGTTGTGAGATGCTTTCTTTTTCTTCTCCTTTTTCTAATTTTTGCCCGTTAAGAAATTTTTTTAGGTTTTTAATTATGTAATTTACACTTATTTTCCCTGATCCTAAAAGTATAAAGAGTTCGTCAAGGTCTTTTATATTCAGGGAGTTTATGACTTTGTGCAGCTGACCTGTTTTTATTATATCATAAAAACTTATTCCTAATCTCCTCAATTCTTTTTTTAGGGTTTCTTCTCCTATCTCTTTTGCTACTTGTTTTTCTTCTTTATTTATAAACTGTTTTATTCTTGATTTTGCTCTTTGAGTTATAACGATGTTAAGCCAAGACCTTTTTGGTTTCTGATTCTTTGAAGTAAGTATTTCAACTACATCTCCGCTTTTGAGTGTATAGTCTATTGGTTGGAGTTTCCCATTCACTTTTGCTCCTACGCAAGTTGCTCCGATTTCGGAGTGAATGGAATAGGCAAAATCCAAAACTGTTGCCCCTCTTGGTAAAACTTTCACATCTCCTTTTGGAGTAAAGACATATATTTCATCTGGGTATATATCTTCAACTATTTTTTCAACCTCATACTCTGGGTTTTCTCTTGAGAGCTCAAGGATATTTCTGAGCCATGAGAAAATCTTCATACCAGCTTGGGATATAGGAGATTTTTCTTTGTATGCCCAATGAGCTGAAATTCCTTCTTCTGCTTCTTTGTGCATCTCATATGTTCTCACCTGAAATTCAACCTTATTACCTCCAGGGAGTATAACTTTTGTATGCAGAGATTTGTATCCGTTTGGCTTTGGTATAGCGATGTAATCTTTGAATTTACCTGGGATGGGTTTGAAATACGAATGTAGTACTCCCAGAACCCTGTAACAGTCTGGAATTGTTTTTACTATTATTCTCAGACCTATTATGTCGTAGATATTTTCAATATCAATTCCCTGCCTTATTGTTTTATCCCATATGCTGTAAATTCCCTTTATTCTACTTTCTATTTTGAACCCTTCTATGCCCTCTTTTTCTAATATTTCTGCAACTTTTTTTTCAGTTTCTTTGATTATTTTTTCTCCTTCTTCCCTTATTTTTTTCAACCTCTTTTTTATGTACTCTGCTGCTTCGGGATATAGCACTTCAAATGCTCTGTCTTCAAGTTCAGTTTTTATATTGTATAGACCTAATCTGTGAGCTATTGGAGCAAAGATTTTTAATGTCTCATCTGCCATTCTTTTCCTGCTTTCTTCCGGGAGAAATTCTATTGAGCGCATGTTATCAAGTCTATCTGCGAGCTTTATCAGAACAACTCTCACATCTTTTGCCATAAATACGAACATTTTTCTGAGATTCTCTATATGTCTTTCATCTGCATTCAAATTTATTTTGAATTTTGAAATTTTAGTTACACCGTCTATGAGGAAAGCTACTTCATTTCCGAAATGCTTCTTTATATCTTCTATTGTGGTAGGAGTATCTTCGGCTATATCGTGTAGTAGTCCAGCTGCTATTGTTTTGTCATCTGCTCTAAGTTCTGTAAGAATTTTTGCAACACCGAGAGGATGTACTATATATGGTTCTCCTGAGAGCCTTTTTTGAGATTTGTGATAATAGCAAGCGTAAATATACGCTCTTTTTATAAGCGAAAGGTCAGGAGATGGGTGGTAACTTGTGATAGCATCACATATTTCCTTTATCCTCATATATAAAAATTTAATGACTTATTTTAATTTTATTTCTGTTTGCAATCTGATTTGATTTGTGCTGCTTTACATTCCAAGGTGTTTCCCCATTTTTATGCAAGTTGTGCAGACATTTAATCTTTTCTTTATTTTTGTTCCATTTACTTGTATTATTGCTCTCACTCTTTTTATATTTGCTTTGAATTTTCTTGGAGTTCTGTTTCCTGCGTGAGATACATTATGTCCAAATTGTGTGGTTTTACCGCAGAAATAACACCTTGCCATAATGATTATTATTTTAATAAAAAAATTTGACGCACGATTTTCCACTTTTTTTTGCCTCATATAAAGCGTTATCCGCATTCCTTATTAGATCCTCGGATGTTCTGGTTTTTGGTGATGGGAAAAATGACGCACCAGCAGAAAACCTCAAAGTTATTTTAGAATTACCAATCATGGGGGGTTCTTTTTCAAATCCTCCGATAAGTCTTTCAAAAAGTGATTCTACACCATCTATTCTCGTTTCAGGAAGAATAACTAAAAATTCATCTCCTCCGTATCTTACCACATAATCATATTTTCTCTTCAATTTCTTTATTCTTTCTGCGAACTCCACTAAAATATTGTCTCCTACGATGTGTCCGTATGTGTCGTTTATTTTTTTGAAATCATCTAAATCAATTATCATCGCAGATATTATACCCCCTTTTCTTTCAACCCTTGATATTTCCTGATTTAAAATTTCATTCATGTATCTTCTGTTAAAGACTCCTGTGAGGGGGTCTATAATTGAAGCTTGACGAAGTTTCAGACTTGTCTGAAATAGCATTTCCTGACTTCTTTTCAGAAAGATATGATTTTTTGAACGGATTATTATTTCTCTCTCAAAATCTTCAAAAGTTATTTCCTGAGATGGTTTGAGTATAAAGTCCATCGCTCCGAGTTGCAGAGCTTTAAATTTTTCATCTTTCGTTGCCGTGGCAGTTATTATAATTATAGGGGTTATTCTTGCGAGGAAATATAAATAAGTTTTACCTTCATTATTTATTTTTTCTTCAAAGTTTCTTACCATTCCTACGAATTTTATACCATCTAAATTCCTCATTTGGACATCGCATAAAACAAGATCAAGGTTTTCAAGATTTTCTATATATTTTTTGAAACCTTCAAGACCATCTACGGCTTCTATTATATCTTCTGGGGCAAATAATTTGTTATCACAAAGAATTTTTTTTATTTGCTCCCTTGTAAATTTGGAGTCATCTATTATGAGACATTTCCTTCCCGGTATCATTGTTCTCTTTTCAGCAGATGTTATAGATGAGAGAATTTCACTTATATCTGAAATTGTAATTTCTCCCTCTGATTTTTCCATCTCTTTTTCCTCCCATTCAATTTTATCTTTTTCCATCTCTTCCATTTGCACAAATTTTGTTTTTGTTGATTTCCCCGTATCATGACTCTTCCCCGTTTTTTATATAATTTAATATAGTGAATCTTCAAATTTTTAGAAAGAAATTAGAAAATTTTTTGTTTAGAGCTCCTTGTCTCGTTTTTTCTTTCTTATTTTTCCTGATTTTATTTTTTTATCTTTTTTGCACATCTTCCTATTCCTATTCTGTTTGGGTAGTTTATAAAGGCAAAAAAATAAAGCTTGAGTTAGAAGAATACCTTCAAGGAGTCGTTGCAGGAGAAATACCACTCAAATGGGAAGAGGAGGTTTTAAAGGCACAAGCTGTTGTTGCAAGGTCGTGGACAATATATCATATCATCAGAGGAAAAAAAGAATTTTTGGCAAGTCAATCTGATCAGGTCTGGCTTCCTTTGGACGAATATAGGGATTTTTTGGGAAAAGTCAAGAAAGCTGTTTTTGAGACAAGAGGATGGGTTCTTACTTTTCCATCAGGTAATATTGCACCGGGATTTTTTCATTCAACATGTGGCGGCTCAACCGAGAACGCATATGAGTTGTGGAATAGCGAGCAGGAACCGGAGATCAAAGATTTCATCATATCTGTAAAATGCAATAAATGCTACGATTCACCCTATTTTTTCTGGAGGAGAAAGTTTAAAATTAGCGATATTCAGAAGATTTTAAAGAAGGAAGATGACCCAATATCAGAAAGGATATCTAAATTTTTTTCTTTTTCCTATGAGCATACAAGTTCTGGGAGGGTCAGAAAGATTTTTTTGAATCCGGGTTTTTATCTTGGATACAATCAGATAAGAGAGGTTTTGGGATTGCCGAGTAATTTTTTCTCGTTTGAAATTGATGATGAGGATTATATTTTGTTTTTTGGGAGAGGATTTGGACATGGTGTTGGGATGTGTCAGTGGGGAGCAAAAAAGCTTGCCGAGGAAGGCAAGTCTTGGAGGGAAATTTTGCTCTTTTATTTCCCGCTCCTGAAACTCAAAAGAGTCTACTAATCAAAAAATCTACTAACGAAAAATGAAATCAACCGGATAGATAACAACATTCATGTTATGATAAGGGACAGAGAAGATGAAAGAATTTCATTTTTTGAAATAAGGCTTTTTATAATTATAATTTTCATTATTAAGGATGGGTATAAATTTTGTTGTTGTTGTAGAAAATGTTTTGAACAGAACTCAGGAAGAGGCAAATAGAGAATTTGGCGTTGTGGATATGGGAGAAGGTAAGATAATACCTATGTGGAAAATTATTGAATTTAAGGGAAAAAGTTATGCTGAATGGCAATTTACTCCAAGATATTTTAAAAAAGAGGAATTTCCAGAAATGTGGGAGGCATTGAGAAAGTATCTTGTTAGAGTTAAAGAGTTTTTTGGCGGAAAAATATACATGGACAATGATGTTGTTTGGTTAGGATTAGAAGAAGATGGATATTTGCCTTATCTTTTAGACGATGAAGAACTTGCTCCGCCAGATTATGAAAAATATCCAGAACTTAAAGACATAAAAGAGTTAGAAGGACTTATTTGGTAAAATTTCTGCTTTATATTATAAATATGGCAATCATAAGGAAGGAAATAGAGTTAGTTGGTTCTAAAAGTAAAAGAAAAGAGATAGCATTATTTGATTCAGGAGCAACATATTCATGTATAAGAAAAGAAATTGCTCAAGAATTGGAAATTATTTTACCATTAACGCGACCTCTAAAGTTAATAACCGCGCAGGAGAGAAATTATATAGAGGTAAAAGAAAGAGTTGTATTAGATTTTTATATTAGTGGTTACAGGTTTTCAGACGAATTTCTGATTATTGAAAATCTTTCAGAGAAAGTAATAATTGGAGCAAAAACGCTGCAAGCGTGGAGATTAAAACTTGATTTTGAAAAAGAAGATATAATAATTGACCCAAGAGTGACTGAAATTCAGCTGATAATTCTAACAAAGATTCTGTAATTAGCAATTTTGGTATTAAAATATAGTTATGGCGATCATAAGAAAGGAAATAGAATTAGTTGGTTCTAAAAGTAGAAGAAAGGAGATAGCATTATTTGATTCAGGAGCATCTTATTCGTGTATTGATAAGGAATTGGCAGAGGAGCTTGGAGGAATAGTAAGTTTATTAGAACCTTTTGAATTATACACTGCTGAAAAAGGTAGGAAAATGGAAGTCAAAAGTCGTATACCACTCACATTTTATATTGATGGTTACAGGTTTTCGGATGAGTTTATGGTGCTTGAAAATCTTTCGGAGAAAGTGATAATTGGAGCAAAAACCCTGCAAGCATGGAGATTAAAACTTGATTTTGAGAAAGAAGACGTAATAATTGACCCAAAAGTAACTAAACTATACTTGATATAATTCTGATATTAAAAATAACTATTTTGAGATTTTTCTTTTTTCTTTTTGGAAGAAAGCTATGTATTCTGCTCCACTTATTATAGATAAGATAAAACATAAGATTATAAAAATGTCTCCTACGGTTTGAGCCGATATTCCAAAGTATTCATCTTTTAGTATGTAAGCTGA
>Ga0079992_144520_pt1 | contig 14943 bp, 12 predicted proteins | sample FaiFalFF_MnMetaG_3_FD_69197 | JGI IMG/M metagenome (GOLD analysis project Ga0079992, IMG submission 69197) | Freshwater microbial communities from Yellowstone National Park, Wyoming, USA - Fairy Falls B (FF_Mn_B) MetaG (SPADES assembly) (version 2) | ecosystem: Environmental > Aquatic >... | reverse complement strand
CGCCTGGGCCTCCCCGCCCTCACCGCGGAGCGGGCCTGGGCCGAGCTGGATCTGGGGATCCCCGTGGAGGTCCTCCGTCCGTGAGCGCCCAAGGGCTCCCTAAAATGGAGAGGTTCATTCGGGAGATCCGGCGGGAGACGAAGGTGAGGGGTCAGGCCGAAGGCCTACCTTGCCCACAAGTTTCCCAGCGAGGAGGCGGTGTACAAGCTCCTGTACCTGGAGTCGGAGAGGCAAGCTGCTTCGCGAAGTGAACATCTTGCAGGGAGGTGGGCGGAGAGGCTGCTTCGCAAAGCGAACATCTTGCGGCTCAAGGGATTCTCGGAGGCGAGGGAGGCGTTGGAGAAGATGCTTCAGGAGCGGTACGATCCCCGCACACAAACCCTTACACATATACACATACATCTTGACACGACCCCGGGCCCTGGAGGGGATAGCCCGGGTGGGGAGGAAGCGGAAGGCCGGGTACGGGCTCCTGACCGTGCTGGGGATGGATGCCCGGGGGCGGCTGGCCCTGGGGTACGAGCGAGGGGAGCCTAGTGGATCTGGCCACTGTGGTGATGCTGAGGGCCACGGAGGACTGGGCTTTCCGGCGTTACCTGGACATGGGCCCGCTTTGGACCGTGGAAGAGAAGCCCATAAAAATCGCGACTTGACTCCTGGTTCTATCCGGGCATGCTACGATTGTTGGTAAAGCGGCTAGCCAGGGCCGCGTAACTGCCCGTGGAGGACTTTTACGACAGCCTCTAGCTCCTGTAGGGTCCCAGGAGGGGCATGAGGGCCTCGGGGGGTAGCCTCCACATGAGGCGCTGCCTGGCTATCTTGAGCCCTATATGCGCCCCCTTCTTGGCCAGCTTGTCCACTAGGGCGAGGGGGGAAGGAGTTCCCCTGTACCCGCTCCTGGCCGCCATGGAGGCCAAGACCTTGAGAGGGGGGTGGTCCTGCAAGGTCTCGAGTTTGACCACGTTTCTAGAGGGGAGCATGTAGTACCACCGGAGGACCTCGTACCGCTCGTTTCCGAGGTGGAGTTTCGCCCTGACGGGCTTAGGGCCGTAGAGTTCCCCAGGTTCCAGCAACAAAGCCATCATCCCTCTTGTCTGCACGGAGCCCGACTCCTTCTTGGGGACGAAGACTGCCCGGGGGCTGGTGAGGGCGAGGCGGAGGCTTTGGGCCACGTCCTTTCCCCAGGATGCGGGAGGGAGGTCTTCGGGCCAGTTCTCCACCCTTATCCCAGCTCCCGAAAGCTCGGAGAGGTGGGAGATGCGGCTACCATCGGCCAAGGCGAAGTCCTCGGGGTACTCCTCTAGGAGTTGCGAGAGCAAAGCGAGTTCCAAGGCGATCATCCTGGCCTTGGTCTTCTTGGCGGGACCCAAGTTTTTGCTGTCGAAGACGGGCACGGCGTGTCCCCCGGGGGTGAGGCCGTAGGCGCATGCGCTGTAGAGCATGACCCCGAGGGTGGGTTCTTCGGCGATGGCTCCGTCCACGGCTATAAGCGGAAGAGCACGGGCGGGAGTGGGCTTGCGGAGTAGACCTCTTTGCAAGGCTTCCGCCCGCCACTTGCTCCGATTCTCCAGGATTCGGTGGATCACCTCCAAGAGCGCGTCCATGCCGTCCATGCTTTCTCCCTCTATTTTAGAGGCTACGTAAAAGTGTGGTATCCTTGAAGGGTGCCTCCTAGACGACCGACATTCCGCACCCCTCCCCCCATGCCTTAGGGAGACTCCACCCAACCTACAGGTCTACGACCTGGGCCACCCGGGCCTGGCGGCCAGCGTGCTGGACAGAATCCGGTTGGTGGAGACCGTGGACCGCCTCGTGGGCCCTAGGCCCGGGGAAAAGGTCTCCACCGGTATGGCCCTCAAGGCCGCCCTCTCCAAGATGTTCCCCTAACGGGGAAGCAGGAACGCCCTGGGCTTCGTCGCCTCCCCCCTCTACCTCTTCGGCCACTTCTTCCAGGGCAAGCCCACCGAGCACCTCCTGGGTCCCGGCATCACCCCCGACCTCCTCAACGACGACCGCATGGGCCGGATGCTGGACACCCTCTACGCCGCCGGGGTCACCGAGGTGTTCCTGGAGGTGGCCAGGGAGGCCCGCCGGGCCTTCAGCAGTGGATGATGAACCTGGTCTGCGCCGACACGGATGCCCCTGCTCTTCGCCCCCGGGGACGGAAACCAGTCGGACCGGGAGGCCCTGGCGCCTCTATTGGCCCGCTACCGCCAGGCCCTGGACCTGGGGGCGGTGGTGGTGCTGGACGGGGCGGGGTACAGCCGGGAGAACCTCCGGGCCCTGGAGGAGGCCAGTGGGAAGCTTCCCTACCACCGCCTGGTCTACCTGGGGGTGCAGGAGGAGCGGCGCCGGGGACGGGTGGGGCGTCCCCGGAAGGGGGAGGCGCCCCTCTCGGTGGACTACCGCCTCCTGGCCCGCTTGGAGGTGGACGAGGGGAAGCTGGGGCGGGCGAGGCGGGGCCTGGGACGCTTCCTCCTGGCCACGGACGTCCTAGAGGTTCGTAAAAGTGTGGTATCCTTGAAGGGTGACCCTTAGACGATGTTACCCCAGCGACCTAACCGACGAGGAGTGGGCCCTCCTGGAGCCCCTTATCCCCGCTCCCAAGCCCGGCAGCCGGCCCGCCAAGGTGTCCAGAAGAGAGATCACGAACGCCATCCAGAAGGTGTTCCCCTAAACCATCCAGAAGGTGTTCCCCTAAAGGGGAAGCACGTTAACGTCCTGAAAAACGGCATCCCGTGGCGAACCCTGGGGAAACGATGGGGCGAAAAAGGTCAAAGGGAGAAAGCGCCAGATCCTAACGGACACGGGGGGTCGCCTCCTGAAGGTCTTTGTCCACCCGGCCAATGAGCATGACAAGTGGGGTGGGCAGGCCTTGCTGGCGGGGATGGACCTCTCCTTGTGGCCACGGGTGCGGAAGCTTTTTGTGGACTGGGGGTACCGGAGTCTCAAGGAGACGGCTTCTTCCCTGGGTTTGGAGCTGGAAAAGGACCTTTGCTTGGCTGGGGCGGAACCGGCGTCTTGCCAAGGACTATGAGGAGAATCTTCGGGTAAGCGAGGCCTGGGTCTACCTGGGCATGCTACGGTTGTTGGTGAAGCGGCTGGCCAGGGCCGCGTAACTGCCCGTGGAGGACTTTTACGACAGCCTCTTACACGGGAGGCAGGGCAAAAGTGTCTAAGTTTAGGGGGCTGGATCAGGAGGCCTTCTACGCCACCCTCCACCACGGGGCGGCCACCACCCGATTCACCAGGGGGAAAACCTCCTCCCCTCCATAGAGAAGGAGCCCACCTGGAGCCTCGGGGTACTCCTCCAGGAAGGCCAGGAGGCCACGGGCGTCCTTAGGGGTGGGTTTCTGAGAGACCTTCACCTCCACCGGCAAGACCTTGTCTCCCACCTCAAGGACAAAGTCCACCTCCTGCCCTGAGGCGGTCCGCCAGTAGTAGAGGCCGGTGGGTTCCACTTGGGTATCCCGAAAGGCCAGGAGGTCAAGGAGGACCAGGGTTTCCAGGTGGGCCCCGGAGGGCTTGCCCCCGGACAGGTACAGAGCTAGGGCGGGATCAGGAAGGTAGGCCTTCGGGGCTTTGATGAGGCGCTTGGTGCGGCTTTTGGCATAGGCCCTGAGGCGGACAAGGAGAAAGCTCACCTCCAAGAGGTTCAGGTAGCGGTGGATGGTGGCCTGAGAAAGGCCCAGGTCCCGTGCCAGCTCACTCTGGTTTAGGAGGTTTCCCGAGCGCAGGGCCAGGGCCTCCATAAGCCTGCGGAGCTCGGGCAGGTTCTCCACTGCCCTGAGGGCGGGCACGTCCCGTTCCAAGTAGGTCTGCAGGTAGCCCCGCAACCAGAGTTGGCGCTCCTCCCAGCTTTCCAGGAGGAGCGCCGGGACGGGAAAGCCTCCCCGGGCCACCGCCAGTTTCCAGTCTTCCCTGTAGGCCTCTTGGTCCCGCAAAAGGGCGGGCCAAGCCTCCACAGGAGCAGAGAGGAGCTCCCCCCAGGGCCCAGTCCTTCCCAGACCCCGCCTTTCCCACCGGGTCATGGGCCAGAGGACCAGGTGGGCGGCCCTACCGGCCAGGGTTTCCCCCAGGTGGGCGTGGAGGAGAAGATGAGCGGAGCCGGTGAGGACGAAGCGGCCAGGTACCCGGGCTTCGTCCACGGAACGCTTGATAGCCAAAAGAAGCTCGGGCACCCGTTGCACTTCGTCCAGGATGAGCTTATCGCCCCGGTGGAGGAAGGCCTGTGGATCGGCTTCCGCTTGGAGGCGAAGGTCCAGGTCATCCAGGCTAAGGTAGACGTGCCGCTCCAAGCCAGGCGTGTGGCGCACCAGGGTGCTTTTGCCTACCTGCCGGGCGCCCATGACGGTCACCACGGGGAAGACCCCTAGGAGCCGTTGCAGGAGGGGGCCGGCAGCGCGGGGCAGATAAGCGGTTTCCACACCTGAATGATAACCATTCACTGGCAGAAAGGGTAGTGGCAATGTCAGGGCCCTATAGGAGGGCCTGCCGGAAGGCCTCTTGCAGCTCTGGGGGGAGCAAGGGTGGAGTAGCCCAGGGTCTGGGCCACTTCGGGGATGGAGTGGCCGGTGGCGCGGTTCATTTGGGGTGCAGGGGCCCCAAAGCGGAGCCAGACGGCGTGCCAGCGGGAGCGTTCCACGGGGTTTCCGCTTTCCCGGTACAAGGCGTGCAGGTTGTCCGGGTGATGCCGCAGCTTGAGCTCCAGCCGGGGGCGGCGTCCGTGTTCGGCCAGGTCCATGCCCCATTAGAGAGATATAGGGGGAGTTCTTATAAGACCCTAAAGGAGGCGGACGAGACCCTGGTGGGCCGCTTGGTGGAAGGGAGCCTGCGCCACGCCGAAAGGCGCCGGGAGGAAATGCTGGCTGCGGCGGAGCTTTTGCGCGAGGTGGGTGTAGAGCCGCTTGTAACCGAGGCCACGGCCCGCCAGCTGGGACGGCTCACGGGCCTGGAACCGGCCTAGCTCCTGGTGTGGTTCCTATCTCCCTTGCTTGAGCCTGGAGGCGGATGCTGGCGTTGGCGGCGCCGAAGCCCGCGTAGCCGTTTTGCCGTTCCACCACTTCAAAGAAGAAGCGGCCTTGATAGCTCGGGGTGTACAGATGGAGGAAAATCCCTCCTTTTGGGTCCTGGTCGTAAAGGATGTTGAGCGCTTCCAGACGCTCCAGCAACGGGATGGGCAGGGCATACCGGCAGGAGAGGAGGCGGTAGTAGGAGCTCGGGATGCGTAAAGGGCGAAAGCCCTTTTTCTGCGCCTCTTCGGCGAAGGCAAAGAGATCGGGAACCTGAAAGGCTATGTGCTGGATTCCTGCATGGCCTAGGCTTTGGAGGAAGCGAGAGGCCAAGGTTTCCCGCCCCTCAGCGGCGTTAACAGGAATTTGGACGGTGCCTTCTGGGTTCCGGAGGGAGCGGCTGTAGAAGATCCCATAAGGATCAAAGACTTCCACCACAGGGTTGACCTCGAGGCCGAGCCAGGCTTTGTAGAGGAGGACCCAGCTGTACACCTCAAACCGCGAAACTACGTTGGTGAAGTGATCTACCCGATCCAAGGTATTTCCTGGTTCTCCCAAGGGTTGGAAGGACAGGGTTGCCTCCAACGGCTCGTCCACCAAGTAAAGGCGAGTCCACCCTACCCCACGCACGGCGGTAAAGCTGGGTCCGCCCTCTTCCCGAGGGAGCAGGTCCAGCCCAAGCTCCTTTGCCCGGGCAGCCAGGGGGGCAGCTTTGGCCACGGACAAGCCTACTCCGAGGACAGCCGGGAGTTCCCGGGTGGGACATTCTTCCAGGTCTCCGCGGAGCAGGAGGCGCGCGCTCCCCGAGGCCCAGAGCTCCTGTTCCAAGGCGGGGTGGCGGGCCACGGGTTTGAGGCCCAAGGGGCGTAGAAAGTCCTTTAGGGCCTCGAAGTCTTCTTCGTGGCCGCCCAGTTCCACAAAGGCCACCCCCTGAACCCGACTGCCGGGAGGCAGAGGTGGCAGGAGAAGACCCAGCTGGTCAAAGAGGAGCTTAAGGGAGCGCATCCCGTCCTGGGCCACCCACTCCGGCGGGGCCGCTCGGAACCATTCGTTGAAGATCTCTAGGGAAATGACCCCTCGGTACCCCGTAGCCAGTACTGCCCTGAGGAAGGCCTCCAGGGGCCAGTCCCCTTGCCCTGGCATGGCCCGGTGGTGTCGGCTGAGGGCGAGAGGATCCATGAGGAGGTTCGGGGCGTCGGAGAGCTGTACGAGGAAGATCTTCTCTCCAGGGAGGTCGGCGCTTTCCGGCAAAGGGTTGTTCCGGACGAAGCAGTGGAAGCTGTCCAGCACAAGGCCTAGGTGGGGGTGGTCGGCCCTTCGGACCATCTCCCAAGCCCTCGGCCAGTCCTTGATGTAGCGCCCCCAGGCGAGGGCCTCATAACCCACCCGGAGGCCGCGGGAAGCGGCCAACTCTGCCAGGGCGTGGAGGTCCTCGGCGATGGCTTCAGGGTCGTCCAGGGCCAGGGGAGAGGTGTTAGAGCACAGGTAGGTGAGCTCTGCGCCCAATTCCGCCACCAAGTCCAGCCAACGCAGCGCCCGCTCTCGGTTCCGGCTCCGGTAGGGCTCGGGCATACCTTCGTAGTCCCTTAGGGGCTGAAGGGCTACGATCTTTAAACCGAGATCCTCGGCCAGGGCGCGAAGCTCCCGGGGTGTTCCGGGAAAGCCAGCTAGGTCCTCCTCAAAGACCTCTACGGCCCGGAAACCTGCTCGGGCGATGGCCAGGAGCTTTTCCTCGATGCTTCCTCCGAGAGCGCAGGTGGCGATGGACCACTCCATGCTTCACCAGACCAGAACCAGTTTGGGCTCGGGTACTTCCCCGGCCAGAAGGGAATGAAAGGCCTTGTCTGCCTGTGTCATTGGCCAGAGCCGGACCAACCCTTCGGGGAGCCGAGGCAGGAGGGCTACGGCCTCGGCGAACTCCTCTGGAGTGAAAAGGTAGCTTCCCTGGACTCGCTTCTCCTCTAGAACCAGGCGAGCGAGGGGAAGGGGGCTCTCCACTGTGCCTAAGCCCAGGACCGTTACCCTTCCCCCAGGGGCGCAAGCGTCCAGGGCCGCCTTCAGGCTAGCCTCTTGCCCCACGGTGTCCAGCACCAGGGGAAAGGTCTTACCAAAAGCTTCGGGTGCCCCGGCCACCTTCCCTAGCGCCAGGCGGGCCAAGACGGCAGCCCGTCTAGGGTTAGCCTCGGCGATGTGGACCCGGGCTCCCCTTAGGCCCAGAGCGAAGGCCACCAGGCTCCCGATGGCTCCTCCTCCCAGCACCAGCACCTCCTCTCCCTTCTCGGCCCCGGCCAGGGCCGCCCCGTGGAGGGCCACAGCTAGGGGCTCGGCCAGGGCGCCCTTCCAGGGGGGGAGGCCTTCGGGAAGAGGATAGGCGGCTTCAGGAGGAACGAGGATCCGTTCGGCGAGCCCTCCCGGGCGGTGAAAGCCGAGGTGAACCCGCCGTTCACAGAGGTGGGGCTTTCGCTGCCGGCAAGACGGGCAAAGGCCGCAGGGAGGAGCGGGGTGGAGGGCTACCGCCTTTCCTAGAAGCTCCGGCGGGCCTGCCTCCACCACCCCTGCCACCTCGTGCCCGAGCACCAGGGGCAGGCGCCAGCGGGCACGCATGGCTGAAGTACCCCTGTACGTGCTAAGATCGCTGCCACACAAACCACAGGCTTCGACACGCAGGAGAACTCCCTGCCCCGAGGGCTCGGCCGTTTCTACTAGTGAAAGGACTTCGTAGTCCTGAAGAACCCAAGCCTTCACTTTATTCCTCCTGAGCTGGCCCCACCCTTACTCCCACCCTCATCTTGTAGCGAGCCCAAAGCATCCCCAAGATCAGGCCCAGGGTTGCCAGGGCGAGAATTATGGCCACGGGACGATCAAAGAAGCTGGTAAGGTCCCAGTGAGTTTTGATCATACTTACCATGAAGTTCCGCTCCAGAAGGGGTCCTAAAACCATCCCTAGGACAACCAATCCGATTGGAAACCCCCCCTGACGAAGTAGGAAGCCAAAGAGGCCCAATACACTCAAGACCATAAGGTCAAATGGATTATTGTTTACTGCGTAGGCCCCTAGAATACACAGGCCTAGGACAGCACCCATAAGCGGTCGTACAGGAATACGCGTAACAACACTAGCTAGAGCTGCAGCGAAATAACCCCCAAGGGGGATGATAACCACACTCGCTAAGAAGAAGGCCATATAAACCGATATCACTAGCTGACCATACCTTTGGAAGAGATCTGGACCCGGAGTAATACCTAGAGCGAGAAACAATCCGAGAAGAATAGCTGTTAGAGTATCTCCAGGAAGGCCTAGGGCCATAGCAGGAATCCAAGCCCCTGCTACGGCAGCGTTGTTGGACGATGCGCCGGCCAGGACCACACCTTCCTTGGCGCACTTCCTTAAACGCATTAGGTTGCTGTTTATCCATGCGGCGAGGTCTGAGCCTGCACCCGGGAGAAACCCCACAAGAGTTCCTATGGTTGCGGAGCGAAGTATAGAAAACCTTGCCTTCCAGCATAGGCGAGCGGATTCCACATAGAAATCCTTTAAGAGGGATGGTCTTCGAGAAAACTGCCGGAGGCGCTGTTCTTGGTGATGGTGTCCTTGATAAATGTGCCAGAGCACTTCGCTAACCCCAAAAAAGGCGATAAGAGCGACGATAAAATCCAACCCTCCAAGTAGCGCAGGTAGACCAAACGTGAAGCGAGGGTAGCCAAGAGCAGGGTCGTAACCAATGGTTCCAAGGAGCATTCCAATGCCAAAGGCAACAATTCCCTTTAACATGGAGGGCACCGCGAAAATCCCACTCACAATCCCCAGTAGGATGAGCCAGAAATACTCGAACGACGAGAACTGCTTAGCCAACCATACTAAAGCAAAGGAGCCGATCACCAAAAACCCTAGACCAATTAAGCTGCCGATGGCGGAACCTAGGGCCGCAATTCCCAATGCATAACCTGGAGATCGCTCCTGTGCAATATCATGAATCTCTTCGGTGTAAGCAGCCGATGCTGGGGTTCCCGGCACTCGGGCGATAACCGAACCGATATCCCCCGCGAAGATGGCCGCGGCCGAAATTCCAATGACGGCAGCCACGGCGGTCTCAGGCCCCAAAAAGAGAAGGACAGGCAGAGCCAGACTCAGCGCCAAGGTAACAGTCAGGCCGGGGATTGAGCCAAAGATAATCCCGTACAGAGAACCCATTAGAAGGGCAAGGAGAGTCTCTGGGCTCAAAAGACTCATCCTTGTACCCCCAGGAAGTGAACCAGTAAATGGGCAAATATGGCTACAAAAAGTCCTGCTCCAAGGGCCTCCCACCACTGGCTGCGTAGCAAAAGAGCGGCAACTACAGCGTAGAGTGCGGCTGTAGGAATCAGGCCAAGATATCCTAAGAACCAAGGGGCGAGCGGCAGAAAGGCTCCCATCCCAAGCAGGGGGGTAAGTCGGGTAGATGCGGGCGTTCGGGTTCCGCTCTTCCTCACAAGGAGGGTTAGACCACTAGCAGTTAAAATAGCACCCAGGATCTGTGGAAAGAGGGAAGGACCAGGATAGCCACCCTCCAGGCGTGGAAGGCCTTGGCTAAGCCCCAGGGCTGCTAAGCCCAGAGCCAAGGCCAACCCCGCTCCTAAACGTTCCCAGGGGGCGTTTTCCATGCCCGATTCTTAGAACCTAAGGTTCAGTGCCTGAACCAGCTGGCTCATGGCCTGGTTTCGCTCCTGTAGGAAGGCTAGGCTAGCCCGGCGGTCTAGGTGGTTAACGACTAGGTTAGCGTTATTCATGAACCGGACGAAATCCGGATCCTGAACAGCCTTCGCAAAGGCCTTATCTAGCCTATCTATCACCGAAGGGAGGGTAAACTTGGGTGCTGCAGCCATAAGGAAGGAGGCAAAGGACCAGTCTATGCCGAGTTCCTTGAGGGTAGGAATCTCGGGGAAGGCCGTAAAGCGCCTTTCGGTCATGAAAGCAAGGTATCGGGCCTCTCCAGCTTTGACCAAAGCACTAGCTTCTCCTATGGCCACAAAAGCAACGTTAATGCCGCCGGCGAGAAGTTCCTGCAGGGCTGCCGCTGCCCCCTGGGTAGGTACCCAAGGAAGGTCGCTATCCTTTAAGCCCAGTTTCCAGAGAAACCCTAGGCGAGCGAAATCGTAGGAGCCCCAACGGGCAGTACCCGAAGCCTTATACCTGCCAGGATTCTGTCTTAGATCGGAGACGAACTCCTGTAGCGTCTGCCAAGGTGCATCCTTGCGAACCACAATGGCCACCGGGTTAAGGACCAAAAGGGAGATCGGGGCGAACATGTCAGCGCTTATCTTCGTTTGGGCGACCCACGGTGGCAGGACAACCTCTAGTGTAATGATACCAATGGTGTATCCATCCGGTCTGGCCTGGGCGATGGCACCGTGACCTATAGCTCCTCCACCCCCCGTGCGGTTCACCACCTGAACGGGGACTCCCAAGTCCTTCTCCAACGCCGGAGCCAGGGCCCGGGCGGTTAGATCGGTGCTTCCTCCGGGAGACCAGGGAACGATGAGGGTAATGGGCCTCGAGGGGTAGCGTTGGGCCAATGCGGGGCTAAGGAGCAAGGCCGCTGCCCCAAGCCCCATCTTTCGAATAAAGTTGCGCCTATCGTTCATCCAACACCTCCTTTGTTGTCGCACGGTATCATAACTCATAAAACCGCACAAGTCTAGGTAGCCTTTCTGTATTCCTGAACGCCGGCGGCCTAGGAGCTTTGGGGAAGGTAATGCGCGTAGCGGCCGCTCGTGTGTAGGCCCACGTAGTTTTCCGCTAAGAAGCGTTGGAGGTGGGGGCTTTCCCCTAGATGCCGGAGCTGGGCTTGCCGCAGGCGGTCCCCAAAGGGATCCACGGCGGCGTGGAGCAGCGTGGTCATCCAGTAGGAAAAGAGCTCCGCTTGCCATACGTGGCGAAGGGCCTCTTGGGTGTAGTGTAGAAGCAGGGAAACCTCCCCCTCCTTGTAAAAGGTGAACAAGGCTCGGTAGAGCACCGCCACCTCGCAAAAGGCCAGATTCATGCCCTTGGCCCCCGTGGGAGGCACCACGTGGGCTGCGTCTCCTGCGAAGAAGAAACGGCCATGTTGCATGGGCTCCACCACCAGGGACCGCATGGGAGTGAGGCTCTTTTCCAAGATGGGCCCTGGTTGAACCTCGGCCACCCCGGAAAGCCGGAGGTTCAGCTCCTTCCAGATCCTTTCCTCGGGCCAGGCCTCGAGGCGTTCCTCGGGGGCCACCTGGAGGTAGTTGCGGGCCAGGGTAGGGGAGCGCATGCTAAAGAGGGCAAATCCCCGGGGATGGCTGGCGTAGATGAGTTCTTCCGCTGCTGGGCGAGTTTGCGCCAGGATGCCAAGCCAGGCGTAGGGATAGGTCTTCTGATAGACCCGGATCCCGGGGATGGATTCCCGCACTAGGCTATGGGAACCATCGGCCCCAACGGCGAACTCGCAACGGAGCCGCTCTAGGTGGCCGTCCGGAGTTCGGTAGACCAGGGTGGGAGCCTCTTCCAAGTCTTCCACACCCACCACCTCGTGGGAGAAGAGGACCTCACCCCCCGCCTCCAGGTGGTGCCGGATCAGGTCGGTTACCAGATACTGCTGCCCGTATACCCAGATACCCTGGCCTGCCAAGGTGTGAAAGTCCAGGTGGAGGAGCTGGCCGTCAAAGGCCAAGTAGATTCCCCGGTGGCTTAGGCCTTCCTGGACCATCCGGTCTCCCACGCCCGCCCTCACCACCATCTCCCGGGTTCCCCAATCGCTCCCCGAGAGCACGGCGTGTACGCCCTCCGGTCGGGCCGCGGCGATGCGGGAGATCACCGCGCTGTAATCGGTGCTTCCCAGGGGGGAATAGACCTCGGCCACCGCCTCTCCACCTGCTTGTAGGAAACTCTCTTTGAAGTCAGCGGTGGCCTCTTTCCCGAAAACGTAGTCCAGGGCAAGAAGGAAGACCTTTTTGCCAATGTTCTTCACTACCCAGGCCCCCATGGGGTAGTGCTGCTGCCAAGCGCGGATGGAGGTGCGGAAGATGTAAGGGCTCCGCCGCTCGCGCGTGATGCCATTGGCCGCTGCGTTAGCGATGATCAAGGGAATCTGCTTCTCGTGCACGTAGTCACGGATGGCGTAGGCCGAGGAGGAGAGGATAATCCCCGCCAAAAGGTCTACCCGGTCCTGCTCCACCAACTTGCGAACCTTCCGAAGAGCCACGGCGGGATCAGCCTCTTCGTCTTCTTTCAGGAGCTGGATTCGCCGCCCTCCTGCTTGCAGGTTGACCCGTTCCAGGTAAAGCTCCATCCCCCGGGTGATCTCCTGCCCTAGCCTGGCGTAGGGCCCGGAGTAGGAGAGCACCACACCGATGCGGAGGGGCTCTTCCCGTTGCCCAACAGCGAAGGAGAACTTGGAGGGTGCCGCCAAACCGATAACCCCGAGCCCCCTTGTCGGCACATCACCATTCTAGGTCCCAACCCTTTCTCCTACAAGCGGGATGCCGTAAGAGTAAAAAGTTTCCGGCAGCTGTCCGCCAAACCAGATGGTGCTCTTTTCCAAGTCGTTCACGTTGGTCACGTCCCAGACGACCGTCTTCCACGTGGGGTCAAAGATGAGGTAGCCGGTGTCCCCGAAGAGCTCTACCCGGGTCCCGCCCGGCTCAAAGACGTACATGAAGTAGGCCTGGGTGGTGCCGTGCTTGCCGGGGCCGGCTTCAATCTGGACGTCGTACTCCACCAAGACGTCCGCTAGGTCCAGGAGATGCTGGGGGTAGCCGTACCAGAAGGCGATATGGTGGAAGCGGCCCCTTAAGCCAGTGGCGTCCCTCATTAGGCCGATCTCGTGGACCAGGGGGCTTACGGAAAGCCAAGCGCCTAGCTCCTCGCCTTCACCCCTGACCTTCTGTTCCCGGAGCTTGAACCCCAGGACTTCCTCAAAGAAGCGGCGGTTAGGGGTGACCTCGGCGCAGAGGCAATTCACGTGGTCAAGCCGCCGCACCGGCACGCCCCTTAGAGGTCTTTTGGAGGGGCGGTTCTTGAGCTTACTCCTCTTTTCGGGTGGGGCCTCATAATACTCCACCTCAAAGAGGAGTTCCATGCGGTGGCCGTCCGGGGTGCGGAAACGGTAGGCGGGCCCATGGCCTAGGTCCCCCTCGGTCCATCCCTCGCCTAGGCCGGAGGCCTCCAGGGCTTTTACCCGGCGTGCTAGGGCTTCGGGGGAAGCGGCGCGCCAAGCGATGTGCCCGAGCCTTGCTTCCTTGGCCTCGGTGATCTTCAGGGTGTGGTGGTACCAGTCCTCGTAGGCCCGGAGGTAAACGGTTTGGCCTTCGCGGGCGGTTTCCTCGAGGCCCAGCACCTCTTTGAAAAACCAGAGCGTCCCTTCGGGATTAGGCGTGTAGAGTTCCACGTGTGCCAGCTGCGCCACATCGAACCCTTCCATTAGAGCCTCCCTTCTTCTTCCAGGCGAAGGATCTCTTGGATTACCTCCGCGCCCCGGTTGGCGGCAGGCAAACCCCGAAAGAGGAAGGCGAGTCCCACCACCGCGTTGAGCTCCTCGTACGTGGCCCCGGCCCGTCTTGCGGCGATGGCATGAAGCCTGGCGGCATCCGACAGGTCCATAAGAAGCATGCCGAACAGCATGAGCTGGGCGGTTTTTACGTCAAAACAGGGCGGGTACATCAGCCGAGCTCGCAACTCCTCTTGCATCCGTAAGGTCTCCGGATCTAAGCGGGCCAGGAGATCGGTGCGGGCTTGGATCCTTGGGGGGACAAAGCCGATGAGCTCGCGGTAGCGGTCCCGGAGCCTTTCTAGCTCCTCGGCAGACATGTGCAGGTCGGGTCGGGCCATAGCTTGCCTCCTTAGTTGCTCACGAACAGCAGAAAGGTAAGGTTGCTTCCCAAACGATACGAGGGGATAGGGAAGGGGGGCAAGGGGGTTGTTCGCATATGCGGGACGTACATTTCGGTTATCCTGAACCTGCCCCTCGGCACACCAGGGGACCTGACCTAAGCTGGGAGGTAGGGCTCATGCTCGGAACGGTCCAGAAGGTAGGCGAGGTCTTAGAGCTTTTCACCCGGGAGCGCCCGGAGTGGGGGGTGAGTGAGGTGGCCAAGGCCCTGGGGATTCCCAAGTCCAGCGCCCATGCCCTCCTGGCGACCTTGAGCCACATCGGCCTCCTCAAGCGAAACCGGGAAGGGCGCTACCGGATCGGTTGGCGCGTCTTGGCCCTCTCTCAGGTTCTTCTTTCCACGAGTTCCTGGAGGGAGGAGGCCCGCCGCGTCATGCAAGACCTGGTGGCCCGCTATGGCGAAACCACGCACCTGGCCGTCCTGGAGTGCGGACGGGTGATCTACGTGGAGAAGTTGGAGGGTACCCGGGCCGTGAAGGTGGCTACCACGGGAGTGGGCGTGGAGCTTCCCGCCCACTGTAGCGGGGTAGGGAAGGTGCTTTTGGCCTTCCGCCCGTGGGAGGAGGTGGAACGGATCGTGGAGGTCCGGGGCTTGCCTCCCCTCACCCCCAACACCATCACCACCTTGGACGAGCTCAGGACCGAACTCCAAGCGGTTCGGGAACGGGGATACGCCTACGACATCGAGGAGACAGTGCCCGAGCTTTGCTGCGTGGCTGCCCCCATCCGGGACCACACCGGTGAGGTCATTGCGGCCATGAGCCTTTCCGTGCCCTTCTACCGCTTTCAGCAAATGAAGGAGGAGTACCGGAGGGCGGTCCTCGAGGCTACCCGCACCGTCTCCGAGCGCTTGGGCTACATGGGGGAGGCTGTATGGAAAGGGTCAAGGTGGCCATCCTAGGTTCCGGCAACATCGGCACGGACCTCATGTACAAGTTGCTGAAAGACCCCGGACATATGGAGCTGGTGGCCCTGGTGGGGATAGACCCCAAGTCCGAGGGGCTGGCCCGGGCTCGGGCTTTGGGTTTGGAGGCCAGCCACGA
>Ga0079992_123503_pt1 | contig 14948 bp, 15 predicted proteins | sample FaiFalFF_MnMetaG_3_FD_69197 | JGI IMG/M metagenome (GOLD analysis project Ga0079992, IMG submission 69197) | Freshwater microbial communities from Yellowstone National Park, Wyoming, USA - Fairy Falls B (FF_Mn_B) MetaG (SPADES assembly) (version 2) | ecosystem: Environmental > Aquatic >... | reverse complement strand
CGGGGCGGGGGGGCGGGGGGGGCGGCCGGCTCCTGTGCGCGTTCTCCCTGTGCGCGGGCCTGCGGGCCCCCCCTCCCCCCCCCGCCCCCCCCGAGGGGGGGGGGGGGGCCGGCCCCCCGCCGGTTTGGCCTCCACGAGCTCGTCGTCGAGGACATCCGTCGGGGCGGACAGCGGCCAAAGTTCGAAGAATACCCGGCCTACGGCTTTTTAGTCTTCTACCCGACCCGGTGGGAGCCGAAGGCGGCGGCCCCGGAATCCCTCGAGTGTGCCCTGGTTGTCGGGCCGGATTGCCTGCTCAGCTTTCACCGCCGGCCGCTCTGGCTTCGGGACGATATCATCGGAGCCTGGCGGTCCAATCTGGACCGGATTACGGACCCGCGGGCGGCCCTGGTCCACGCCTGGCTTGATACGGTGGTCGATGAGTACTTCGACGTGGTGGACCGGCTGGCCGAGGAGATCGGCCTGGTGGAAGAGACCATTTGGATTCCCCAGGCCGGCCCCAGCTCAGCCGGCTCTTCGAGCTCCGGAAGGTCGCCTTTAGCCTCCGCCGTCTCTTCGGGGCCGGGCGGGATGCACTGGGCCTGCTGGTCCACCGCCACCGGGACATTCTGGGGGCCGAAGCCGGCTACTACCTTGGGGACGTCTACGACCACATGATCCGGGTTGTCGAGAGCCTCGAGCTCCAGCACGACCTCCTGGTCAGCCTGACCGAGGCTTACCTTTCCCAGACCTCGAACCGCCTGAACCAGACCATGCAGACTCTCACGGTTCTCTCGACCATCCTGATGACCGCGGCCCTGATTGCGGGCATCTACGGCATGAATTACCGGCTCATCCCCACCGATGGTGAGTCGGTTTTCGGCTTCGTCTTCGCCCTGGGCCTGATGGTCCTGGCCGGCGCCGGACTCTTCGTCGTCTTCCGGCGGCGGGGCTGGATTTAGCCGGACCGCCGGGTCCGGCGGTCCGGGGGGCGGTCCTGCCGGTCGATCCGGTAATCGGGGGCAAGGATGTTGACCACCGTGCTCAGCCGGCGGTCGCTCATCCGGGAAGCCAGCCGGGGGTCGATCTCTTCCAGCCGGTGGTTGCTGGTGATAACCGTGGGTAGTCGGGCGTTGTACCGGTAGTTGATGAGCTGGTAAAGCTTTTCCTGGGCCCACGGGCTGGATGAGTGGGCCCCCAGGTCGTCCAGAATCAGGACCGGGGAGGTCCGGAGGCTTTCAAACAGCTCGTCGTAGGTTATCCGGCTGTCCGGGTTGAAGGTCGAACGGAGATGGTCTAACAGGTCCGGAACGACCGCAAAAACTACCGGCAGGCGGCGCTTTAGGCGGTGGTTGGCGATGGCGGCGGCCAGGTGGGTCTTGCCGCAGCCGCAGGTGCCCAGGAACACGAGCCAGCCCTCCGGATTTTCGGCGAAGTTTCGGGCCAGCTCGTAGGCCATGGTGAGGCTGGCGCCCTGTTCCGGGTCCAGGTCCGCCCGGAGCTCGAAGTTTTCGAAGGTCATCTGCCGGAGAAGCTCGAGCCGGAGGGGCTCGAAGAGGCCGATTCCCCGGGGGCGGCCCATTCCCAGCTCAACAACCCGGGCAAGGTCCGGGTCGGTAAGCCGCATCCGGAGACGGTCCTCCAGCAGGTCCAGCGGCCCGGCCAGAACGACCACCGTCGGCAAACGGGCGACATAACGGTAATTCATCAGCTGGAAGAGCTTCTCGTGGGCCCAGGGGGTCCCGGCCTGGGCGCCGAAGTCATCCAGAACGAGAAGGTCCACCTGGCGCAGGTAATCAAAGAGCTCGTCGTAGCTGACCTCACTGGAGGGGCCGAAGGTAGCCCGCAGGTGGTCGAGGAGGTCAGGGGTGACCGCAAAATAGGCGGCAAGTCCCCGGTCCAGACACCGGTTGGCAATGGCGGCGGCCAGGTGCGTCTTGCCCGTGCCGCTGGCCCCGGTGAGAACGAGCCAGCCCTGGGGCTCCTCGGCATAAGCCCGGGCCGTCTCGTAGGCGTTGCGAAAGCGGGCCTGCTCGAAGGGGTCATCCGTCCGCCCTTCGGGCCGGAGGTTCTCGAAGGTGAGGCGCTCAAAGGGGCCCAGGTTGCTCCGCTGACGCAGAAGCTCCCGGCGCCGGGCCTCAAACTGCCGGGCCGTGCACTGGCAGGGGACGGCCTTGCCGAAGTCCGGGTGGTCGACGGGCACGTCCCGGTAGACGTAGCCTGCCCCCCGGCAGAGGGGGCACGAGGGCTCGGGTGCCGGGTCGTTGCCGGAGCCGCCGGGATCTGCCCCACCCGTGCCCGAGGACCCCTCCAGGTCTCGGGCCAGCCGCCGCAGGATGAAGGCGAAGCTTTCCATCAGTTAAATGGGCCTCCGCGGGTGAGTTCCAGGTTGACAAACTTGGTCAGCCGGTCGAAGAAGAGCAGGCTCACCTGGCCGGTCGGACCGTTCCGGTGCTTGGCGATGATGATATCTGCAATGCCCTTGGGATAGGGCTTGTTGGGAAACCGGCGCTCCCACTCCTTCTCGGTATAGTAGACGTCCTCGCGGTAAATGAACATGACGACGTCGGCGTCCTGCTCCAGGCTTCCAGATTCCCGCAGGTCCGAAAGCATGGGGATGTGGGGCGACCGGGCCTCGACGGCCCGGGAGAGCTGGGAGACGGCCAGAACCGGGATGTTCAGCTCCCGGGCTAGGCCCTTAAGGGCCTGGGAGATCTCGCTGATCTCCTGGACCCGATTGTCGGTCCGGCCGCTGCCCCGGGCAAGCTGAAGGTAGTCGACGATGAGGAGGTCGATGGGGTGCTCACTGTGGAGCCGCCGGGCCCGCGACCGGATCTCGATAATGGGTATCATCGGCGTGTCGTCAACGTAAATGCGGGCCTCGGCCAGGACGCCGATGGCCGCCATCACCCGCCGGCGCTCGGCATCCGAAAGCTGCTCGAGCCGAACCCGCTGGGAATCCACCCCGGCCTCGATGGCGATGAGCCGGTGGGCGATCTGCTCCTTGGACATCTCCAGGCTGAAGATGGCAACGCAGGCGCCCTGGCGCATCGCCGCGTGGTGGGCAATATTCAGGACAAAGCTGGACTTGCCCAGACCCGGGCGGGCCGCCAGAATGATCAGGTCCGAGCGCTGGAGGCCGCCGAGAATCTTGTCGATTTCGACGAAGCCGGTGAGGACATGGGGAAGTTCCCCCGGCGTTGGGGTCGGGGGCGAGAGGATGGCTTCTTCCAGGTATTTTTCGAGAATCTGGCGAATGTGGACGAATCCGGTAAGGGTCTCAGCCCGCCGGACGCTAAAGAGGGCCTGTTCGGCCCGGGCCAGGACCGCGTCAACGCTGGGCCCGCCCTCGTAAGCCAGGGCTGCGATTTCGGCGGCAGCCTGAAGGAGCCGCCGGTAGGTTGCGCACCGGTGGACGATTTGGGCGTAGTCTTCCACGTGGAGGGTCGAGGGCACGGCCGCCACCAGCCGGTGCAGGTAAGCTACCCCCCCGGCCTCGCTCAGCTTTCCCCGCCGGTTCAGCTCGTGGGCAACCGTGACCGGGGTGACGCCCTCATTGCGGTCGTAAAGGTCGACGCAGACTTGGTAGATGAGCTGATGGGCCGGGCTGTAGAAATCCTCGGCCTTGAGGAGGGTTACAACCCGGAGGATGGCGTCAGGGTCCAGCATGATGGCCCCCAGCACCGCCTCCTCGGCCTGGGGGTCGTGGGGCGGTTGCCGTTCCTGGGCCACGACCCTACCCCTCCCGACCGGTAACGACCACGTTAACCCTGGGGGCCAGGTCCCGGCTGAGCCGGACCACCACCCGATACTCGCCGGTTTTGCGGATGGGTGCTTCAAGCTCAACCCGCCGGCGGTCAATGGGCCGGCCCACTCGGGCGGAAATGGCCTCGGCGATGTCGGCGGCGGTGACCGACCCGTACAGACGGCCCTCCTTGCCGGCCCGGACGGCCACCGTAACGGTCAGGCCGTCGAGGCGGCCGGCCAGCTCCCGGAGCTCTTCCGCTTCCCGGGCGGCCCGCCGGGCCTCGGCCGCCTGCCTGGCCCTGGCCTGGTCAATGACCGCCTCGGTCGCGGCGACCGCAAGCTTGCGGGGAAGCAGGTAATTCCGGGCATAGCCCTCGGCCACCTCCTTGATCTCGCCGGCCCGGGCCACACCCGGCACGTCTTTCAAAAAATAGACCTTCATCCCAGAACTCCTGTTCTAGTTATAGCCGGCAGCAGGCTTTCTGTCAACGGCCAGCCGTCTGAGTGGTGCTTTGAAGCCTTTTAGCCGTCCGGTTCGAGTATATTCGGGTGGGCGCGCGCCGCCGGGCGGAGGTTTTGGGCGGAGTTTTCCCCAGCCCGGACCGGCCGGGGGCTTTTGGGTGGAAACCGGCCGGATAAAAGGGACTTACTCTTCCTCGTCTTCGTCCGGTTCGGGAGCGGGAACCTGCGGGGCGGCAGCTGCGGCCGTCGGCGGGACGGTGACCGCCGGCCGCTCTCCGGCCGGGACCCGGCGGCGGGGAAGTTCGGCCACGGCCTCGCTGAGCCGGCGGAGCTCCTCCAGCCCCGCGGGGGCAGCCGGCACGGCCAGGGCCACAACCCCGGCGTCCCGCAGGGCCGGAAGCTCGCCCGGGGCCGGGGGTTCACCCGGCTCGTAGACGACAGGTTTGCGGGTGACGGCGGCAAACTTCAAGAAGGCCAGAAGCTCTGAGACCGTCAGGCCCCGGGCCGTCCCGGTTCGGAGCCAGAAGCCCTCAACTGGAAGGAGATCCAGCGACCGGAGAAGGGTGTCGGGAAAATCCGGCGTTAGCGCCAGGTAGGTGCTCCCTTCCCGGCCGAGGATCTCAGCCGGCGCCCCGGGGTCGATAACGATAAAATCGGCCCCGGCCTGAAAATGGGCCTGCGCCGGCCCGGCCGGGGCGGGACCGGTCAGGTCGATGCCCCAGGTTACCCCGGCCAGCGATTCCAGTTCAGCGGGCGCGGGCGGTTCAGGGCGCCCGGGCAGAACAAGCAGGTCGAAGCCGGCCGAGCGCAGGCCAGCGACCAGGTCCAGGTCCCAGTCGGCGAGCCGGGCCACCAGAACCAGGGGAGAAACCCGCCCCGAGTCGGCCGGGGGCCGGCCAAAGCCGAGGGGGCGGGGGGCCTCGCCTCGGACTGCCCGGCGGAGCCTTTCAAGAAGCCTGCTCACCGAAATCCCCGGGATTAAATATCGGAGCCGACGGCGGGATTCGAACCCGCGACCTGCCGCTTACGAGGCGGCTGCTCTACCGCTGAGCTACGTCGGCGTCCGTTAGCAGTATACGGCCCACCGGGGCCGGGTGCAACCCGCTGCCCGGCCCCGCCCGTTTTATAATCTTTTTTCCGGGTGGGGAAATTCAAATGGACCCCACGGTGGCCTACCGCGGCCTGGCCCTGAGCCTTGCGGCGAACCCCCTGGTGCGCCGGGCCCTGACCGTCAACGGCCGACGGGTCGCCCGCCGTTTTGTTGCCGGGGGGACCCTGGGTGATGCCCTGCGGGTTGCCGACCGTCCGCATCAGGAGGGCATTCTGACGATTCTGAACCTGCTCGGTGAGATGGTCAGGTCCGAAGACCTGGCCCGCCAGTTTAAGGAGCAGGTCCTCCGGATGCTGGATGCCGTTGCCGACCGACCCTGGGCCCGGTACATCTCGGTTAAGCTGACCGAGCTGGGCGTCGACATCTCCGAGGAGTTTGGCTTCGACCAGCTGGCCGAAATTCTTGAGCGGGCCCGCGGCCGCCGGTGCTTTCTCCGCATCGACATGCAGGATTCGGCCCACGTGGACGCAACCCTTCGGGTCTACCGCCGGTTGCGGGCGGCCGGCTTCGACAGTGTGGGCATTGTCCTGAAGGCCTACCTGCGCCGCACCGAATCCGACCTGGAGGCTCTGCTCTTCCTGCGGCCGAATGTCCGGGTGGTGAAGGGTGCCTACCGGGAGCCCCCGGAGGTCGCGTTCCCCTCGAAGCGTCAGGTGGACGACAATTTTCTCAGGCTGGTCCTTCGCAATCTTGGGGCCGGGAACTACACGGCCGTGGCCACCCACGACCAGCGGATAATCGGTTCCCTGAAGGTCTGGAACCGGCAGGCCGGCGTTGACCGGGAGCGCTTCGATTTCCAGATGCTTTGCGGCGTTCAACTCGGTCTCCAGCGGGCCCTGCCCCGGGAGGGGTATACCGTCCGGGCTTACGTGCCGTACGATGAGGACTGGTACAGTTACTTCGCCCGCCGGATTGCCAAGCGGCCGGGGAACCTCCTTTTCGTGATCCGGGCCGTTCTGGGGGTATAATAGGGTCAGCGGAAAGATGACCGGACCCCTGGCTGACCCGAAAGCCCGGGCGGAGCAGCTGCTCGCCCTGCTTAAGGCCGCCTTCCCGGACCGGTTCGGGCCGGAGGCCGAGGCCGACCTGCGGACCCGCCTCCAGGCCGATGCCGAGCGGGCAGCTCAGCTCCGGGGCCAGCCGCTGGATTTTACCGACGAGCCCGACGCCGTATTCCGGGCGCTCCCCGATGAGCCCTGACTTTGCATTCCTGCCGGTGCGGGAGCTTGCCCGCCGGATTCGGTCGGGGGAGACCCGGCCCCTGGAGCTGGCCGAGTACTTTCTTGACCGCCTTGCCCGGCTCGGGCCGGCCTACAACGCCCTGGTGACCCTGACCCGGGAGCGGGCCCTGCGGGAGGCGGCCGAAGCCGAGGGGGAACTCCGGGCCGGCCGGGACCGGGGCCTGCTGCACGGCATCCCCTACGGGGCCAAGGACCTTCTGGCCGCCGCCGGCTACCCGACGACCTGGGGGGCCGCGCCCTTCAGGGACCAGGAGTTCGACTACGATGCGACTGTTATCCGCCGGCTCCGGGATGCCGGTGCCGTGCTGGTCGGGAAGCTGGCGACGGTTGAGCTGGCCGGGGGCATGGGCTACACCCAGCCGAATGCGGCCCTCACTGGTCCCGGCAAGAACCCCTGGAACCCGGAGTTCTGGAGCGGGGGCTCATCCAGCGGGCCGGGTTCGGCGGTGGCCGCGGGCCTCGTGCCCTTCGCCCTGGGGACCGAAACCTGGGGCTCGATCATTACCCCGTCGGCCTTCTGCGGGGTGTGCGGCCTGCGGCCCACCTACGGGCGGGTGAGCCGCTTCGGGGCGATGCCCCTGAGCTGGAGCCTGGATAAAATCGGGCCGATGGGCCTGACGGCCGATGACTGCGGCATCGTTCTGGCGGCGCTGGCCGGCCGCGACCCCAGGGACCCGACCACCGTCGACCGGCCCTTCCGCTGGGACCTGCCCGGCCGGACCGAGGGCTTCAGGGTCGGGGTTCTTAAGGGGTCGGCCGACAACGCCCAGCCCGAGGTGGCCCGCAACTTTGAGGCGAGCCTGCGGGTCCTCGGGACCTTCTGCCGGCTCGAGGATGTCGAGCTTCCGGAGTTTCCCTTTAACGAGATGGCAAGCACCATCCTGTTCGCCGAGGCCGGCTCAATCTTCGAGGAGTTCATAACCTCGGGCCGGGTTGCCGAACTTACGGCCCCGGAAGACCGCTACCGGCCGTACGCGTACCTGGTGGTGCCGGCCAGGGACTACCTCCGGGCCCTCCGCCTCCGGAAGAAGGCGGTGCGGGTCCTGAACGACCTTTTCGGCCGGTATGACGCGGTTGTCAGCCCCTCCCGGCTGACGGTGGCCGGCCGGATTGACCAGGACTTCCGAACCTACATGCCGCCCCGGACGGCGGGGGTGCCCATCAGCGCGGCCGAAAACGTCGCCGGCCTGCCCGGGGTGAGCGTGCCTAACGGGTTCGGCCAGAACGGCCTGCCGACCGGCATTCAGTTTACGGGGGCGGCCTTCAGCGAAGACCGCATCCTGGCCGTGGCCCACGCCTACCAGCTGCGAACCGACTGGCACCTGCGCCACCCGGCAGTTTGACCGGGGTCAGGCAGGTCTACTCCAGCAGGCTTGCCAGGTGCCCGTTGCTCCGGGGGCAGACGTGGGTTTCGCCCAGGTTTATGGGCAGGTGGCAGAGGGGGCAGCGGGGCCGTCCGGACGCCAGGATCTCCTGGATTTCCCGGTCGAGGCCTTCGAGCTGTTCCCGGTCGACCAGGAGGCTCACCGCCTCGACCTGAAGGCGCTCCTCGTCTTCGGCGGCATCGGCGGCGATAACAAAGAGGTCACGCCGCTCGTCGTAACCGATGGCCAGCTGGCCCACCTTGAACTCGATCTGGTAGACGCCCTCCTCCGGCGGGTTTCCCCCGCTCCGGCCGACGCCGCTGCGGACGAGCCCCAGCAGCTCGTTGATGGCCAGGCTGAGGGCCTCAAGCTGTTCCCGCTCCACCCACAGGAACGCCTGGCAGGGGCCGCTTTCAACGCTCAGGCGGAAGGTTCGCTGGCCGGGCAAACCGAACGCTTCAGCACGGATTCGTTGAACGTGGCCGAGGCCAAATCTGCGCGCCATCCGGGCTGATTCCTCCCCCCTAGTCGTTAGCCGATGGCGCCTCGACGTTCTCGATGCTGTCCCGCTGGAGCAGCATCGACCGGCCCATCTCGATCAGGTCCAGGTATCTGGCCCGAACGCCGACAAGCTGGGCCGCCCGGGCGTCAACTTCAGCCGGGTCCCCGACAAAGACCCGTCCGAAGGCCTCAACCCGGCCCCCAACCTGCCGGAGCCGGCTGTCGATTATGCCCAGGTCACAGGGAAGGGTAAAGTATAGGTCGGCGATAAGGCCGTGAAGGTCGAGGCGGTGAAACTTCTCCCGGAGCAGGCTGAGGCCCGGCCCGTACTTGGCCGCCGGCAAAAGTCCAAGCATGTTCTTGAGCGTAAATCCGCAGGTGGCCTCATCAATCACCCGGAAACTGGAAACCGAGATCAGGAAGTCGCATGAAAGGACCACGTTGGGGATCCAGATGCTCTGGAGGACAAAGGGCTTGGGCAGGAGGTTTTCCACCTCGACGTAACTGCAGTCGCGAACGTCAACGGCGATCACCCTGGGGAAATCGTACCCGAGCTGTTTAAAGACTTCATGGGCCCGCTCGGATACGCTTGGGCCTTCCAGAAAAATTATGTCCGCATCGGAGTGGCGTCTGATACCCGCGATCACGGCCGCCAGCGTCTCCCGGCTGGTCGTTGCCGGGTGGGCGGCTACCATTGAGGCGTCCGGTTTTATAAGGATTCGGCGGGCAAACGCAACCTTTCGGGGCGGATTAAACTTGAAATCCCGCGCGCTGTAAATCATCGTTGACTCCATTCCACGCCTTCGTTGTCTGGCCACTCCAGCAGGATAACCCGGACGGTTTCCCCGGCCCTGATGCCGGGGGAGTCCTCCGGCACCACGGCCAGGCCGTTGGCCAGGGCCATCGAGGTAAGAATGCCCGAACCCTGCGGGCCCGTAAGCCGCGCCACGTACCCGCCGTCCGGCGACCGCCGGACGATAACCCGGGCGTAGACCCGGCGGCGGTCGCCGGGGATGTCCTCGGCGGCCACCGCTTCAATCACGGGCCGGCTGAATTCCGTACGGCCCATCAGTTTCAGGACCGCCGGCCGCCCGAAGAGCTCATAGGTCACCAGGGCGCTCACGGGGTTGCCAGGAAGCCCAAGGTGGGGCACCCGCCGGACGGCGCCGTCCGGCCGGCGCTGGATAAGCTCGCCGAAAGCCAGGGGTTTTCCCGGCTTCATCCGGATGCTCCAGAAGCGGACCTCGCCCAGCTCGGCGAGGACTTCCTTGACGAGGTCGAAATGCCCGACCGATACCCCGGCCGAGGTGATAACCAGGTCGGCGGCCATTGCCGTCCGGAGGCGGGCGGCCAGGGCCTGGTAGTCGTCGGGGGCGATGCCGAGAAGCCACGGGATGCCGCCGTCCCGCCGGACCATGGCACCGACCCCGTAGCTGTTGCAGTCGTAAAGCTGGCCGGGGCCCAGGGGTTCCCCCGGCGGGACGAGCTCGTTGCCGGTGGCAACCACGGCCACCGTGGGCCGCCGGATGACCCGAACCCGGGGCCGGCCGACCGCGGCCAGGAGGGCGACCTGGGCCGGGCCGAGCACCTGCCCCCGCTGGAGGACGACGGTTCCGGCCCGGACATCCTCGCCGGCGGCCCGGATATTCGCCCCCGGCGGTAGTTCTTTAAAGACCAGGACCTCATCCCGTCGGGCTTGGCCGTTCTGCAGCTCGTCGGTGAGCTCGAAGGGCACAACCGTATCGGCCCCGGCCGGAATCGGGGCCCCGGTAACAATCCGGACGGCCTGACCGGGCCCGACCTGGAAATCTGCCGGCCGGCCGGCCGGGACCTCCCCAATGACGGTGAGCCGCCGGGGCGACTCCCCGGACGCCCCCCGGATGTCGGCGGCGCGGACGGCGTAGCCGTCCATGGCCGAATTCGGCCAGCGGGGAATATCGAACCCGGCCAAGATGTCCTCGGCCAGAACCTGTCCCTGGGCCTCGAGAATCGGCTTGTCCTCAGGTTCCAGGACCGGCACGTAGGCGAGGACCTTTTCCAGCGCCTCTTCCACGCTGAGCATAGCCATTTCCATCATCCTCCCAGGTAGACCCACCGGATCACCTGCGGCGTCAGGTTGGCCTCGATATAGGCCGCGGCCATGAACAGCGGAAGCAGCAGGAAGCCCACCTTAAGGAGGTTGGCGATGCTGACAAGCAGGCTCTGGCCGACGGTGTAACCGGCCGGCGGGGCCATTAGGGCCAGCCCCAGCCGCAGGCAGAAAGCCCCGGCCAGAATGGCGGCCGGGATTTCGAAGAGGCCGTGGGGCAGAATAAACGCCGCCAGGAAGAGGAGCGGGTCCTCACCCCCGGCCGCGAGCTGACCGGCAATGAAGCCGGTCAGGACGAAGGGCGCCATCAGGAGCAGGAGAGCCGCGGCCCCGAAGCTGAAGAGGGACAAGAGGGCGGTAACCGCCACGGCCCGCAGGTTGTGGAAGAGGATGGCCCCGAAGCTCAGCTGGATGGGTCCGCTGGCAACCCCCGCTTCCAGGGCCGTCCGGAGGTGGACCCAGTTGTCGCCGCGGTTAGTCTGAACGCCGAGCAGGTAGCCGGCGGCGAGGCCGGCCACAAACAGGCCGGCGACCACCAGGATGGGCGTCCGATTGAGCCGCAGCAGCTGGGGCAAATCGTAAACGTAGAGTCGGACCGGAAGCGGCAGCCGGCCCACCCCGGCCGGGACCGGTTCGGCGGGCGGCGATGCGACAAACGACCAGAAGGTCCGGACGAGGTTCCGGATGCTCAGGCCCCGGTATTCCCGGGCGATAATCTCCTCCCGGTTGAAGGCCCGCATTCCCGTCCGGACCAGAATTGCGGCGATGCCCGCAATGCCAGCGGCCACCGGCCAGAGGACCCGGGTCTGGCCCATGAGGAAGAGAACCGACTCGAGCTGGAGCAGGGCGGCCATGGGCAGGATGATAAAGCTGGCCAGGATGTTGGCGGCCCGGACGGTGGGGGCGTGGGTGGAGACGACCACGGCGGCCGCAACCATGGCCACCGCCTCGGTGACACTGAGAAGCCCGACCAGGACCAACGCCTCGGCCGGGACATCCCGGCCGGCGCCAGCCCGGACAGCCAGGGTGAAGATGGCCATCGCGGCCAAACTCAGGGTTACGGGCGGCAGGAGCACGGCGGCCATCTTGCCGAGGAAAAGCTCGCCGTCAGAAAGGGGGCTTGTGAGCAGGGGTTCGAGGGTGTTGCGGTCCTTCTCACCGGCAAAGCTTTCCAGGGCCAGGACCAGGCTGAAAGAAATGGGGACGAAGGCGGAGACCATCAGGCCGAAGGGCAGGACCCGGGCCGACACTTCCCGGCCCTCGAGCCGGTCCAGGATGGGCAGGCCCCAGGCCACCCCGAAGGCGACCAGCAGGGGGAAAATGGCGGTCAGCAGGCCCATGGGCAGGCTGATGCGCCAGTCGGTCAGGGCATCCCGGACCTCCCGGCGGGCCAGGACAAGGGGCCCCTGGAGGCTGGTCAACTGCTTCCCTCCCCTCCCACAATCCGAAGGTAGACTTCCTCCAGGCTCGGCGAGACCTCCGTAAGGCTCAGGACCCCAACGCCCAGTCCCACCAGCCGCTCCACCAGCCTGGGGTTGTAACCCGGGTCCTCAGACCGGTAGCGGATATAATCTGGGCCCAGGTCCACGACCCGGACATCCCCGTTCAGGGCCTCCCGGGCGGCGTCCGGAGGGCCGGTGAACCGGAGCTCAAAAAGCGGCGGGCCGGCGAAGGTCCGCTTGAGCTCGGCCGGCCGGCCATCGGCAAGGATGCGGCCCCGGGAAATCACGGCGATGCGGTCGGCGAGGAACTCGGCCTCAGCCAGGTTGTGGGTGCAGATGATGATTGCCCGGTCTGCGCGGCGAAGCCCGGCGATGAACTCCCGGACCTGGCGGGCGCCGGCCGGGTCCATGGCCGAGGTGGGCTCGTCAAGAAAAAGGACCCTGGGGTCGTGAACCAGCGCCCGGACAAGGGCCACCTTTTGCCGCACCCCCCTGCTCAGGGTCCCCAGCCGCCGCTCGGCCACTTCCCCGAGGCCGAAGCAGTCCAGGAGGTCCGATACCCGCTGCCTGAGGACCGGGCCCGGAACCCGGTGGAGCTCGCCGAAGAACTCCAGGTACGAGCGGGTCGACATCCGGTCGTAAAGGCCGGGAAACTCGGTCAGAACCCCCACCAGGGTCCGAACCGCCGGGCCGTCGGTGACGACGTCGCGGCCGCAGACAGTCGCCCGCCCGGACGTAGGCCTGAGCACGGCCCCAAGAATCCGGATGGTCGTTGTCTTCCCGGCCCCATTGGGACCCAGCAGTGCAAGGATCTCGCCGGGGCCAACCTTCAGGGAGATTCCCTGGAGCGCCCAGAAATCAGCAAAGCGCTTCGTGAGGGCGAACGCTTCGACCACTTGCGCCGCCGTACAGGCTCCCTCTACACTAAGACGTGAATTCCTGGGGGCTAAACCGTATCTCGCATTTATTGTAACATGTCCCAAGACAGCTTGAAAAGACCCGCCGACAGCCTGCCAGCTTTCCGGTGTCCCGGCTGCCGGGCCGGTCAGCTGACGGGCGATGAAACCCTGGCCTGCCAGGAGTGCGGCCGGGAGTTTACCGTCGACCGCGGGATTCCGGTGCTGGTGGCGGGTCCCGTGGACGCCGCGCAGGCCGAACATTACGACGGGATTGCCGACCGCTACGATTCCACCCTCCCGGCGCCGGCTGTCGACCACTACCTCCGGAAGCGGGTGAATCTCGTCCGGAGCCTGCTTGCCGCCGGCCAGGTTCTCGACGTCGGCTGCGGCACCGGCCGGCTGGCCCAGGCCCTGGCCGATGCCGGCTACGAGGTCTGGGGCGCCGACCTTTCCCTGGGCATGCTGCGCCGGTTCGTGGGGCGGGGGGCGGGCCGGGCCATCGCCGCCGACGCCACGAACCTGCCCTGGTTTGACGGTACCTTCGACCTGACCCTGTGTGTGGCCCTCCTCCACCACGTCGCCGAACCCGGCCGGGTCGCGGCCGTGATCCGGGAAATGGTTCGGGTGACCCGGCCGGGCGGCTGGGTCGTCATCTGGGACCACAACCCAAACAACCCGTACTGGCCTGTCCTCATGGGGCGAATTCCCCAGGACACGGGGGCGGAGCGCCTCGTGCCCCTGGGCGAGATCCTGGCCGTCCTGCGAGGTTGCCCGGTGACGGATGTTTTAGCCAGGCGACTGGGGTTTGTGCCGGACTTCGTTCCGGCACGTCTCCTGCCGCTGGCCGCCCGGCTCGAGGCTTTCCTGGAACGGCTGCCGGTCACCCAGGCCCTGGCGGCCCACAATGTGGTGGTTGCCCGCCGGGCTTAAAGTTGCGGAGGTCTGAAATGAAAATCCTTGCCGTTGATACCGAGGTCGTTCGCCTGCCCCTCGAGGTTCCCTTCCGGGACCCCCGGGGTGAGCTCACCTTTGTGGACAACATTCTTGTCCGGGCCCGGTCCGATGAGGGGCTGGTAGGGATCGGCTGGGCATTCAGCCTCAATGGCCGGAACACGGGCAGCCTGAAGGCCGCCGTGGACGAGCTGGCGGCTGGCCTGGTCGGCCGGGATCCCCTCCACCTGGGCGAGGTTCAGGATGTTCTCCGCCAGCTGGCCTTCAATGTTGGGCCCGGCGGCCTGATTACCATGGCGCTGGCCGCGCTGGATGTGGCGGTCTGGGACCTGCGGGGCAAACTGCTCAATCTATCCATTGCCGACCTGCTCGGCCGGCGGCGAGACCGGGTGCCCAGCTACGCCAGCCAGGGCCTCTGGCGGAACTACGGCCCGGCGGAGCTGGCTTCCCAGGCCGCCGAATACGTGGCCCTGGGCTTCCGGGCGGTCAAGCTTCGGGTCGGGGGTGAAACCGACCCCGACAGGGAGGTGGAGCGGGTCCGGGTCGTCCGGGAGGCGGTCGGCTGGGACGTCGACATTATGGCCGATGTCAATCAGGGCTGGACGCCCTGGCGGGCCATCAAGCTGGGCCGGCGATTTCAGGAATACGGCCTTTACTGGCTGGAGGACCCGGTGCCCATGCTCGACCTGGCCGGCAGTGCGGAAGTTGCCCGGGCGCTGGACGTGCCCGTCTGCGCAGGCGAGTATCATTATGAGGTGGACGGGCTGAAGCGGCTCCTCGACGGGCGGGCGGTGGACATCTTGATGGTAGACCTGCTCCGGGTTGGGGGAATTACCGGCTGGCTGAAGGCGGCGGCCCTGGCCGAGGCTTATCAGGTTCCGGTTGTGAGCCATCTGGTGCCTGAGGTCCACGTCCACATCTTTGCGGCCATCCCCAACGGCCTGACCGTGGAATACATGCCGTGGTCGTTCGGGCTTTTTAAGAACCCGCCGCGGCTGGTTGACGGTGAGCTTGAGGTGCCATCCGGGCCGGGTCTGGGCCTCGAGCTGGACGAGGACCGGATCCGCCGCCACCGGGTCTGAACGGCAGGGCCCGCCGGCAACCCCGCGGGCCCGGCGGGGGGGGGGGGGGTCGAAACCCCGATGGGGCTCCACCACCCCCA
>Ga0079992_139639_pt1 | contig 14954 bp, 10 predicted proteins | sample FaiFalFF_MnMetaG_3_FD_69197 | JGI IMG/M metagenome (GOLD analysis project Ga0079992, IMG submission 69197) | Freshwater microbial communities from Yellowstone National Park, Wyoming, USA - Fairy Falls B (FF_Mn_B) MetaG (SPADES assembly) (version 2) | ecosystem: Environmental > Aquatic >... | reverse complement strand
GTATCGGCTGATTGTTTGGAGGGTAGCTCGGGAGAAGCGCTAAACATGCAAACGTTGCCACCCTTCACCCACTCTGGGCAGTCGGTAGTAGGTGAAGCCTCCATCGGAGCAACTTTGATCCTATACTCGGGGTACCACTTGGCTCTAAAGGATAACGGTTTTGAAACAGTTACCGTAATCTCTTTCTTTCCACAATCCAGACCCATGCAGCTCCCTTCCCATCCATCAAAAACGTAGCGTGTGTCGTCTGAAACATAAATAAGCGCCTCCTTAACTATGATTCTGGCCACATCTCCCTCGTCGTACCATCCAGCGCCGACCACATCGGCTTTTGCAAAAGCTTTATCGACATCAACAAAATATTGAATCTTCCACACTGCTTTAATGTCTTTTGGTGAGTCGACTAAAACAGTGAATTGGCTTGTGGGTTTACCGTCGATAATCCAGCCCGTAAGATTAGCTCTCTTACCCTCTGCAATATAAACTGGAAAATCTACTTTAAGCAGCAGTACTTCACGTTCGTCGCACCACAATGTTGAACCCGCCATGTTTTGGCATACTCCAAACGCGGTACCGTAGGGTGTTGATACTGTGACCTTGTACTGCGTCTGCATGTAATAAATACTCTTGATTGTTATGGGTGAATTCACGTTAATTATCCTTTCCTCCCTAGTTTCGCCATCGCTCCAAGCTTTGAATCTATAAACTTTTCTAATATTGTCTGACCAACTGGAAATCCTTTCTCTTTGTAACAATTTTACTGAATGCTGCGTACCCTCCAACCACCATGCTTCATACGGTAGCTCAGAAGGAGCCAGCGTTCTACCATCTATTGTTAATCCTGTAACCCTTGGCTCGGAATCGATTATGATTCTGTATTCTTTTTTAAAAACAAGTGAAACTTCTGCAAGGCCGGTGAATTCGTCTGCAACAACATGGTAGGGGCAGTTAATGCATACATGCCTTACGTCCTTAGACTCACCTTCAAGAATGTTGGGAGAAACGTTAAGCTCATGCTCCAGCCCCAACATTTTCTTCTCAAACGTTTGAGTAGCTGAGATGGTGCCCACGTTGTTGCCATCTATTATTACGTCAAGTGACCTTCCCTGCGGAATACCCTCAACCCTCAGTCTCAGGGTTGCAACAGGGTATAGGTAGATCTCATATCTGTCTGGGGCGGTCTCTCTTGTGTTCATCCATTCAACGTAGTTATTTGTGGTGGTAGTGGGTGTTGGTGTGGCTCTCCAAATCCTAGTAGGAGATTCAACACGAACTTCGTCTATGAACCCGCCTCTTCCCTTTATACTATCAACAATCCTTAAAATCTTCAACTCACGGTCAGAGTAGCCCAAACTAGAAAACCTCGTAGTAAACCTTGTCCAAACAATTCTTGCAGAATCGTCAATCCCCCTCCCAACCTCAGTAAGAGAAGCTGCATTAAGCGAGGGGCGTACCAACAGGTCCCGGATATAATTCACATGGTAATAACTTGGTCCCGGGAGGGCGTTATAGCACTGGGATTTAAATACATCCCAGCTTATCCCCTCAGGCCTGATCCATCCCTCTATAACAATCAATTCATCACTTCCATCTTCTTTTACCGTTAACCTTAACCCAAGGTATAGTGTATGAGTTGGGCACTCAACCACGTTATAGCGTACTTCGTCTGCTGCTACAAGGTTTCCTCCAATCCATGCTTCAACAATAACCCTGTTAACACCTACAGGGCCCCTTTCAACTCCTTCCAGACAGTACGTTCCGGCATTTATACGGCCGTCATGGTAGACAATATCCCTGCCATCCGGTGTTATGATGTGGAACCTGAGTCTGTCCACGTTAGCATTGAGGCTAAAGCATATGAGGATGTACTCCCCTATTGTGTAGGTTCCACCATCTAAGCTGCCCTGACCACGTCCTCCCTTATTTGTCCACACATCAACGCTAACCTGAGCCTGAGCATCCTGAACCACCAAAAGGTAAAGAAGTATAAGGGTGGTGGCTAAGTAGATGTAGCCAGGGCAACTCTTCAACACAGCAATATTAACTATAATTATTACGGAGAGATAAACTTTTCCAGCAGCTTTCCGAGGAGCCGGTAAAGATTCACATATCTAGGTTAAATGCTCCGCCCCAGCCTCGCTACACTGTCCGTCATGCGTGTTTTCTATCGAGGTCTTGGTGGACGTATGTGCCTCCTTTAACGAAAACCATATCCTCATGTTTAAGGTTTTTGGGCAAAACATTCTGTAGGCTGGACAACCTTAAACTCTCCATTCTCTTTCATTACAAGGGATACTTCAATCTTGCCCTCATTTAAGACGGCTCTTGCAACTACGTAGGAGCCTCCTGACGCAGAGGTTAGATAGGTTACTTCCGCTGTTTTCGGCAGCGGCCTTTCATATCGGAGTCCAAATGCTGTTACACATAGGTAGGGTGTCCCGTCTTTGGAACCGACCTCGGCTCTGTATGGGAAGCCTACGTATATGTTCTTGTAACCTATGCCTCCGGCTTGGGCGAGCTTCGCCTCCTCCACGGCGCTCCACATTCCTGCTAGGGTTTGGGACGCTGCCACCGCCAGTGCCGCCCTTTGACCGGCTTTGGCTATGGCGTCCATCTGCTGGATGAAGAAGTAGGCGGCTGTCATCGTGATTAGAAGAAGAACCCCTATCGTCACTATGTAGGTGTATGTGCTGGCCACCTGCTAGCGCCCCCATACATTGAGGATAACAACGTCAACGAAAATTCTTACTATTGTTTTCTCATTCGTGGTGTATTCAAGCGGCTTGCCGGGTGCGGTCTCGACGGGTTTGTCGTCGACGTAGAGCTTAAGCGTCCCCCCATCAACAGATTCAGGCTGCTGCATATAGTATCGGACGGTGTTGTTGTAGTTTATCGTGAGCTTCTGCCCCGCAGCAATAACGTAGCCGTCCCTCACCGCCTTTAGGAAGGCCTCGGAATTTAGGGGTGCGGGTGCCAAGATAACGAACTTCACCATGACGTTGACTACTACATCGTGGTATATCCTGTCCACGGCGACGTTTACGTAGGGGAGGGGTTTCACCACATATCTCATCTCCTTATCGCCGTACTCCACGTATGACACCACGTCAGCACCTGACGTTGTGTAGTTTTTCTTCCCGCCTGCTATGTAGCTTCCAAGGGCGTCGACGGAGCCTTTGTCAAGGTAGTAGATATTGGGTATCCTCATCTTGCTTCCACGGTATTCGAATGTGCTTACGCTCACCGGTATGGGCATTTTCTGGCCGTTCCACTCAACCTCTATTTTGTGTAACTCCCTGTGGGGGTAGACGAGTATTGGAAGCTGAGGTGTTATGGTGCCCTCTCTCCTCGTAAGTATTTCATGCAGGGACATCATAGCTTCGGAGAGGCTTCCGGCCAAGGCCTGTTGCCCTGCCTCCCACGGCCTCCAGAGGGCGAGGGCCAACGCCGTAAGTGATGCTGTGACTACTATTAGGATTGTTGTCTGTACTGCGGTGCTGAGTCCTCCCCTGCCCTGCGGTGGTTTTCCGCATCTTTTACAGGATTTTCGTGGCTTGCTCATGTTTGGTCAACTGCTACGATGCGGGCTGGGGGAATGGTAGGTATGGTATTACGAGAACTGTTCCGGTGGCGGTGTCGGCTGGGACTAGTATTCTTGGGACAGCTCTTGCCGAGGGGTCTTCTACATGTTCTTCTTCGAAGACGCTTACGTAGTATGAGACCATTAAAGACCCTGGCTCGAGGGCATCCAACCCCTTAAGTGATTGCTGCCCAATTGGAAACGGGATGTAGGGAGCAAACCCGCCTCCGACGGATGAGGGGTTGCTTGAACCAATAAACGGCAGATCCCCCAGATTCTTCTTTTCTACGGAGCCGTCGTGTCGGTAGACAAGTATCTTTGTACCGTGGGGTGCTGATGGCCTAGTTGGGTCTCCGAGTATTGCTATCTCGATTCTTCCGCCTTTCAGCACGGGTCCAACTTCGTTAACTTTTACCCATAGCACGCTCGGCGGGGCAGCCCCCAAGGAGTCTCTCAGCTCTTCTATTTCCGGTGATACGAGGCTGTAGTCGGCTGGGATTGGTGCTATTAGCCCTGCGGGGTGTAGGACTAGTGGGTATTCGTTGTACCAGCCGGCGACACTCCTTAGCTGGCTGTGCGGTATAACTATGGTCCCGAGGTAGCCGTCCTCGTCTGATACGGTGCTGCTGCCCAGCCCTATTATTGTCGCTTGGAGTTTTCCCTCTCTGCCTAGTATAGGTATTCTTATCAGGCTTGAAAGGTATGTGGTTGCGTCTCTCGCCTTTATAAGCATCCCTAGTATCTCACGCTCCACCCCGTTAAGCTTTCTAACCGCTTCCACAGCCGTCCCCCCACCCTTCGACAGACTTGACATGAAGTTGTTCGTAACGTCGAGTAGAGTTGTGCCGATGTTAAGTCCGCCGGAGTCTGACATCTTAGTTATGCGCAGCTTTACATCGAATAGGACTTCGTGAATTATACTCAAACGATTCTCTGAGTCAATCATTATAAGGAGGTTTTGGATAAATTTCTTCATAAACCCTTTTATGACCTCACGCATTCTATTCTCGAAGTTATCTATTATCTCTGTCATTATATCTTTGATGATGGAGTCTATGACGTCTTCTATTTTTACAGCTATGGTTTTAGTTATTTGCTTGACAATAAACTTTCTTATCACCTCTAATATAATATCCGTTAGGTTATTTAAGTTTCCTAGCAACGGTCCACCGATCGAATTAATTAACGCACCAATAATTTCTTTCAAAACATTTTTAACCATGTCATTTATAACTTTTAGAGCATTTCCTATGAACATGATTATCATATTGACGAAGTTGTGAAGAATTAGATTTAGGGACTCTACGATTAATGATAGCATTTTTTCTTTAAATATTGTGTAAAAATTCTGCAGCGGCCAAGGCAAATCTCCTTCAAGATTATCCCCCTTTATTCCTCCTAAAATCCCTTCCATACCAGTATTGAGGGGTGCGGCCAGCGTTTGTATTGCTGATGTTGCCGACGAAAACTTATCAAGCCTGTTGTATGCTATTTCTCTGATGGTCTCGAAGACTTCACGGACTTTGAGGGCTGTGGCTTGTACTATCTGGGGCATTGGGTTCCAGCCGTAGTAGGCCCGTAACGTTAGCCTGGTCTTATCCTTTGCGTGTTCAGCTTTGGTAACAAGAGGTGTTGCTGGAAGAACAACGTAGGCGAGTTCGATCTGTGCATGGGGTTCTGGTTCTTGCTCTGATTTTGGAAGGGAACATAGCTCTGGAGGAACATTACCCAACCGCTGACTAAATTCTCCTAGACCTTGGCTAATTTCAGACAACATATCATTTTTTGTTTTGTTAAGATTAGAAATCACACGGTTTATATCATTTATAAGTTCTTGTATGGTTCTTCTGCGCCCCTCTAGTTCTTTATTTTCTTCATCAGGTTTCGGGAGGTTTGCTAATATGTTTTCTAGGTCGTTTCTGGCTCTTTCAAGGTCTCCTATAGCGCTTTCAAGGTCTTTTATGGCTTCCATTATGTAGTTTTGTGCATCTTGAATAAATCGTTGGGCTTCATTAAACTCGCAATTCTCGATCTTTTCTTTAGCGTTGGAGAGTCTGTCCTTCGCTCCATCTATCTTACCTTGTGCACTAAATATTTTAGCCTGTGCGTTAGTAATTTTGCCTGCTATACCAAAATCTATCATATTAAGTGCGAGTTTAGTTAAGATAAGTCCCAAATCTAAAGAAGCCCTTCTCAGTTCCCCTTCTTTACTAGATAGTTCCTTCCGGATTTCATCTATTTGTTCCGCCGTCTTCTTGACAAGCTCAGACCGTTCCTCATTAAACCACTTCATCAGACTGTCAAATAGGTCTCTTACTAAGGCTGCGTCCCTGAAGTCTATCCCGACCCAGAGGCCGTTTTCGCCCGAATAAAAGCCTAGCAGGGATGTGAGCGTCCAGCCCGATTTCGCATTAGAGGAGATGTGGAAGGATGCCGTAAGAGGTAGTTGATCTGCTAGTTTCTTCAATTCCTCCTTCTTATTATTAATCATAAAGCTGGAGGTTACTGCGCTGAGTATAAACACCAATATTGGTAATGAAATCATGAACCTTTCTTCGGAAAGCCATTTCCTTTCTGCATCCTTGGCTAGGCCATTCTCAAATACCCAAGCGGTTCGAAGCGAGTTTACAGATGTAGGATATGATGCGTAGGCATAAACCTTGAAGACGGATGCTACCAACGCTAATGCGACGGCAGCTGCAACCGTTAATGGCACTAATACATTCCCTATCGCAGTAGTTAACGGTAACGGAATATTACGAAGGAAATGGCCTATCATGTAGATGTAGTGTATCGCATCAAGTATTGTCTCTAGGGTTTTGGTCGGTTTTGCCTTGAAAACAATGTAGACGTTCGCCCCTACATCCTCATGGGGGAGGAAGGCTGATGTCCCCTTGTGGACGAGAGACAATCTCTTAAACAAATCCAGCGGGCTCTGTTTCCCGCTCAAAACAAGCCCAGCTGACGTTACGAGTGCTTTAGCCAAATCTATGAACCGCGGGTCAATACCTATTGTGGCTAATACGAAGTCCACCTCTTCTGGATTATAGGGAGCCCTTAGCGAGGGGGTTGCGAAGACCATGACATCCGTGAAGTTAATGAAGGTCCTGGTGATAGCGTCTATTTTCTGGAATGCGGGGAAGAGCAAAGGTATCTCGAGGTCTTCGGGCGCACCATCAGGGATGAACTGCTCAACCTCTAGAAGAGGTTCAAGTCCCCCACCCGACTGCTCAGCCAAGACAGCCCTTACCGTGAGGAGCGGGGTCACCGTAGATGTAAATAGCATGACCGCCAATGTTGCGGCCGCCGCCCCCTTTGAAGCCCTGCGAGGCCCGCCGCGGACGTAGACTACCGTGAAGACCATGAGGGCCGATGCGAGTGGTGCAACCATCAATATTATCGGCGGGTCTATTCGCGACAGGTTCTCGAGGCTAAATAACTGCGGTAGACTCCAACCACCATGAACCTCTTTCTCTCCAACCGCTTTCGGCTCGGTTGTGGCTGTTACATTTACAACATTCACAGATGACTTTTTATCCAATACAACTCCAGCCACCTGCTTTCCCAGCTTGTCCAGCACTAGGGGTGGAATGTCAGAGGTTTTGTTCTCTATGGGAGCTAGTTTCTTGATCTCCTCGGCGGAGTTCGTGATGGCTGTAAGCTGTTTAAAGAGGCTGTCTATGCCGACTGGCCTGTATTCGAACTTTACGGCAAACTCCCTGATGTAGAGGTTTCCCTGTAGCTGCAAATACAGGGAGTCTAGAGAGGATGTGATTGAGGATGGTTTGAGCTCTCCGGGCGATAATCTGTAAGATACAAGCTTTGAATCCGGTGGTAGGATGAAGATTACGTTTAGATACCCATCCTTCGACGGCTTGAGTTCAGAAACCCCCAAGGATTCGACGACACTCATCTCATAGATGTCTCCTCGGACAGATGCGTTCACACCATAACCCCTCACCTCGAATGATGTGGCTACACCCCACCCAGTCTTAACAATCTCGACTAACACTTGGGCCCACTGGAACCTGTTAAGGTAGCCCATGTCCACATATGGTGAGAAACCCCCCTCACGGGTTTGTGGGCGGAGTTCTTCTATGAGGCGGGCCAGCTTGCCGCGGTCGATTGTTGCTGTATAGGTTGTATAACCATCAAGGACTTTACTGGATGTAAGGGGGATGTCTAGGGCTTTCCCGAATGCTGTGGCTATGGTTGAGGCGTTTACGGCGTCCAAGTTTTGACCGAATACCTCTAGTTGCGCGGGATAGGTCTCCGTGGAGGGGGTTACGAGTATTGTTAATGTGGCCCCTTCAGCCGTGGTCTTAGCAACCAGTTGCGCTGTCTCTTCAAGGGCCTCGATGGGATACGCTACGTGATACCATACCATGGCTGTGCCGTCTGGTAGGAAAGATATGGCGAGGTTCTCAGGCACGCCTGGAGGCAGCGTTTTTACCGCCGAAGCTGTTGCTACGGAAGTGGACAGCAGTAGGATTGCAAGTGTTAGGACTGCGGTGAACGCCCTCATCTCTTCAAGACCTCTGTCGGAACACCCCTCTCCACAACATGGAACTCCAAGATGGTTCCTCCGATGTTTTTCACTACAATTGTATATCTCCCGGTTCCGAGGACTATCGGGCCGCCCGCCATCCTAACGGGCCTGCCCTGCCCGCCCCAAGTGACTGTGAGTTTCCCGTCAGCTGTGAGTGTTACAGAGCCTTCGCCTATTAGCTGCCAGCTATTATCGTAGAAGAGGCGATAACCCCTGTTTCCGAAAGCCCCAGTCGCCTCGAGGATGAGGGTGTCCTTCGAGCCCTTAATCGATACTGTTGAGTGCTGTGGAATGAAGACCGTTATTGTCGCACTTCGTTCAGGAACCCCGTAAACCCTCTGAACAGCCCTGTTAATCGTTTCAACGGCATCCCAGACGGATGTGGTTACAGCCCTCAAATACTGGTCTGCAAACCAATAGGAAACAGCAACGAGACCCAGTAACACGGAGAGAATGACGAAGGTTGCAGCGGCCTGACCAGACCGAGCCTTCCTTCCTAAGAAGGTGTGTGAGCATCCGGTGTCTACTCCAGACATCTACTTACCACCCGCAGGCCGATATGCCACCCCGTTGAGCCAGACACATGCGGTGAAAATAGCATTGTCTAGCGGGATTCCTATTAAGAGAAGCGGGTCGGGGTCCTCTAGGTAGGCCCAGTTATCGGCTTTCAGCCGGTTGGTTAAAAAGTCATCGAAAGACCGTACCCAGTTAAGCACAGCTGTAGTGTTTGTAGTACTTAGTTGCAGTTTAACTGCCTCCTTAATTTTCTCCTTTGTCAAAGGTTTTAACGCAGCATTACTATATTTGAGGTAATCTATGCTCACAGCAATTGGTGGTTCTAGGGAATCCACTCTTCCAAACTGTTTATTATTTACAAAATAACTCCACCACTCATCGCGAATTTGACCGACATTAAATGCGACAGTATCCCCCGCCCCTATAACAGTTTTCACCATCCCACCTCCAGACTTAGCCACCTTTCCCAATGGAACAATATCCAGCACATTAACCGTCCCAATCGCAACCCAGTCAAGGTATATGTATTCATTCCAACTGACTTTAGAATACGTTTCCCATCCCCCACCACCCTTCGTAGAGATTTTGGAAACTTCTGCTCGGGGGCGGTTAAGTATATCCAGTACCATCTTAAGACTTAAATCCTTTGGCGTAAAAGTCGCCAGCTTCGTACTTGAATACAATGGTTCAATGGTTGTAAATTCTCTCATATATTTATCAACTTGTAGAGCTATTGCACGCTGAGAATATTGTTTTATTTTCGACATGCCTTCCTTATCATTGAAGTCAATGCCGACGATTGGTACGGCCCCTATTGTTCTTGCAACAGCCTCTACCCACAGTTCAAACTTTTGTGAGTCGAGAAACTTTTGCGATTTCCCGAAATCCCCCGTTCCAATAACTGTCAAACTTTCCTTGTAATCGTATTCATACTTCTTTCCGTCTAATTCAATGCTTACAGCAACGTTCACATCCAGACTAGCAACTATCTTATTAGAATTTACATCCCAATTCGCCGAAATATCCGCTCTATCTATGTTAACCTCAACTTTAGTTTCCTTAAATTTTATGTTTTCCAGCTGTCCAAGAATCTGCTTGAGAATACTATACCTCAAATTTCCAATTTCCTCTTGCGGTGCTGCCGCGTTTTTGTCAACTATCTTCATAGCACACTGTAGTGCAGACAACCCGGTAATAATGTCCCTCACACTATTCATCACTATATCCTGCATCCTCTTATACTCCTCTGAGGACGGGGATATGTCAACGTTGATGTATGGCAGGGATGCTGCGGCAACGAACATTATGGCCAGCATGAGGGTGGCGGCGGCGATCAAAACCTGGCCCGACCTACAACGCCTCATTACAGCACCTTAGAAGAGGAGTAACATGGCCGCGAGGCCTGCAAGGGTGTAGAAGAAAGCGTAGAGGAAGCCAGAGGCCAGTATGCCGTCGCTCATTTTACCTGTCAACACCCCAAGGAAGGTGGAGTTCAGCATTATGCCTGAGGAGATGGTGTCAATGAGGCTTGGCAGCTGGTCGGGCCTCAGGAGGTTTATGTTCCCAAGCCCAACCTGCTGGGGGATACTGATAGACATGTTAGTGAGAGGTATGATTATCTGCTTTATTAGAAGCGAGGCTATGAAGATCATCAGCAAAACCACCAGAAGCCCGAAAAACTTCACCCCAGTCGTCTTTGCCTTAGCTATCCTAATAGCATCTCTCACCTCCCTGCTTATCTCAGAAACCTCCTCGAATATCTCTTTCTGAGCTCCCAGCTCGTCTGCGTCGGCGATCAGATCTAGTATGAGCATAGACCTCCATGAGATCCTGCCTCTAAGCGGCTCGACCGCCTCCCTTAGAGTCCTGCCGGCCTTAAGCTGCAAAGCGATGTGTTGGATGACCGAGTTAAAGTCCTTGTTGTAGCTCCTAGTCTCTGAAAGGTAAATAGTGCCCTGTGTGGGGCTTTTACCCTTTTTGACCTCTTCGGTTAAGTCTCTTGCGAAACTGGGTACAGCATAGTCGACGTTATTCATAAATAGGTAGTCCCTGTAAAATATGTATGTGGCGAGTCCCGCGAAGACCGTCAGACTGGCGCCAAGCGACACGGCAAGCTTGTATTGGACAAACTTTGTCCCCAACAACATCTCTACCAGTACTGGCGAGAAATAAAACAACGCGGCGGCCGCCGCGGCTGCAGGAAGCCCAACCGATAAAGCCTTAGCATAGTATCTGTCAAACTTCTGGGGTGTCGAGGGATAGCTGACATCAATCATCAATATCAAAGTAACTACAAGGAGTGGGGTAACCATGTAGGTGAACATTTGGGATGTTGTGATGGCTGCATCGCTTGCGAAAACCGTTAACATGGTATATAGCAGGAGAGGGAGTACACCGAAGAAGACGAGCAGCAGGTCGCCGTAGAGCTTGAGCTGGTCGCCTAAAGCCTTATACTTTTCCCTCAGCTCGCCGAAGAGGCTTCTCAGCTTATCTTTCAAAACGTTATACATCCCGCCTCCACCCCTCTCAGCGCTGACAGCGGATTGGAGGAAATCCTTCAGGGGTAGGGAGCTGATCTTGTCAGCCTCTTCCTCAATAGTAGTTAGCGGATCCTTGACTGTTACCATCCTTGTGGCCTCCATCATCCTCACAAGACGTGAAAAGGCTGGAAAGTTATGCCTCTTCATTCCCACTGCAAGCATCGACCTGTGGGGTGGTATTCCAACAGCCGCGTAGGAAGTCATAAACGCCGCGACGTAAGGAAGCTCTCTTATACACTGGGATTCAAAAGCTTTTGCCTTAATTACTGGCCTAAACAGCATGTACAGACTGTATGAGACAGGCATAGCACCTATTATGGCGAATGCGGGAACACGTGCGATGAAAAAGAAGAAGTAAAGTAGGAAAGCCGATACAGCGGCAGAGGTCATCAACATTGTCAACGCCCTCTTGACATAAGTGCCGGGCGTGGTCCGCAGGCCGCTGAGATAGATGTAGTTGGCGAGGGCTTTCTCCAGACTTGCGGTCAGTGAAGCCATCAGCCCCCACCTCTCCTCAACTTTGAAAACACTCCCCCAATAGTGGATGTCGGAGGCGGTAGATTCCTAGAATCCTGTTTGATCTTACTCGTCTTTAAAACCTTAGGGGGCTTGAGAAGCAAATCTCCGGTAGTGATAACCCTTACCTCTCTGAGCCGCCTTTCATCCGCCTTTTCCCTCGCCTCTGCCGACAGCCGATCGACTATCTCGCTGGGCAGAGTTATCTTAGGCTTAACGGGCGGCGGTTCACGTTTCATTTCTTGGGGCCGAGCTAGCTGCGAAGGTATTGTAACAGACTTGTAGAACTTTTTGTCAAGATAGAAATTTATCATGAACTGTTTAACGTACTCCATTTCGGCTGTTTCAGGGTTTGTGAGTGCAAGACTCCTAAGCCACTTGAGGAACTCGACTCTGTTTAGATACTCTTCCTCAAGCCTCTCCCTAGAAAGCCCGAGATACTCCATCATAAGCTTGGCTGAGTTCGATGAGAGTAGCTCCTGCAGGTTCAATGAACGTGTTTTTCCCTCAGGCCCTGTCTCATACCAGAAGAGCTTCTTGATTTCCTTACTGTCTTCACGTATGTTAATCTCGAAAAATTCCTTAACTTTTCTAATTCTCTTAAAATAGCCCCTCCCTATATCTTGGAAGATAAAGCCTATGAAGGCTATTCCTCGGAGGGCTGAGAGGTGAGCCGCCGGTATTCCTAGCTGTTCAAGCCTAGCAAAAACAGTCTCAGGGTCCTCAGCATGTATGCTTGTGACCCCTCCATGTCCAGTTGCAACGGCCTGCATCCAAACTTTTGCATCCTCACCCCTTATCTCGTTGACCATTATATAGTCTACGTTACTTCTCAGCAAAAGTTTAAGGAGGTCGAAGATTGAGACGGCACCTGTCCCCTCGATTGTCTGCGCCTCCCTTATAACATATCGCAGCCAATACTCGTGAGGTAGCCTGAACTCAGGAACATCCTCAGCTGTTCCTATTTTCATGTGTGGCGGGGTAAATGAAGACAAAGCGTTGATGAGAGATGTTTTACCTGAACCCATCACACCAGCCACCAGTATCGCCTGCCTCGTCTCAATCATCAACCATATCCAGGCAGCCAACTCCGGCGTGATTGTATCGTTCATGAGAAGCTTAGTAATAGTCCATGGCTTCTCAGGAAACTTTCTTATTGTAAAGGTACTGCTGGCTGAGATCTCGGTCCTGTATGTGCATGTGTATCTATGTCCACCCGGTATGGTAACACCGTCCAGAAATGGTTTGAAGACTGAGACGCTCTTTCCCGCGAGGTGTGCAAGTTTCATCACAAGTCTGTCCAACTCGTCAACGGAAAAAATCATGTTGGACTCTATTCTGCCGTAGTCTGTGTGCGTAACTGTCACATATGTGTCAGCCTTATTGCATTCAATGTTTTCAACTTTCGGGTCTGCCATGACGGCAGTTAGAGGACCGTAACCCCAAAGTTCCCTCTCTATGTAATGCATTAGCACTTCGTTGTAGAGATTATTTTTCTTAAGTGCCTCCTCGAATTTTTGCTTTGTAAAGTCGTGTTGGGACCTTGCTATGTAAATAAGCTCGCCCGCAAGAATACCGAGCTTAGTAAGCACTTCATCGCTTACAGGTGGATCTTGGACAGCATATTTTAACGAAGGGCTGGACTGCACACGTCCAATGAAAACTTTACTCATGCCCACTTTGTATTTATCTATTACCTCAAAATTTTGCGGAATATTCCACCGCTTAAACCTAATCTGAATAACTGATGTAGAGTGTGTTTTCCGCTCTTCCCTATTTTTCATTTTGTATAGTATAAAACTACATAGTGACATATATAAGTTTTCAAAGAGATGAAGGAGCTCCAACAACTTTGCCCCATTAGAGTCTGTAGAAAATCATGGGGAACTGGTTCTTCCCAAGTCCCGACGGCCTAGATATTGTTTTGGCTTGATCCTGTCAACCAAGTTTATTATTGTGATTATGTTTCTGATTATTGCTGTTGCTGCTGTGTAGTCTTCTATTCTATTCCTTAAACCGAACCTTTGGTATCGATATTTTAAACCAAGCCTCTCCAGAGCCCACCTATACCAAGGACCCCTATCGACTACTATCAATGGCTTGTTAATACATCTACCCAAGACCATTCTAAGGAACTTCAAAGCGATTAGCATGTTCCTACTCCATGAGGCGTATATGGCTAAAATCTCACCTGAATCTACGTCTACAGCAGACCACACATATATATGCCCTTAGGCCGTGAAGCTTAACCACAGTCTCATCAACAGCCACAGCACCCCTAAACTTCTTCCCCACAGAGAATATCTTGGAGAATTTATGGAACCATTTTCTAACACTCTCCCTAGAAGCATAAGCTACACTGTACCTCTCGGAGAGATCCCTAAGGCTTAAACCAACAACATGAAACAAAACAAAGCCTTCTCAACCAAAGAATAGTTGTTAAACCTAAACAACCCAGAATATAATCCAGAACATGCATAAAAGAATAGGATGGAAACCAGGCCATAACCATAAAGAGAAAAGCTTAAGTTGACAGTATCTAGAATTAGGCCACAAAGCAAATATAGGCATCCTTGAGTCATTATTTCTGGATGCTGCAGCGGCTTTTGAATAGGGCCTACCTAGACATCGAACCTAGAAGACTCTGGCTTGGCGACTCATGGCATACAGTGTATGAGTCGAAGGACGGATACTTTTGTCCACATCTCTCCGTCGAGGATGTCTCTAGGGTCAGGTCTGAGGACCTACCTAAGCGTATCACATTAGAGGTTGATAGGCTATATCGTCCGACGTAAGGTGTGTTATGGGTATGTTTTCGGGTAAGGTTATACTACTCGTTGGTTTGTGCTATATACTCATTGGGTTATATGTGTTGCAGCCTGTTCATTCTCTAGAGTTGGGCGATAAAATAGATGAGAGGTATACGGATGTGTGGCTTCTCAAGGTCCTTGTGAGAACTACCTCTGATTGGACTAATGTGGATATTCGGGGAGGCCCTACCCTGATAAGTTGTAAGGAAAAAGTGGTAGAGGGCACGGAAGCTCCGGGCCTATGGTATAGCTTTCAATGCGGGAGGGAATGGATTAAGTTAAGCTTGGGGAAGAGGCAGTATGATAAAACCCCTGTAACGTTTGAGGTTTTATTGATCGCCCTGAGAGGGGCTGGCAAAAGTTCCCTCGAAATAACTAAGGGACATATTGGGTCTACAGTTATTGAATTGCATCTTATAAGTGGGGAGGGAAACATGTCTTAT
>Ga0079992_128225_pt1 | contig 14975 bp, 11 predicted proteins | sample FaiFalFF_MnMetaG_3_FD_69197 | JGI IMG/M metagenome (GOLD analysis project Ga0079992, IMG submission 69197) | Freshwater microbial communities from Yellowstone National Park, Wyoming, USA - Fairy Falls B (FF_Mn_B) MetaG (SPADES assembly) (version 2) | ecosystem: Environmental > Aquatic >... | reverse complement strand
CCCTTTCCCGTGGCTATGCTTCGCTGGACTATGAGCTTATAGGATACCGCCCCAGCGACCTTGTTCGGATGGACATCCTGCTCAATGGCGAGCGCGTGGATGCCCTGAGCTGTATCATTCATAGAGAGAAAGCCTACGACTGGGGCCGGCGCCTCTGCCAAAAACTAAAAGAACTAATCCCGCGTCAGCAGTTTGAAGTCGCCATTCAAGCGGCTATTTATGGGCGGGTGATTGCCCGAGAAACCATCAAGGCCCTGCGCAAAGATGTAACCGCCAAGTGTTATGGGGGAGACATCACCCGCAAGCGCAAGCTCTTAGAACGGCAAAAAGAAGGGAAGAAGCGCATGCGTCAGTTAGGCCGGGTGGAAGTGCCTCAGGAAGCCTTCATAGCTGTTCTCAAGTTAGATTAGCCATGGATCACTCAGCTTGGGAAAGACTTTGGGAGAGGTACCAGCAGGAGCGCCGAAAGGTCATGGAGAAGGAGGCGTTTTTCGTGCTACTACAAGTTTTTCCAGCTATTTTGGTGGCGCAGGCGGATGGATTTACGGATACGAATGAAATTCAACGGCTAGAGGAAGTGGTGCGTTTTTTGTGTCGGGAGCGGCCTGAGCTACTTTCGGCGCTGGACTGGCGCTCCGAAATGCGGTATTTAGCCATAGATGCAGAGTTTTGGCGGCGTCCTTTTATAGAGGCTTTGCGGGGGTACTTAGAAGCCCATCCGGAGAAATACTTTCAGCAGGCGGAGTTTTTGTATGCAACGGCGGCCGCCAGCACGGGGGATATTTTGAAGAATATTCTCATGCAATCGGGGCGCAGGGTGGAAATAGGGCATCACGAGCTGATTTCCGACCGGGAAAGGGCCGAAATAGAGCGGCTATCCCAGGATTTGGGTTTTGATGCGCATCCGGAGGCCGCTTCGTACCTTCGCCGCCTAATCGAGCAGCCCCATGGCTAAGAAGGTAGCTGTTTTAGACTTAGGAACGAACTCGTTTCACCTCCTTCTGGCCCGAATAGACGTGGAGCACGAGCGAGTGGAAATAGACCGGCAAGCTCGGGTTTTTGTCTTTTTGGGGGAAGGGATGGAAGCCACGCAGCCGCCTTCATTTTCGGAGGCGAAGATGGAGCAGGCCTTGAGCGTATTGCGCAGCTTTTGGAAGGAAGGGGAGGATTATGGGGCGCAGGTGTGGCTGGCTTGCGGTACGGAGGCCTTCCGACGAGCCGCCAATGGAGCGCTATTCCTCTCTCTCATTCGGCAAACCCTGGGCTTAGAGGTGCGCATCCTCACAGGCATGGAAGAAGCCCGCCTCATCTATGAAGGCGTTCGCCACGGACTTCGCCTGCCCCAAGAAAAACATCTGGTCGTGGATATTGGCGGCGGCTCCGTAGAGCTCATCCTCGCTGAAAATAACGAGATCCTTCACCTCACCAGCTTGCCTCTGGGCGTTACTCGCCTCAAAAATCAATTCCCTGACGAAGACCCTCTTTCCCCTTCTACCATCCAGCAGATAAAAGCCCATATAGACCAGACTTTGCAGCCCTATTTGGAGAGTATTCGGGGGATAGAGGTGCGGTACCTGATAGGCAGTTCGGGAACCTTCAAGACCTTGGGGCGGCTGGTAGCCCATCACGTAGATGATGCGACGGGGGCCCAATCTATTCATGGGTATCGGTTTGCGGCCGCTTTATTCCAGCCTATCTATCAAAAGCTCACCACGCTTCCGCTGAAGCAGCGCCTGCGTCTCAAAGGCATGCAGGCCGAACGCGCCCCCCTCATTCCTTATGGGGCTATCGTCGTAGAAAGGCTTTTAGCGCACCTGCCTATTCAGACCATCCTGATTAGCGGGTACGCCCTGCGAGAAGGAATCTTATATGATTATGCCCGAAAGCTCTTTCAGGGGCACGATCCCGAAATACTTCCTCTGCGGGAGGCCTCTGTTCAGGCCTTAGCTCACCGATATCAGCTTTCTCTGCGGCATGCGGAGATCACGCGGCTTTGGGCCGAAGCTCTTTTTGACCACCTGGCTCCCCTCCATCGTCTCTCTCAAACCGAAAGAGAATGGCTGTCGTATGCTGCCTTCCTCCATGACATTGGCCACTACATAAACCCCAGCGGTCATCATAAGCACGGCCAATACATTATCCTCCATAGTCCCATGCCGGGCTTCTCCTCCGAAGAGCTCCTTCTAATTTCTAACCTCGTGCGCTACCACCGCAAGAGCCTACCTTCTTCCGAGCATTTTCATTATGCGGTGCTCTCTAAGTCCCAAAAGAAAGTGATTGGCTATTTAGCGCCTCTTTTGCGGCTCGCTGACCAGCTGGCCAAATACCTGCAGGAGCCTCCCGGCCCATTAGAGACCAGCTGGAACGACGAAAAAGTAGAAGTGGTGATCCCTACTACGCATGCGCAAGCGGGTTCGCACCTACCAGCCATTCGTGCGGAGGTGGAAGACTTTTTTGAGCGGGGATATAATCGGCGTCTCTTGATTAGTTTCCGATGGGTGCCGCTGCCTGTATCGTAGGCCTGTGGCTTCAAGTGGTGGAAGTCTGGCCTTCGGGCATGCGGCTCGTTACCTATCCTGATTTGGAGCGGCAAGGGCCCATGGCAGGGGTATTTGTGGCGTGGCCCCATCCCTCCGAAGCCTGGGAAACAGGCGAGTTTTTTTTGAGACTTTTTTACAACCCCTCTTATCCTTCGGATAGGACGCGCCGACTGAGGGAGTGGGCGGATAGTTTGGGACTAGTTTTTTCTACTTGGAGCGGGCCGGAGGGGGCGGCGTTGATAGCGGAGGTGCCTTGGAGCTACAAAATGCAGGCGCTCCAATGGCTTCATGCCGTAGTCGGATCGTTGGAGTTAGGGGATGAGCGTCTGTACCGATGGGCGGTGCATCGGTATTATCGGCAAGCGGAGGGTTTGCAGCTGAGCCGGGAAATTGCGTTGCGCCGGCGGGGTTGGAAAGGAAAGCCGCCCTCTTACGAGGCCGTGAAAAACTACTTTTACGCCTACCTTAGGCCGGAGAGCTTGTGGATAGGGGTCTTTGGGCGGCTCACCCTGCGGGAAAAGGCCAGCTTGCGCCGACTTTGGGCCCTCTGGCACACCCCTGCCCCCGACTCCATCTCCAGCGAAAAAGTTAGCCAGACCACCCCCTCTGCCGATACCGTGGAGGAAAATCTATGGGCCTACCCTATATACGGTTCTGCCTGGGTAGAAACCCCCAGCAGCTACCCCGAGCGATTAGCATTTGTAGAGGCCTTTCTGAGCCGATGGCAAAGAGAAGCGCCCCCCCTCCAGTTTCGCGGGGCATTTGAGGGAAGAGAGCGATATAGCTTTGAAGTGCGCTTAGATGGGAAAAGTTACCAGTATCTGCGCCGTCTTACGCATTTAGCTGCGCGGGATAGCGCAGAGGCCCAAGCGTGGCAAATGGCCTATGCACGTCGCTGTCTTAGGCTTCGGGGAGAGCCTGCCCGCTACCCCGATGTGTGGATAGGGGCGCTTTTGCGGGGCGATTCGGTGGCTTTACCGGATACTTTGCCGGATACGCTTTGGTGGAGGGGGTGGAAGGTGAGCTTGCGAGGCTTATGGCTGGTGCAGGAGCTTTATGCGCTGGATACGTTGGAAGGAGAGACAAAGCTGGAGCCGCCCGTAGCGCTTTCGCCGGACACCATTTCGCATTTTTCTCCGTTTGAGACGCTATGGGTGCCCCCTTGTAAAGGAGCAGAGCCGCCTTTGGAGGCGTGGGCGGCCGCCATGCAGCACAACCTCACGATTCGGCCTCTGCTCAAATGGGTCTTGATTGGCTATTACCGGCATCGCAGGGGCCAGGCCTCCACCCTTCGGCGCCTGCATGCATGGCGGAAGGTCCTCATCCAGCAGTACAAATTGCCGCCGCAGGCCTTACAGGTTCAGGTGCGGCCAGCGTCCCCGGACATTTCTCCTAAGGCTATTCGGGTGATATGCGTGGGCTCTTAGTGGGGGGTTTGTGGCTGGTAGGCTGGGGCCAAGGGTGGTGTCTGCAATCCCCTCCTATTAGAGGCTTGGCCCAATGGCGTTTGTATCACCTTTTGCCGGGGGGCCGAGCCGAGGCTACAGCTCAGGCAGTGCTGAGCCTGCTTTTGCAGGACTCGGTTGTGCGATATGTCCGGTATGTGTATCATGTGCAGGTACGGCATTACCGACAAGGGGCTTGGATCGTTCTGGATGGCGAAGCCACAGAAGAGGGTGCCTATGCGTTTTTTCATGCGCTACGGGGAGCGGTAGATAGATTTCCCCAGCTTTTGCGCTTGTATGCTGGGCAAGTCTTAGAGTCCGACGAATGGCCGCAGGCTGCGGCTCGGCGCCTCTGGAAAGATACCCTCCAAGTCCCTACGGCTCTCCAGCTGAGCCAGTTCTTTTATGATGTTTGGTTGGGAGGTAAGGTTTATGCGGTTTATTGGGGTCGGCAAGGGGGGCTTGTCCGAAGGGCACTGCCTTTTTTGGGGCAAGATTCTCTTTTAGTGGGGGAGTCTTATCCTTGGCCGGAGGCTCCTCTGAATGTCCAGGCTTTACCTGCCCAGAGTCCCATGGTCTTTTATACTCGCTGGTCTGTCCCTAAACGCTCGTGGGCCTCGCTCTTAGCTTTGTGGGACTATCTCAAAGGGTTAGAGGGGTACTTATGCGAAGAAAAGCAGCTGACCTGTCAGTTTTCTTGGAGTCCTACGCCCAAAGGCATGGAGGTGTGGATTTACACTACTTTGCCTTATGCGACGGCGCAAGCGCTAGAAGGTTTTTTGGCTCGGCGCAAAGAGCTTCGGAAAGGTAGTCTTCAGAATCGCTTCTTAGCTTGGCAACGGGAAAGCTCTGCCCAGCTTCTCTTAGGACAATGGCTCTGCCTCTGGCAGCTCGGCAAATATCAAGACCCTTCCCCCAAAGAAGTCCGACAAGCCCTAAGCAAAATTCAGGGCCTATTTTTCCCGATTCCCCTCTGATTCCATTTTGAGGCTGAGGCTTTCTTGATGTGAAGAGGGGATGGGCGCGCCCTCACGGCGGCGGCCAGCGCCCTTTGGGCGCTGGCCGCCGCCCAAAAAGAAAGTTTAGTATAAATCTCGTGGAAAAATGCGACCTGAGTGAATCTCTTGCTGTTTGCAGAAAAGGCGTATCTTAGCCATATGTTCTGGTCGGAAGACGAGTTAGACCGGGAGGAGCTCTTGCAGCGATTTGAGGCGGAGAGTGCGAGGGGGGAGTTGGGTTATTATAGCTGGGCGGCTTTGGAGGTTCTTTTCATGGAGTACATGGAAATGGAGGACCCGGTCATGGCGGAGCGGGTAGTGAGCCATGCGCAATATCTATACGATGGGGAGCCTAAGCTCCATCTTCTGTATAGCTACCTGGCGCTTGCAAAAAATAAGCTCATAGAAGCGCTGGCCCATATTCAGAAGGCTTTTCAGAATATGCCGCCTGACCAGGCTGTGTATGAGCAATACATAGAGGTTTTAGGGCGGTTAGGGCGGTATGAAGAGGCCTACTGGCTTTTAGAGGCGTATGAGGATGCGTTTCCGGAGGCGGCGCGTGATGTATGGCGTTATGGCATAGAGGTGTTTCGGGCGGGTAAAGCGTGGTCTCAGGTAAGGGCTGCTGCCTGGCACAGCCTAAATAAAGCCCGGCCTGAGGAGACTTTCTTCTGGTGGAACCTGGTGCGTTCTTATGAGCGCTTAGGCGAGATCAGCGAGGGGATACAGGATTTTTGGAGAGCGATATGGGCTTCTCCCACGGAATATCGCTTATGGCTGGGGCTGGCTTACCTTTATGAGCGGAAGCTGGCTTTTCAGCAGGCTTTAGCGGCTCTGGCGGAAGCTGAGCTGCTGCTTTCTCTGGAAGAAGAGCCCCCTGAAAACTGGTGGGCGCTTTATTACCACATTCAAGCTCGTGCTTATGAGGGCTTAGAGCGATGGGAAGAGGCCTTTCGGGCGCATTTATGGGTGCGGCATTACAGGCCCCGGGTGGTGTCTGCGCTGGTGGGGATTATTCGGTATTATCATCGGCAGGAGCGGTGGTCAGAGGCGGAACCCCATTTGCGAAAGGCGGTTCGGATAGCTGGCCATCGTCCTTTGGTGCAGGCATTAGCGGCCGAACACTTGTGGGCTCAGGGGGATTGGCATTTAGCCGCTCAGCTCTACGAAGCCCTCCTAAACCACCAGCCCCACGCCGAAACCGCCATGGAAAGGCTCCTCCTGCATTATTCTGAGCAGGCTGACCGCAAATCCTTCCGAAGAATCCTCCATAAAGGCCGTAAATTTTTCCATCAAAAGCCTGACCTCTGGCTGCGGTGGAGCCTTCAAGCTTATGCTCGCCAGCAGGTGCTTTTTGCCTGGTACATTGCCGATTATGCGATGCGTATTCTGGAAAAGCGGTATTTATCGGGGGCTTTGTGTTTTTGGCATGCGGGTTTAGCGTGGCGCTTGGGGCATCGGCGCCGAGCCCTCTACAGTTTGGAACAGGGCCTTTTACGGGAGGTCTCTCAGTTCTCCTATTTCCAAAAGGCCCTGCCGGAAGGCGAGATACCTTTTCCGCTTAGGCACCTTTTGCGACGGTATCAGCAGACTTCGTGAGTTGCCTGAGGTAGTTGTTATTTTGCCGGGATGTACCAGCTCAACTTTCCCCTGGCTGGGCTTCCTGAGCGAACAGTGCCTCCCCGCAAGGTAGGGATTACCATGGTCATGGACAAAGGCCTGGGCCGCCGAGCCGCCGAAGACCTCGTAGAAAATGCCGCCCCTTACTTTGATTATCTCAAGCTTGGCTGGAGCACCGCCCTCTTCGCTCGGAGCCTGACCGACAAGCTCGCCCTGTACCGAAGCGCCGGCATCAAACCCTACTTCGGAGGCACCCTCTGGGAAGCCTTCTACATCCGAAAACAAGTAGATGACTTCCTCCGCTTCCTGGACAAACATCAAGTGGAAGTGGTGGAGATTTCCGATGGGAGCATTGATCAGCCCCATGAAGAAAAGCTCTACTGGATTCGGTTTTTTTCGGAGCGGGGGTATGAGGTGCTTTCAGAAGTAGGTAGTAAGGATGCCACGAAGGTTTTGCCTCCCTTTCGCTGGATAGAGCTGATTAAGGCGGAGTTAGAGGCGGGGTCTCGTTATGTAATAGCTGAGGCCCGGGAAAGCGGCACCGTAGGCATGTACCGTTCTACCGGGGAGGTTCGGGAGGGACTAGTAGAGGAGGTCGTGCATCATATTCCTTGGGAGCGGCTCATTTTTGAGGCGCCGCAGCGCTCTCAGCAAGTCTGGTTTATTCGGCGCTTCGGCACCAATGTCAATCTGGGCAATATCGCTCCCGAAGAGGTGATTAGTGTAGAGACTATGCGCTTAGGGCTGCGGGGCGATACCTTCCATACTTTTTTGGAGCGGGGGGGATGATAGTTTTTTTGGTGGTGGGGGGCCTCTTAGCCTATGGACTTTTAGCTGTGTATGTAGAGCGGAAGGTGGCGGCATTCATTCAGGATCGGGTGGGACCTGTGGAGACGGGGCCGTGGGGACTTCTTCAGACCTTGGCCGATGTGGTGAAGCTCCTGCGCAAACATGTACCCCTTCCCCTGGGACGAGAAACTACCCTGTATGAGGCAGCCCCGCTTTTGGCCTTGGCGGCGGTATGTGCGGCCCTCTCTTGGGTGCCTTTGTGGCCGCTTCATGCTGCTTCGCCCTTTGGCCTATGGATCGCCGTCGGCATCATGGCCCTAGAAGCCGTAGCTATCTTCTTAGGCGGGTGGAGTAGCCATAGCAAGTATGCCCTTTTGGGTGCTTTTCGGCTGCTGGGACTGGTGCTCTCTTATGAGGTGCTGATGGGTCTGCTCCTTCTGATTGTGGGGCTATCGTATGGCACCTGGGACCTGGTGCAAATCCAATCCCTGCAAGCCAAAGAATGGGGCCTTCTCCGAAGCCCCGCTATGCTTTTAGCGGGGGGGCTCTGGCTTTTTATGAGCCTCCTTGTCAGTCATCGGGCCCCCTTTGACCTACCCGAAACCGAATCCGAACTGGTAGCCGGCTATCTTACCGAATACGGCGGCATCGCCTTCGGCTTCTTCATGCTGGCAGAGTATATCGTGATGTTCCTCCAAGCCTATTGGATAGCTCACCTCTTCTTAGGGGCTCGGTGGGTAGGGTTTTGGGTCCCCCTCCTGATTATGGCGCAAATTATTGTACGCTGGGCCTGGCCCCGCTGGAGACCCGACCAAGTCGTGCGGATTTTGTGGCATTACGCTATTCCCATAGCCTTTGCCGCCTTTATTGTAGAAGCCCTCTGGCACCTCTCGTAGGCCCTCCTAAGACTCTCGCTTTCTGCCGGGCTCTGATCAGGTAGGTTACCACGCCCCTGAAAATGTTTTGCAACTTTGCCGCATGCGATGCCTGCGTGTGGCCCTCCTGGCTTCCTGCTTATGGGCCCAAACCAAACTCATTTATGCCGATAGCGTGCTCTCCGTGTATGTGTATCAGCTCTCTAATGGCCTCACCGTCGTCGTTAGTCCCAATGCCGCCGAGCCCCGAGCTTTCGTGATGATTGCCACCCGAGCCGGTAGCAAACAAGACCCCCCCAATAACACCGGCTTAGCCCACTACTTGGAACACCTCCTCTTCAAGGGGACCGACCGCTACGGCACCCTAAACTACCAGCAAGAAAAACCCTACTTAGACGCTATTGAGGCGCTCTATGAGACTTACAACCAGACGACCGACTCCCTGAAACGACTCTCTATCTACAAGGCGATAGACTCTGTAGCCCAGCTGGCTGCAGCCTGGGCCATCCCCAACGAATACGACCGCATGGTCAGCGCCTTAGGTGCCCAAGGAACCAACGCTTTCACCACCACCGATGTCACCGCCTACATCAACGATGTGCCCGCCCACCATGTGGAGGCCCTCCTGAGGTTAGAGGCCGAACGTTTCCGAAACCCCGTCCTCCGTCTCTTCCATACAGAGCTGGAGGCCGTTTATGAAGAAAAAAACATTTCCATTGACAACGAAAATCACGAGCTTCACGAAAAGCTCATGGCTGCGCTCTTTCCCGACCATCCTTACGGCACGCAAACGACTATTGGGACTATTGAGCACCTCAAAAATCCCTCTATTCGGGCGATTCGGCGATATTATGAGACCTACTATGTGCCCAATAATATGGTGGTGATTGTGGCGGGGGATGTTCGGCCCCAGGAGGTGGTGCAATGGGTGGAGAGGTATTTTGGGGCCTATCAGCCCAAGCCCGTGCCGCCGTTTCCTTACCAGAAGGGGGCACCCTCCCCGCTCAAAAAGCCCGTGCGGGTAGAAGTCGTAGGCCCCGGCGCCCCTTATGTGGAGATAGCTTTTCGGATACCGCCCGCCGGCACCCGAGAAGCCCTCATGGCCCGCATCGCCGACCAAATCCTCTCCAATAGCGTGGCAGGCCTGCTCGACGAAATGCTCGTGCAAACCCGTAAAGTCAAAAGTGCCAGCTCGTACGTTGCGCTTTATCCCGACCATGGCGTCCAGGTTTTGTCCGCCGAACCCCGCGTAGGCGGCACCTTGGAAGAAACTGAAAAACTCCTCTTCTCCGTCATAGAAGCCCTAAGAAAAGGCCAATTTGACGAGTCCCTCATTACGGCTGCCATCAATGACTTAGACTTTTCGCAGCAGGAAAGCTGGCGTTCCAACCGGGCCCGCGCCCAGCGGCTCTTGACCCTCTTCGTTGCCCAAATCCCCTGGAAAGAAGGCCTCTCCGAAATCGCCCAAATGCGCACTATCACCAAAGCCGAACTCCTTGCCTTCCTAAAAAAGTACTATGACCCCAAGCGCTGCGTCATCGCCTACAAGCGCCAGGGCGAGCGCCCGCCCCTCCCCAAAGTGCCTAAACCCCCCATTACCCCCCTCTCCATAAACCGAGAAGCCACCTCCCCCTATGCCAGCCAATTCTTAGAAGAAGCTCAAAACACCCCGCCTCCCCAGCCGTCTTTTGTGGATTTCATGCAGGCCTTTGAGCGGGCCATGGTCAAAGGCCGGGTCAACCTCTACGCCATCCGCAATACCGATGACAGCCTCTTTACCTTGATCTGGTATCTGCCTCAGGGTAGCTGGCACGAAAAATGGCTACCCCTCCTCTTCTCATACTTAGAACAAGTGGGGCCCCAAGGCCAGAGCCTAAAGGCCTTCAAGCGCCGACTGTTTCTCTTAGGAGCCAGACTCTCGTTTAACGTAAGCGAGCTGGAAAGCTATGTGGTTCTAAAAGGCCTTCAGCGAAACTTCCTACCGGCTGTGCAGTTAGTGGACTCGCTTCTCCATGGGCCCGCCGTAGATGAAGAGGCGTGGAAGTTTGTTCGGCAAAATACCCTCAAAAATCGCGAAGATGCCAAAAAGAATCCTGCTATTATTGGGCGGATGTTATCGCTCTATGGACTTTACGGCCCTCGGCACCCACAAACTTATATTCCTTCGCAGGCGGAGTTAGAGAATACGCAGGCGGCCGCTCTGGTTTCTAAGATTCAATCCCTTTGGCAGTATCCGTGGGAGCTTTACTATGATGGGCCTGCGAGTGGGGCTGAGATAGCGAAGGTCTTGGAAAGCGTTCTCCATATACCGCCTTCTTGGCGGCCTCCTCAGGCTCCTCAGCAGTTTGAAATGCAAGAAACTCCTGCCAAAAAGGCCTACTTTGTACATTTTCCTATGGTTCGCGCAGAAATGACCTGGCTCTTTCGGTCGGAGAAGTATCGGGATGATCTTAGGGCTTTGGCGGCTCTTTTTACGGAGTACTTTGGGGGAGGTATGTCGGGGGTGGTTTTTCAGCAGATACGCGAAGCGAAGGGCTTAGCGTACTCCACGGGCGGATTTTTTGCTGCGCCGCGTAGTCCCCAGCTCCACTACTATGCTATGGGGTATGTAAGTACCCAAGCCGATAAACTCTTAGATGCCTACGTCGCCATGGAGAGTCTCTGGGACAGCCTCAAAATAGAGCCCCCCCTCGTGGATCTAGCCAAACAGTCCCTCCTTGCGCAGATGACCACCGAACGGCTCCGTCATGAGGAGGTGTTCCAAGGCTATTGGACGGCACGCCGCTTCGGAAAAACCACCGAAATCCGGGCCGAAGTGTATAAAGCTCTCCCCGACATTCAAGCAGCCCATTTAGAGCGCTTTTACCAGCAATATGTGCAGGGTCGGCCCCGGCTTCTCCTCTTAGTAGGCGATCGCTCCCGCTTAGACCTCCAAAGTCTAAAAGACCAAGGGCTGGAAATCAAAGAGCTGAGTCTGGAAGAGATTTTCGGGTATTAGCCTTCTGTCTTCCTGGGGTGATGGGAAGGGAGATCGGGGGTTATATCTTTCTCGTACGGGCCAGGGAGCCTCATGGGATGGCATCCTATGGGGGAGAGCGGGGCGCCTAATACTATTTCCTGGCACAGACTTTCTTTTTAGGTGGTACCTGCCCCCAGCGCCCTCGCTCTGTGGGGCATCGCTCAAAATGTCCCTCTTACCCTTCGGAAACCCTACAGGAAAAATTTACATCCCCCCACTCCCTACACCCTCTCCCCCCTTCTCAAGGGGGGAGAGGGTCGGGGTGAAGGGGGATCGTACACCCATGTGCCGTGTCCCTCCGGGGCCCTCCTCGTGACCTTATACCACTTTAAGTCAAAGGTCTTCTTGATGTGAGGAGGAGGTGGGCATGCCCGCCTGAGGGGGGAGCGGCAGCTACACATAACTCTACCCTCCTACATTCAGAAACCCTTTGCCCGGAATTGGTATTAGACCAGCCAACCCTTCTTGGAAACTTTATGCCGCCGCTTTTGCGCCTGCCTATGGGAGAAAGAGGTTTTTATGCAGAAGAGGAGCGTTTATTTCATGGGATAGGTCAGGCCTTGTGGGAGGGATGAATATGGAGTTGAGCCCAGAAGGTGTGGATTTCCTGCAGGACGAAGTCGGGTGTGAGGGCTCGCATGCAGTTGTGGTGGCCTTTGGGGCATTGGGCAAAGCCGAGTTTAGAGCAGGGGCGGCAGGGCAGGTCAGGTACTTCCAGGTTGCGATGGGGGGTGAGCCAGGGCGTCATGCCAAAGGCCGGCGTAGTATTACCCCACAGCACAATGGTAGGCTTCTGAAAAGCCGCCGCCAGATGAGCCGTACCGGTATCATGAGAGAGAACCAGCGCCGCCTCAGCAATAGCTGCTGCCGTCTCTAAAAGGCTGTATCGGCCAGCCCCTACAAGAGCAGGAACTTCGGCTTTCTCTGCGAGGAAGGCGGCCTCTTCGGCTTCCGTTTCACCGCCTAAGAGCACCACAGGCCACCCCAGCCGATTGATGAGGTAAAGCTTGTAGAGGGTGGGCCATTTTTTTGTGGCGTAAGTGCCTCCTAATCCCCAGGCCAGCCAGGGGCCGGGATGCAGGTTATGAAGCTCGGCCCGAATGCGTTCTTGCAGGGCAGAGGGCACATAGACTTCTAAGGGCCCCAGCTGATGGGGTTCAATGCCCCAGGGCTTGAGGGCTTTTCCGTAGCGTTTGACGATGTGTTCCACAGGCAGAGGTTTTTTTAGGCGTACGGAGAGCCATTTGCGTAAGTTTTTTTTCGGGAAGGTAGTCCATCGTTTGTAGCGCAGGCGTAGGCGCAGGCGCCAGGTGCGTAAGTTTTTTTGGAGGTCTATGACGCCGTCCCAGTAGGAGCGGAGGATGTCTGGGGTGGGTGGCCAGAGGTGCAGAGCGGTCAAGTGGGGATTGTGCTGGAGGAGGGAGGCGTAGGCAGGGCGTGTAAGATAATGGATTTCAGCCTGGGGGTAGCTTTGGCGAAGGGCCCGTGGCAAAGGGGTAGTCAAAACAATATCCCCCATACTGCTGAGACGTATGAGCAAAAAGCGCTGCGCCATGCGAAAAACCTAATTCACCTCAAATGTAGGGAAGAGCGCGTTTTTAGCCTGCCAGGGGTAGTTCAAACCAGAAGACACTCCCCTTACCGACCTCGCTGCGTACTTGAATGGTGCTGTGGTGGGCCTGTAGCAGTTCTCGTACTAAGGTCAGGCCCAAGCCTGTGCCGCCGTGGGCCCGAGAGCGGCTTTTATCTACCCGATAAAATCGGTCAAAGATGCGGGGAAGCTCCTCGGCGGGGATGCCGATGCCCTCGTCTCCGACTTCTATTCGGACCCGGGAGCCCAAAACCTGCCAGCCAATCCAGACTCTTCGGCCCTCGGGCGAGTACTGAATGGCATTTTCTACGAGGTTTTTGAGGATCAAGCGGAGGGCGGTGGCGTCAGCTTCTACGGCTATCCCCCGGTCCAAAGCCTGGATTTCTAAGCGGATGTGCTTGCGCTGCGCTAAGGGTTCTAACTCCTCCCAGACCGTTTGGCTCAGAGCCTCCAAGGGCACGGGCTCTAACTGAAGCTGCCATCCGCCGCTTTCTATTTGAGCTAAGAAGAGGACATCTTGGGTGAGGGCAGCAAGTCTCTGGGCCTGCAAGAGAGCTTTCTGGAGGAAGGTGGGGGCCACCGTCTCGTCTTTCCAGGCCCCTTGAGAAAGGGTGTCCAAGTAGCCTATAAGGATAGCTATGGGCGTTTTGAGTTCATGCGCCAGCTCTGCTAAGAAAGTCTCGGTTTTAGTGGAGTCGGGGTATTTATTCTGGGCGGCCCAGGTTTGCAGGGTCTTTTTCCAGTTAGGGGTGCCTGTAAGCTGAGCAAGGGTTTTTAGGAGCTTTTGGCGGCGATAGCGCTCATAAAGGGCCCATCCGCCCAAAAGAAGCACCAAAAAACTTAGAAGGCCTACAAGCGTTTCAATAGCTCTTGTTTTTTAGCCTCAAACTCGGCTTCGGTAAGGATGCCGGCGTCTTTAAGCTGGGCGAGTTCTTTGAGGGTTTGGAGGATTTGGGCGCGTTCTTCGGCGGAAGCTTTACCGCTGGCGGCTTGCCCCATCTGCTGGGCCATTTGCATGCCCACACTCATTTCAATGGCGGCCCGCCCTAAGCCGCTCCCCCCATCTCCCTTTTCCATGCCTTGCCCAGCCTGAAACTGCAAAAAGCGCTGCATTTCCTCCACTTCTTGCGACATCTGAACCTTCCTACGCAAGCGCCGCAGCTCAATATCCTGCTCTAAAAGCTGCTTCTGAATCTCTTCTGGCAAAGAAACGCTCTCCACGAAAAACCGCGTTAGCTCCAACCCTACCCGTTCAAACTCCGGCTGCAGGTAGGGCAAAAGCGCTTCGCCCAACTGATTAGCCCGAGCATTGATCTCCACCAGCGTCTGGCCAGAGGTTTTGAGAGCATTCGCAAAGTAAGTAACTACTAAACTGCGAAATCCTCCATCCAGAAACTCTTCTACGGTTACGACGGGGTCTGTCCCAGCAAACTCTCTAAAAAACTTAGCGGCATCCCGCACCCGCATGTGAAAAGTGCCAAAAGCTCGCAGAGGGACCAGACTAAAATCGGGGTCTGAGACGGTAATAGGTTGCTGGGTTCCCCAGCGCAAGCCCGTAAACTCGCGGGTGCTTACAAAATAAACATCTACCTTGAAGGGGGAGTTGAAGCCGTACTTCCAGCCTTTGAGATTGGAGAGGATGGGCATATTGCGAGTAACGAGCTCATAACGTCCGGGGGGAAAGATATCGGCGAGCTTCCCCTCATTGACGAAGAGAGCGACTTGACCTTCGCGTACGGTGAGCTGGGCGCCCATCTTGATTTCCCGGTCCTGATCGGGGAATTTCCAGATGAGGGTATTGCGGGTTTCATCCACCCATTCAATGATCTCAATGAACTGGCGGCGCAGGAAGGAGAATACCATGGGTCAAAGGTAAGGTTTTTTTCTGCAATATGGGGGAGGGGGAGCTTGACTGACGGTGCGTTGTACGCAGCCCACGCCTGGACGGTGTTGTATGCCATGCCCTTGTACCTTTTATGCAAAGAGTTTTTGAATGCGAAGTCGGTGGTATTTTTTGGGCCGCCGCCCGCCTTCGGCGGGCGGGGGCCCCATGCCGAGGCGGGGGCGCAGCCCCCCAGGGGGGCAGACGACACCTGCA
>Ga0079992_132995_pt1 | contig 14993 bp, 14 predicted proteins | sample FaiFalFF_MnMetaG_3_FD_69197 | JGI IMG/M metagenome (GOLD analysis project Ga0079992, IMG submission 69197) | Freshwater microbial communities from Yellowstone National Park, Wyoming, USA - Fairy Falls B (FF_Mn_B) MetaG (SPADES assembly) (version 2) | ecosystem: Environmental > Aquatic >... | reverse complement strand
AATGGGCATCAACGGGAAAAACTGGCTTCCGGGGTGTTGGAAGCACGGGAAAAGAATCCAGGACCCGCGTCGTGTCTGCGTTTGAGGCTCATTTCCCGTACGGGAATTCCCGCGGGAATTCCCGTTGGTGTTCGGCGAACAGGAGTGCGCTTTTACACCCTTTTCCCGTAAGCGTTCGACGAACAGAGGTGCGTCTTTTCCCGTAAATGTTCGGCGAAATTCTGTTCGTTCCGCCTACTGGCCCGGCGCTTTCCCGTTGCTCCTGAGCCACTCCTGGAAGTCGCGGTCGTTGTCGATGAACTGTGCCAGGACCTGCTCGATCACGTAGAACCGGTCCGTCGCACCTCCCAGGTACTGGGCGTACAGGTCCAGCTTCTCCACCAGGCTTACCGGAAGGCTCATGGTCAGCTTCTTCTTCGCCTCCACGACCTTGGGCTCGACCCTGATCTTCGCCATCTCCCGTCACCTCCGCATTGACATATACCGGACCGGCACCGGGCCGTCAACCGGGGTGGCGCCGGTACGGCGCCGGACCGTCAACCGGGATGGCGCCGGGCCGTCGCCGTCCTGGGCGACGCCGCGGATCCAGCACGGCGCCGGAACGGCCGTCAGGCCCCCCGGGGGTAAACATCGCCATCCGGCTGCTCCCCAAGCTCCGCATCGAGCAGAGGGCCCGGGAATCCCGTGCGCCGGAGGACCTCCCACCGAAACGCCACGTAGACAGTCCCGGTACGGTCAACCCTGTACACGGCCCGGTCCTCACCCTCTCCGCGGATGATCAGCGCGGCCCTCCACAGTGAGAACACCGTCTCGGGCCTCCCACCCATGGCGTCGATGTGCCCGGCAAGCACGTCGCGCACCACCAGCAGCAGCTCCTCCCCGGAGCGTGTCACGTGCCTCCACCGGCCCATGGGGGCGGAGCCCCCCTCGCGGAAGTCAGGATGGCCCTCAAACCTGTCCTTGTGCTGCCGTACCAGCTCCAGGCACTCCCTCAGGAACGGCATCGAAAGGACCGCGACCCCAACGTCCGATGGGTCTTCCCTGGGCTCCTGCTGCTCCGCCCTGGCCGGTTCCCGGACCTGCTGCCTTTGGGTCCCTGCCGGCGTCTGTGCTGCAGGCTGCCGGGCATTCTGCTGTCCCTCCCCGGCCCGCTGCTGTCCGTGCACACGTACGGCACCGGCTGGGACCCGGGGGAAGCGCCGGGCGATCTCCGATCGGATTTCAGGGGGCAGCAATCGGCTCGCCTGTCGGGTGAAGGACATGCAGTTGATGGCCTTTCCGTCCCTGAGGACGCTCACCCTGGGGCCGGCCAGGCCCTCCGCAGACCACCGCATGCCCAGCTCGACGAACTGCACCCCGGTCTTCCTGCCGAAGTCCATGAAGTAGCCGAACGGGACCAGGACCTCGCCCCTCTTGTCGGCGTACACGAACCCGGGGGTCCCGTCGGTGACCCGCTGGTCCTGAAGCTTCCCTGCCAGAAGAGCGCGGAAGAACGCCACCAGGTGGCCTTCGGAGAGGTCGATGTGCTGGCCCTGGCGGCCGGGCTGTGCGGGGGCAGGCACCCGGTCCGGCTGCTCCACTGGTGTGCTTTCAGCGCTGTCCCCATGCACCTGCTGGACCGTCGGAGGCTCCGGAGCGTGTGCCAGGACGATCTGGGGCGCGTCGGGCTGGGAAGCCGCCTGGACCGGCTCCGGCTCCAGCCTTTCGGATGGCAGCTGAGTGGGCACCGCCGGGGGGATTTCCGGCTCCCTCTCGGATACCATCCTGGGCGGCGTGGGGAGGACGTCGTTGAGCTCCACGTCGCGCTTGTACAGGTGCACCCAGTGAGGCTGGACCGGCAGGGAGGGCGGGATGCCGGGGTCTTCGTGGACGGGCTTCATGTAGGTCACCGCCTTGCGGTTGCCAGGGAGGACGACCACGGCCTCAAACGGCTTCATGTTCCGCAGCTCGTCGGAAGTCAGGAGGGGCCTTGTGGAAACGAGGACCCTGGCGCCGGACCTCCTCTGGCTCAGCAGCCCACCCTTGTACTCGGCGGTTGGCTCCAGGATGATCTTCTCGCCGAGGTCCCGGCTGATGCGCACAGCCTGTTCCGGCCTCAGGTCGTATCCGAACACGACGCGGGTATGGAGGTTGGCAAGGAGGGTCTCCGCCTGCTCCTTCTCGAACAGGCCCGTTAGCTGCTCGGTGTCCTGAGTGGCAAGGACGAAGGCGACCTTGATGTCGCGGTAGGTGGCGACGTACTCGGGGAGGTTCCCGATGTACCCCAGGGTGCCGATCTCGTCCAGGTAGAGGGTGACGGGGACCGGAAGCCCTTGGGGCCTCCGCTTCTCACCAATGCGTCCCAGCACGTCGAGCAGCTGGCGGATGAACAAAGACGTCAGGATCTGCCGGTTCTCCCGCGGCTGGGTGGGCAGTCCGATGACCAGGGTGGTGGGCTGGAACGCAAGGGTCTCGAGCCGGAAGCTGCTGTGGCTGGTGGCCTGGACGACGGACCGTTCGGCGAAGACTGAGAGGGCCTGCTGGATGCCGAGCATGGCCCCCACCAGGGTGCGCTCGTCGGCGCTGAGGATGGTGGCGAACCGGTCGCGCCACTTCGTCCGGGACGGTTCCGGCCACAGCTCGAACATCCGGACGAACTCGTCCGCCGACAGGTGGGCCAGCACGAGGACGAACGGGAGGGACTTGGGGGGAGGGAGGGGATCGCCTTGCTCGATCTGGAGCACGTGCCTGGCCCTCTCCCGGAGGGCGTCCGAGGCGAACGCCTCTTTGGGCTCCTCGACGACCATCTGGATGAGCAGAGTGAGCAGCTGCTTCTCCATCCCCTTCCAGAAGGGGTCCCGGCGGGGGTAGTCGGGGGTGTTCGACAGGATCAGGGCCGCTGCCGTGGATGCGTCCATGGGCTCCGGAACGTAGTCCAGGAAGTTGAAGCGCAGGGTGTGCTCTGGGGAGTCGAACGGTGCCCACAGGTACAGCCGCCGCCTCCTCCTTTCGAGCACCGGCCAGAGGAAGCGGATGATGTCCGGGTGCTTCACGTCCACGACCACGTTGCTCATGGCAGGCCGGCCATCGGTCCCGTCCAGGAGAGCGTCTGTGGCCAGCCACCTCTTGAAGCCCGAGCTGGTCTTCCCGGCACCGGTGACCCCGAGCACCCAGATGTGCTGGAACCGCTGCTCCAGGGGGAGCCACAGCTCCACAGGCCTGCGTGTCCCGTAGCCAGGGACGGTGGTCCCCATTGGGAGAGCCCCGGACTCCGCTCTGGCCTCAGGGTTCTTCCTGGGGGAGAAGTCCCTGAGGTCGTTTTCAGGGCTCCAGCGGGACGTGGCCGGGGATTCCGAGGCGGGGACGCGCAGGCGCTTTCTGCTCTCCGAGTAGGCGACCCCGGCGAGGAGCGCCGTGACGGCGGCAGTGAAGGCGAAGTAGTCCTGCCCCCTGGTCTCCGCGAACCACCCTAATGCGCGCCACCACTGGAGGCACCGCTCCCTGTCGGCCCGGGCGGTCCCGGAGGCGGGCAGGCCGGCTGCTGCGGGGGCGCACCGGGCGAGTATGGGGACAACCCTGGCGTAGGGTACGGAGAGCACGTGCCGCAGGGCAGGTCCTTGCATCTTCAAGGCCCAGGTGGCGAACCCGACCAGGAACATGTGCAGCCCTGCCAGGACTCCCAGGGTGGCGGCTGCTGCGACGACGTACTTGGGCCATGGCGAGGGGTAGGTGAGGTGCCTGTGTGTCACCGGGCATCCCTCCCAGATGCCGGTCTATACGGGCTCGTCCGGCTGCCAGATGGGCTCCCAGGGCTCGTCCCACTCAGTAGGCTCGATGCGTCCCCCTGCGGGGGGCTGGTCGGCGGCAAGGGTGGCCCCCTCCTGGCGGAGGCCGAGCGGCATCTGGACCGACACCACGTCGTCAACCCCGGAGGCGGTTTGCATCTCCCTGGCCCACCTTTCCGTCGTCTCCTGGATCTCCTGGATGGCCTGGTACATGTCAGGGCTCATGGGGCGGGGGAGAGTTCTGTCGAAGCCGGTTATTTCAGCGAGCCATGCTCCTGCGGGCCCGCCGACTGTGGCCAGCGTCGACTGGATCCTGTGGAGCCTTTCCCTGGCGGCCGCCCCGGCGCTCCGCAGGAACTCCCGTGCCCGGCCGGGGGAAGACCACGCTGCCTGCCAGACCGCGGCCCCGGCCGCGGTGGGGCTGAATGCTGCCACGGAGCGGGCCGCGCTCCTCAGAGGGCCAGAGGCGGCGCGGGCTGCGAAGTACATTCCGGCAAGAGCTCCGGCAACGCTTTCCACCCGTCCCACGAAGGCGCTGGCGATGCCCTGGACGTTCATGAGGGTGAACACCCCGATGAGCAGCATGGCGGCCACCGGAATCACGTACTGGATGCCGACCATGGCGGCGAGCATCGCCTCGAAGCTGCCCTGCTCCATCGCTGCTCTGATGGAGTTGGCGTAGTTCTGGATCTGCTGCGCCACTCCTATGTTGACGACGATGCCCGCGACTGCCTTGGTGAGCATGACCACGAGGGACGAGTGGAGGACCACCTGGAGCCACTCGTAGACGAAGCTTTGCATGGACCTGGTGGCCAGGCAGGCGAGGGAGAGGGGCATCATGATGACCGCCACGGCCAGCATCACGTAGCTGCCGAAGAGGAGGAAGTTGTAGATGGCGAACGTGAGGATCGAGAAGACCACGAAGAGGAGGAGGATGAGGACGGCGGTGATGATCGTGAAGAAGAACCTGGGGAGGCTCCAGATATCGATCTGCCCCATGCGGGCCATGGCGTCCTGGATCACGGCGTTCAGCTCCGCCAGGGCCGTGTCGAACCCCTGCTGGTCCGTGAGGCTTGAGAACACCTGGCCTCCGATCGCGCCGAGGGCCCTGTGGAAGTCCACGATCACCCCGGCGAAGAACGGCAGGTTGGCGAAGATGGTGCCCACGATGGCAGCCCGGACGAGGGCATCGGTCACCGCCCCCGGGCTCTGGTAGACCAGCCCCATGTACAGGTTCCACAGGAAGAAGGCGGCCGCCAGGAGGACGCCGATCCGGAGCAGCCAGTCGGTGATGGCCCGGTTCCCGGCAATTCTCCCCACAATCAGATTGGTGAAATCCTCAGGGTTGAAGATCTCGCGGAACGGGTTCGTAACGCCTCCTGCCTGGGCGAAGGCAGGAGAGGGCAGCAGGGCCGCCACCGCCAGGGCGGCCACCAGGACGGCGGCGGCCCTCTTCTCCACCCCTGCTACCTCCTGTACACCTCAGAAATGGACCGGTACATCCGGTCTTCCCGCTCACGCGACTGGTCGCCGGGCACCATGGAGGCGATGGCGGCAAGCCCCCCGGTGGCCAGGCCGAGGCCGCTGGACACGGCGGACCTGGCGGCGACCAGCGACTCCTCGGCTTCCCGCTTCTGCTGCTCGCTCATCAGCTCCACCAGGTCGGAGACCTTCTCGGTCACAGACGTGAGCTGCTGCGAGAGCGCTGCCTGCTGCTGCACCACCGCCGTGATCCTCGCGGAGACGTCGGCGTTCTGCCTCGCCTGCTGGTCCATGAATGCGGCGAACCCCTCGATGAGGAGCTGTACCGCGGCGCGGGTGCTGGGGGTCTGCGCGGCCCTGGCCGCCAGCTCCCGGGCGGTGGACTCGGCCACCTGCAGGTTGGCGGCCATGGAGAGGTCCTGGGACACCTGCTGGGCGGTGTCCTCGGCAGACTTCTGCGCGGCCCGGGACCTGGCGATAGACAGCTCTGTGGCGGCGCTCAGCTCCTCGTGGGCGTGGACCTTCCTGGCAATGGGGGAGTCAGGGTTGTCCCGGATGACCTGCTGCACCGTGTGGGAGATGGACCCCGGCGGCGGGGGCGGGGCCTGGCGGAACCTCGCCACGGCCCCGTCGAGGAGCCAGCGGAACCCCGACGGCAGGCCGGATGCCGTGGACTCCAGCCACCTCGCGATGGAGTTGGCGGCGTGGTACGCGTCGGTGATGGGAGCGAGGTTTCCCCTGATGGCATCGACGGCTCCGTTGAACTGGGACATGACCCAGTTCCTGATGGAGCTGTAGGCGTCCTGGAGGAGCCTCAGGAGGTCCCACAGACCCCCTCCTCCTCCGGCGGTCTGGGCGTGGGCCGGGCCGGCAGCCAGGGCCAGCACCAGCACGAGGACTCCAGCTGTTCTGAGCATGGCCTCCTACCCCCTTCTCTGGGTTGCCGGTTCGGGGCGGCCTGCAGCCGGCCGGGACGGCATGCCCCTGGGCGCGTCCCGCGCCAGCGCCTCTATGGCGCTCATCACGTCCGCGTACTCCCGCACGTAGCGGTCCCGCAGGAGGCGGGTCGAGGCGTCGCTTTCGGAGATCCACCTGTCCTGCGGGGTGGGCACGTAGGCGCAGATGGCGGCCTCCTGCCTGTCTCCGAGGCGGCGGACGATCATGAGCTCGCCGAAGACGCCCTTGGCCATCGACATGCTGCCCAGCTGGCGGGCCTGCCTGGCGTTGAGGCGGAGGAGCGAGGCGGTGAACTCCGGGTCGGCAGACCTCGTCAGGTAGTAGGTCTGGGCGTTGCTCAGGATCGCCACGGCGTGCTCGCTGTCGCGGAAGTCCGCCATGTCCTGGCTGATGCTGAGGACCCCGCTGCCGGTGGTCCGCAGCCTGCGGTACAGGTCCTGGATGAAGTCCCCGGCGATCCTGTCGGCCAGCAGGGCCCACACCTCGTCCAGGACGAGCAGGGTGGGCCTGCCAGCGCTGGAGCTGACGTGACGCCACACCAGGTCGGTGATGATCAGGATGGCCACGGGCAGAAGCTCGGGCTCCTGGGCGAGGGGGGCCGTGTCGAACAGGATCCAGTTCTCGGTGAGGTTCACGGTGGTGGGCCGGTCGACCAGCTCGGCGTAGCGGCCCCTGTCCACCCACTGGTACAGCCGGGTGGCGATCCTGCGGGCGATGGCCCGGTCCTCGTCGCTGAGGTCGTGGGTGCCCGCCACGGCGCCCAGGTTGCGGAGGGTGCCCACGATGTCGTGGAGGAACAGGGGCTCGAGGCGTGCCGTGCCGTCCGGAGCGGTCCTCAGGTTCCTCAGGTAAGCCTGCCTGATGGCCGCCTGGACCACGTTGCGCTCCTGCAGGCCCAGCGCTTCCCCTTTGTCAGAGGCCATCCGGCTGATGAGGGTGGTCAGGAAGCTCAGCTTGTTCTTGTCCGGCTCGGTCTGGTCCGCCGGAAGGTCACACGGGTTGATGGACACGCCGGCGGAGGGGTCGAAGGTCACGTACTGTCCACCGAGGGCACGGGTGGCGGTGAGCCAGGGGCCGGGAGGGGTATTGTTCCCCCTGTCCACCACGATGACGCGGGCCCCGCAGCTGGCCGCGTGCAGTGCCAGCCCCACTGCGAAGACCGTCTTGCCGGACCCCGTGGGGCCGGCGAGGACAGCGTTCCACGCGGCGAGGGCAGGGTCGAAAGGGTCCAGCCATGCCACGCTGGCGTACCGGGTGCGCAGCGGCATCACCGGCCGCTCGCTGAGGCGCGGCGGGCCTGCGATGGGGAGGAAGTCGACCCCGTTCTCCGCCTCGGCCGCCCGGGTCCTGGGCATGACCTGCCCGGAGAAAGGAGCGATGGCGAAGAAGGTGCGGGCCAGCGCCGCGTCCTCGGCGACCAGCTTCACGTCCTGCATCTCGTTGCTGAACCAGGAGATGACCTGCTCCGCCCTGCGGTCGGCCTCCTCCCGGGTTGGGGCGCTGACGACCACGGCGCACCCGATCCGCACAATGTCGGTCTCCCCGCCCGCCAGCCTGTACTGCGTTTCGGCAACCTTCTCGATGCCTCGGACGGCGCTCGGCTCGTCCTGCCCCATGTCGGAGACCACCACGCTGCGCAGCAGCCTCTGTCGGAGCATGAGCCTGCGCATGGCGGCGCCCCTCGGGTCCTTCACCAGGTCCACCACCACGGTCACGGGGAAGGCTGCTGCCAGGAGGGTGCCCAACATGTTCATGGTGGTGGACCCCACCGGCAGGGTGTCCATGCTCATCACGCGCACGACGTGTCCGTCCACGGTGAGGTGGGACTCGTCCCTCACGATGCTGCTGCAGGCAACGAGCTCCCTGAACGTGGGGGATGCGGCCCAGTGTCCCTTGCCGAGCCACCCCCTGGCGGAGCTGAAGAAGGTCTTGGGCACGTCTGTGATCGCGTCCGGAGATGGCGCCCTGGGAGGCCTGATGCCGGAGGACGCCCTGCCCGGGTTGAAGTGCCGCCACGCCCACGCCATGTACGCGTCGGGGTCGAGCGGCCTCGGCTTGAGTCCTGCCGCTTCCAGGAGGGAGGCCAGCCTGCCCTTCAGGACCTCGATCTCGCGGAGGTCCTGTTCCAGGACGTCGGCGGGCAGAGGGCTGAACTGCTTCTTCCCCCTGGTGGCTCCTGACAGCCAGGCAGCCCCGTACCCGACGGCGGCCCCTGCCACCACCCCGCCGGCGATGCTCCCCATACCTGCCCCTCCCAGGGCCACGAGCCCTCCGAGAATTGCGGGCAGCAGCAGGGGGCGCCTCTTTGTGCGGTCCCTGGACGGGTGGTAGGTGAAAGTGACCAGGAGGCGTCTTGAGGTGATCTGTCCTGCCTGGATGGCGGAGCGCAGGGCGCGCACCCTGTGCTCGTGGAGGGTGCGGGATGCCTGTCCGCCGACGCCTCCGGAGGCGGCAAATGTGTCGGCAAGTGACGGGTCGGCCCTGCGCCGCTCGTAGACGAACCTGAGCCGTTCCCCTGAGGGGAGGGTTTCCACGAGGCGCATGAGCCTGCGGTGGAGGACCTCCAGCTCGACGTCGCTCATCGAGTCGAGGTGGATGGGCTCGATCTCGAAGCCGACCTCGTAGCTGCCGTCCCGGAGAAGCATGGCGCCTCTTACGACCCCCCAGTAGGGGAGCATTCTGGTCAGGGAGGCGGCCTGGACGGAGGGGTCTGCAAGGTCACGCGCCGGGTCCTGCATGGCGTCTCAACCGGCTCTTTTGGCCTTTTTCACGGAGGCCAGCACCCGCCTGCGCACCTCCTCCGGGTCCAGTGGCTTCACCTGGTCTTCGGGCAGGTAAAGCATGACCCCGTTGCGGGACGGCCGGATGATGATCTTGCCCTCGTCCCTCATGCGGGTGGTGACCTCGACAGGGTCCTTGCCGAACTGCCTGCGGAACGCCTCGTTGAAGCCGGAGTAGACGGAGTGGATGCCCTTGTATGGCTCCCGCCGCAGCTCCCTGATCGCCGCGATGACGAACTCCTCCTCCGTGACGGTCTCCTCGTCCTTGGGGCTGTCGAGTCTGAAGACCTGCTTGCTCATGGAACACCTCCCAAGTTGGTGCCGGGCTGGACCACCGGTCTGGCCCACACGTCTGGCGTGGGGATCCAGGCGTCGGGTTCTGCAAGGTACGAGATGGTGTCCCGCAGGAAGTACCTGGGCTTGTCCCGGCGGAAAACCATCCATGCGGTGAAGGTGACGGCCAGCGCGAGCATCTGGACCCCGAAGGTGAGGTCGGCCTGCCCCACCTTCAGCGGGAGGCTGGGCACGAGGGCGGAGATCAGGTACCCCGCCGCGGCCAGGACAATGAGGTCGTCCTGCTCGAGCCCCATCATGGAGATGGGCTGGTCGATTTCCCTGCGGACAGGGTGGACCAGCATGGCGGCGCTACCTGCCGACCCACTGGTTCACGTCGATCCCGAGCATGCCCAGGATGCTGGGCGCGTAGACGATGGCGAGCCCCACGAGGGCCACGAACACGAACCCGCCGGCCCCCCCACGTTCCATGCCCAGGACGACTTTGAACCCCACGACGAGCCAGGCGAGCGCGATGATGAGCCGCCCGGGGCCGAGCAGCCAGCGCACCACGCCTGCCATGAACTCTTCGAAGGGGCGGAGGGCATCGCCCACGCTGGTGGTCTGTGCGAGGGCAGGGCCCGCCGCCGCGGTGACGAGCTGCAGGGCGGTGAGTGCGACCACCGCCACCTTGCCGTAACGGGACAGCGCCATGGAGAACCTCACCTCCTCGGTCCTTTTTGCTGCCCGCACCTCACTGGCCCATGACAATGACGCTGATCACGGTCCCCCTCGGCAGGTGCGCGACGACGACCGGGCCGGACCCCTCCGGAGTCCGCGGCGTCATGGCCTGCGCCAGGGACCGGCTGTACACGTCCCAGAAGCTGGGTTCACGCTGCTGGATGGTGACGAACCCGTTCGTGATGGTCACGCTCTGGGACTCCACCCTCGCCTTGAAGTACTCGCTGGCGGCCTGCAGGGACGAGCTCAGGATGGTCTGCAGGGTGTTCGGCATCACCGTGCGGACCTGTCCGCTGAGGGCCGGTCGCCCGGCCACCGGGTCGTAGGCGACGCCGTTGAACGGTGTGCCGCGCCCGCCTTTCCCGAAGACCTGCGTGAAGGTGATCTCCACGCTGCCGTCCCTCGACATCCTCGCCTGCCCCCACAGGGTGGACCCGCTCAGGGGGCCGTCGGTGACCTCTGCCAGGGCAGGCACCGGGCCCCAGGCCGGGGAGACGCTGACCGGCAGGGCCAGCACGGCCTGGAAGACCTGCCCGGGCCGCAGGGACTCCTGCGGCGCTGCCGGAGGCGTCCCCTCCTGCGGCTGCTGCTGCGGCGGCGGCTGCTGCCCGGCGCGGAACAGCACCGCCCCGGACTGTTGGGAAGAGTCAGTCTGCGCCTTGAAGGCCAGGTGCTGAGGCTGCTCCTGTCCTGTCCGTGTCTGCGAGGGGGACCGATAGAGCACGGGGGCTGCTTCAGCGGACCGCTGCTGGCGTGCGCTGAAGAGCATGCCTGGCTGCTGCTGCTGCCCCGGGCCCGGGGATGTCTGTGGCTGCGGGCCTGGACCCTGGGCCATGGGCGCGGGCGGCGGAAGAGGAAGGTCCGCCGTCCCGGCAGGGGGGCTTGCAGGACGCTCCGTGTGGCGCGGAGAGTCCTGCGGCGTTGGAGCTGGCGGCACGGGTAGTGCCGTTTGGGCCTGGCCCTCGTCCTGCAGGCTCGGACCGGGGGTGGGCGACGGCTGCGGCGCAGGCCTTGGAGAGACGATGCCTCCCAGTGGCGGTGGGGAGGGGGCCTGCTGGCGAGGCTGCTGGCCCTGAAAGAGCATCCCGATGGCGAGGAAGGCAGCGCCTCCCAGCAGCGCCAGGGAAGTCTTGTTCAGCCGCTTCTTGCCGGTCCTCAGGCCGTCGGGGCGCAGGAAGGGGCCGAGCAGGGTGGAGGCGGCCTTGCGCCTGGCCTCTTCTTCAGCGGCTTCTTTCTCCGATGGGAGTGGCGATGCTCCGCTGATCTCGTCGATGACCTCTTTCCACAGCTTCGGGTCCCTGGCCCGGATCTCGGCCATCAGGGCATCGAACTCCGGGCTGGTCGGCGCCAGGTCTCGGGGGACCGGCTTGCCGAGGGCGGCCTCGATGCGCCGGTAGATCTCCTCGTACCGGGTTTGCGCCTGCGTGCTCATGCTGAGGCTATACTTATCCATGCGAAAGGTGTTTGTCAATGCGCACTCCATCAGTCCGGAGGCTGGTGCTCGACCTGGCGTTCGACGGCGCGTGCACCGCCGCCCAAGCGGCACGCAACCGGGGCAGGCAGGCCCTCGTGTCCGCGGCCGAGGGAGGGCTGGTGGTCGTCAGAACGTACCCGTACAGGCTCACCGGGGGCGCCCGTGGCAGAGTGCCGGTGCCGGTGGTCCTCCTGTCCGGCGCCGGAGAGGAGCTGGCCAGGAGGGAGGAGGGGGTGGTCCCTTACAGGCCCCCGGAGCGGGAGCTGGCCCACGCCATCGGGGTGTCCGAGCTGCGGGCGGCACTGGGCCTTGACCCGGCGGGCGGGGTGCGGGGGGACGTCCTGAAAGCCATGTGGGCCAGGGCAGGGGGCAGCGGGCGCGGGGTGCCTGACGCCCTCTTCACGGAGGGGGAGACCTCGCTGGCCCTGGAGTACGACCACGGGAAGTACACCAGGGAGCAGGCGGAGGAGAAGCTGCGGTGCGCGTACTATCTGGCCGAGCGGCTCGTGTGGGGAGCCCCCAGCAGGGCCAGGGCCGATTGGCTGAGGAGGCTAGGGGTTGAGGAGGTGCTGGTTCTCAGCCCCCCGCTCGTCTGGCCATGATCCGAAGGACTCCTCCACCTGCGGGACGATTCTGACCACCACCGGTCCCCTGCGGCCGTTGATGTCCTCGTTCCCCTGCCACTCGAAGACGAACGTCTGGTCGTACTGCGTCCCCGGAGGCACATTGACCTCCACGATGTCCCTCTCCTTGCGGGCGCCCTCGCCCCCGCAGGTGGGGCACCCGGGCCTTACCTGGGGCACCCCGCCACACCTCGGGCACGCGATCTGTCTGGTGAATGCCACGGTCCTCCGCACTCCCTTGCGGAGCTGGGACTCCGTGAGGGGGAGGTCGACATGGACAGTCCGCCACATGGCCCATGCGGCGTCGGCCTGCTCGTACCGCTCCTTGTTCAGGTCCCAGAACACCTCCGAGGCGTCCTCGGCGTACTGAAAGGCCAGGATGACCGGGTACTCGCTCTGGGTGATGCGGTCCCTGACCCTCAGCTCCAGGGACGCCCGGCCGGAACCGTCGTCGGCATGGGCCACCCTGGCGGCGGAAATCATGCCGAAACGGAGGACCTCCTTGCGCCGGGTGCTCCTGGGTATGATGACCAGGCCCTCGGGTTCCACGGAGACGTACACCCTGTCGGAGCGGGGCAGAGGGGGGTATCCCGAGTTGCAGAAGGCGCTGTAGACCTTGTGCCTGGGTTCCAGGAGCCATCCGGAGAAGAGCCCCCCGCCGATGAACAGGACTGCGAACACCAGTGCCGCTGCCAGCCTGGCGGTGCCGGAAAGCAGCACGGCGGCCAGCGCGCTTGCGGCCATGGCGGCCACGACCGCAGCGACGATGGGGGCTCTGCCGGGCTGGAGAGCCTCGGCGAAGGCGTTCCACTTCCTGACGGCCCACTTTTTCAGCAAGGTTCCACCTCCCGCGGTGTCTTCCATCCGGACATTACAACAGCCAGAAAGCATGCGTCAACCATAATGCGTATTGCGGGATTGACAAACCCATGTACGCATGCCAGAATCAGCCACCGAGGGAGGTGCAGGAAATGGCAAACGCGCGTTTGCCTGATGGACAGGTCATGCTCACAGTAAAAGTCAGCCGGGACGTGGCGGAGATGCTGGACCGCTACCAGAAGCGCGTCTCGGCGGGCAGGTGGCGCCGCCACGAGCGCGTCACCAAAAGACAGATCGTCGAGGAAGCCCTGCGCCGCTACATCGCAGCAGAGGCAGACGCTGATGTTCGATGACGAGCCGCGCCGCCGCAGCGCTGGCAGCGTTGGTCCTCCTTGCCGCCCCGGCGCAGGCCGCCGACACCCAGTGGCAGGCCGCTCTTGAAGCAGCAATCCGGGCCGGGGACTACGTGCGGGCGGCGCAGGAGGCGCAGAAAGCGCACGCCCTCGACCCGGACGACCCCGTCAGCGCGGCATGGGCGGGCGTCAGCTGGGCCCTGGCAGGGCATCCGGCCCGGGCAAGGCCCTGGCTCCTCAGAGCCGAGGCCCTGGACCGGGGAGGGAGGACGGGTGCATTGTCCAGGGCCTGGCTGGCGTCCGCAGCCGCCACGTACGACCCGGCAAAAGAAGCCGCCATCGCGCGCCTCGCCGCTTCCACGAACCGGTCCCTCCGCCAGGACCAGGCTGCCTGGATCGCCAGGGCAGTCATGTACGCGGCGAGTTTGTACCGGCTGGACCCCCTTCTGCTCGCAGCGGTGGTCCACTTCGAGTCGAGGTGGAACCACGCATCCGTGTCCCGTGCGGGCGCCATCGGGCTGGCCCAGCTCATGCCGTCTACAGCTCGCGGCATCGGGGTGGACCCAAGGCACCCCCTGCACAACCTCCTGGGCGCAGCCAGGCTCCTCCGGGGTCACCTCAACGCCTTCCGCGACGCGCCGGACCCCCTGGCTGCTGCGCTGTCCGCCTACAATGCCGGGAGCGGAGCCACCAGGAGGGCGGGAGGGGTGCCCCCGAACGGCAGCGTGGCAGCCTACGTACGTTCGGTAACACGCCTATACGTCGAACTCGCCAGGTCCCTGCGCTAGCAGCAGCCGCGGAGGCTCCATCCGGATCTCCAGCCACTTCCCGTCCCGCAGGGCCATGAGTCTGCCTCCAATGCTGGCAATGGTCTCCACTCCGAGACTCCCCAGCATCTCCTCGGCCCCGGCCCCATCGAGCAGAGTCTCCACAACCGCCCCAACCAGGGCATGCTGAGGCAACGCCTCCAGCGCCCTGCACGCCTCTGCCCACAGCTGAGAGTTTTGCTCAGGCCGCTGCCCGGCCTTTCCGGCCCTGCCGGCAGCAGACGCGGCGCTGGCGAGTGCCGCGGGGGTCCAGACCACCGGCGGGGTCTCAGCCCAGAACTGGGCCCACGTGAGCGGGAGCAGGCGCGGCTCGTCCGGACGGAGAAAGGCTGCGTCCAGCAAGGCGGCCAGGTCCTCCGAGAGCACCGCGGCCTCGTCCTGGGGAATGGGGTGCAGCCTCCAGTGGACCTCCGCGCAGTCACGCCCTGCCACCACGGCTGCCGGCAGTGCAGGCATCAGAGAGAGTGCGGCTTCTTGCGGGACATTGCGCACGGCCCCAAGCCGGACTGCCACCCAGTGGACTTTGCCGTCCTCCCCTGGAGGCCCCGGCTTCCAAAGCACGGGCACACCATCCCAGGCTGCCCGTTCGATCTTCTCCCATGGCAGGGGGGCGTTTCGCGGGCACGGCTCCTCGCAGGACCCCAGCAGCAGGACGATGCCTGGAGCCTCCCTCGGCACCATCAGGCCCAGGAAAGCCCGCACCGCGTCCCTGTCTACCGGCCCCATAGCCCGCTGCTCAAGGCCCCTTTCAGTCTCAGGCGCAGCTCCCCGGGCGAGTCTGCCCATCGCAGCGCCTCGTCCTCTGTGACCATTCCGCGGCGGCAGAGGTCGTACAGGGCCTGGTCGAAGGTCTGCATGCCCTCCTGGGCCCCCGCCTGGATGGCCTGCCTGAGGCTGGCC
>Ga0079992_122805_pt1 | contig 15002 bp, 6 predicted proteins | sample FaiFalFF_MnMetaG_3_FD_69197 | JGI IMG/M metagenome (GOLD analysis project Ga0079992, IMG submission 69197) | Freshwater microbial communities from Yellowstone National Park, Wyoming, USA - Fairy Falls B (FF_Mn_B) MetaG (SPADES assembly) (version 2) | ecosystem: Environmental > Aquatic > Freshwater... | reverse complement strand
GAGGAGAAGGGAAGGATCGTTTTGTCGCCCCTCGCTATGAGGAGGGCTATTTCCGATGTTCAAAGGAAGTTAGCCGCCATTCTTTCTGGCTACATTCCGACCGAAAACCCTTACATTGTCAGGAAAGCGGGTAAGCCAGAGGGGAAGCCTCAAATCCTCAACACGAGGGTTTTGGTGGAATACATCGCCAATTACTTTAACGAGGGATGGGGGGTCGGGGAAATCCAGAAGGAGTTTCCTTTCCTGACGAGGGAGGAGATTGAGGCAGCGATCCGATACTACCTCAACCACAAAGAAGAGATTGACAGGGACAGGGAAGAGAGTGAGAGGGTGTATCGGGAGAATGCGCCGAAGGGAGAGGTCGCGGGAATTGAGGGGAGAGGAATTTGAGTTTGCGAAGTTAATGATGGACATCATGATCCCGCCTGAAATCTCGGAGGCGTTGAGGGGCAAGGGTATGATGTCTTGGAGGCGAGGGAATTGCCTCCCGAAATTTACCAAGGCGACAGACTGCTCCTTGAGGAAGCGACGAAGCAGGGTAGAATTCTTGTCACCGCAACTACAGTGACCCTTCTCTTGTGAGCGTTATGGTTCGCAAGACACTCAATAACCCGATAAAAGGATGATACGGGTTAGTCTCAGGCAATGGATGGTTGACGGTATCCTTAAGATAGCGGATAATTTTGTTTGGGCAATGGGAGGTGCATGGTATGCAGGAAAGGGATTGGATAGAACACTTGGCTTGCGGCGGTCCAACCCAATTTGAAGACGCTTGGCTGAGCCTGTCTAACGGCGAACTGTGGAGGCTGTGTTGTGAGGATAATAAGGAAGTCTTGGGAAAACTGCACAATCAACTAATAGCGTCCCATCAAGGCTTTATCGAGAGATTAGAATGGTGGCTGGATAAAATAGGTTTACCAAAGCGAGTTGCTTACGACATTTTTCATCAGATGAAATCTTTGGTGGAAGACTTCCTCTACAAGGATGGCGGGGAGTGGTCAGAGTATATTGACCAATTTGGAGACGAGGAGATAGAAATTCCGCAGGTAACTTTACAAGGGTTGGGGGTTAAGGGCAGGGATGGTTTCGTTGTGAATTTGAAGTTGGACTTACGAGAGGATACAGAACCAAAACCTCGTTTAGTTCCGCACCCAGAAAGTATTCTATTGCCGCAGGACGACGAATTTAAAGCAGCCTTATCTAAAGTAGAGCAGTGGATGCAATCTTTTTCGCCCGTAGGGATTAAGATCGTATGGCACATCACACGCTCTGAAGGGCGTCATTTAGATGCATTGAGGGGCAACTCTTTAAGTGGACTTTTCGCTGTTGGAATATGGCTCTTGCTGAAAGATTTTCCACCCGATCCCTCAATAACCATAACTGCTGCCTTGAGTGATGACGGAAAACTTGTTCCTGTCAGCGGATTGGTAGAAAAAGTTCGTGCAGCCATCAACCTCAGTTGTCCACAAATAACTTGTTTGTTGGTGGCTAAAGGTCAAGACCTTAGCACTGTAAGTAACCTTCCTGGTCTGCCTCAAGACTTCTTCCAGCAGGTAGCCACCGTGGATGAAGCAATAGATGCCTTCCAGACTCGAATTGCTCTTTTTGTGGATCTTCGTAACAAAATGGCTCGGATGTTTGACCATTTCTATCTTATTGGGTTAGGGGTTGGAGATTGGAGTTGTTACCAAGAACCCTCAGTGACCTTATCTTCCAAAGGTCGGAAAAGCCTTCTCCTAACAGACTGGTTAAGAGAATGGCTTAGGGGAGAGCAAAAACATTGGCTTTTGGTTGCAAGGAGTGGGATGGGAAAGTCAACGGCGCTCCGATATATTGCCTATCTACTGTCCTCCAAGGGAGAGTATAAGAACTTGCTTCCTGTCTTCTTGGAGGCGAAAGAATGGCTAAGTGTTTGGGAAAAATTACGACAGTTTTCCTTCAATCCTTCATTGTCGGAAATCCTTAAAACTTTCTTCAGCAAGGCTTCTCCCAACGAACTTGAGGACAAGCACTGGGCTAACTGGCTGGAAAGGGGGCATATTGTTCTTTTAGTGGACCAAGTTGAACAAGTCGCTACTAAACACGACTTTGTGGAGCATATCCGTGACACTCTTGAAGGTAACAATTCATTACGAGTTGTTTTGGCTGTCCGTTCAGAAAGGTTTGAAGATTTTAAATGGCTTGGACTGCCATCGATTCACTTAGAACCACTCTCAAAAGATCAGGCTCAGCACCTCTTAGTGAAATTGAGTAGTGTTTTGGATCGTCCCGTCCCTGCTTTGCCTCCTCAGGTGAGTGAATTTCCACCGCTCCTCATCGTGGCATCTCTTTTCTCGCCTCACCTAAAAGGCTTGGGGCAAACTTATTTAGAATTTGTAAAGGAATTGCTCAGCAAAGTTGGTTCCCCTTTGCCACCTACCCGTATGATCGAGATTTTGGGCGATGTTTTTATGGCTTTGGAGGGGAAAGATTCATGGGACAAAGACGAAGTTTACGATGAACTGAGAAAATGCGTCGGTGATGCCCAAAGGGCAGATGACCTTTGGGGTATCTTAAGAGCATCAAACTTGCTGGTTGAAGAAGGTAAGTTGCTTAGACCTGTTCATACTCTGCTTGTAGAAGCCTTAAGGGCTTTTTCCCTTGCTCAAAAGTGGAACCGCAACTTCCCTGTCCATGAGGCGGACCGATTTCTGACACCAACACGAACCTCGTTGCTTGTGAGTCTTCTTGACCAGCAAGTCGCTCAAGATTTTTGGCGATGGCTTCAGCGCCGAGTTATGGCAGAACCCTTAAGGTGGGCTGAGACATGTGCTTATTGCCTAAGCGAAAGGGATGATGCTCCTACGGGGGACTTTGTTAACTTGTTCTACTCAAGGTGGTTTGAGGCGTTCCAAAGGGGCAAGAAGGAAGAGGAGCAAGCATGGGGATCTGCTATTGCAGCCTCGCCTGAAAGAGCCATTAGCGACTATGTCCTGCCTAAAGCCCGTCAATTGCTTCAAGGTAAGCCTAAACTTGCGGACTTGCGAGCGGCTATCAATCTGATGGCTATCGTCTCCGATAAGGTCGCTTTTGATTCCCAAATTGTTGATGCATTGGTCTCAGCCTTCATAGCATCCGATTTCAAGCGCATAGTGGCACAGGACATCGCGAAGTTGTTCGGTCCACCGCTGCAAACCGAAGCCTTGCATTACTTCATGGACAGGTTATTCACTTATGCTGAAAGATCTCGTCAATGTCTTGATGCCTTAAAGGAATTCGTCAAGGTAGCCCAATTCCCTCAAGATTTGGGTCGTGCCATTGCCGATAGATTGCGTTTGTTAGAACAGAACCATCCAAAGTGACGACCTGCGGAAAAGGCTTCATCGGTTACTGGGTTACTTCCACTCTGTCGGCTCGTGAATTTCACCGCCAATTTGGCTAATGGTCTCTTGCAAGGCATTTTTCAATTGCCTTCGCTGGTCATCTCGCAGGGGCGGGGTCTTGAAGGAGATTTCAACATGGTCACCAACCAATTGCAGCTGATGCAAATTTGCCATAGACCTAGCGAAAGTGCCGAACTTTTCACTTGGGATAACTAAACGCACGCTTATGACCTTTGGTTGTGGCGCCACAGGTGCTTTCCTCAAGTGGATCGTTCCTCTATCCAGCAGCGTGGACATATCAATCCTTTCACCCACTACTGGTGTCTTGCCAATGCGAAGTTCCCATAGCCCTTGGTCTCGTCCCCTCTCTATGGCGTTCCTAAATGCCTCACGGAATTCAGCCTCGCTTCTAAACTCCGAACGCTTTTGCGACCAAATCTGGTCGTAAATTTCTTTAACCCTCGCTTCAGAAGTGCCTTGCAGGGCTCCTAATATGTCCTCAACCCCAACAGTTCCTACTGGAGTAATTACTATGGGTTGGATGGGTTGTGGCACTTCAGGTTGCCTTGTAGGTTCTGAAAGCAGAACCGCATACTTAACCCAATCGCCACCAGAAGGTAGTTCTTCACCGTAGTATTCCCTATCATCAATTCGCACGGCGAAGAGTTTCTGGCGGACACCCATCCGAACGGCTTCAGCCAAAACCCCTCGGTTCAAGAGGATTGGCAGGCGTGGGAACTTGCCATAATCTTGCCAGATGTCTTCAAGGGCTTTCTCCTTAGCGTCGCCCATTAACTCCTTTACCTGAGCAGGGTTAACCTTCTCCGTCATCAACAGGTCTTGTCGGTGAAGGAAGTCTTGAACCCTCTTCACCAAGTTCAGGCTTTCACCAATACTCATCGTCCCCATGTCCAGTCTCTCTAGCCCTTCCTCGGTCTGCTTGAAGACGATCCTGTAGGCATTACACAACTCCCTTGAGGATTCCTTGTCAGCGTTATCCTTGTCCTCTTTTAGCCTTTGTTGGTCTCTTGGGCTTAGCCTTTTCCGCTCTTCACTGCTTTCAATCCGTTTCAGCGCCAAGAATTCCTTAACTTGCCTCTCAGCCCTCTCCTTGCCGTTCCTATCAGCAGCGACGACTACCAATGCATTGCGATAGATGCGAGGGTTAGCACCTTTGGTCTCAAAAATCTTCTGCACCCTTTGCGTTGCTTCCTCTATAGGTGTTTCAGGTGGCAACACGACCATTTGCAAATCTCTGGTGTCGGGCACATCTTCTGCCTTATCCGTTATCCGAACCTGCCAATCACCACTGTCCTTCACTAACCCTTTAAGCCTTCGCTCCAACTCTTTGCGAATTTCATCGTCAGGGACCCGCTCGATGAAGTCAATCTTAAGCCTAACCAAACTGGGCTGGAGGCTGAAAAAGTAAAGTTCGTTCTCCTCGTGCAAGTAAAGGAGTGTCCTATCAAGCAGTTTCATTGCTTCTGTGATAACCGCAGGTTCTAACCCTGGCTGCCAAACAGCAATTCTCAACTCAGACAGGGTCGCACCCGGTTGTCTTTCCTCTGCCGCGGTGAACGAAGCCAAGAAAATAGAAGTCGCTAACCCTGTTGCTACCCGATATTGACTCCAATCGCCCATCCCGCTATCAATACGAGGTGCTCGCTCTTGAATGTCTGCGTGGATGACTGCACGGTGACCAGGGTCAATGTGCTTCATCAATTCCCCTGCAATCTCGGGCTTGGTCAAATTCACATGACTTGGTTGGATAAGCGGTGGTGCTTTCTGTGGCTCTTTCTCATACTTGCGCCAAATGTCCTGAACGATGTGACCTAAGAACCTGAGAGCACCTCTCGTTCGCTGGAAGGTGTGGAAACTGCCCCATCGCTCAATTAGCCAATCAATGAGAAGTGGGTGGAACGGAAAAGCCCTCAACATCCTCTCCCGATATTCCTCGCTTTGTGCCCATTCGGGAGCGCTCCATTGCCTGTAAGCACTGATGTATTCGTCAACAATTCGGTAAGCATCCTCTTCCCAATCATTGTCCATTTCAAACAGCCTCTTCCTGATAATCTCGTAGATTTCCATCCCTCTAACAGGCTCATAGATGGCTTGCATTCGCCCAAAAATCTGCAATAAGTCTCGTAAAGCCCTCTCCCCTCTCTCGCCGTAAGGGGCGCTGGACGGTAGGGTTACGACCAAGCAACATCTCTTCAAACTGTTCACCGTTTCGGTCAACTCTTGGCAGAAGGCGAGAAATTGAGTGTAATAGTCTTGCCCACATTTTGCCGCAAACTCAGCGATCTCATCCATCAGGATGAGAGTAGGTTCGTTCCCGATGACCTTTTCCAACAATTCCCGTCCGGGCGAATAACGCCCTTCATCGGCTCTCCGAACCACATCGTAGCGACCAAGTTGCCTTGCAATTTCTCCCCAGGGAGTGGGTGATTCTTCAGGGTTTGGCACCGTTCCCACGAAGACCGCTACTTTTGCCTCTGGGAAACTGCTGATACCAACTTTCTCAAACACCATTTCTCCCAGCAAGGAATTTCTGATTTCCCTGCCATGCTTCACCAAGTGATAAAGGGCAATTAGGGTGTGGGTCTTTCCGCCTCCAAAGGGTGTTTGGATTTGGATGACTGGGTTAGATGAGCCTTTACCGCTTAACCGCCTTACCACATCGCTGATAAGTTGAACCATGCCTTCGGTCGGGTAAGTTTGCTCGGCAAATCGCCTTGGGTCTTGATACTCCCGAGGGGCTGTGCCTTTTAGGACGCTGTAAAGGTCTGCTGCAAACAGGGATTCTTCCAGCCTCTCCGAAAGCACAATTGGGTCAGGCTTTACGACTTCCATCCATGACGGCAATCGTTCCATCGCAAAGCACCTCCTTCACGAGCCTTGAGGTTGTGCTTGCCTCTGCGTCGTTTGGTTTCCTTTGCCACCGCGCCCAAGAAGTTGGGCGCATTCATTCAGTTTATTGTAAAACTCGTCACCTGTGACTTCTTTTTCTGCTCCTCGAAGTGACAAAAAGGCTGCCCTCACAACTTCTGGAGTGAATTTATTTTCTAACCATTTTTCGTGCTCTTTGTAAGGACCTTTTTGCAATTTCAACAATTCCTCATATGCTTTCCAAAATTCACCATGCCCTCTTACCCACAAAATCTCCATAACTTTGTGAGTGAAGTATTGAGCCAGACTCTCGTGAACTTCAGGCGCCGCCATCTCGAAACACACGAAACACCCAAAACCGTCTATGTCCGTTCCCAAATGGGTGTAAGCGTGCACCATTTCATGAGTTAGCACAACTACCGTTAGTCCCTCAACGCTAACCCCTAACCATCTCGCCACTGCACCAATCACCATCCAGTAGAGCGTGATTTCGCCAGAAAAGAGACTTTGGGGACTGTATTCTCCCAAGACATCTTCTTCTATTTCTAAAATCTTGCTGATGATTTGCGCTTGCTCGGCTTCCTTGAGTAATTCCTTAATCACCTCAAGGGCTGATTCAATTGCTGAGCGGTAACTTTCTGCTTTATCCCAACCTAATTTCTGCAAATTGTCAAAAAGACCGCTTTCCAGCAACTTCATACAATTATCCTTGAGGATATTGAGCGTCGCTTTGTGGAAACTCAAATGCTCTCTGATCAATTGTTCCTTGACCAGCCCCGTTTGTCCTACATCCGATTTGATTTTCTCAATCACCTTTTTGGGCAGCCCAGGAGCGACGCGAATGACTAACCTAACGGCTTCCCTTGAAGAGGATAAGTGAGTCAATCTCAAGCCTGTCAGGTTACGAACTAAGTCCTGAATTTGTTGCCGCCATCTTTCTTTCGCCTTCTCAACCTCACCCTTTACCTCTTCTTCAACAGCCGATTGCAGCAACTGCACAATTGTTTGCTCCATGACACCTCACCAAGTCTCTAAGGTATCGCAACGGCATTCTCGTAGTTTTCAATCACCGCATCCACCACTAAGCCAAATCCAATTGTGCTTGCGCTTGTGTTGTTTGAGGGACTCGCCCACGCTTCTGGAGAAGCCCAAAAAGGAGTCGGCGCTCTTCGTCTCCTTCGGGCAAAACCTCGGCAATGGCTTGGGCGACTTGCCAGAAGGTTTCATCGTTGCCCCTTAAGGACAATATCGCCTGCAGTGTCGTTTCGTCGCCACTTTGCCATGCAATCACTGCGCGATGTAGGGCATCAATGAGGGAGTTGAACTTTAGGGTCTCAAGGAAACGCTTGTCCTCTTTTCGTTCAGTCGGTCCAACAACTTTCACCATACCGCTTGAAATGCGGACTATACTGTCGGCTCTCGCAAGGTCTCTTAACTCCACACCTTCGGAACGGGCAACTCGCAAGGCGCCGTCAAAGGGAACTTGGATTTTCCCGCCACCGAAAGTCCATCGCCAGACAAGGTAAAATCGGGTTACTGAGTCAAGTGCCCCAACGGTTTGTTCGTTACCTCCAACTTCCTCCAAAACTCGCCTCAGGGCGTAATGGGCGGTGATTCTTCGGGCTTCTTCCAACAGTTCCCTGACGCTCACTTCTGTCCCATCTTGCTTGACGACCTTTTTGTATCGCCCGAAGATGGCGACGGCAGGACCGATGGCGCTCTGCCAGAAGTCAGGACCGCTAATCCCTGCGTCCCAGAACCTCTCTAACGACTGCGGAATTTTCTCCTCCATCTCACGAATGACCGAACGATACTCGCCTATCTTCTCTTCAACTCGCTTGCGACAAACCATGTAAACGGACGATGCTAACGCAGCCGAATTTTGCTGGCGCAACCTCGCTTCCATCTCCGTGTGGATGGGCAGTGATGCGGTTAGGTAAAGGTCGGCATTGAGCAAGGCGCTGATGATGCTCTCCCATGCTTCAACGCTTGTGTGGGCGAAGACAATGACGGCAATCCCGTCGTCCTTAAGCACGCGATAAATTTCACGGAAGGCTTGTGTGAGTTGCTGTTCAAACCACTGTTTTGCTGCTTCCATGCTCCCGCCACGCCTTTGAGTATCGGCAACTAACTCTTCAACCTTTGGCGTCAACGGTGTTAAGAACAAATCAGGGTAAAGGTGACCGATGGTGCGCCTTAGCCAAACATAGAAGAAGTCGCTCAAATCGCTGTAAGGCACATTGTCGTAGTAAGGTGGGTCGGTGATGACGGCATCAAAGAATTTGTCTGGGTAAGGAAGTTCAGTGGCTGAACCTTGATGAACCTTAGGCGGAATATCTGCTGATGGGATTTGGGTAAGGTGGGCAAGGACACCAAGATAGTATTCCCAACCTGCTTCCCAACTACCTGTCGAGCCACTGAACGGGTGCAGCTCAGCATAGTCCCACAGCATCGGTAAAGCTTGACGCGCAAACAACTGCTTTATTGCCTCCGATGTGTTTTCCCATCGAGCCAGAGTGTTGCAAAATGCTGCCATCATGTCCATCGCCAGCGCCAGATAGGTCGCCACCGCTTTTGCGAACTCTGGGTCAGCGCCTTCATTCAGCATTTCCGTGTATGCTTGTCGGACTTTCTCGGCGAAAGTGAGAAGCGCCAGTTTCTGACGCTCGTTGAACAAATCACCCCAAGTCGTCATGCCATAAAGGTTAACCCGAAAACCCAATGTCCCAATTGGTGGCAGCGGTTCATCAGGCACGGGCTCCATTCCCCACTCATCACGCAATCGTTCAACCTTTTGCTTCAAGGCTTCGGTGGCAGAGTGATAGGCTTTCAAATCCCGTTCGGTCGGCAATCGGTATCGCTTCCCTGATTGGGAAGGATGGTGCAAGACGACCACCATCATTCGTTGCCCTGCCTTACCTTCACGGAACAACTGTCGTGTCGTATCATCGTCAATAACTCCGCCACAAATAGGGCAAGTGACGATAGCACCTTTAACCGTCCCGATGGAAGGGTCAAAGTCAATTTGACTGCCTTCCACGATGACCGCATCTACCCGCTTGTTTTCCTTGTCAGGCAAAAGTTTCAATGCAATTTTTCTTCCCTCGGTGTTCGCCAGCCATGTTTGCCTCATCAATGGGATTTCGGCGCCGCAGTTAGGGTCTTGGCAAGGCAATGTCCTCGCCCAAATGTAGCCGACTGGGATTGAACCGTCTGGGTCGGTAGGGTAGAAACTTGCGAGTTCCTTCCTCGCTTCATTTAGCACCCAATCTCCCCAACGCTTCACTTCTTCCAGCAACCTTCGTCCGAACTTTTGTGGATACTCCAGCGTGGCTTTAAGGATAAGGACGGCGACAGGGTTGTATTCCAACGCATAAGTTTCGCAACCCAACCGAAGTGCCTCCAGCGGGATGCTCCCTCCGCCAGCAAAGCAATCCAAAACCTTCGGCGGTTGTGGATAAATTGCTCGGAGTTTTGCCCGTGCTTGACGAATGACATGGTTATCCCCGTCCTTAACTGCTTCCCAAGGAGCCATTTGGGCAATAAGTTCTTTCATCGGTTCCAGGGCTTTAGGGGAAAGGTTGTCTGCTGGGATTAAGGCGGCGAAGATAGTGGTTCTTGATGCTGCCAAGGGTCGCCTTGCCCACCAGATGTGCAGTGTTGAGATGTGACCGTGCCTGATGTTTTTCTCCCGCCGTGATTCCCTGCTCACTTCCGCTAACGGAAATGCCCCTTCAACTTCAATTAGCCTCTTCATCTTCCTGTGCCTCCTTTCGGAAAGGATTTTCATTCGCTTCGGGCAAATCCAATAGGCGAGGAGATGCCTCAATTATTCCTAATTGTGGCAATTCTCCGCCAGCACTAACTGCTCCCATCTCGGTTAACCGCCTCACACAAGGCATAACCATCCGTTCAAGTGAACCAATGAAGGTGTTGTAGTGTTTAACGGTATTCTCAAGACTCGTAGCAAAGTCTCTGACATGGGATAGGCAAGATCGGAGTCGTCTGTGAAATTCTCTTGCCTCCTCAACAATTTTTTCAGCGTTCTCAATGGCTTTGTGCTGCATCCATCCGTAGGCGATGGTTTTAAGGAGTGCGAAGAAGATGATCGGAGTTGCTGGAATAACTCGCTTTTGCAGTGCCTCTTCCAGAAGGTTTGGTTTTGCTCTGAAGGCTTCTGCAAGTGCAGCCTCATGGGGCACAAACATAACGACAAACTCGGGAGAGCGACCGTTCACTTTGCTTTGCTCCCAATACTCTTTGCTGCCCAGTTTCTGAATGGTGGACCTGACTACATTTGCGTGTTCTTGCAACGCTTTGTCCCTATCGTCCTCTTTTTCTGCTTCAAGGGCTTTCAGGAAATGTTCAAGTGGGACTTTTGAATCAACGGCGACGAAACCCCTGTTGGGCAGGTGAACAATCATGTCAGGGCGACCCTCGGTTGAGCCCACCTGCTCTTTAAAATCAACATGCCTTTCCATCCCTGCTAACTCAACGATGCGCCGGAGTTGCAATTCGCCCCAATGTCCTCTTTGGGTAGGTGACTTGCGGAAGGCTTCTTTGAGTTCCTTAGTGGTGTCGTAAAGGTCTTTGTGCGCCTTGGCGAGGTCACCCAACCACTGCTTCAATTCACCGTATGCCTCTTGCCTTTTGCTCTCCAGTTCCCTTAGTTGGTCGTCCAAGTCCCTCAAAGTTTTTTCAAGTGGTTCAATGAGCCCGTAAATCTGCTCTCGGTGGGTGCTCAAGTTACCTTGGATTTGGGCGATGACTTCATTCAACTGGTCACGGGCTCGCTTGATGAACTCGTCCGCATTCCTTTGCAATGCGTCGGTAGCCAATGCTTGGAAAACTTCCCTTAACCTCGCCTCGGCTGTTTCAATCCACTTGGTTTGCTCTTGCAGTTTTCCTAACTCCCTTTCCAACTCGCTCCTCTTCTCCTGAAGTTGGGCGTTTTCCTGCTCTAACTTTTGGGCTCTCTCTTCAGCGCTTTGTAACCTTTCCTTCAAAGCGTTCGTCAGGTTTCGTTGCCAAAGCCAACAAACCAGCGCCCCAATTAACAGCCCGATTAACAGTCCGCCAGCGCCCCAAATCAAATTTGCCATTGCGACCATTTTTCTTTCACCTCCTGTCAAGTTTCGCCCTCACTTTTATAATACGGCAGGTTGGGCTGCGTTTTTCCAATCCCTGACGATGTATTGAACGACCGTCGCCTTAGGCTCAAGTTTTTCCGCAGGGTTTTGAATAATCCAGAGGGTTGGGTTGGTAACAGCGTTTTCAACGATATAGAGCCAGTAACTGTCACCCAATTGTTTTGCTTTCAGCCATTCGTGTTCCGTCAAAGCGACGCTCCCCGTGTGGGCACGGGTTTTAACCTCAATGTATCGCACCGAACCATCTGGGGCTCTGGATTTGATGTCGTAACCGAGGCGCTGAAGGGAAACATCGGTTGGAGAACGCCCTTCACGGCGCTCATACTCCATCGCAACTTGTAAACCGATGGCTTCAAGAGTTGGGTCTTCGCTCATGCCATTGGCTTCATCAAGTTTCGTCTCTGGTAGCGGCATCACCCTCAAGACCGCAATGGTTTTGATTTCTCCGATGGTCAAAACAGTCTCGGTTTTCAAACTTTCCTCTATTTCTTGTAGCCGCCCTTTAAGTTCATCCAGCCTTTTCATCTCGCTGTGAAGTGGCAAATCAACTTTCTCACCAGCCAATCCCCTATACTGCAGTTCTGCTACTTTCGCCTCTTGTTGGTTGATGAGGCTTTTCAGGGTAGGGATAGTGTATCGTTCCCGAACCGAAGCGAACCTTTCCCGTTCCGCTTTTAATTCGTCTTTGTAAGTCTCCAATTCGTCGAGAATTGGTCGGAGAACATCTTGAGGGCAGAGAAGCGTATCTTCCTGAAGCATCCCAGAAGGTGGCTCAACAGATTTGTCCTCCAATTCTTCGGGAGGAACGGGATTTAAGTCCCAGAGGACGGATGGGTTAACGAGGGTCGGTTGACCTTGCTTGGGTTGGTAAACGGCAAAGAGCCTTTTACCCGCGACAGTTCGTCTGCCGTCCACGATCTCTCCCTCAACTATCCAAAGCCACCCGTCCCAACGGCGCGTAGGGTCGTAAAAGCATGCTCCCTTTTGGAGTTCTTCCCTGCCTTCAGCCATCACTGCATCCACAATGGCTTCAAGCAAAGGATGTCCGGGAGCCACAAACTCAACGGTGTCTTTCGCCAGTTCCTTGCGGAAAGTGAAACTTCGGTAGGTATCTTTAACTTCGCCGTAGCGGTTTTTGAAATCTGCGGAGACATTGCGAAGGCGTGCTGGAACCCACTCAATCTGAAAGACACCTTTTTCCCGCCTCGGCTTAACAGTGACTTCAAGGCTATCGCAAGCCTTCAGGAAGAAGCGTTCAATGTATTCTGGGATAAGCCGATTTTCCCTTGCCCTTTCCGACTCACCCATCACCCAGGATAAGTTGATGTGTCGGTTTGCCAGCATCTCCATAGTTGCCTCTTTGACCTTATTTACCAATTCTTCGTCAGGCACTCTTTCAATTCTTTCCACGATGTCTTCCAAAGTGGTTGGATTGGAGAGGGCTTCAATGAAGAGGTCCTTCAAGGAACGCCCCTGCAAGAGGTGGTCAATGGTGTCTCCCAGGACATCAAAAACCCTATCGCTACCCAAAACCTCTTTGATGCGTTGCAACTTTTCCTGCAAAGTTTTGAGGATGCGCCCTTCTATGGTGTCTTCGGCGACCAAGTTGTAGATGTGGACATTGTATCGTTGCCCATAACGGTGAACGCGACCTATGCGTTGGTCCAAGCGATTGGGGTTCCACGGGATGTCGTAATTGACCACGAGCCAACAGAATTGCAGGTTAATGCCTTCGCCACCAGCCTCTGTGGAGACCATGATTTGGGTTTCCTCCCTGAATTCGTGCTCCGCTCTCACTCTTTCTTCTGGGCTCATGTTGCCGTGCAGGGTCGTCACGGAGAATCCCCATTCCCTAAATTTCTCTGCCAAATATTCCATCGTTTCCCTTGACTCGGTGAAGATAAGGAGTTTCACGCCTTTTTCCTTGACTTGTTCAAGTTCAAGGACTTTTTGCAACTCCCTCAATTTGGTCTCTTGCTCGCTTTCAATTATCCGCTCCGCCAACCTTATCAACCGCTCCAGTTCCCCCAACTCCTCGCGCAACTCCTCAAGGGTTTCGGCGTTGGTTAGATACTCAACCAGTTCGTTTTCCTCTTCCCAGCGGGTCTTCTCATCAGCATCTTCCAGTTCTTCCTCGTCTATCTCCCTCGTAGAAACCTCTCGCTGTCTTCTGAGGAATTCCTCCCACTTTCCCAGCGCTTCGTTAAGGCGCGCATACCTGTTTTTCAAGGTCGCATAAAGCGCTCTCACACTGGAAGCCATTCTCCGCTGCAGGATCAACATAGCAAATCCGACGCCGTGCCTCTTCTTCTCAACCGCTTTTCGGTAGTGCTTGCGGACATACTCTGTGACTTGGTTGTAAAGATACTTCTCGGCTTCAGATAGTCGGTAACAGACCGTATGGGGAATTCGCTGAGGGAAAAGAGGGGAACCGTCATAGTTTTTCAGGTCTTCTTTCAGGCGCCTCAGGAAGATAGGGCAGTCCTTGTTGCGCAAAAGTTGGTTGACTGTTTCTGGGGCTGGGAACATGCCAGGCTCTAACAATTCCAAAAGCAAGCGGAAGTTTTCTGGGTCACCTTTGTGAGGCGTTGCAGTAAGAAAGAGCATGAAATGAGTGCGAGCAGATAGGACCTCTCCTAACTTGTAGCGTTCAGTTCGTTCGGTTTTGTTACCGTATCTGTAGGCTGCCATCTTATGGGCTTCGTCCACAATAACTAAGTCCCAGGTTGCTTCCTTCAAAGAGGCTAATATGTCCTCTTGCTTGGCGAAGTCCATAGATGTGATCACTTGAGGGAAATCCAGCCAAACATTACGCTCTTTGAACGATTGGACGACCTGTCGGTCAACGATAGTAAAGTCTTCCCCGAATTTCTCCTTCATCTCTCTGTGCCACTGATACTTCAGATGTCCCGGCACAACGACCAAGATTCGGTTGATGAGACCGCGATATTTGAGTTCCTTAAGCACTAATCCCGCCACGATTGTCTTCCCTGCACCCGGGTCGTCGGCAAGTAGGAACCTAATGCGGGGGTTGCGAAGTATGTGGTAATAGACAGCCTCAATTTGGTGAGGTAGTGGGTCAATTTGTGAGACTGTCACAGCAAGAATTGGGTCGAAGAGGTAAGCCAAGCGGATTCTTTGTGCCTCTAAAGCCAAGAACGCTTTTTCTCCATCGCCCTTCCCACTCCATGAAGGAAAGGGGACTTCTTCCAACTGCTCCAAATCTTCTTTCCTATGGTAACTTACATAGACCCTTCCACTGATGATACCTTCTGCCTTGATTCGAAACCTTCCGTCAAGTATCTCTTCAACCTCAAGCACCCGAACAGGCTCTGGCCAGAACGGTCCTCGCACGACTTTTCCCTTCAATTGTTCCATAAGTCCAACCTCCCTTCCGCTTTAAAGTTTACTTGCTTTAGAGTTTGGGACAGTGTGCGCTTGTCACGCACACTGCCCCTTATTTACTCCCCCACCCCTTACCAGCGACGGGATTCAGGGAAGGCAAACAAGTGCCTGACTTTATTACCGTGAACCAAAGCAAATCCGTTCACAGTTCCGTCAAACAGGTAATGTTCGCCCATCCCTACAGGTGCTGGTTTAA
>Ga0079992_126480_pt1 | contig 15034 bp, 13 predicted proteins | sample FaiFalFF_MnMetaG_3_FD_69197 | JGI IMG/M metagenome (GOLD analysis project Ga0079992, IMG submission 69197) | Freshwater microbial communities from Yellowstone National Park, Wyoming, USA - Fairy Falls B (FF_Mn_B) MetaG (SPADES assembly) (version 2) | ecosystem: Environmental > Aquatic >... | reverse complement strand
CGAGTTATTTTAGATACAAACGGAGCAGAAACACTACTTGGACAAGGAGATTTTCTCTTCTCTATGCCTGGAATAACTCCTCAAAGGGGACACGCTGCTTACACATCGGACGAAGAAATAATAAAAATAGTGGATCATCTCAAAGCACAAAGAGAACCAGAGTACATTGAAATTGTATCAAAAGATGAAGAGGAAGAAATGCTAATTTCAGCAGAGTTTGAAGACAAAGACGCTAAATTTAAAGAAGCCATAGAAATTGCAAAAAGCTACGGGCAAATTTCAATATCTCTTTTGCAGAGAAAACTCGGGATAGGTTTTAACAGAGCAGCAAGAATCGTAGAGGAGATGGAAGAAATGGGAATAGTCAAAAAACACGACAAAAAACTAATATATGTAGGGCTACCTAAAACAACCATCCACCAGCAGAAGGACAATATTGAAGATAACAATTCCTAACTAGCGATAACAGGGAATTTACTCTGCATAGTTTTTAGTTTTACTGCCAGAAAAATAGATTCATATATGCAAATACTTTTATTCAGTCCCCAGATGTTTTTTAAGGAAATCAACCATCATACCCCACGCATCTTTTGCCGATGTTTCATGATACACTTCTGGTCTTTTTTCATTCAAAAAAGCATGATTGACCCCTGGATAGACTTTAAGTTGCACCTCAACTCCGTTCCTCCAAACCTTCTTTGAAAGTTCAATGACATCATCGTTGTTTACGAACTCATCTTTTTCAGCAAGAATAAAGAATATTGGTATCTTTATATTTTCCGGCTTTATTGGAGCAAGTTGTGGAAGCCCATAAAACGGGCAAGCAGCGTCTAAGATATCAGAAAAAACAGAAGCAAAATACATGGTCAAAGTTCCTCCACAACAAAACCCAATTACTCCGACTTTCTTTGGAGAAATCTTATCTAAACTTTTGAGATACTCAACCGCAACCTTGAAAACATTTGATACCTCTTCAAGGCGATTTTGAAACATATCTGTCATAAGCTGCCCCGCATCGTTAGGGTTATCCACCACTTTCCCCTTATATAAATCCAATCCTAAAGCGGCAAAACCCTCTTTTGATAGTCTATCTACAACCCCCTTTATTTGTTCATTCAGTCCCCACCATTCATGTAAAACTATTACGGCAGGAGCTCTCTTTCTGGGGACAGAAAAATACCCCATTATATCTATCCCGTTCTTTTGAAACTTTATATTCTTACCCATCGCAATTGCACCTCCTTTCTTCCTTTTATATTTTATCCTATAAAAATATTTTTTTGGATTTGTAAAAAATTCGTGACTAACAAGAATTACTCATTACACACCAACGCAAACCTTCCAAGAGTATTTTTATTTTTCATTTTTAAGTGTGAATCAAGGGCTTTTTCAAGAGGGAACTCTTCAGAGATAATAGGTCGCACCTTTCCCATCTCAATAAGACGGAAAAGATTTTGAAGCTCATTCTGATTTATGCCTACTGAGCCTTTCAATTTCAATTCTCTTACGATGACCATTCCAGGATTAAGTTGGTACCTATCTACTTTTATGTTCCCTATGAGAACAAGGATCCCACCTAATTTTAGACTTCTTATAGCTCCTTCAAGCCCGACAGAACCAGTGTTTTCTATTACAACATCAACTCCTCTCCCACCAGTTCTTTTCATCACCTCATCATTAAATCGCATATCTTCTGATAAAATGACATCATCTGCTCCGAACTCTTTTAGCTTTTCAACCTTGCTTTTTGATGAAGTTACAGCTAAAACATATGCTCCGGATTCTTTTGCTATTTGGATTGCATGCAAACCAACCCCTCCGCTCGCACCAGTTATAAGCACAAGATCTCCCGATTTGACTTCTCCCTGATGAGCAATTGCTCTATATGCTGTTCCAACCGCACAAAAGATTATAGAGAGTTGAGAGTAAGATAAACTCTTAATCAGATTTTCTGGAACCTTTACAAAAGCAGACCAGTGAGCCTTGACATATTCAGAGTATCCACCTGGCATGGTCTGAACAAATCTGCCAGCTCTCGTACAAAGGTTATCTTTCCCAGAAAGACATAACTCACATCTTCCACAAAACGGACCATGTCTTGATATAACAATATCACCCTCTGAAAAAGGTGGTATATCATTATTTCCAGCTTTTACTTTTTCAACAATACCGCATATTTCATGTCCTGGAACGGTTGGAAGGATTGTATATTTGAAACCTCCTTGTATGTCTATTATATCTCTATAACACACTCCGCACGATAAAACTTTTACAAGTATCTCACCTTCCGCCAGTTCTCCTATATCAAACTCTTTGAATGATAATCCTTCGTACCCGAACTTTTCAAGAACCCATGCTTTTGTTTTCATTTGATAAGATTATAATTGTAATCAGACAAAATTTATAATTTACCTAATCCCTTGCTTTTTGAATAAGAAGAAGATACCTTTTATTTATTTTTTCATTTCTTTATCTTCTGATTCTCTACCTTTTCCATTTATCCCATTAGAATAATCACTATTTCCATGAGGTAATTCTTCTTTTTCTTCATCGTATCCAGCAATACCTTCTACTTTTTCTTTGTATTTCCCTTTTTTCAAATCGATGTAATACCTAATTTTCTCTTCCGAGTAGCTTATTCTCGGATGATAGAATTCAATAAGGGTTTCTACCATTGCAGATTTTATTTTGTTTAGCTGCTCAAATGTCACTGGAGCGTTATCAAATTGTTTCATTTCCATCTTCTTTGAAATGATTCTATCAACAAGCTCACTTATCTTTGCTGGGGTTAATTCTTCAACAGAGCGTAGAGCAGCCTCACAAGAATCTGCTATCATCAATATTAGAGTTTCAATACTACGAGGAGAAGGACCGGGATATCTTACTTCAAATTTCAAATTCTCTTCCTCAGATGCTTTAACAAAGAATTCTGGGTAAGTCGTTCCATGATGTTCTTTTATAAAATCTATGATTCTCTCTGGAATATTGTATGATCTTGCGAGTTTCACACCGTCTTCAACATGCTTTATAACAACCTTTGAACTTAATGGTGGGTTTATTTTAAGATGTTTTTCTAAACCTTTCAGGTTTTCTATAAAGTATGCAGGTCTAATTATTTTTCCTATATCATGGTAAAGAGCAGCACATCTTACAAGTTCTGCGTTTACACCTAATTTTTCTGCTACCGAATGAGCTATATCAGCAACGAATATTGAATGATGGAAAGTTCCAGGAGCTCTTTTCCTCAATTGAACCAAAAGAGGATTTTCTAAATCTTGCAAATCAAAAAGGTAAAAAGGAGTAAGTATTCTAAATGCTCTCTCTATGAAAAACACTAAACCAACAGATATAAAAGGAGAAAACAAAGATGAAACGAAGAAAAAGAAAGATTTGATAAATCCATTTCCCAAAATCAAAGATAGAATTAGTCCAAATAAGCCATAAAAAATCCCAACCTTGAAAATAGATATCCTCCTCCTCGCACCTTCAAGAGCAGATAAAATGATAAAAGAAGAGGTAAACCAGACAAAAGAAAGAGAAAAATCTCTATGAAGAAAAAACGAGATGAGAGAAAAAAAAGATGATATGTAAATAGTTTTTATCTTTCCAAAGATATAAAATAGTGTTGAAGGGAAAACAAAAAACGGGAAAGCATATATAAGACCTTGCTGAATCCCGCCTTCCAGATCAACATTAGCCTGAACTTTAAGGAAGGAATATATTAAAAAGGAAAAGATTAAAAAAGTAGCCACAATAATTGCTTTTTCCTTAACACTAAAATCTTTAAATATGAAAAAAGATGTTAAAAAGGAAATCAAAAATGGGAACCTTATCTTCTCCGAAAACTCAAAGTTAGAAACAAAAAGAGAAAATATAATAGATGATAAAAGGAATAAAAAAATATAAGAATATTTATGTAAAATCAGTCTTTTTATCATAGCTAATTTTTTATTTTATTACTTTTACTTCCTTAGCTTATACCCCACTCTACTAAACTAAAAAATATATTTTATATCTTAGTGTAAAAAATACTCAAAATTAAAAAAGAAAAAGCGAATAATAAGAATCAAAAAAATCTCAAATAACAAAGTATCAAAAAGAAATGTTTTAGAATTTTCCATACGATTTGCTTATATTTTTTAGTATGAACAATATAAGGGGAAAAATAAAACTAACCCTAACTCTAACTATTATAATACCAACACTCACATTCTTCATAGTATGCAAAAGTAAAAAAGAAAAAAATATAAGTGAAATAATATTAATGGGTAAAGAGAGACTAAAAGAAGCTGATTTTCAAGGTGCTGCCCAAATCTTTTCAGAAGGAATAAAAAAAGAACCAAATAACCCGGAAGTTAGATTTGGTATGGCTCTATCTTTAACAGGATTACTTCTTAAAAATATCCAAGATGTTATTACCGAATTAGGAAATGTGATAGTACAGCTTATATCTGGATTTTCTCCACCAGCAAAACATATAAGACCCGCCCAAACCGAAATTCCAACAGAAACAACAATAAACACAATCCTTGATGATATATTTCAAGCAAACATAATTGACATTTCAGAAAAAATAATTGAAAATTTAGAAATTCCAAGAAAAGAAAAAAATTGGAGCTTCAAAGTAGATAAATTTTCCTGGAGACTTGAATTTCAAGGAAAAGAGATATGGAGATTAGACCTTGATGGTATAGAATTTGATAATGCTGATGCTAACCTACTATACGGAACCTTAAAAGCAGTTCAAGGGTTTATAAAGTTTTTTCTCTCAATAGATCTTGATATTAAATTAGAAAACATAGTAAGAACATACTCATTTATTCAAGAACTCGGTGGAATAAGTAATATTTCTGCAAGAGATGTTATTATCAGAATTATTCCATTTTTGTTGAATGAAAGAGAAAATCTTTTAGGTATAGAGCCTACAAAAGGTAAAATATATTGGAAACAGGTTCCAGAACTTTTCATAAGCTCATCAGAAGCTTTTATTCAAATGCTTGAATCAATTGCCCAAGAAACAGATGCACAAACGGATGATTTCATAGCACCGGCTGAGGAAAATGCATTTGCTATACCAACATCATCTGACTCTATTTTCAAAGATGAAAAACTTTCAAATAACTTCGGAAACCGCCCGAGATCAAAACTTGAAGTGCCTCCAAGTTTAAAGGATGATCTCTCCCAAATCTCAAAAAGCTTCCAAGGGAAAGAAAGAGTAAGTTGGAAATCTCTAATCAATGTAGTGGCAACATTTGCTGTGGGAATTGTCAGAACTGGGATATTTGATGAACTTATAAAAAGTTTAACAACATATATAACAGGAGCAGGTCTGCCTCAGGATGTTTCGGCTAGCCTGCTACAATTTGTGAACCCACAAATAATTTCTTCACTCATAACTGGTATAATACCAAATGAAATAGAGTTTGACTTTCAAACTTTTTTCTCATCAGAAGGCGGAATAAGAGCAATATTACCAGCTTGGACAGATGATAATAAATTCATATTTGAATGGGAGTGTTTCTCCGACTCCCCGGGTATAGTACCGCTTGCAGAAAGTAATCCTATCTTTGAGCTATTTTGCAAGGCACCAAAAACCTTATATTGTTTTGAGAAAAAATATGCAGGAACATGTGATATAAAACTTCAAGAATGCAACCAAACACTAATCAAACCTCAAGAAACAACATGCGAACTATATTGTCCAATAGAGGCTCAAAATTGTCAGGGAGCCGGGAGGTTGCAGATGAAAGTCTGTGAACTGATGGACGAAACAACGGAAAAGTGTCTAAAATATTGTACAGAAACAAAAATTGTAAAACTAATCTCCGGAGAATCTCAACAATTCTGCATATCAACAATAAGATTTGACGATTCAGAACATTTCTATCAGGATTTCCCAAAAATATATAAGCCCGGAAAAGGAGTGAAAATTCCAACACCAATAAAAAAAGATGGAATAGTCACTGTATTCCCATATATTGGTTTTCAATCACCAGATTTTTCTGGACTTTTATACATAAATTCAAGTTTTCTCGCAAGATTTTCAAAAGATGTACCAATATCAGGCTTTAAGAAACCGGACCAGTTTGAAATAAACCTTTTTATTCAGATAATAGGAACAAACTTAGAAAAACTACTTGCTCAAGCTGGAATAATATAATAAAGCTATGTTTGAGTTAATGGATCACACAGGTGAAACCGGATTCATAGTGAAAGCAAAGACAAAAGAAGAAATTATCAGAGATTCAATAGATGCTCTCTACCAGCTTTACTTCGGGGAAGATAAACTTCAAGAGAAAAAAGAGCTGGAAAAAATGTATGAAGAAACAAAAAATAAAAGCAAAAGCAAAATCTTACAAAAAATAAGACTGAAAATAAAATCAGATGGTATAGATTTTACTGATGCATTAATCACACTTCTTAATGAAATAGTTTTCCTCTTTGATACAAAAAAGATCACGCCATTTAGATTAGAAAGGGTTAAGATAATTGAGAAAGAGGAAGAAACGGAAATTGAAGCAGAAATATTATTTGAGAAACTTAAAGATAGGAAACTGTTTCCAAAAATCTATATCAAAGCAGTAACATACGGAGGCGCAGAGCTGAGAAAGGAAGGGGATAATTTCATTATCCCAATAATTATTGATATATAACTAACAAAACATTCTCAAACCTATGTCTTTCCAAAGACTAAATATTTTTCTTGCAAATTTACCTAGGAACAATCATTTTTGCAAAATTAAAATGATGTACAAAATTATCTTTCTGCTCATATTTTCTTTTCTTCTCATTTTCATTTACTCGCAAGATGTTTTTGCATGGGGACCGGGTGCCCATCTTGGAATAACTTCTGCAATAGAACTTGCAAAAATAGGTAGCACAGTAGTGAAAATATGCGAGAAATTTTATCCACAGTTTCTATGGGGAAGCATTATGGCAGATATGATCATAGGAAAGAATTTCTCAAACTGGAAACAACACCCACATAACTGGGAGTTTATATTTTCATTGTTTTTCAAGGCATCAGAAGATTACAAGAAATCTTTTATGATAGGTTATATGACACACCTTGCCCAAGATATAGTTGCTCATAATTTCATGATCCCAGAATTCGCAGTTGCAAGTGCTTTTTTCAACAATATACCCAAAAATCTATCTATACTACACTTTAAAGTTGAAAGAAAAGCAGATGATCTGGTAAATCCGCAAATCTGGGAACAAATAAGATATTTTCAATCTTTACCGGAAAATAGAAAATGCGTTGAATTTCTTGAAGAAAACCTCAATGGAACAATATTCGGCTCACCAAAAACAAATAGTAGAATCTACTTAAAGATTCTTTCAGTAAATACAATAAAGGAAATCATAAAAACAAAGTTCAAGCTAATCCGTAACGGAAAAGATCAAAAGGGCAAAAATATATATTCAAAAGCTATTGGAGAATATTTTTCTATGGCTAAAAAAACTTCCGAAGATTTCCTTAAAAATTTTGAGAGATCTAAAATGATTCTCATAGACCCAACAGGAACAGAAACTATATATTTTGCAAACTCTCTGAAAAATTCAGTTCTAAAAATAAAGAAGAAAAAGGGAGAATTTGATGAAGGAAAGTTTTTAAGGCTGCTTAGCGAAGTTCAACCTCCTATCTTCGGGAAAAGGACCCCAGTACTTTTTACCCTGAAAACCTCATCATAATTAACGATGTCCTGAATTGTTTTTGGATTTGAATCATCTAAAAGCGAATGAAAACCAAAACTTCTGGATATTTTCAAAGCTGTTTCTGGACAGAAAGGATATATCATAAATGTTATTATCTTAATGAGATATGAAAGATTATAAATGATTTTTTCCGCATCCTCCACCTTTCCCATTTTCAGTTTTGACCATGGTGCTTGTGAATCTATAAACTTATTTGAAAAGGCTACAAGTGATGAAAAATAAGATAAAGCTGAAAATAGATCAATATTTTCAATTGCTCTTTTCCATAGAGAAAGCAATTCTTGTGGGGAAAAATCTCCAAAACTTGGTAATCCCAGCTTTCTTACCCCGGAAGGGAAATTAGATTCTGCAAATTTTGCAACACGCAAAACGAGATTTCCAAAATCTTTTGCCAAATCATTCTCATATCTTGATTTTATTGCCTCCTCAGAAAAGTCTCCATCTTGCCCAAATGGAGTTTCCCTGAACAAAAAGAACCTCAAAGCATCTGCTCCAAAAACTGATGATATCTCAAAGGGATCAACAACATTTTTCAGAGACTTCGACATCTTCTGTCCCTGCACCTTCCACCAACCATGAGCAAAAACCAATCTAGGCAACTCAAGATCCACCGACATAAGGAACATGGGCCAATATAAAGCGTGAAATTTCAAAATGTCTTTCCCAACAAGATGTATATCTGCTGGCCAAAACTCCATTTTATCTCCATCAGGATATCCAAGGGCAGAAACATAATTTATGAGAGCATCAACCCAAACATAAATCGTAAAATTTTCATCATCGGGAACTGGAATTCCCCACTGAACTCTATTGCGAGGGCGAGATATTGATATATCTCCAATATCATTAAGTGCATTGAGGACCTCCCTTTGTCTGAAATCTGGTTTTACAAAGTTTGATTTTGTTATAAACTCTTTGAGCCTATCTTTGTATTTTTGAACTGAGAAAAAATAGCTTTCCTCCTCCAAAACCTCCACAGGTCTTCCACAAGACGGACACTTACCATCCTCCACCTGAGAAGATGGAAAAAATGATTCACAAGGGATACAATACCAGCCAACATATTTTCCTTTGTATATATCTCCTTTCTCTTTCATTTTCTTCCAAAAATAAATAACAGCTTCCTCATGCTCTGGATCTGTGGTTCTTATAAATTTATCATAAGATATGTTCAATACTTTCCATAGCTCCTTGAATCTTTTGTGAGTTTCATCTGCTAATTCTTTTGGAGATATTCCTTTTTCTTCTGCTGCTTTCTCAATTTTTTTACCATGTTCATCCGTTCCTGTAAGAAAAAATACCTTATAACCAAAAATCCTTTTGAACCTTGCGATAATATCTGCTGCAATCGTAGTGTAAGCATGCCCAATATGAGGGACATCATTTACATAGTATATAGGAGTAGTTATGTAAAATTTTTCCATATCTTTTTATTTTTTATCGTGCAGATTTTTTATTCAAAACCACAAGAAAAAATACTATTAATCAGATGGGAAAGGGAAAAGTTTATATAGTAGGTGCAGGACCTGGCGATCCCGGACTTGCAACCATAAGATGTATAGAAATCCTGAAAAAATCAGATGTTGTAATATACGATCACCTAATACCACAAGATATTCTTATATACGCAGAAAATGCAGAAAAGATATATGTGGGTAAAGAAGCCGGGAAACATACTCTTCCACAGGAAAAAATAAATGAACTTTTAGTTCAAAAGGCAAGAGAAGGAAAAAAAGTAGTAAGGCTCAAAGGGGGCGATCCTTTTATATTTGGGAGAGGAGGAGAAGAATGCGAATACCTAAAAGAGAATGATATAGATTTTGAGGTAGTCCCGGGTGTATCATCATTCTATTCTGTTCCAGCATACGCAGGTATCCCAATAACTCATAGAGATTTTGTCTCTTCTTTTACAGTTATAACAGGAAGCGAAGCTGAGGGTAGGGAAAGAATAGATTTTTCCTCTATATCAAAATGCGGAACATTAGTCTTTCTTATGACCGTAAAACCTCTTCAAAAGATAGTAAGCAAATTACTAGAAAATTTGCCACCTTCCACACCTTGTGCGTTAATAGAAAATGGAACAACTCCCCTACAAAGAACAATAACATCTACATTAGATAAAATAATAGAAAAATCAAAAGAGGAAAAAGTGAACCCACCTGCGATATTCATAGTCGGAGATGTCGTGAAAATGAGAGAGAAAATAAGCTGGTTTGAGAAAAAACCTCTATTCTCAAAAAAAATCGTTATAACCCGTCCTATCAGACAATCATATTCGATGTCAAAATTAATAAGAGAACTTGGAGGACTTCCAATACTATTCCCATCGGTAAAAATAGTCTTCAACGAAAAGCACGAAGAAAATATTAGAAATTTTTTAGAAGATATTCAACAAAAAAAAGTAGATGAAAGAAATGATACAGTTTTAGTTTTTACAAGCCAAAACGGCGTAGAGAAATTTTTTTCTTTTCTTTTCAGCAAAGGCAAAGATTCAAGAACTATATGGGGGATGAAGGTAGCAGCAGTCGGAGAAAAAACGGCTTCATCTTTAAACGAATTTGGTATTATCCCAGATATAATACCACACAACTTTACAACAGAAAACCTATATGAGGAATTAAAAGTAAGACATGAAAAAAATGTGATATTTTTGAGAGCAGAGAAAATAAGAAATATAGAAAGCAAACTTATCCAAATAGGCAAAAATGTAAAAACCATAGAGATATATTCAATAGAAAAAGAAGAAAAAACAAAAGAAGACATAGAAGAATTAAAAAGAATAAATCCTGATGTTCTGACATTTACTTCATCTCTCTCATTTTTATATTTTCTTGAATTTTTTGAAAAGGAGTGGATACAAGATAGAGTAATAGCTTGCATAGGAGAGGTTACAGCGAAAACAGTAGAAAAACATGTCAAAAAACCAGAAATCATATCAGAAAAGCAAACAGCTGAATCTCTCGCCGAAGAAATCGTAAAGTTCTATACTAAACAAAATGGATTTTCAAAATCTCAGGAAAATCAATAAAAAAATCAATAGACGAATAGAGGTTTTTCATCAGTTATTATTTGATCAAAATTTTTCAGGTCTTCTATAAAGAATTTAGGTTTAGATATACAGGCTCTATAAACCTCTGGAGTGAGAAAGCGAGTTTCAATTTGAGATAAGACTTTCTCTACTTCTTCATAGGGAACTTCTTCTGGTTTCCTTGCAACACATCCGAAAGTAAATGCCCAGCTTAACATAAATGATTTGAGATATGTCCAAGCGAAAGAAACTTTTGGAAATACTTTCTCCAAAGTCTTATACATAGCAAGCAAAAACTTTGAACCGCCCGGAAAAATTGTATTTGATTGTACTGCTACGACTCCTCTTTCAGTGAGTCTCTCTTTTACCTTTATCATAAACTCCTTTGTGAAAAGGAGATAAGAAGGACCGTATTCAAGCGGATCAACAGTGTCTATTATTATTACATCAAATTTCTCGTGGGTATTTTCTATGAACTTTCGTCCATCTTCAAAAAAGACCTCAACACGAGGATCAAAAAAAGAGCCTTTATTTATATGATTGAGGTATTCTTTGGATATTTCAACTACCTCTCTATCTATATCTACAAGTACACATCTTTTGATACTTTTATATTTTAAAGCTTCTCTGAGCGCACATCCATCTCCACCTCCCACTATAAGTACAGTCTCTGGACTACCACATGTTATCAGAGGTATATGAACTAATGGTTCATGGTATGAAAATTCATCAAGCTCTGCGATCTGTACTTTCCCATCTAATATTAGGGCAAGCCCAACTTCTTCAAGAACAACAAGATCTATTTGTTGAAAATCCGTCTTTTTAGATAATATAACCTCTTTTATAGAATAGAAAAATCCTGATGATTTATCCGTCCAATCAAAGTAGAACTTGCATCTCATCGGTTCTGATTTCCTCATTTTCTCTATTTTTTCTGTTGGATCTCATTATTTTTTCTATTTTGGATATATTCCCTCTATCAGCCCGGAATAAAACTAACTCCTTTGTTTTGAACTTACGAGCTATCTCCCTAACAGCAGGTTCAGGGTCCTCCTCCCCGCAAGTATAAAAGTCAAGAGCTGCGTATTTTAGCTCTGGCCATGTATGTATTGCTATATGAGATTCGGATATTATAATGATAGCTGACACTCCCTGAGGTTCGAATTTTCTCGTTGCATAATCAACAACTGTAACTTTTGTCTTTTCAGCTGACTTTATAAGAGTAGAGGTTATGAACTCCACATCGTCAAGCAAAACCGGATCGCACCCGTAAAGCTCTGCTATTATGTGGGTCCCCAGAAACTTCCTTTCCACTTTTACCCTCACCTCCACTATCTTTTTTTATTAAACCAAAACTCATAAATAAAATTTTATGAATAAAAAAACTTTTTTGTTTTATAAATTTATTCTACAAAAAAAATTTTTTTTTATAATAAAGAAACCAGAACGAAAAATCAAAAAAACAAAAAGTTTTGATTCAAGAAATCAAAAAAATTTTCTATCAAATCAATTTTTTCGCTCGCTCTGATTTGTTTTTTATCTTCTCTCTTACAATACCCAAATATATTCCTAAAATAATTCCGAAAGTATCTGCAACAATATCAAAAAAATCAGCTTGCCTTCCAGGAATAAAAGACTGAATAAATTCATCTGTAATAGAAACAAAAAAAGCTAAGAGAAAAGAAACAAATGGTGAGATTTGTCCAAATGCTCCAACATACATAAAAGATAAAAATCCTCCAGGAATATAATAGACAAAATGAATGATTTTATCTAAATTCCCTAGTCCTGTAGGTAAGCGAGATGGTAAAGAAGCATTATAAATCACACTTGAAAACCACGCAAAAAATAAAAAGGCATAAAAATAAAACCTCATAAATAAAAAGTGTAGATTAGAAACCAAAAAATTTCAAAAACAAGGAATTATGCATAATTTTTATGTTAATGGAAGTAAGTGAAATAAACATAGGGAAAATTCTCAAAGACTACCTCCCCGCAATAGCCATAACAGTTGCAATATTCGCTCCACTTATACTGAAAAATCCATCCTTCGGAATATATCTGATATGTTTTCTTATCCCAATTTCTCCCTCAATAAGCATAGGAGAAACAGATGTAAGAGATATAACTTTAAGATTTGAAGATATTTTTTTTATCATCACACTTGTTTCATGGGGGATAAGAGGTTTTTATATACCAAAAGATGGGTATGGCTCAAGAATAGCATCAATAATTTTGTTTTTCGCTTTCATATACAGCATTTCAACCTTTTTATTTCTATCACCTTTTAGATGGAAAGCACAACTTCTTTTTCTTTCAAAATTTATACAATATTGGCTTTACTTTATAATGAGCTATTCTCTACTCAAAAGCGAAAAAGAAATCAAAAATGTTATAATTGCTTATTTCCTTGGAGTATCAATTGCTCTAATATACTGGCTAAATGGCATTATATTGGAAGGCAAAATAGGAAATGCAGTAAGATTCCCTTTCCATACAAGATTCGGCGGTAGGGAAAATGTCGGGATATTTGCTCTGGGAATAATGACGATAGCTTTTCCATTTATGCTCAAAGCAAAAGGTATAAAGAAACTTTTATTTCCAATCATCTTTGCATCAGCTACGCTGGTCTATTTCAGAACGCTTTCAAGAGCATCATACCTTGCAGGAGTTGTGTGGCTACTTTTCCAAATATTTTTCATGAGGAGGAAAGATGTTTTTATTATATCGCTTATACTCACCGCCGCATTTCCTTTCATAGTGCCAGACTACGTAATAGAGAGAATAAAATACACATTTGAAGGTTCAGGAGGGGGAGAAATAATAGGAAATGTATATGTTGAATCATCGGCTTTCGTTAGGTGGGATAGATGGAGATGGTTTATAACTGATCAATTACCAGAAAGCCCGATTTTTGGTTTCGGAATGCTGGGAGTGGGTCTTATGGATAATCAGTTTTTCAGAGTATGGGGAGAGACAGGAACACTTGGACTTATAGTTTTCATTTATCTCATATACACAATTTGGAAGTTCTTGAAAATGAACCTGAAATCAAACTACGAAGATAAAAATATAGAGGCTCTATCATTAGGTATAACTGGATGGTTTGTAGGAATTTTAGCTCACGCATTAGGTGCTAACACATTTGTTATATTGCAAACAGCTGAGATGTTCTGGCTTTTACTTGGAACGGTTGCATCAGCAGAAAGGCTACAAAAACATAAAATAATTCAAACATTTACAGAAAAATCAAATAATTACATGCTAACAAACAGAAATTTGGCAGCAAATCAGTAGATTTCAAGTTGAGGGAAAATAGTATGTAATACAAATATTAAAATCCAGAGAAAAACAGATATCAATATCTGATAATCTATTATAAGCAAAGATGGATCTTTCCCTTTCCGTTCCTCTGATATTATATAGTATCTTATTATACCGAACATAACTGGAATTATTGAGATAAGTAGGAAAAAACTTTTTCTTTCAAGAACTATGTATAAGGTATAGAAAATTATTGTTAAAGTTGCGGAAATAACACCTATATGTTCATAGATTTTTGAATGCTCTCCTTCCTCCGCCTCCCGCTTCATAGAAGATATGAAGAGAGAGATAAAAAATGTAGAAGTTATAAGCCAGCTTGAAGGAGTTATTTTAGCTGACAAACCGCCGGCAATAACTCTTAAAACAAAACCAAAAGCAACAGAAAATATACCAAGAGGTTCCGCACCCTTGAGAAATAGCGAATATAAAATGTTTAAAAGAAAATATAATATAATAATAGGTAGCGTAGATGAAATATAAGATATGATCAGAGAAATAAGGAGTAAAAAGAGAGCAAAGATTAATGCTTCATTTTTAGATACTTTGAGAGAAGCTACAGGTCTATTTCTCTTTGTAGGATGTAATCTATCTCTTTCAAAATCAATCACATCATTTATTGAGTATACAGAGGAGGAAATCAACACAAAAGATAAAAAAGCCAGAAAGACTTTCATAAGCTTTTGTGTTTCAAAAGAAAAAGCAAAAAAAATAGGAGCAAAAACAAAAATGTTTTTGTGCCACTGAAAAGGTCTCGCAAGTATCAAGAAATTCCAAAATTTCTCCCTCATACTTTTAAGTTGATTCTATAGGTTATCCAAATTATCAATACTGAATTTTACATTTTCAAATGCGGAATATATAATTTTTGTATAATCGGGGCGTGGCGCAGAGGTAGCGCATTGGCATGGGGGGCCAAAGGTCGCCGGTTCAAATCCGGTCGCCCCGACACCAAAAAATGGCAAT
>Ga0079992_132956_pt1 | contig 15077 bp, 11 predicted proteins | sample FaiFalFF_MnMetaG_3_FD_69197 | JGI IMG/M metagenome (GOLD analysis project Ga0079992, IMG submission 69197) | Freshwater microbial communities from Yellowstone National Park, Wyoming, USA - Fairy Falls B (FF_Mn_B) MetaG (SPADES assembly) (version 2) | ecosystem: Environmental > Aquatic >... | reverse complement strand
CAGCCGCAAGGTATGACATCGTTATAGAAATCCTTGACAAAGGCTCATTCAAAACAAGCTTCACAGTAGGATAACTACGAAGCTTCTAAAGATTAGAACATTAGAATTAACGATAAGCGTAAATATGATGTAATAAAATGCAAATTCATATGCTACTGAAAAGTAGCATATATGAGTTAAGCGCTGTAGTTCTAGCAAGCATTATGATTCTCACCTCAACGCTTGGACCATTTCTCCCTGTTAGCGTTGGAGCGGACGTTGTTGCAGGGGGGTCAGAATACTAGAGTACAGGAAGGAAGGCTGGGTAGCGTTAAAGAGTTAGCAGGCCCCTCGATCGCAAACCATACACGGGTTGTTCTCATCACTGGGGATGTCGTACATCTATACATGCTGACTAACGAAACCTCAAGGGTGGCGGTGGAGCCCGCGGACCCGAGCAGGGTAAACAGATCCTTCAGAGTTCTCGAGGACGGGGATGGGCTGTACGTCATCCCCAGCGACGCCCCATTAGACAAACTCGACATGGAACTGTTCAACGTAAAGCTTCTCGCGAAACAGATGTGGATAACAAGGCTAAACGATACGCTGCATGTAATTGTAAAACCTGTAAGGGGCGTATCCCTACAACAGCTCACCAACACAGTCTCAGCCATCAGGGATGAGGTAAAAGCAGAACACCACGCTAGGATTATCCATGGGGAGTTAAACCTCGCATCAATAACAATCGACACACGCCAACCAGAAAAAGTCAAGACACTACTAGACAGGACACTATCCATCATTGAGAAGATCTGGCTTGACAGAGTCCACAAGGTTGACATATCACAGCTCAGGCCGATGCTGGATGTCAGTGTACCAAAGGTCGGGGCTGACTGGGTTTGGATAAACTCCCAGATGAGCGGGGAAAACGTGAAGATAGCAGTACTCGATACAGGAATAGACCTCACCCACAGAGACTTCACGTATCTAAACGGTACAAGCAAGGTCATAGCGGCTGAAAGTTTTGTAGACTATCCGCCTGAAGATGTCAATAACCCAGCAGATTATCATGGGCATGGGACCCATGTCTCGGGGATAGCGGCAGGCACCGGGCTAACACAGTTCGTAGACCCCAACATGTTATCGCCGATAGCCCACCCGCTAATAAAAAGGCAGGGAACCGATGAGGCAGCACACATAGCCGGAAACGGCACCCATCTCGTAGTGGTGTGGCATAGCGATGTCTCAGGAAACTGGGATATATGGTATACAGTTTATGATGGGGTAAAATGGGGTCCACCAAGCCAGCTCACCACCAACCCAAACCTAGATACATGGCCTTACGTAGCTCTTCTTTCCAACAATAGGATATTGGTGATGTGGGGTTCCAATAGGACGGGAGGAAGGTGGGAAATATGGTATAAGGTATATTCAAATGGAGTGTGGAGTATGGACAAACAATTAACCACATACACAGCTGACCACGACTATGCTCCAGCCTTCACACCACTACCGGACGGCACTATCGGCATTATATGGAGTTCATCAATAATAGGAAGCAACACCACCAACATCTACTTTGCTAAACTATCCCTGGCATCAGATAGTACACTCAGTTTCACAGGTCCCCCTGTAAGACTGACCAACGCGCCTCTAAACAAATGGTTCATAGCTAGATCACTCACGTTAACGAGTTCTGGAAAACTATATGCATTCTGGGACGACTTATCAAACTACAATTTTAACACACACTGGGGAGGCGTGACAAAAATGTATTATAACGTCTCCAGCGACAATGGGGGTACATGGTCTGGATATACTTTAGCCTCATGCAGCGGCTGCATACAGCCCTACGGCATAGAGCTAAACAATGGGACGTTGGTAGTGTTTTTCAGCGGGGATGATTTCACACACAACGTCCCAGACACAACATATTTCATGAAACTTGTAGGGGGCAGCTGGGTTGGCCCATACTGGCTGCCTTCAGACGTATGGCACCGTTGGAGACCTTCAGCCGCATATGGACCGGGCGGGCTATACGTTGCATTCACCAGCCCAGGCAGACCATGGGAATACTATGGGAACGACATCTACATCACCACACCCAAACCCCGCTACATGGGTGTGGCACCAAAAGCCAACCTCCTAGAGGGCAAGGTCCTCAACAGATATGGTTGGGGATTTAGTAGCTGGATTATAGCGGGTATAGAGTGGGCTGTTGCAAAGCGCGCCGATATAATCTCAATGAGTCTAGGTGGTGGGCCGACGGATGGCAACGACCCGCTTTCACTCGCTGTTGACTGGGCATTCGACCAAGGGGTACTAGTGGTTGTTGCTGCAGGGAATTTTAGAGGATACTTTGGAATAGCTACACCCGGTGCTGCTAGGAAGGCTTTAACTGTTGGAGCCGTAGACGACAGCGATAACATAGCATGGTTCAGCAGCAGGGGTCCGACACTAGATCACAGGGTTAAGCCGGAGATAGTTGCGCCCGGCGTAGGCATCTGCTCATCCGTCCCATACTATTTATTTGGCGTGTATTACTCTTGTTGGAGCGGGACTTCGATGGCGACACCGCATGTAGCCGGTGCTGCGGCATTGCTTAAGCAGCACGGTAGAGCTTATTTGGGCCTTGATATAGCTCCTGACACCCTCAAGAATACGTTATTATCCTATGGTACGGACGAGCTAGGATACAACATCTACGAACAGGGTGCAGGCAGACTCAACATTAAAAAAGCTATCGCACAGGGCAGGATATTCGGTTACGGGGGAGCACTATTCAGCCCCGCCGTGATAAACTTTGGTTTATTAGGAAGAGGCAGCGGTTCATCTGCCGAAATAACAATCAGAGAATTTGCTCGGAGTAGAGTATTATCCCTCACACTAGAGGTCAAGGACGTATTTACTGGAGAACTTAGGAATAGTATAGCTCAGCTCAACACGACGACGGTGGAGATAGGGCCAGGCGGGCAGAAGGCCGTAAAACTAACCATTCAACCAACTGCCCCTGCAGGTCTATATTCTGGAAAAATAAAGATAACTGACAACTTTACACAAACATACAATGTAATATTTGGTGCGGCAGTTCTGAACAGATTAAATATACATAAGATACCGATGGAAGGGCCTGGACATGAATGGGCAGTGTCTGGAGACTTTGCATACGTGTTTATACTAGATCCCGACTCAGAAGCGGAATATAGAGCAGGTAGGAAATTTAGTATATTTAACACTACTGGCGATACGTATCTATTTCTGCCAGACGGAACGTATGAAGTTACAACAGCTGGTGAATATTCGGGTAAGACTGTTTATCTAGCCTTTGACAACCTAATTCTAACATCTACCACTTCGATAACACTTGACGAGCGCAACTCATATGAGGTGAGGTTTGACCCTGCTAAAAGTGGGCAGACTATTGCGGAAGTTTTCCATGGAATATTATCAGATTGGATATGCCCACCAACCCTTACATTCTGTTACAGGCATGGGTTTATAGAAGTATTGTATTATCCAGCACAAACATCCGTCTACTATTCATACTCAACTGTAATGTGGTCTATCGACCGATATGTCTACTATCCAGTAAGTGACGTGAACCCATCCGATCCGCGTATAATCTCGACAAACATCTGGCACGACCTACTATACGTAGAGAAGGAAATAAGTTCATCCAAAACGCGGGTTGCAGACTACACTCAGCTAGTCACGAAGCATACCGAGTACAGGACCTCCGCGGCTCCTAGGCAGTCAGCAGAAAGGACGATATGGGCCTATCGCTATCCAACGGAAGTGATCGGTACTATTTCGTGGTTGATGAACGTCCCATACTCTCGAACGGAGATTGTTACACCGGACACAAGCTTCTATGGATTCTACAGGAAGGTGGCGGACCTGCCAGGCTTCACGACGCCGTACTGGGAGTATTACGGGTGGTTCTGGACCGGTGGCATGGCAGGCTCAGAAACAAAGGAGGTTTGGGGGGAGCAGCCGTTATTCCCGACGGTTAAATTTGTAAATTCTTGGGATGTGGGCAGCGGTAGGTTTGATATCTTCTTAGGGGCAGAGACGTTCGCCGACTCCAACTATTATTATGTACAATGGTTCCACTCAAGATGCCCGCTCGATAACATCAATTTCAAAGTCTATAGGGATGGAGTTGAGATACCTATTGATTACTGGAGTATTTGGTGGTGTTATTGGGGAGACTACTATTTAGGACTCTGGTCGCAGACCCCGGCTAAATACACCTTGAAGACGACAGCCTACGAAAACCAGCCACTATCAACAAAAACAGTAATAGAGTACGATTTTAGATTGAAGAACGATGGATCTGTTTCGAGGGCTCCGCTAGTAACGAACATTGATGTTAAAGACCTTAGCCTTAACAATACGCTAGAGAGGCCGAGAGTGGACATAAAGTTCCAGCTATGGAATGAGACGGCAATACAGCAACTAACATTCGAGTACAGCGTGGACGGCGGAGCCACATGGCTATCAGCACCGGTAAACGTTGCAGGCCCGAACACCTACACGACATCATTTACGGTATATGGGCAGAAATACGTCTCGATCAGGATAAACGCAACGGACACAAACAACCTAAAATCATGCACAACAACAATAGATGGATTTTTCGTCAAAGGAGCTTTAACGCTAGCAGATTTTCCAGCACCATTTATAGTTAACGGGGAATTGAGAAATACATACATAGTAATAGGCGATGTAGAACCGCATGGTGCATTTGGGATAAAAGCTTACGTTACCGATGCTGCAGATGCTGTAATTCTCGGGTATTACTTAGGACGTGCTTCAAGAAGCGGAAATGTGGAAATAGTAGTAGACGGACAGATTGCTAGATATGACTATACCACGAACATCGTCGAGGTTCTAGATACGACACACAATTTAATTACATTTGCCAGCGCCAAAGTTAACATGATAACGTGGTATTATTTCACAGATTATGTGGCAGCTTACTCAGGGTTTGGTAGAGAATCCCCATCACCGGTACATTTCTATAGGCCATGGGTTCCTGAAGGTCAACCTGTTAGAACATGGATAAAGTTTCCGAATGAGCAACTGACCTATTCTGATTGGGATGAGGAGTACTATCCATCCGGTGATCCTAAATCCGCATATGGATTAATAGCACTGTATTATGATGACGCTAATGGTAGATATGTATTATGTGTAAGTGGTATAGCGACGTCACAAGGAAATAAAGCTGCACTCCTCGTCATTGCTGCCAAATTATTAGGTCAACAATTACCATTCGAGTTTAGGGGCGTTGCGATGCTGGTAAAATGGTACGACTCGAATGGAAATAGAGTGGTAGAATTGAATGAAATAACGCTAGTTAAATCATGGCCATAAAAATAAGGAGGTAAGAATTAATGATAGTTGCTTGTATTCCTTGTTATAATGACTTTGCCACCATAAAGGAAGTTCTTGAAAAGACAATAATATACGTAGACATAGTGGTAGTAATCGATGATGGATCTAAACCACCACTTAGTAGCTTGCTCTCAAACACTAAACTTTCAAAAAATGTGCTCATCTTACGAAATGATATGCGAAAAGGATATGGTTATGCTTTAAAGCGAGGATTATCCTTTTCACATAAATTAGGCGCGACATTTGTAATAACATTAGATGCAGATGCACAACACGACCCTGATGAGATCCCTATATTTATAAACGCGTTATTATCATCAAATGCAGATATCGTTCTAGGTAATAGGTTTAAAGGAAATTCTAATGTACCTTCCATAGACGCCTTTCTAATCAAGCTTATTTCGTATTTTTTTCAATTATCATGAAGATGAAGACTGAAGACATTCTATGTGGATTTAGGGCTTTTAAACTGAGCTTAGTAAACAATAACGTTTTAGAAAATATCTGTAACGACATGGGCTTTCCTATAGAATTTATAGGAGTAGCATTAAAAAACGGCTCGAAAATAATAGAAGTCCCAGTAAAGGTGAGGTATAATAATTCATCGAAGAGAGGGCTTACAAGAAAGGTTGTTCAACTCCTTCAAATTTTACGATCGCTAATAAGAATTACGTATTTACAGGTTGACTCAAAATGATAAAAATCGTTTATATATGTAAAAAAGGCAGTAGAGGGATTGAGAATTTTTGCGAGTCACTAAAGAAATTTGTAAACGAGACGGGGTTTTTGAAGGCAGTAGTGTTGAAAATAAACATCGTAGATATGAGATTATTATCGTCTATTATTGCAACTTTAATTAAGAAATATGAGTATATACTACATGTTAATTATGCGATTCTTGCTAAATTTACCAGTAAAGTGGGATTAAAAGACAGAACGGTAATTACAGTCCATGGCTTCCCTCAACCGACATTAGAAGATAGTTTGTTATATAAGATGTTGTATAGTTTTGAAGAAAAGTGTTTACATGAATCAATGAGTAGGAAGATTGTCACTATTTCTAATTATGTTGCGAAAATGCTCAAATATAAGTTTAATATAAATTCACAAGTAATACATAACGGCATTGACCACAACATCTTTCATCCTGCTAGTGATAAAGACCTCATAAGAAACAAATTAAAATTCCCAAAAAGACAAATAATATTAAATGTGGGGCGGCTTTGCTCCTACAAAAATCAGATAACGTTACTTAATGCTCTGAACAACTTACCTAATACAAAACTAACTCGAATGCTTGTAGTTTTTGTGGGCACAGGCCCTCTAGAGAGGAAACTAAGAAAAATGTCTAAAAAGCTTGAGAGGAATAAGGGTCTGCACACGCTATTTCTGAGATACATTCCTACAGAAAAATTGAGTCTCATTTATCAAGCGGCTGACATATATGTGCATACAACTGTAAATGAAATGTTCGGGTTATCGCTCTTGGAGGCTATGTCTAGTGGTTTGCCTGTTATTAGTAGTCATGGTGGCGCTGCAAAAGAGATTCTGGGAGAAGAATACGGCCTTTACTTTGATCCGCTAAACGCCGAAAAACTTTCTGTTTTACTAGATTGGTTAACAGATGATAGTATAGCAAGGGAGGATTATGCAAGGCAATGCTATAATAGGAGCCTTGTATTTAGTTGGAATAAGACTTTTGAACAATATTTGAAGATTTATGAGGAGATCATAAATGAAGAGTAGGTTTTTATTTTACATTGCTCTAGCATGCGCTCTAACCATAATTTTAGGCCAATATTTTTCGAGCTATTTGATCTTTTCATATGACTATATTCCATTGGGTTGGGATACCGCAATACATATGTCTAAGGCAATATCGATAAAACAGGACTTTTTAACAACTCTTTTTGCTGAAGATTTTATAAACATATTATATTTATTGCTTTTGTCTCCATTCGCTAATGATAGATATATTTTATATCTATATGAAACGATCATTCCACCGATTATTCTCGTCTTACTTATTTATGTATATTGCGAATTTAAAGGATTACAAACCTCTTTAGGAAGAATAATTTGCTGTCTTGCCTTCCCTACTTATCTGATCGTATACCGATACTTAGCAGATCTACATCCAGCTTTATTAGGAACGATGCTCTCAATGTTAACAGTAAATGAATTAATAAAGAACATATCGCAGGGTGAAGTGATTAAACATAAAAGCAAAATCATGGCGCTCATTACTCTGTCAAGCATGACTCATATTGAAACAGCTGATTTCTATCTGTTAAGCCTTTTCGGTTCCTTATTGTTAATTGGAAAGAAAAGACTTTTTCTAAAAAGCCTTCAGTTATTTTCACCTTTAATCGTAATGAACTCGTTGTATATATATCATCTAAGTAAGTTGTGGGGTCTCGCTGCAGAAGGTTATGTTCAAGAAACGCCCTTATTAAATATCATTGGATTACTCATTGCGATCACTTCATTAACGGTTTTTTGTATTTTTTTAAAGAAAAAAACATTAAATCATCTGAAAATAGAGTATTCTTGGCTTTTAGCACTAGGATTGTTGACGTCCCTTATTTATTTTATGAGCATTAAGTTTGTACGTTTTTATCCATATCTTGAGAGGGCAATTTTAACATTTCCGTTACCCATAATGATTGGGATAATAGCAGAAAAACTTGTTGCTAAGATCCTAAATGGGAAAATTAGAATGTTAATTATAGTGGTAGTTGTATTAGGTCTTCTATATGGAGGAGTGGCTGTCGCAGAACATTCTACAATTCATTTAAGAACTTGGATTTCTAAGGATGCTTATTATTCCATAATTAATGCGAAATCTTACGACCAACACACTATAACAGTATTTTTATACTATGACGAAGATATATATGCTGGAGGCTTAGCAACGATGTACGATGCGTGGGTAACGATCCTTTATGGGAAACACTATGCATACTTAGGGACGCTAGACAATTTACTTAATGGTAAAGAAACGGAATTTCAATCATTATTCTCTAAAGAAGTTTCTAAAAAGTTTTTCTTTAAATTATTGGAAAATTCCATCATTAACAAAATTAAACAATGTAATGAAAATGTTAATATAGTTATTATTAATTCTTTCTATAAAAATTTTTCTAAGCTTTATTGCGATATATCGGAGGATAGCATTTGTATAATTAAACTTTTTAACGTATGCCATAAATGAATGAGCAATTCTATTGATTAATCCAAACAGAAACGAACTTATATAACATAGGTGGATTATTACGGCAGCGCAAAAAATGAGTGGAAATTTAAAGCTACGTTTTTCAATAATAACATTTATCAATACCAATAGTATATATATTGCAGAGCTCATATAAAGAAGCAAGGTCGAAAATCGAATGAAAAAGTTTAAGAGCAGCCCGACTATAAATATTAAGATTGAAAGATGAGGGAAACTAAATGCTTCTTTCAAAAAATACCAACCACGCCAATATCCGTAAACTGCAATTTTTTTCAGCATTTTACTTGCTGTAGAAAAGGGTTTATGAAAAACTACCAACTCAGGTATATATAAGAGAGTAAATCCTTGCTTTGTTAATTTTTTGCCCAATTCTATCTCTTCGCAATAGTTAAGCTTGTTATTAAAACCTCCGACTTTAATTAAGATATCTTTCCGATAACAAGAGTTCCCTCCAGGTAATCTACTGACAAATTTACGTTTATTCCATAACTTAAATTGCGGTGAACCTCCATTTACTAAAGTACATGTCAAGGCTTCAACTAAAATTTTTGTAAGCGTTTCAGAATAAATAAGATCAAGGTATCGATACCCAGCACCGAATCCGGCTACATTTTGCGGCAGATCCTTAGCAATCTCATAACACTTTTCCATATAGCCGGCACTTAATATACAATCTGAATCTAAAAAGAGTACGAAATCCCCATTAGATGCGTTAAGACCTATATTTCTCCCTGCAGCTGGCGTGTTTGCTTCATCGTCAACAATAACTTTTGCGCCGTATTTTTTCGCTATTTCAATAGAATTATCGGTAGATCCTCCATCAACATATATGATTTCATAAGGTTTTACTTTCTGGTTATGTATGCTTCGGAATAAATTCTCTAAATCTTCACTTCTGTTTAATCCTGTTATTATAACTGAAATTTTTGGAACGTTCAATTCGTTACTTAGAATATACTCTGTATTATTTATACATTTACATTTATACATTTTGTTGGATTAATTCTTGGGCTTTTTCACCCCTCTTCGCTACCCTTTGGCGATCCTGCAACGTTTTCGGCTCTCACCTCGGATTCCCTATATCCTTCACCTCAAGGCCTATTGCCACGCTTCCATTCCTCTCCTATGATGGGCTACTGGGAGAGGTCGATTAGAGGCTCTTTAAGCGTGACATGCTTATTATGGATCTAGATTTCGTGAGGAATTACCAAGACGAGCTCATCAGAATGAACAGGTAGAAGGTACTGTCAAGTTGGTATTACCTCTTCTCCTCCTGCCCTGATGACGTTGTGCGTCGCAAGAATTCGGCGAAAAAGTCCAGTACAGCATCGATGACGTGCATCATGTCCAGAGACCCAAAAAGCCTTAAGTAAGACTTGTCAGTAGCCCGCATGAGAATGCAAATTGTTAAAACGTCCTTGGCTTACTTTTAAGGCGTCACTAAATCGGTTTCCTATCCTCACGAACTTCGGCGCGTGTCTTATTCTATAACCGTCCCTTCTGTCGAGCATTCCAAGAGGAAGTGCCCCTCACGGCTATCCACCCACCTCCTTAACACATTTTACTGCCTCGAAGATGTCCTTCTGGTGAGTGTAGACGAAGGTTGCGCCTACATCCTTGTTTAAGACCCACCCCCACCTCGACTGGTGAGTTCTTCAAGGCGCTCTGGTTGAAGTGGCGGAGCCAAATCTCGTGTTCTAAGACCTAGAGGACATGGGCTGTGATTTGCCGACATTTCCAAAACTCGCTACGAAGGACTCGTAACTCCTCATCCTCTAAGGTCACCTTCCGATCAGCAAAACCCCTATCATGATGATGGTCACCCCGATCCACTCCTTCGATGTGAGTTTCTCTCCCAAAACGAGTGTAGATGCTAATACCACGGCTACCATGCTCAACGACAAGAAGAACCTGCCCACCAGCACGCCCATCTCCCTTAAGACGGCGTAGCTCAAGATCGACGCCACAAGTGCAGACGCCAGGGCCAGTATGTACCATTTATTGAAGACCAGCCTGAGCAAAAAGTCGAGGGAGAGCTGCGGATCCCCTACCTCCCTTATGGCGAACCCCCAGCTTATTGTGTTAATGGCCGTCAGCAGGGCTATCAATATCCCCAAAGTCCAAATTAGCGGGGTCACATTTTCACCCTGATCGATCTTATAAAAAAAGGAAAAAGGGTTTTAATAAACATCAACGCATTTAGAGTTCTTCCTTGACGTCCTTATAGCAGAGAGCACACAACGTAGATCGTGTAGCCCAGCGGTATAAAGCAATAGAGTAAGATCGATCATGGCTTTACTTTAATTATTTTATTTCCGAGAATACCTCTCACCGAGGGCGAGCTACACCGTAATGATATGCCGTCGGCATAAGCGGAGGGCACCACTGTAGACGATACAAGAGATATTGAGGGGGTTGGCGCGGAGAAGGGCGCCCTAGAAATGCTAAAGGCCCTTGTAATGCCGACACACCGCTACATTCGAAAGCTCATCCTATGTTCATCTCTTCCCTATAGAGCCTCATAGCTTCCAGCACCTCTCCGACGCTCTATCCCGATAGTGCTATGAACTCCAGAGCCCCTCGATAACGAGCCGATGAGCCGATCACCTTCCTAGCCTTGTCGATGAATGATGAAATAGGTCTGTGACTTCAGGCTCGAGAGGACGTAGCTAATCTCCCTCGAGCACTTGAGCCCATTTGCATTGTTGCCTCGCTAATCGCCTTCCCCTGTCCCTCATGCCTAAGACGCGAGCTAGCATGCCGAGCGCCGTCATCGCGTCCAGTCGCATCCAGGGCTTCAACACCATGGGTTCGAAGGCGTCTGAGGTCAGGAGGATGTGGTGATAGCGTCTCATCAGAGACTGGCACCATCTAGCACATCTCGGGCTGTAGTTCGCTTAGATGACCTTACTCGGCGTGACCCCGGTCAATCGCCGAGCCGTTTGAATATACTCCAACACGTTGAGCTGGGAGCTTTCGGCGCGGAATGCGGTATTACGTTCGGCGGGTTTGCGTCATGGAAGGCGAAGCTTTTTATCCAAACGCAAAGATTGTCGTCTGAGGTCGGTCAGACGACCGGCCTCATGGGAGACCGGGCCGCCAGGATTGGCGGCTGCGGTGTCCCAGTCCCTAGGGCAAAACCCTAGGGGCGCTAGGAGAGGAATTGGGAACGCCGACGAAAGCCGGCGCGGCACCGCCGCGTCGTGACCTCCCGGATGAGGGGGGTGGCGTTCCTGGACCTCTCCTGGTCCGACGGGAGCTACCCCCGGCGGGGCGATGGGCAGAGAGATCCATCGCTCCGCCTCCCAATAGGGAGCGGCGGGAATTGGCGCCCGCCCGTAGCCCCAAAGCCAGGGCAGCGGGGGAGTCCTGGATGAAAGGGGTAGAAGGGGCGCTCCGAGGAGAGCGATGCCCTAAGCTCTCCCGGTAATCAGACGAAGGGCAGAAGGAAGAGGAAGGCAAGAGAGAAGCCAGAGGACGGAAGCGGATCAGACTACAATAGAAATAGAAGATGCAGAAAACTAAGGACGACCACAAGGGAGCCCATAGACGCAGAAGCCATCCCCGGGTCAGAATCCCGGAGCACCCAATTCACACTAATGGGTGCTGGGGACCGGGGGTGGGTAGTTGCGCCGGGACCCTCCCCAGCTACCCTAAAGGGATCCCGGACGTTCGGTGTGGCGGCCGGCGGGTGTACCCGCACCATCCCGACAGGGATGGTGTGAGGGGCCGGAGCTGTCCCGACAGGGATAGCTATGAGGGCCCCGCCGCCCGACAGGGTAGGCAGGGCTAACCGCCGACCTCTCCCGTAATTGGGAGGGGGAAGTGGGGCAGATGAGAGGGTCCCTCCGGGCGGAGGTCCTTCGAGCCCCTGCCGCCATAAGTGGTCTGGAGGACCGCGGCCTGCGGCTACACTGCCCGACAGGGGTTCCCCGACAGGGGAGGCCGCTAATACCCCGACAGGGGGGCTAGCGGTTCTCCGGACACTCGACGAATCCTGATGTTTACTGGATGATTATTGATGCGCTCCTCTTCCTCACCACATCCCTGGGCAGGGCCGGCCTCCCGGGCTAAGCGGGGGATGTGCATCCCGGGGTTAACGGCGCGGCGTGCAGGGGTCCCCCGGTGGTGAGGGAGCGGAGCGGGATAATCTGGACACTCTGTCCCAGTAGGATTCCGGGTCCTATTGGGATGGAGAGACGAATTCAGGTGAATCAGACGTTCAAAAAATCCAAAAATTTAGAAGAACCAACCGTTCCATGAACCAATCGACAATTATAGCCGATAACACGCTGACAACCTCCTCCCCTCTCCAAACCAACCTCCAGACTCTTTTTTGAAGCCACCGGCCCTGCTCGGGGTTAATCCCCGGGCGGGGCCGGTAGGCTCCGTCTGGGGGTTGGCCCCGGGCAGGTGTGGGCGCGTTAGGGAAAACCTCCCTGTGACCCTCCTGGCCCAGCCTTGCGGGACCGAAAGGTCTCGCGGGGTCCGGTGGAGGCAGAGGGAGGAAGTTTAGGAGGTAAGGAAACATGTCCCGGGCCCCATCTTTCAGTCCGGATCCGGAAGGGGAGGAGGTCAAGAAGATGGACAACATCACCAAGACGAAGAGAAAGAAATACTTGCCTAGAGAGCTAAGGATAAAGGCGTACAACGACGTTCTCAAATTACGAAAACGCGGGTTGTCATATACTAAAATCAGAGACAAGATCTACCGAAAACACGGAGTTTGGATCTACACGTCGACAATAAGCAGGTGGTTACGTGGAGAGTCCAGCCCATATAACAGTGGACGGATACCTTCGCTGGATCTACTGAAACCTTCCGAAGATTTAGGGTACGTGATTGGCGTGCGCCTTGGCGACGGATATACTCATAAGAAAAGCGACGGCCATGCCATAGGTCTTGGGGCTAAAGACAAGGAATTCGTTGAGGAGTTCGCCATATGTTTAGCCAAGGTTATAGGAAGGGAGCCAATCAGACCGTGGAAGGATACAGCGACAGGGAGATATGTCGTCGAAGCTAACTCTATGACACTCTACGAACTACTCAAAAAACCAGTTGACCTCAAAAGAATCAAGAAATACGTCGAACACTGTCCGGACTGTACAGCGGCGTGTCTCAGAGGACTCTTCGACTCGGAAGGATATGTCAACAAGAGGGGCTACATAACACTCTACAATACCAACTATGAGGTACTCGTTTACACCCAAAAGCTTCTCTGGAAATACTTCGGCATAGAGTCAACAGGACCATGGCCTTATAAACGGAAAGGGACGACAATGCATGATCCTAGGACAGGGAAACAATACAAAGCTAACAAAGACGGCTACTATATCTACATTCGAGCCGAAAGTCTACCGAAGTTCTACCGACATATCGGCTTCACAATCAAGCGGAAGCAGAAGCGCCTAGAAGACTACCTGAGGAGAACCGGAAAACTTTAACCCACCCCTTTTCCCCTTTTTGTGTATACTTACCGCTTCACCGCGTCTATGGGCTCCATACTCTTTGTCACTCAAGGGATAAGCTGTCGAGTAAAGTAAGTTTTGGTCTATCAACGGTCGATCGTTGCACGAGGAGATGGGACGGACATGGAGCCAACGGGACATCGCGTCGTTCGGCAGAGATTGCGGTGGAGTTCAGTAGAACGCCTTGAGCCTGAGGCCTTGAGTGTTCATCCTCGATATCAGCTCCTTCTCCTCCTCACCGGGAGGCCTCGTCCTAGAAGGGTTGCCCACAAGAAACCTGAACCCCGAAGTGGAGGGAGGAGCAGGAGAGGGCCAGGAGGAAGGGGAGGCTCATCGGGATAGGGATCTCGAGCTACGTCGAGATTTGCGGCATGGGACCTTCGGCGGTCGCAAGGGCCACCAGGTTCGACCTCGGCACCGGAACCACGGTGGCTATGTTCGTCGATCTTATGGTCGAGAAGGACGCGACGAGGGCTGTAGAGGCAGTGATACACACCTCGAGGCAGTCCGAGGACCTGGCGAGGAGGGCCGGCCTCAGAATCGCCTCGCTCGGCGACTTCCCGGAGTCCGACGTCTACGTCGACTCGTTCGATCAGGTTGACAGGGCAGGGAACGCGGTCAAAGGAGGTGGAGGTGCCCACGTGAAGGAGAAGGTCCTGATGGCCGCTTCGAGGAAGGTAGTTCTGATCGGCGACTACCTGAAGTTGCGGGACTACCTTAGCGGGCCTGTGCCGGTCGAGGTGCTACCCTTCGCTGTCGACTTCCTCCTCCGCGCCTTCATGAAGATGGGGATGAGACCCTCGCTGAGACCAGCCGGTCAGGGGAAGGTGGGGCCCGCCGTAACGAAGAACGGCAACCTGCTGATCGACCCGAATTCAGAACTGGACGCACAAGGTCCTCAGCTGCGGCAAGCTCGTGACCGCGAGGGAGCTGGTCGACCTGACGCTCGCCAACAAGAGGATCACGTGCTGGTGCTGGTTCGGCGGTTCCGCTGA
>Ga0079992_143732_pt1 | contig 15086 bp, 16 predicted proteins | sample FaiFalFF_MnMetaG_3_FD_69197 | JGI IMG/M metagenome (GOLD analysis project Ga0079992, IMG submission 69197) | Freshwater microbial communities from Yellowstone National Park, Wyoming, USA - Fairy Falls B (FF_Mn_B) MetaG (SPADES assembly) (version 2) | ecosystem: Environmental > Aquatic >... | reverse complement strand
TGAATCATGGCACCCCTCCGAGGGAGGATTCCCTTTATGATACATCACTTACAAAACGATCACCACCGCCTCTGGGGCCCGCTCCCTGGCGGAGGTGGGCCTTGCGAGGAAGAGGGCCTTGGGGGAGGGTGAGAGGGCAGCCGAGAGGGCGAGGGTGATCGAGGGGCGCGCAGCCGGGGAGCTTCTCTGCCTGGACACCTTCTAACGTGGGGAAGCCCCGAGGGTGTGGGGAGGGTCTTCTAGCTCACCGCGGCAGGTGCCGCCACCCGCTTCGCCTGGGCCAGGTTGGTCCTCCACGAGAAGACAGCCCGCCAGGCCGCTGCCTTCCTTGAGGAGGTGGTCCTCCCTCGCTACCGGGAGGCAGGGCATGAGGTAAGGGCCGTTCTCAGGGGAGGGCGGTCCTCTAGTTCTGTGGCCCCGCCTTGCCGGAGGCCCTCGTCCGGGCTTGGGATAGCCCACCGGAGGAGGGGGCCGAGGAGGCCCCAGGACAGGCAGCATCTGCCGAGAGGTTCGAGGGTACGGTCGGCCGCGAGCGCTACAGGCGGGCCTTGTCGCGCCGGTACTACCTTGAGCCTCTTCCGAGACTCCAGGGGGATCTCAGGTGGGTTCCTCCGCTACTACAACTTCGAGAGGGAGCATTTTGGAAGGGGTATGAACGGGCAGACCCCGGCGAGCCGGTTCTACGGGAAGGAGGTGGAGGGGAATGACCGAGGGCATAATGTCAGCAACCGTAAAAATCGCACACACCGGCATCAGAGCCTGATCGGAGATCTGCGCCGGGTGCTCGGGCTTGTTTGAGAAGTCATGCGGATCGTCTTGATAAATCATTGTGGTCGGCTCTCTCCACGGGTTCTAAACGAAGTTGACACGTTGGTCAGAGAAGGACATCGCATTAAGGTGATAAGCATTAAACGAGACGGGTGGGAGCGTGCTTTTCGTCAAGTGCAGCTCCGCTCTGCCGAACCGTACTCTTATGAAACATCGTGTGTTGGACGGGCTGGTGAACGAATGGGGTTCGCGGTCATGCTGCCGGTTTTGTACGCTAAAATTGCCGGTACGCTCGCGCAAGAAAGACCGGATGTCATTCATTGTACTCACTTGAGTTTGTTACCGCTGTGCTTGGTGCTGGCGAGAGCAAAGAAGGCGAAAGTAGTCTATGACGCCTACGAGATGCATGCGGTAGATTGGGCGGAGTATGTTCCGATTGGAAGATCGGCGGTGCGAAGGCTTATTGAGGGGATAGAGGATTGGCTTGTTAGGCGGGTAGACTTGGTGTTGACGATCGATTCCGTCGGTGGTTTTTTAGAGGGGCGGTACCGAAGGGCGAATTCAAACGTGACGGTGCTCTACAATGTTCCCAAGAAGGACGTTGTTCTCTCAGGTGAGAGGATTCGATTTCTTCAGGAGCGATATCAGGACACCGATCTGGTGGTGTACGTGGGTGGAGCCTATGAGGCGAAGGGCCTACTCGTGGCGTTAGAGGCGCTACGACTTGTCAGGGAAAAGATGGCAAGGGTAAAACTGATTATTATTGGAAAAATTGATGACTCAAAGGGTAAGGCTGAGAAACTTCTTCAGACAACGGACCTGAGGGCGCATGTAGAGGTTATCCCTTGGTTGCCGTATGATGAGATGATGCATTACCTTCATGTCGCCAGAGTTGGCTTGGCGCTGCACCAGCCCACCGGCCGCTTCCTGCTGGTGTCGCGTGGCAACGGGAGGAAGTTTTTTGCATACATGCAGGCAGGTCTTCCTATCGTTGGTCCGGCCTTCGGGGAGATCGGACGAGTAGTGAGGGAGGAGGGATGTGGGGTGCTTGTGGATACGACCGACCCCTACCAAGTCGCAGAAGCAGTCCTGGATCTGCTGCGTCACCCTGAAAAGGCCAGGGAGATGGGGGAGCGGGGGCGACGGGCGATTCAAGAGAAATACAACTGGGAGAAGGAGCAGGAGAAGTTGCTTCGGGCGTATCGCGCGTTGTTCGAAGACGGACGATGGAGGAGCGGATGCAGTTGAAAATCCTTCATGAGAATGAGCTTCGGAAGAAGGTCTGTGTGGTCCTCGGCACGCGGCCAGGGATCGTTATGTTCAGCCCGATTATCCGGGAACTGGAACGACGCAAGTTGGACTTCTTCATCATTCATACCGGACAACACTATTCCTATAACATGGATCGGCGGTTCTTCGAAGACTTGAAGCTCCCTGAGCCGGCGTACCGGCTTGACACCGTCCGGTTCTGCCGGTTTCACGGTGAGCAGACGGCGGAGATGCTCAAGGGGTGCGAGCAGGTTTTGCTTCAAGAAAAGCCCAAACTCGTCTTGGTGGGCGGGGATGCCAATACGAACTTGGCTGGTGCATTGGCCGCACGAAAGTTGCACGTGCGGGTAGGTCATGTTGAGGCTGGAGAGCGGAGCTACGACTGGCGGATGCCGGAAGAGCACAATCGGGTGATGATTGACCATATATCGGACTACTTATTTGCGACGGGCGAAAAGGCCCAGGCGAATCTGCTTCGTGAGCACGTGAGGGGGAAAATCTTCATCACGGGGAACCCGATTGTGGATGCCTGCTACCAGAACGTGGAACTGGCCAGGGAGCGCGACACGGTAACGAAGCTCGGCGTGGAGCCACGGGGCTACATCCTGATGACCCTTCACCGGGAGGAGAATGTGGATAATCGAGACCGCTTGATCGGTGTCCTGGAGGGCTTACGGCTCCTTGCGGACGAATTTGGATACCCCATCCTCTTCCTGGTCCATCCGCGGACCCGCAAGCGGCTCAAGGAGTTCGATCTTCTGGAAATGGTGAAAGCTGTCAAAGGGCTTCGTCTGGAGGAGCCGGTAGGCTACCTCGACTTCCTGAACCTCCTTCAATCGGCAGCTCTGGTTCTCACCGACTCAGGTGGTGTCCAGCAGGAAGCTTGCATCCTGGGGATTCCTTGTGTGACCTTGCGGGAAAACACGGAATGGGTCGAAACGTTGGAGATCGGCGCGAACGTCCTGGCCGGGGTGGAGCCTGAGGCGATCCTCAGGGGAGTAGAGCGGATGATGAAAGTAGCCGGGGGATGGAGCAACCCCTTTGGAGACGGTCGAAGTGCCGAACGGATTATAGACATCATAGAAGGTGAGGTACTGGCGTGAATCACTTTGCTGAGATTGGGTTGAACTGTGTTATTCAAGAAAATGTGATCTTGGGCCTCCGGTACCGGGAGGGCTGTGAGAAGGTGAAGATCGGCAACAATGCTGTGATTCGGGCGTTCACAATCATCTATGCCGATGTCGAGATCGGGGATGATTTCAAAACCGGGCATTACGTCCTCATCCGGGAATATACGAAGATTGGGAACCGTGTGGTGATCGGTACGGGAAGCGTTATTGACGGGTACACCGAGATCGGGGATCGGGTGAAGATCGAGAGCCTGGTCTACATCCCTACGCATACGAGGATCGGAAACGACGTGTTCATTGGCCCAAACACGGTCCTGACCAACGACCGGTATCCGCAGCGGATGCGGGATCGGTACAAGCCGGAAGGGCCGGTAATTGAGGACAGCGTGAGCATCGGATCCAATTGCACGATCCTCCCCGGGGTCAGGATTGGTGAGGGGGCATTCATCGCGGCGGGGAGCGTGGTGACCAAAGACGTGCCGCCTTGGACCTTAGTGAAAGGGGTGCCCGGTCAAATCTATGAGTTGCCTGAAAAACTTCGGGAGCGGAACCGGGCGCTGAGGTGGTAACGGGATGATCAAAATCGGGGTTTTAGGATGCGGCAAGATCGCGGAGCGGCATCTTCGGGCGTACAAGAAGATGCCGATGGTGGACATAGTCATCGCCGACATTGACAGAGCCCAGGCGAATCGACTGGGAGAGGAACTGAAGGTCCCGGTGGCTGAAGATGTGGAGATGCTATTTACTTCCGAGTCGGTGGATGCCTTAGATCTTTGCATCCCCACTCGCTTCCATAAGGATGCTGTCCTGAAAAGCTTGGCAAACGGCAAGCACGTCTTCTGCGAGAAGCCCTTGTGTTTGAGCCTGGAGGAAGCCCTGGAGATCGAGAGGGCCGTGTCGGCAACCGGAAGAATCGTAATGGTGGGGTACCTCTACCGGTTTCATCCCGCGTTTCAGTTTGTCAAGGAGGTGTTAGAGGAAGGTATTATCGGTCGGCCGTACTTCGCCCTCTTCCGGTTAGGGGGTAGGGGGTCGCATGCCCTCTGGAAGCACCAAAAGGATGAGGGGGGCGGAGCGATCTTAGAGATGCTTGTCCATATGCTGGACCTGATCCTCTGGTATTTTGGGGACGTTGAGGCGGTCACCTGTCTTTGGCAAGATGTGGTCTTAAAACACCGAGAGATCAACGGCCGGGTTCATGAGGTCGATGCGGAGGACCTGGTACTTCTGAAGCTGAAGGCTGGTGGAGTCGACGTCCTCTGCGAAAGTGATCTTCTGAGTCCCTCGTATATGAATACCGTGGAGATCCATGGAGAGAATGGCTCCATCTTTACCAGCATCCTGCATTTCCTGCCCACCGTTGTCTACTGCAAGAAGCCGAAAGGGATCTTCAACGAAGGGAATAACTTCTACACCTTTCCGCAGGAGAATCTGTTCGAGAAAGAGCTTCGTCACTTCGTAGAGGCCATCAAGAACGGTGGAGGACATCTCAACTCCGTTGGTGACTCCATCAAGGTCTTTAGGGTTCTTGACCAGGTGCGCAGGCCACTCTTGAAGCCTCACTAAGCGATCACCGAGGGAGGAAACGTGCCGACCCGTCCGATTCCGATAGCGAAAGTGCACTTGACGGCGGAAGAGATCGAAGCCGTTGCGCGGGTCCTGACCTCCGGCCGGCTGATCCAGGGCGAGATTGTCGAAAGGTTCGAGCGCAGTTTTGCTGCATATGTGGGGGCGAGGTATGCCATTGCGACCAGTTCTGGAAGCGCTGCCTTACACCTCGCTTACCTTGCCCTCATTAGGCCGGGCGATGAAGTATTGGTCCCGGCGTTCACCCATATCGCGACGGCGAGCATGGTATCCCTGGCCGGTGGGGTCCCGGTTTTTTGCGATGTGGATCCACGAACCTTTACCCTTACCCCAGAAGAGGTGAAGCGGAGGCTGACTCCCCGAACGAAAGTGATCGCCCCTGTCCATCTCTTTGGAAACGCCTGTGACATAGAAGGAATCACACAAGTCGCGAGGGACTATGGGCTTAAGATCGTCTGGGATGCTGCCCAGGCGCATGGAACCCGCTACCGTGGCCGCGATGTGGGAAGCTTCGATGACGTCGTCTGCTATTCCTTTTATCCGACCAAGAACATGACAACAGGTGAGGGGGGCATGATCACCACAAATGATCCGGCCCTCTACGAGAAATGCCGCCTGCTCAGGAGCCATGGGCAAACGCAAAAATACTATCACATCGCACTCGGGCTGAATTACCGGATGACCGAGATGGCGGCGGCGATCGGCCTGGAACAGTTAAAGAAGCTTGATCAGTTCGTTAGGGCCAGGCGGCGAAATGCAGAAATTCTGACCACTGGCCTCTCGGAGATCAGCGGTGTAATTCCTCCGTTTATTCCAAAGGATGTCGAGCATTCATTCCACCAGTACTGTATTCTGCTCGATCTTGAACAATTCACCTGTACCCGAGATCAGTTTGTTCAAGCCCTTCGTCAAGAAGGGGTCGAGGCGGCGGTTCATTATCCGAGGCCGCTTCATCGACAACCGGTGTTTGCTGATTCCAAGATCACATTGCCGGTAAGTGAAGATCTTTCTAAAAAAATTCTTTCTCTTCCTGTGCACCCCTTCCTGAGCGGCGAGGACCTTACGGCCATTGTTCAGGCCGTTAAGCGCGTCGCTGGACGGATGCGGCGATGAGGATCCTATTTCTGACATACCATTTCCCGACCCCCCAAGAGCCAGGAGCGGCCCGTCCTTGGGAGACGGCACAGCTTCTCAGGGCGCTGGGACACGAAGTGGTCGTGATTACGGCCGGAACCCATTACATGACGGGAGAGGATACGAGAAAGAAGCGGAAAGGGTTGTGGTCCCTCGAAGCGATTGACGGGTTCCGGGTCATCAAGACCTTTGCCCCTTCTCGGCATCGCCGATCTTTCCGGCGGAGACTCCTTAACTATCTCACCTACGCGGCCTTGGCCTTTCTGGCCGGGTTGCGAGAATGCCGGTGGGATGCCATCCTGATGGCGACCGATCCTCCCTTCATCATGCCCTTTGGGTTTCTGCTCGCCAGGCTCCGCCGGGCCTCGTTGATCCTGGACGAGCGGGACCTCTATCCGGATACGGCCGTGGCCCTCGGGTATCTCCGGTCGACAGCGCTGATCAAGATTCTGGAGACTTGGCAACATTTCTTTCGGAGACGGGCTTCCCGCATTCTGGCAGCCACGCCAGGCATAAAACGCCTTCTCGTCCAGAAAGGGATCAGTTCTCATAAGATCGTCGTTTTTCCGAACGTCCCATTTTCCTTTCATGACAATGTCCCTGGGGATTGCGATCTACGAAAAGATCGAGGGTGGGGGAACGCGTTTCTTGTCCTTTATGCAGGGACATTTGGCCAGGCGAACGAGCTTTCGACGATCCTCAAGGCGGCAAGGCTCCTTCAGGCCAGGGCGCCGCAGGTTCGCTTCGTGTTCATCGGGGACGGGGAGAAGAAGGCCAGTTGCCTGGCGTTCTGTGAGGAGCATGACGTGAGAAATGTCGAGTTTCTTTCGCCGCAGCCTAGGGAGCTGATGCCACATTATCTGGCCGCTGCTGATGTGTGTATCCACTCGTTTTCCAGGCACCCCTTCTGGGAATGTGCCCTCTCCACGAAGATTTTTGATGCGATGCTGGCCGGCAAGCCGATTGTCTTTGCGGGAAGGGGGGATGCCGCCGACCTGATCATGGCGGCCCAGGCCGGGATGGTGGTCGAGCCAGAAAAGCCGGATCTGCTGGCAGAAGCTATTCTCTTCCTATACCAACAGCCGTCATTGCGTGAGGAGATGGGGGCCAATGGCCGCCGCTACGTCCTCACCCATTTCTCCCGCCAGGAGATGGCTCATCGATTGGCCCAAGCGTTACAGCCATGAACCGGCGTGTTTCTCTCGTGCTGCTTCTGGTTGCGTGGGGTTCTGCGGCCGACCTCTCTGCTCAGGATGTCCTGGTCTATTCCAAGCCGCTCTTCGCCTTCGTGCTTCCGAGCGAGGACGCGCGCGAGGAGAAACCGATCCGCGGGGTGACGGTTGTGGCTGCACGGGGTGAGTACGAAGCGGCCATGTTTGTTGTGCACACGCCAGTGGATCTGAAACAGGTCACCGTTAGATTGGAACGGGATCTTACGACGAAGAGAAGGACGCTTTTCCCCAAGGGGAACGTGGATATTCGGGTCGTCAAGGTCTGGAAGCAGTTTCCGCCAACGGTCGTCGTCAAGCCTGGGACGGAACCGATCGTAGTGCCCGAGTTGTTGGTCAAGGACGACACGGTTGCAATCAGCGATGGCTGGCGGGGACGTGTCTATCTTCCCCCCTCCTTTCCTTCGGAGGTGAGAACCGACATTCCGGCCGGAACGTCAAAGCAGTTCTGGTTGACAGTGTGGGTTCCGGAAGAAAGCCAGCCTGGTGTGTACCGGGGATCCCTGGAGATCCTGGCCAATCGCGTGGTCGTCAAACGGTTGCCCTTGACGCTCCGGATTCTGCCGTTTCGACTCCCGAAGCCGAAGAAGACCTTTGTGATCTACTTTCGTGGCCGGGTCTCGGAAACCGGGGGAGCGGAGTATCTGCCAGAATCCATCTATCTCGCGCAACTTAAAGACATCAAAGCGCATGGGTTTAGCGGGGTAACCATCTACGAGACGGAGCCGGAGGCGGTGGAAGAGGCGTTCCGTCGGGTCCAGAAGGTGGGACTTGAGGGCCCTATTGTCCAGATGGTCGCCTTTCTGAAAGGGCCCGCGGCCGATCTTCGACCCTTTGTTGAGATTGCCCGGCGTTTTGGCTATACGCCTTTTTTTCTACGGACAGGATGAACCGACCAATCCGAAGCTGCTCGAGGCCCACATCGTCAAGTCTCGGGCCATCCATCAGGCTGGCGGTCAAGTCGTAACGGCCATTACCAAAGAGTGGAATAGTCGGCTGGATCGTGAGGAGCCGTTGGACTGGGTGAATTTTGCCCTTGCACCCGACCTTATCCCTCGGGATCGTCTGAGGCCCCGCCTCGAGACTTACTACTGGCAGGTCTGGGTCGAAGCGCCTGTCCTCCATCGGCTCTACAGCGGCTTTTTCCTGTGGAAGTCCGGGTACGATGGGATCTTCCCATACGTCTATCAGGCGTTCAGCGCCGATCCGCCGGTATCACCGTATCAGACGGATGTTCGGCCGCCTAACAACTTCAAGGTTTTCTGTGTGACATATCCCGCGCAAGATCAGCCTGTTCCCACCTTGCAGTGGGAGGCAATTCGGGAAGGGATCGATGATGTGAGGTACTTACAGGTCCTTGAAGCGCTCATCCAGCAGGTGAGGAGCCAGGGGAGGGATGACCTGGCCAGTCGGTTTCAGGATGAGATGAACCGGATCCTGGAGCCCTTCGGCTTCGCCGGGCGAGAGTTTGTTGGCGGGACTCCTCCCGCACCCGAGCAGTTTATGCAGGCTCGCACCGATCTGATCCGGCTGATTCTCCGTCTGCAGAGAGTGCTAAACGCGGAACGGTAGAGAATGGTGGGTGGGGCGGCAATGGATGAGATATCGCGGATCAAAGAGGCCTACGCGAGGCGAGCGATCTATGTAGGCGACCGATATTCTGTTTTCAACGTGGCCTCTCTCTTTATCATTCAGGGACTGGAGCGGGCGCTTCTGAGAATGTTGAAAGATAATGACTTGACCTCGCTGGAGGGCAAGCGCATTCTCGAGGTGGGCTGCGGAACAGGCGGGGTGCTTCGGCGTTTCATACAATACGGTGCCGATCCTGCGAACCTTTATGGGATCGATTTGTTAGCAGATCGTATTGAGAGGGCGAGGTATCTGTCACCAAATGTCGATTTCCGCTGTGGGAATGCGGAACAGCTCCCGTATGACGACGAGAGCTTTGACATTGTCATGCAGTTTACTGTGTTTACCTCCATTCTCGATCCCCGGATGAAGCGGAACGTCGCGAGGGAAATGCTCCGGGTCTTGAAGAGAGATGGTATCATCCTCTGGTATGACTACCACATGAACAATCCGAGGAACCCAGATGTTCGGGGCGTCGGGAAGCGAGAGATCCAGGCCTTGTTCCCGGATTGTTCCATCGATCTCCGCCGTGTGACCCTTGCCCCACCCTTAACACGGCTTCTTGCTCCATATTCGTGGCTTGTTTGCTATCTGCTGGAGAAGATCCCGCTTTTGTGCACCCATTACCTGGGTGTGATCAGGAAGCGACCTGGATAAGGTCGGGGGCGAGGGCCTGGCGGGAGCATGGGGGCGGGGGAGCACGGGAGCGGCGAGAGTAGAAACCAAAATGCGTGGTGCCTTTCTTCCGTTTTCGCCACCATTGATTGGCGATGAGGAAATCGCCGAGGTCGTGGATACTCTTCGCTCGGATTGGATCACCACTGGACCGAAGGTAAAGCGCTTCGAGGAGGAGTTCGCCGCCTTCGTCGGCGCGCCGGCGGCCCTGGCCCTCAACTCCTGCACCGCCGCTCTCCACGTGGCCCTGGTCACGCTGGGCATCGGCCCTGGTGATGCTGTCATCACGACTCCGATGACCTTCTGCTCCAGCGTCCACGTCATAGAACACGTCGGGGCGCGGCCTGTCCTGGTGGACGTGGAACCGGACACCTTGAACATTGACCCGGAGGGAATCGCGAAAGCGCTGGAAAGTTCCCCGTTCAACATTCGGGCCATTTTGCCCGTCCACCTTTACGGCCATCCCTGTAATATGGATGCCATTTGGGAGATTGCCCGTCAGCATGACCTGGCCATCATAGAGGATGCTGCTCATGCCCTGCCGGCCAGATACAGGGGCCGCTTGATCGGCTCTCCTCCCGAGACTCGTGATTTGCGACAGGTGACCTGCTTCTCGTTCTACGCCACCAAAAACCTGACTACTGCTGAGGGGGGTATGCTCACCGGTCTGCCAGACCTGGTGGAAGAGGCCCGCATCTGGAGTCTGCACGGGATGAGCCGGGACGCCTGGAAGCGCTATAGTGCCGAAGGCTCTTGGTACTATGAGGTCATTCGCCCTGGCTTCAAGTACAACATGACCGACATCCAGGCGGCCATCGGCTTGCACCAACTACGCAAACTGCCCCGATTCCAGGCTCGCCGTCGCGAGATCGCCCGCCGCTACAATAAGGCCTTCTCCCAGTTGGACGAACTCCAGCCTCCCACCGAACGTCCGGAGGTCGAGCACGCCTGGCACTTGTACGTGCTACGTTTGAACCTCGAACGTTTGAAGATTTCACGTAACCAGTTCATTGAGGAGTTAAAGATCCGCAAGATTGGTACCAGCGTCCACTTCATCCCCATCCACCTCCACCCCTACTACCGGGACAAATACGGCTACAAGCCAGACGACTTCCCCGTGGCCTACCGGGAGTATCAGCGGATCGTCTCGTTGCCGCTGTATCCTCGGATGACGGATGACGATGTGGATTCGGTCATCGAGGCGGTTCATGATGTGGTCAAAACTTTCAAGCGTTGAGCGACCCTCGAGGCTATGGTTTCAACGCCTACTGAAGCGGGCCTTTGACTTAGGCTTTACACTGGTGGCAAGTCTTGTCCTTCTCCCTGTGGCTATGCTTGTGAGCCTGATTATCTTGTTGGATAGCCCTGGCCCGATTCTGTATCGCTCGGTCCGCGTCGGCCGGGGCGGACGAAAGTTTACGCTTTACAAGTTTCGGACTATGGTGCCCCAGGCTGAGGAGCTGGGGCCTTCGGTCACCCACCGAGGAGACTCGCGGGTGACCCGGGTAGGACGCCTGTTGCGGCGGACGAAGTTCGATGAATTTCCGCAGGTTCTCAATGTGTTGCGGGGAGAAATGAGCATTGTCGGACCCCGTCCCGAGCTCCCGAAGTATGTGGCGCTTTTTCCTGAAGAGTATCAGGAGTTGCTGCGCATGAGGCCAGGGCTCACCAGTCTTGCTCAAATTGCATACCGGGATGAGGAGGACCTCCTTCCTGACGAGGGAACGGAAGCGTACTACATCACCCAGGTGCTACCGCGCAAGCTCGCCCTGGATCTTTATTACGTGCGACACTGGTCCCTGGCTTTGGATTTCCAGGTGTTTTGCATCGGACTGCTGGCCCTTCTTCGGATTCCGGTACCCTCCAGGCTTTGGCCGGTGAAGGAGGAGCCGGCTCCTCCTTCCTACCCCGCACTGGACGGGGGGCAAGAGGCGCGACGATGACGAACCCTTGGGGCTTTCGGTGGCTCGAACGTTTCCTTCCGCATCGGCGGCCGGTGATCGTGGGGGCCCATCTCGCCCTGGTGACGGTGGCCTATTTTCTGGCCTTCTGGCTTCGTTTCGAGTTTCACCTGCCGGCCAGCGAGTGGGAGCGCTTCCTTCGGACGCTCCCCCTCCTCCTTCTTGCCAGGATGGCCGTCTTTGCGTGGTTCCATCTGTACGAAGGGCTCTGGCGCTACGTCAGCATGCGGGACATCCTGGCGATCCTCAAGGCGGTGACGCTCAGCTCCTTGATCTTCATGGCGGGCGTTTTAGCGGTTTTCGGCCACGGTTTCCCCCGATCGGTCTTCGTCCTCGACTGGGTGCTGTGCCTGGCCCTGGTTGGCGGGGTGCGCCTGGCCGTCCGGGCCCTTCGGGAATCGAGTCGAAGGTATGGGCAGGGCCAGGGGAAGCGGGCCTTTATCATCGGCGCTGGGGATGCAGGCGAGATGCTCCTCCGGGAGATAGACCGGAGCCTCACGCTGAACTACGAGGTGGTGGGCTTCATTGACGACGACCCCCGGAAGCAGGGGAGGCGGATCCACGGTATCGAGGTCGTGGGGACGGTGGAGGAACTCCCCGAGCTTTGCCGGGCGAAGGGAGTCCAAGAACTCCTCATCGCCATCCCTTCGGCTACTCCGGAACAAAAGCGACGCATCCTGGACCGGTGTCGGAAGAGCGGTTTGCCCTTCAAAACCGTCCCCGCCCTCAGCGAACTGCTTCAGGGCAAGGCCCGGATCGGGCAACTTCAGGAGGTGCGGCCGGAGGACCTGCTGGGGCGGGAACCCATCCGACTGGATCTGGACCGGCTCCGGGACGAACTTCAGGGGCGGCGGATCCTGGTGACGGGGGCGGGGGGGTCCATTGGCTCCGAGCTCTGTCGACAAGTGGCTACTTTTGCGCCTGAGTTACTCATTTTGTTCGAGCGGGCGGAGAGCAGCCTCTACTTCGTCCAGCTGGAGCTTCAGTCCCGCCATCGGAACCTTCAAGTCGTGCCCGTCGTGGGGGACATTCTGGATCGGCGGAAGGTCGAGGAAGTCATCACGGCGTATGCGCCGGAGGTGATCTATCACGCGGCCGCTTACAAGCACGTGCCGCTCATGGAGGCCCATCCTTTGGAGGCCATCGAGAACAACGTCTTTGGGACCGAGACGGTGGCGCTGGCGGCCATGCGCGGAGGGGTCAAAAAGTTCGTCCTGATCTCCACCGATAAGGCCGTCCGGCCGGTCGGCGTCATGGGGATGACCAAGCGGGTGGCGGAATGCCTGCTCCTGTCCCTCGACGGCGGCCCGACCACCTTTGTGGCCGTCCGGTTCGGAAATGTGTTGGGAAGCGATGGGAGCGTCCTTCCCCTCTTTCGCTGGCAGATCGCCCAGGGCGGTCCGCTGACGGTGACCGACCCGGAGGCCACCCGTTACTTCATGCTCCTCTCCGAGGCGGCGCAACTGGTCCTCCAGGCAGGCGCGATGGGAAAGGGGGGCGAGATCTTCTTTTTGGACATGGGGGAGCCGATCCGTATCCTGGACCTGGCGGAGAATTTGATCCGTCTGTTTGGCCTGGAGCCGGGTCGCGACATCCCCATTCAGATTATCGGCCTGAGGCCTGGGGAGCGGCTATGCGAGGAACTGGTCCAGGAGCAGGAGGATCTGCTTCCCACCGAGCATGACAAGGTCTGGATGGTGCGGAACCACCGGTTTGATGCGGAAGGGTTTCGACAGGACCTGGAGCGGCTTCGGTGCCTGGTGGCGGCACGGGATCGGGAGGGGGCGCTCCAGCAACTCAGGACGATGGCAGAGCGGTATTAGTGAACTTCGCAAAGTTCGTAGGGGCTTGCTCGAAGATGTCGGGCGGCATCTCACTGGCTGCCTATAATAGAAGTGACGGAGTCACGGAGTGACGGAGTGACGATGAAGAGATCAGAGGCTGGGGGGTGCGTTCTACCGTGGAGTATCTCGGAACTTTTTCAAAGCGAAGGTTCATAGGACTTACGCAGTGGGCAGGGCTGTTTCACGGCAGTTCAGCAATACGGCTATCATTCAAGTAACTGGCCTCCCGGATGGCTTGGATCCGATTCCGTTTCAACTGAGTAATTCCGGTATATGATGGAATCGGGAGGTGAAAGGATGGCGACACAGACATTTTATGTATTCATCGAAAGAGACGAAGATGGATTCTATGGGGGCGAAGTTCCTCAACTGCGTGCCTGTTATGCCCAGGGTCGGACACTGGATGAACTGATGAAGCATATTAAGGAGGTCATTCAATTGTGTTTAGAGGAAGAAGGGGAAGAGAGTGCTCCATCCGAATTTGTGGGCATTTATAAAGTAGAAATTTAGATTCATGCAAAAGATTCCCATTCTGAAGGCAGGGGATGTTATTCGAGCTCTTGAGAAAGCCGGTTTTGTACGTGTCCGGCAGCGAGGGAGCCATGCTCGGTTCAGACACCCGGATGGACGAGTTGTGACTGTGCCGGTTCATCCGGGCCAAGATATCGGACGAGGCCTGCTTAGGAAGATCCTCAGGGACGCTGAGCTAACGCTACAGGAGTTTTTAAATCTCATTCAATGAAAATGTAATCACATTTACACAAGTAGGACTTACGTAGTTGGTAGGGTTGTTCCACGGCAGTACGGCAATTCGGCGATACGGCATTGCGGCGATGATTCCGATGCCGGACAGGGGGATGCCCCGGATTGAATTGTCAGTAAGGATTCAAGCACTACAATCATTCCTATCAATGAGAAGCAGGGTCTTCGAACGATTGGAATCTTGGCTCTTCTGGAGATATAGGAGAACAAGAGATGGTTTTCGATTTGGAAAGGGCCCGAGGGGAGAGTGGACTATTTCCTGATGACTTGGCTTGCTTAGAAGCGAGAATTCGAGAGGAATTCTCAGAGGATGCATTGATGTTTGAACTCCACTTCCTGCGGGCCGTTAGGGCTTTCCAGGAGAGCTGGGTTACACGGGAGGAATTGCTCGCAGAGAGCGATATTGACCTTCGTGTTGTCCAAGTTCGTAGGAGTCCGCTCTAAGAGGTCGAACCGTATCTCACCGGCCACCCATATATAGAAGTGACGAGTCATCCATCCGCTTTCCATGGAGAACCCCAGAACTTTTTTTAAAACGGGAGGAACTATGCGATACCGGCTTATTTGGACGGCCCTTACGGGCTGGACCCTGGTCATGGGGATCGGGATGTCGGCGTGGCCCATGCCGACGACCCGCGTCGTCGATGATGACGGCAAGGCCGCTGTTGGGGATTGCGACGCGACGGTGTCCACCTATTCAACAATTCAAGCCGCCATAAACGCGGCATCTCCCGGCGATACGGTCTTCGTATGTCCCGGAACCTACGCAGAACAAGTGACCATCCGCACACCGGGTGTGACGCTGGAAGGGAGCGGCATCGACCAGACTGTTGTAAAACCCACCACTCTCACCGATGCGGCTCCGAGTCTGTTTTCAGGCCAGCCCCTTGCCTACATCATCCTCGTCGATGGAATTTCCGGTGTAACGATTAAAAATCTAACAGTAGATGGCTCCGGCGCCGATGCCAGTGCTTTTTGTGACCCCCGCGGGTTTATCGGAATCTTCTACCGGGCGTCGAGTGGAACCATTACCGGCGTGAAGGTCACTTCGATCAAAGAGCCCCTTGGATGCCAAAACCATTTGGGCATCTTTGTTCA
>Ga0079992_126923_pt1 | contig 15129 bp, 14 predicted proteins | sample FaiFalFF_MnMetaG_3_FD_69197 | JGI IMG/M metagenome (GOLD analysis project Ga0079992, IMG submission 69197) | Freshwater microbial communities from Yellowstone National Park, Wyoming, USA - Fairy Falls B (FF_Mn_B) MetaG (SPADES assembly) (version 2) | ecosystem: Environmental > Aquatic >... | reverse complement strand
ACCTCGAATGGAAAGGCGTTTACATCGACACCCAAAAAGGGCCGATGAGACCATACTACGGGATAGTACTCGGGCAGAAACAGGGTTAGTGGAGAAAAGGTTTGTGGACATCGTCGTTTCCCAGGGACTCGCATAGGGACAGCACGGCTATTTTCATAGGCGGCGGCGTCCCGAAGGACTTTATAGAGCTCTCAGCCGTCGCCGTCGACATACTTGAACGCGGTGACCCATTCGAGATAAGGCCCGACATCAGGGTCTCTCGGGGGCTACGCTTGAGGAGGGAAAGAGCTGGGGTAAGGAGACCTCTGAAGGGTATGCTGTGCAGTGTTTCTGCGACGCAACAATAGCCCTACCGCTCATCGTCCACACCCTCAACGAAAAAATGAAGACAAGACGTAGAAAGCCAGACCTCAGCTGGCTGTTCAGCCAGCTGCCTCGGTAGCCGGGCCTGCAGACATCCTGCTGCCTTGGACGATGATTATGTAACAAGCAAAATCTCCCCATCACAAGGAGGAGGGTGAACCGATCAAAAAGCTAAAACAGTAAACATGAAAAGGAAGGAAAAGGAGGGGAGAGGGGGTTTGGCTGGGCATTCTCTTAGTGTTTTCTGGCTTGGTGTTTCTTGACGTAATTTTCGAGTCGCCTTTGTTTTCTCCTGATAGTGAAGCCTATGTTTTTGTAGAAGTTTATGTTGCTGCCGGCTCCGATGTAGATATGGAAGCACTCCTTTTTGTATGTGTATCTTTTCATTCTCTTAGGGTCGTAGAATGTTTTTCCCTGCAGTCTTTTAGGCCATGGCCCCGTAGATTCGATGCCAAGTCGTTTCAGAAGGTCTTTGACGTATTCGAGGAGTTCGTAGTCTGTGTTTGAGATATATATGCAACCCCTCTTGTTAACATACCCTTCTGAGTCTGCGAAGCCCCTAATGAACGCCGCCATGCACCTCTCGCAATGCTCAATGTACTTCTTCAGCTTGTCAAGGTCTACCGGCTTCTTAAGTAGTTCGTAGAGTGTCTGAGACCAAATTTCTACAACGTATTTCCCTACGTCATTTCTGTATCGAAGCTTTATCGGTCTCCGTCCTAGTACTTTTTCCAAGCATCGCCCGAACTCTTCAGCAAAATCCCGGTCCTTCACCTTAAGACCGATTGTGACGTCATTGTATCCCTTGATAATACGTCTTCTCCTAGTAGCGTATCCATCACCCAGCTTTGCTCCGATCACGTACGCGAGCTCCATGGATGGTTCTAGGAACTCGATTGATGGTATGTGTCTTCCGTTGTATGGGTTGTGTATTCCATTTAGCCATTCGCTTACCGATGACTTGGATATCTTCACCCCATACCTTCGCCATACCTCGTCGATTATCTCTTTGTACGTCAGCCCATCTCTCCGTAGCCTGTTAACCTCGTCGAAGAGCCTTATCCGCAGCCCGCGTGATAGGTATTTTCTCCTCCCCTCTTGTTCCTGCCCCTGGGGCGTATGCCCCTCACCCCGGGGCCCAGGGTCCTCAACCACGACTTTTTCAGCCATGGCCTTCCCGGGAGGCCCAAGCCCCGGAGCACATCCCCAGACAGGAGGATTTTTCCTCCCGCCGGGAGACATGCTCCTGACGGGAGGTTCCTCCTGTCGGGGCGTAATAGGGGTTTTTGTCGTCTGAACGTTGATGATGTCTATGGGTTTCTAATGTATTCTTCAGCGTTGTCGCTAGCATTTATGTTGGTTATCTGTCTAGGATTTTTCCGTCTAGCTTTACGGCTGCTTTGCGGGCGCCACCCCAACTCCCGCCGCCTGCCGCTGGCTTCGACGGAGTCCTGGCCTCTGTACGGGGTCTATTGCCCCGCTTTTAATGGCCGGTCGATTGCCGGCCCTCCTGCCCCCGCCGGCAAGGGGCACTAATCTTCCCTATCCCCTCACTACCGGCTACATATACGGTTTACTGGTGTGATTTAAATGTTTTGTTTAGGTAATGCATTTTCACGCTACTCTCCCAGAATATAGGCGGCTTTTGGGCTATTATTTCTAGATGTTGCGGAGGTTTTGGAGGAGGGTCTACCTTGATGTTGAGCATTGGAGGCTCTGGCTTGACGGGTCATGGCATACCATATACGCGTCGAAGGACGGATATTTTTGTCCACACCTCTCTGTCGAGGATGTCTCTAGGGTTAGGTCTGAGGACCTGCCTAGAGGGCTTACGTTGGAGGTTGATGTCCCTGTTAATCTTGGCTCCGTTGACGCGACGTTGTATGTTGAGAGGGGTGTGGTGGAGCTTTATGTGGATGTTGACTGGTCTTACTGGTCCTATGCTGTTGGTAAGAGGGAATTTGTTGATAGGTTAACCAAGACGCTGGAAAAACTAGGGTACAGTGTTAAGTCTATGGAGGACGGTGTGAAGGCTTCTATGGTATGTTCTGGACAGCTGTCACAATATCTAGGGTCTTTGGTTGAGGGTTTAGATAATGTAAGTAGGTATGTCTCTAACCTGGATAGGAGGCGTATAGGAGGGGTTAGGAATGTTCTTGAGAGTGTTTCTGGGGTTGATGGCAGGGTTCTGGCTTCCCGTAGAGATTTATCAGGTGTTGCAAGAATACTTATTGCATCCCTTAAGTCGGATGATATAGCCTATCTACTGCTTGAGTCGGGTAGGCTGAACGGCTTCGTAAGGTCAATTGTATACAGGGAGGTTAGATTAGACATTGATGGTATTCTTAAGAGGCTGGGAGTCCTAGGACTATACAGAAAGGTGGGCGAGGGGCTGCAACCTGTATGGCCCTTCCACTCTGTACAGAGGCTTGTTAAACAGCTCTACAGTTCTTTGGACGGTGAGAATAAAACGGTTAGCAGTTTCTTAAACGTCCACTACCTCATGGCATACATCAAGAGAGATGGAAACCTCTACTCTTTGATTGTTAGGGAGAGCAGGTTTGGAAGAGATGTCAGGTGGAGGTATGGGCTTAGAAAATATCTAGAAGAGAAGCTATTACCAAACATAACATTCATAGATATAGCCCTCACAGCATCCATATGCCTAGGGATACCTGCACCCCTAAACAGGCTTAAGGAAAGCCTAGAAACACTCAAAACACTAGGAATAATCTCTGAAAACCTCAAACCACTACCATACGCAACACATATAACAAGACTGGTAAAAGGATACATGACAAAAACAAAACTAGTAAGAAACCCAAGAGACAGAAGGGAGTGGGAGAACATACTGGGATGGAGAACATCAACAAAAACAGCAGATTAGAGGCTATTTCAGACACATGTAATCTCGAACACTATGTAGTTGCATAACTCCATTCATGTTTATAACTCACACGTTTTACTACTTAGGCCTAGCACAGTCAGTCCATAATATGGGACAGGAGAACGGCTACTTTTAGAGACAAGGCAAAGTTGGATGGGATAAGCCATAGACTAGACAAAGCTAAGGATATCATTCAATTTATATAGTGACCGTGTTTTTGACGGGATTTTTAGAGTTCTTCATTCGGGCTGGATTAGCAAGCTCATAAGTAGAGCTCAATAAATCTATACCCATGTGCCAAGGTTGATTTTCCTAATGAAAACTCATGGTCTCTTTTGTAGATTCTGAACAAGTCTTCACTAAAATCTCGTTAACTAAACTACCTTATCAAGCATAACTGTATCAGAGTCGTTTGACTTTATCGCTGATAAAGTTCACAGTGCAGAGTCGTTTAGGGCCTATCTGGGTAGGTAATCTACTTGATCGACGGTGATTTCTTCTAAGTTTACGGGTTGTGTGATAGGGTTGTTTGTGATTGTATAGCTTGTTTCGGGCATTAGGAATATATTTTGGCTCTTTTCCTCTTTAGCTATGGTTGTGGATAGTTTGCTGTTACGGCGTGAGCCTATGCTTGTGAGGCTTGATGAGCTTAGGGAGCATGAGGACTATGACCCTCAACACCTCGAGGAGCTCTTTGCAGAGATAACTGGGGATGGGGTTTTGAGGAGGCCGATCATAGTGGACGTTAATACTAATGTTATACTGGATGGCCATCATAGGTATAACTGTATCAAGAGTTTGGGGAAGAGATGCATCCCCGCGTACTTCGTCGACTACATGAGGCCTGAGATAGTTGTCCTGTCATGGGATGGTAAACCCGCCGTCACAAAGGAGCAGGTTATAAAGGCTGGGCTTACGGGCGAGAAGCTTCCACCAAGAACCTCGAGACACATGGTCAGGCTCAACAACAAATTACAACACATAACATACATAGAATACGAAGTACACACTAAGCTAGAAGATATTCCCTAACGTCCTTATCTAGCAGCAAAACCTTCTGAGTAGCCACGTAGTCGTCAGCGTCTTCAGACATCACTTATCCACACTTATTGTAATATATAAACAGGCAATCCCAGACTTTTACGTCGTGGAGGTCGAGGAAGGATAGTACTAGGAAGGCAAACAATACAAATTACACTCATAAAGATAACTAGCATGGGACATTCCTGTACTTATTTAATAACCTCGCTACAGTTTCTGTATGGTCTACGACTGTCTAATGGGCGCATGATGTCATGTTCTCAAAAACTGGCAAAGTGTTTATGAGGCCTTTGACAATAGCATCTATAATATATCCGACTGAAAGTATTCGTTTCTTAACAAAATCTGTATTGAAGATGTGTACAACAGCAACGAAGTGTGCCGTTCAGATTAGGTCGTTGTCATATCATTTGATATCACTTCTTCAATTTATTACCTCGTTCTCTTTTAGTTTGTTTCTTTGAGAAGTAGCTCTTGTTTCGACGGAATCTCCCTTGTGATGTTCGCATAGGACTTGAGTTTTCTTCGTTAGATGTTAATTTCCGAATGTGGTATTCTCTTAAAGCGCGTGTATACATATTTGACGATACGCCGGCAATTAGTCCTCCAATTGCATCATTGGAGATTGGCCCGAGTTTCTTCAAGACTCCAGGCTTAGCCTGATCAAATCTAATGAACTCGAATATTCCCTTTACCCCAGCTATATAGCATGCTATGGCCATGCCTAGTAGTTCGTCAGCCACAAGACCTGGGCGTCCCATAAACCTCTCGTTTGAGAGACCGGGAATCAAACCTGCTCTTGCATCCTCCTCAGCCCTGAAACATGCAACGACCATGCATGAAACATTTACGTCTGATAAAGCATCCATAAACTCTTCCCTCAGGATTCTGGCGGCTTCCTTATCGTTTTCCACGCCGGGATGGGGGACAAACAGTTCTAACGCTGTATTTACGAGGTCATCTAATGTTATTCCCCTTTCTTCAAGGTACTCCAACAACGACAATATTAGACCACCAAATTCTAGCTAGTCTGACTTTACTATTTGAACATTAAGATTTTGACCGATATTATGGCTTGCCTAATTGGGTTTTGTACGTATGGGATTGGTATCCAGTAAAAAGGATTTACAACATCTAAGCGGTTAGTTCACCACCGTCCAACACAGGGAGTTGCTGCCTCTAAATGACACTAAAAACTGCATCCGGAAGTTATGCAAATCTTTTACATAGTAGTTGCAGTGGTCAAAATAATGAGCGGAGCAGTTACCAATACAGTAAACAAAATAACCGTTAGTTTCATAATTTTCATAGCCCTTATGATGTGTTTTGGTGATAAGGCAAAAATCTCATCACCTAATATATAGTGGCCGGGCTTCTCTAGTCTCACATTCAGGGCACCAGCCATAGCTGACATGCTCCATCCCGCGTTTGGGCTTTCGGTTTTGCGACAGTCCCTGCGTAGAATCTTCCAAGAATTTTTCCAGTCTTCGCTCAAGAGCCAAGCTGCAGCAACCATCAAGATGGCTGTTAGGCGAGCGGGTATATAGTTTGCTAGATCATCCAATCTTGCCGAGAACCATCCTATGTTTATATGTTCTGGATCTTTGTAACCAACCATAGAATCTAAGGTGTTGATGGCGCGGAAGGATATGGCTCCCGGAACACCTAGTAGAGCGTAGTAGAAGAGAGGTGATGTAACCCCATCGACGGTGCTCTCTGCTATGGATTCAACGGTTGCCGAGATAATCTGTTGTGTATTAAGCTTTTTTGGATCGCGCCTGACTATATTTGACAGTAGTCGTCTAGCTGTCTCAATATCCCCTCGCTCAATAGCACACGCTATTGGAAGAGTGTATTGCTCCATACATTTGACGGCAAACGTTGGTTTAAGTAGTAGGGTGGCTATAACTATGTAAATTATTGGACCGAAGAATTCTTGAACTATAGATATCATAAGGTGTGCGGGGATAGCGAAAGCTGTTATGGTAAACAGGGCTAGTAAGACCCCGTTTAGCTTTTCAATATGTGGACTTTTACTTCTGATTTTTGGTTTGAAAAAAGCGATCAATCTCCCCATCCATACTGTCGGGTGAACTTTCTCCGGAGGCTCTCCAAATGCCAAGTCTATTACTAACGCCAATGCTAGTATGGTTAAATGGATAAGTATGTTTATATTATGCTCGGGCAAGTTGAACAACCTTATGAACTGTTTATAATATTTCTAAGCGCCGTTAGTAATCTTTCATTCTCGTAGCGGGTCCTTACGGCTATCCTGATATAATATTCATCGAGACCCTTAAAGGAGCTACAGTCCCGAATTAATATCCCCCTTTTCAGCATCTCATCCTTTAACTGTATGGATGTGAAGCCGGTCTCCCTTACATCTATTAAGATGAAGTTTGCATGTGATGGGAAAACTTTTAGACCGCGTATCTTGCTAAGGTTTTCTAATAAGAATTTTCTCTCCTCTCTAATGAGTCTCCGTGTTTTCTCCATGTATTCTGCGTCTTGTAGGGCAGCGATGGCTGCCACTTGAGCTAAGCAGTTGACGTTCCATGGGAGCTTCCCCCTAAATAGAAGCTTAATAATCTCTTCATTTGACACACCATAACCTACTCTAAGCCCCGTTAGACCAAAAAATTTTGTAAATGACCTAAGAACAAAGAGGTTTTTATAAGTTTTTATTCTGCTAATTAGCGAGACCTCTTCATCAACAAATTCGATGAAGTCTTCATCCACAAATACTATCGCTTCTACATTCTCAATAATTTTAGAAAGTTCATCGTTTGATATCAAACTGCCTGTAGGATTATTTGGGTTACATAGGAAAATCGCCTTAGTCTTCGGCCTTACTTCTCTTAAAAGTTTCTCAGGTTCAATCCGGAAACTCGAGTCCAGCTTTAGATATTTTGGGATTCCGCCAGCCTTCTTCACTGTATTTTCATACTCTCCAAACGTAGGTATCGGAATGATGGCTTCATCTCCACTTCTAATGAACACTTCGCAAAAAAGATAAATGACCTCTGTTGACCCATTCCCCACGATGATATTTTCAGTACCTACATTCCCAATATAATTTGAGATTGCCTCCCTTAGAGAGATAGAGTCCGAGTCGGGGTAGAACGGTATTTTCCAGAGGTTTCTCTTAACGGCCTCTATAGCTTTTGAAGGCGGGCCTAAGGGATTAGTATTAGAACTAAAATCTAAAATATTCCCATGTTGGGGGTAATATTTCCAGATCTCTCCTCCATGTATGCATGGCTGTAGTCCTTTAATCTCACTTCGCGCTAATCTTATAATCGACTGAGACACCATACCCACTTCACACACCAAGCTTATTCTCTGCGACTTTTAAATCATCAATGGTATTGATGTTTACAACAGCTCTTTCATCTTCTATGATAAGGATCTCTTCATCAAGTCTTTCTCTATCAATCATTCTTCCATCGATTACATTTATGCATAGTGGGACAAGTTTCCTTCCATTAATATCAACGGTGTAACTTGTGCTTAATCCAAGTCTTGTATAGATTTCAAGTGGAGCCATAACAGTTAAAGCTGGTTTTTTACATTGCTTATAACGTGATATGACCATGTCTATAATTTCGCTTGAGATTAGGGGGAGATCGGCTCCTATGACTAACACTATTCCTAAATTTAGTGATTTTACAGCATACTTCATATCCGAGCAAAATCCATCACCCGGAGTACGTAAAATCCTTAAGGACATTTTTCTTATAAAGTCGGCGGTATTTGGTGTGTAAGTGGTTACAGTTACAACTATATCCTCAACTCTACTAGCGCATTTAAGTGCTTCTATGACACGTTGGATCATGGGTTTGCCGCCGACTTTAATTAATGGTTTTTCTTCTGGAAGCCTTAGTCTTAAGCCCCTGCCTCCGGCCATTACTAAGGCAGTTACATCCATTTTCTCGCACCCACAATTGCTAGAAGAGAGCCTAATCGAGCAAGCTCGTTTCCGGCTCCGAAAACGTCCCCTGTTAAACCTTCAAAGCATTTGTTTGAGACACCAACAATTACTATTGCGACTAGTAGGCTCGCTACAATGGAGATTACACCTACAATGCCTGTAAATAGTCCAAAACCGAGGGTAATTGATAGGGAAGATATTAGACGAAGGTTTCGATGCTTGCCGTGCATGGCGTTGATAACATAAACATTTAACCCTTCTCGAGCGGATTTCCCGAGCCAAGCCATAAATACCATCGCAAACTTAGCCGCGGTCTCGGATGTTATTAGAATTTGAACAATAAGGTGCTGATCGAGGCTTGCTATACAGAGGGCCGTAGTTATAAAGGTAATTAGGCCGATTCCTATACCGCCAGCTCCGACTTGTGGGTCGCGCATAACCCTAATTCTCTCCTCGGGCGGACCTCTATACATCAAGCCATCCCCAAAGTCGAGGAGGCCGTCTGCATGGTGTAAACCAGTGATTAATAAAAGAAAGCCTAGGGTTAAGAAGCCCACAATTAGGGGGTCATAAATTTTAAGAAGGACCCATGCTAAAAGACCAGCCAACAACCCTATGAATGCCCCCACTAATGGAAATAGGAACATGGAATCGGCCATTTCGTCCGTCCAATTCTCATCCATACCAACTGGTATGATTGTAAGGAAAGCGAATAGGCTTTTTATCTTCTTATACATTCATTTCACCTTTCAAAAACAGCCTCTCATAATTTCTCTCAACCTCCCCGAGCAATGCTGTTTTTGATATTAAACTCTCAGATCTTGCTATAGCAGCTATGGCCGCTCCCCCACAACCAACCCCCTCTTTAACAAACCCCTTCTCATACATCCTTAAACCAGTAAACCTTGATTGGCTAAAGTTTAGGTCCGCGGCGATTATTGGAACGTCTGCAATCTGGGTGATCAGCCCCTTTAAGTCAGCAGACCGATCGATTATGAGCCATCTAGTTGTCCCGATAGCTATGTTCTGTAGAACAGTCCTGTCTAATACTTTGATGATGCTTAAGACCGCGCCCATCTGTGTCCCACCTGCAATTAATACTGGACACCTGCGTGCAGCTCCTAGCGCAAGACCCGCGAAGGCCGGCATCATTGGATCACCAACATGAGAGATCGCAGTTACTGGATCGTCTGCCAAGGAGCCGAACTCTATCCCAGAATTCTTTAAGCCTTCCTCGGCAACTTTAATTTTAAGCTCATGCGGGTTCTCAGGCATACTGCTACTCACCTTTCCTCTGGCATCTACACCCATAGCTAGCATGACTGCGAGAGCTGTTGTCGTTCCTCCTGGAATACTCTCACCTATCACGAGGTAATCAGCTAATTTAGATAGGCTTTCTCCAACAACCCATGCCCTTCTCAAAACTTCCCCGACATTAGATACAGCCCTCCCACTCCTTATATCCTCCCCCGCTTTACCACCTAGCTCAAAGAACGGGGCGTGCGGCTTTACTTTGACCCCGCCGTTAACGATAAGCACTGGTATATCTGCCAGCCTCAGTGCTGACATGGTTATTAGGGCGGGTGTCGGTATACCTTCAGGAGTTGTGGGAACACCTTGAATAACCTTACATGAGCTGAGCAAAAGCAGTTCTGCGTCTGCAGCAGGGGTATAATCGGTTAGCTCTGGGTATTTTCCGGCAACCGACAGGCCCGGGATTTTGGCAGTCTCTGTAGACCCAATAACGTGTATAAATAACGGTTTCTTTCCCGCAATTCTTCCTACGAAATCTTCACCTTTTGACTCCTCATGTGCTAAAATTATATCATTGACCCTCTTCAAATTTGTCATCTCCGAGAAATTTCTCCTCTAACGTGAAGTCAGTGACCTCTAGGACCCAGCGCTTCCAGTAATCATCCCTTAGAATTTTATTGTATGCATTAATTTTTATGCGCTTCTTAAATATCGGCCCGTTTACGACAAGCGTGTGGTACTCTCCAAGCTCGCCACAAACGTCAACACCGCGGGTAATATTTAGATCCAGCAGATCCTTTATGAAAACTCTGTCAACCCTCCTCCCCAACCATTTACCTTCGAAAATATCCGCTTTTGCGCTTATAACAACCGCCTCAAAACCAACATTTATAAATTCGTTGAGAAGCTGCACACGATCAAGCTGCCAAAGCGGCTCCATATATGGGATTCCAACATTGTTACAGACACGGATCACCCAATTAAGGTTCTCTATGAGATCTATATCGCCAAAGACGATAGCATCTATCCCCATCTCTTTCAAGCCTTTAACCGCCTTCTTAAACTCCTCCTCATATTCGTCCAAGGAGGTCACCCTCTGAATGAGAGGGATACCAATAGCTTCCGATTGGGCGGCAATTAACCTAGCATTCACTCCATGGAACATACACCTCCCATCCTTAGATATGAAATTTAAAAGGAAGGCGACGCTAAGACCTTTTTGAAGCGCCTTATAACATGCGAGGCAACTATCCTTACCGCCACTCCAAGATACTGCTACCCTGGTCACGCTGATTCACCGATGTCAAATCGGGTAATATCCGCATGTTCTGCAGTAAGTAGCTTCTTCCTCCGCATCCGAGTTGCAGTAGGGGCATGTTCTACCGCCCTTCACGGGGTGAGGGACACCTATAACCGACCTAAAGATCTCATAGTAGAGAAGCTGCTCCTTACTCCGTATTACAACTCTATCTGTTTCAAGGTACTTTCTCTTCCTCTCTTGAAATTCCTCATCAGTGATCTTTTGGTTAAATATGTCTGGCAGGATTGTTGTTCCTGACCCGTGTTCGATCGGTGTTTTAATCCTCCATATAATTTCATCCGGCAACATCTCCTCAAATGCCTTTCTTAAGATCCACTTACCCCACTTTCTTCCCCGCTCTTCACGAATCAAATACGATGGGTCAAGTTTAGATGCAAATTCTCTTATGCGTGGATCAAGATACGGGAGCCTCGCTTCCATGCCAATAGCCCTAGATAACGGGATTGAGGAAAAGCTCATAGTCTTCCATATTTCCTTAAGCTTTAACTTCAACTCCTCCCCCTCTAAATTAAATAAGAAGCTGTATCCCGCAAACAGCTCATCAGATCCATCACCAGTCATGACAGCGTTTAATCCCTCCTCTTTCGCAACGCTTAATGCTATGTAAATGGCTGCGCTATTACGTATCTCCATCGGGTCAAACGATCTCATAACCTTAACGGTTTCGTGAAGAGCTTCGTTTAGCTCATTCTCACAAAAATAACGAATATAATGCCTGAAACCTAATCTTCTAGCGACCAATGAAGCGTATTCGACATCTGGTGCCGGTGCCCCGTTTAAAGCAACGGTAAAAGCCTTTAGTGCAGTATACTTTGACGCTGTAAAAGCTAAAATGCTGGTATCTAAGCCGCCTGAGAACAGAAGACCATCACATAAGTTTATCTTAACAGCCTCCTCTATTAATTTACGCAACTCAAAACAAATCCTTTCCAATATGTTATCCGGTTTTTTCACCGCGTAATAATCCGTGGACATATCTATTCTCCTACACCAAGAACCGGTAACATAGATGTCCCTGTATATAATGATCTATCATCAGCTCAACCTTTTGAAGTAATCTAGCTGTTCGTTTGGAAAGAGGTCTGGGTAGAGTATTGCGGCAAGGTCCCTAAACCATCCATCGGTGTCATAGTCGCCCAGCTGGTAATGGGTTGGTGTGAAGGCATAAACCCTCCCGGCCCTGAATGCCTTAATCTTGGAGAGTTCAGGAAGCCCAGACAGTATGTCCGAAAGGCTCATAACGAAATACGATGAATATACTACCACATCAGCATCGGCGCATCTTAAGAGAACCTCCTCCGCAGTTGTTGTTAAACTTCCTGTACCGGGTGTATCTGCAAAACCGTAGACCGCACCGAGCATCCTGAGAGCATTAGCAGGGTATGACTCCGCCCTTGGAACATAGAATTGTCCTCTGAATACACTAAACCAACATACCTTTGGATGGGGTATGCCTGCTCTGGTTGTCTCATGTACGATATTCATCACTTTTTGCTCGACCACGCGGAATATCTCATATGCCTCTGCGTCCATGTCGAAGAATGTCGCGATGAACTTTATCCACTCAAACTTTCCTAGGCGGTCATTTTCGAGCCACTCGTTGTCTACAACGTAGACAAGGCCATGCTCTCTAAGCCTGTCGGGAACAGTTGAACCGGGATAGGTGTAGATGATTATTAGGTCGGGCCGCAGCTGTAATATATCCTCCAGGCTTGGCTGGTCAGCCTGCCCAACATCCTTAATCACCCCGGCCGAGATACGCCTTGAGACCTCTTCAAAGTGCCATTCATACTGCTTGCCCCACATGATCCCTACGACCTTGTCGAGGATCTGTGGATTCTTTTCGCGCAACCGTTCTATCAATGCCACTTGCGTTGCGGACATCAGCACTACCCTCTCGACTGGCGTGTACACTATTACGCTGCCCGCAGCCCAGCTCGGCGGTTGTGAGCCTCGTGGAACCAGTACAAAGGTGCGGTTTTCTGCGTCTCTAACAACCTTGAACCCATCCATAAACGATATTTGGAACAGCCGCGCATACTTCACGTCAAGCTTAAGCGGCACGCCTCGGAGTGGGGTCTGCGTCGTTGTCCGTGTGACCGTGACGGTCGTTGCCACGGTCTGTGTGAAGGTTGGCGGGGTCGCGGTAAACGTCACAGTAGTCGGAACAGCAACACTCTCCCTAAAGGTTACAGTGGCGGGCGGCGTCAGAGCAGGAGAGATAAACAAACCGACTACGAAGGCAACGGCCACCAATGGTGCTAGAATGTAGGATGGCTTGATCCATACCATGGTTGGATGGATTATCCATCCAAAACATTTCTATTTAAACTTAACTCCGAATCAAGGGCGTTTTTGACAAACTACCTTTTAGCTTAGGATTCTTACTCTAGATAGATTGAGGGTATATAATCCGTTCGTCGGCTGGATTAGCTTTCCTGATCGGCCCAGTAGGATCGTCAGCTTAAACCCCTCAGTTACTGAGATCCTTTACATGCTCGGTGCCGGTGAAAGGGTTGTAGGTGTTTCAAGCTGGTGTCACAGGCCTGCAGAGGCCCTTTCAAAGCCTAAGGTAGGAAGCTATACAATGGTTTTGGAAGACAAGCTAGCTGAGCTAAACCCTGAACTCATACTGACCACTACGGGTGCTCAGAGAGGTATTGTGGAAAGGCTTATGTCCCTAGGATATCCAACATACCCAATCCCATACCCGAGAGACATATACGCAATTATATCGATGGTCTCCGAAACCGGTGGGTTGATCGGAGAAACTGCCAAGGCGCTGGAGATGTGTACCAACCTTTTAGAATCCGTAGGGAAGCTGCAAGAGTTGAGGAAAGAGTATTCGCATCGGGCGAGACCATCGGTATACGTCGAGATTGACCTTGGTGGACCAACAATTCCCGCCTTCTTCAACCACATTACACATGCGTTACATCTCGCAGGATTCAAGACCTTGTTTCAAGATGTGTTACAAGATTATGTTTACGGCATGAATGTCAAAGGCTATGATGTAGTAGATGTCGTCGAGACGTTAAGGAAGATGGACCCAGACGTAATAGTTTACGAGTCCAAAAACCTGCACCCTGACAAAGATGAGGCGATTAACGTTATGTGTTCAAGAGGCCTTTCGGATCTCAGGTCTGTCGCAAAGGGTAAAATCCTCACATTACCCGCCGATACCCTCGCCCATTACGGGCCATCCTTCATAAAAGAGGTGTTCAATGTGGCCGAAAAAATTTGGAAACTGTTGTCATAGATGCTTAAATGATGTTATGGATTATTGTCAAAAAGGGTAGCCAACACGCGGAGGCCTCTATATCCATGCAGGAGAGGCTAACAAACGAGCTGAAGCACCGTGTACCCTTCAGGCGGCAGTTCTGATAGCGGATTATTTAGTGGACTCATGGGAGAGAATTTAGTAGCCTAGGTGTAGGGCTTAGGGCATTACCTGAACCCGGAGAGGGGGGCTTTAGAGGCTGAAGAAGATAAAGAGGGCTGATACGAAATACATAGGGTTAGCAGCCACCGACTCCTGAAATACTCGGCCTCAATAGCAGCGTCCATAGTGAAAGTCATTGGATAGAATCGACTGGACCGGTGTTAATGGCGAAACGTCTGAGTGGAGGTCCGGCTGTAATGCTGACCTCTCCCATGGATTTATAACACACCATAAAGCCCACATCAGCTTTGGAGGTTCTATGGTGTTGCCGATCCAACCTTTCCGGTGGCCGTTAAATGGACGCGGTGACAGCGACTCTCTTTATGTTGCTAGGGTATTAAGGCATGTACATCTTGTGCTGCCCTAGCTGCAATGAAAATGCCCTTAATATGGGAATAATATGATAAGTAGAGGGTTAGCTATGGGTTTACAGGCTAAGTTTGAGGGTTAATCTTGGGGCTGGGTTTAACTACTTATTTACGGATGAAGGGAATAGGATTACAGCTACTTTTAAGCTGTCTAAAGACAGCCAATTAGAGCTATTCTATAAAGAGAAGGAGAAATCCCTATTATCCTGTATGTAAGAGGTCTGCTTAACACGTGAAGGGATGGGGTTACTGCTCTAAATGTCAATACTACTACCCAATTGAGGAGAATAAGTGTGTATGTCCCGGAATACCATATACCTTTAAGGACTTCACCAAGAAAGAAGTAAGTGAGTGATGTGCGGACTTGTTTTTAAGAACTATGGAGGTTTATAACCGGCTAAGAAGTTAATCTATAAGTGAACTATCGAGTTCCCGAAGCTCGTACTGGCGTGGGTCTGTTATCCTGCCTGTGAGGGCTGTTGCGGCGGCCAGCAGGGGGCTTGCGAGATGCGTTCTACCCCC
>Ga0079992_137100_pt1 | contig 15255 bp, 13 predicted proteins | sample FaiFalFF_MnMetaG_3_FD_69197 | JGI IMG/M metagenome (GOLD analysis project Ga0079992, IMG submission 69197) | Freshwater microbial communities from Yellowstone National Park, Wyoming, USA - Fairy Falls B (FF_Mn_B) MetaG (SPADES assembly) (version 2) | ecosystem: Environmental > Aquatic >... | reverse complement strand
CACGGCCTCTCCAGACCTGCATTTGGATAGCGGGCCACCGAGTAGTAGGGGGTGAGCTCCGAGATGACTTCCAGAAGTTCCTCTTCCAGCTTTAGGGCCGACTCCCGACACAATACGGTAAGGTCGTGCGACTTGGATGGCCTTCTCCTCCTCAATATGATGGCGGCCTTGAAGGCCTTCTCCACCGCCTGGTGGGCCGCGAACAGGGCCCAGTTGGGTCTTCCCTCCTTCAGGGCGTCCCAGGCCTGCATCATGTCCACTTTCGCTCCATCATACCAGTTCACCGCCTCCCTCCTCACGACCACTCGGCTTTTACGCCGTGATATAAGTGGCCGGTCCATGTGGATCTGATGCCGAGAGAGGCGTTGCATAACTGCGTACCTGATCGTGGATTTTAGTTTTCTTGAAATGTGAAAAAGGCGATTTTAACTCCCAGCGGTAGGTTTAAGACAACGAGAGCTGGAGCTACCTTGGGTAGTTTAATAAGGCTTCCTTGCGTCTTCGGCAATTAGCTCATCTGATAGCCATATCTGTTGGGGTGTTGGCCGGTTACCTGATCTCGCCACTCGTCCTCCCTCAGCTGCCATAGGGTCAGACCCAACACGTCTGCTGGCAATTCAAGCAAAGCCGGATGAAGGAGTAGCACCACTGCTCGTGGAGTTCAGAGCTGTGGACCTGAGCTCCATGAAGGGAGCGGTTTCATAGAGAGAAGTTCGGGGAGGTTATGGCCTGAACTGGCCGGCGAAGTGGCACGCCGCGTAGTGTCCGGGGCTGTATTCCACGAGGGGTGGTTCCTCTACGTCGCACTTACCCCTCCTGGCTATCGGGCACCTGGTGTGAAACCTGCAGCCCGGGGGCGGCCTGATGGCGCTGGGCATCTCGCCGGTAACCACCACCTGGGAGCGCCCCGCATCCGGGTCCGGGTCGGGCACCGCCTTCAGCAAAGCCACTGTATAGGGGTGTAGAGGGTTGTAGATGATGTCTTCTGTGCTCCCCACCTCTACAACCTTTCCCAGATACATGATGGCTATCCGGTCGCTCATATGCCTCGCCACGGCCAGGTCGTGGGTGATGAAGACCATGGTGAGCGCCAGCCTCTCCTTTAACTCGAGGAGTAGATTCAGAATCTCCGCCCTTATCGAAACATCCAGCATGGAGACGGGCTCATCGGCCACCACAAATTCGGGCTCCAAGACCAGGGCCCGGGCGATGGCCACCCTCTGCCTCTGCCCCCCACTCAGCTGGTGGGGGAATCGGGCCATGAAATCCTCGACGGGGGTGAGGCCCACCCTCTCCAGGATCCTGCTGACCCTATCGTACTCATCGGCCCTGCCAGTGGCCATCTTGTGCACCCGTATGCCTTCCGATATGAGGTCGTAGACCGTCATCCTCGGGTTGAGGGATTCATAGGGGTCCTGGAAGATGAACTGGAGCCGCCTTCTGGTTTCCGCGAGCTTCGCCCCCTTGATGGCCGTAATATCCTCACCGTTGTAGATGATCCTGCCACTTGTGGGCTCGAGCAGCTTGACCATCAGCTTCCCCAGGGTCGTCTTTCCGCTGCCGGACTCACCCGCCACCGTAAGGACCTCCTCCCGACGCACCGTCAGGTCCACGCCGTCGACGGCCCGGACCAGCTCGGAGCCCCCGCCGACGATGGCGGCAAGCCCCTTCCTCACCTGGTAGTGCTTCTTCAGGGCCTCCACCCTCATGGCTGGCGGCCGGGTCGCCATGGTCCTACGAGCACCCCGGGATCAGGTGGCAGGCGACATACTTTCTCCCACCGGTATCGATGAACCTGGGCTCCTGCCTCCGGCAGATATCCATGGCGTACGCGCACCTTGGATGGAAGCGGCAGCCCGGGGGAGGGTTGACCAGGTCCGGGGGGAAACCGGGTATGGCGTAGAGCCTCCTCTTCTCCTCGTAGAGGCGGGGATAGGACTTGATGAGGCCCTGGGTGTAGGGGTGCAGGGGGCTCTTATAGATGCTTCGGAGGTCGGCGTATTCAGCCAGCTTCCCCGCGTACATGATCACGGCCCGCTCACAGACCTCGGTCACCAGGGCCAGGTCGTGGGTGATCATTAGCACCGAGATGCCCAGCTTCTCCTTCAACTCCCTCACCAGCCTCATCACGTTGGCCTGTACGATCACATCCAGGGCTGTGGCGGGCTCGTCGAGGATCACCAGCTCCGGGTTGCAGGCAAGGGCCATGGCTATCAGCGCCCTCTGCCTCATACCCCCGCTAAACTCGAAGGGGTAGTTGTCCACCCTGTCTCTGGGTATACCCACCAGCTCCAGCAGCTCACCCGCCCTCTTCAGGGCCGCCTCCCTGTCCATGTCCTTCTCATGCAGCATCAGGGCCTCCGCGATCTGCTGGCCCACCCTGATCACCGGATTCAGCGCGTTCATGGAGCCCTGAAAGACCATGGATATGCGCTTCCACCTCACCCTCCTCAGCTCATTCTCGCCCATCTTCGTCAGATCCATCCCGTCGTAGATGATCTGGCCGCCCACTATCCTGCCGGGTGGTGGGACGAGCCTCATGATCGAGAGCGCCAGCGTGGTCTTGCCGCAGCCCGACTCCCCCACGATGCCCACCGCCTCACCCTTCTCCAGCTCGAAACTGACGCCATCCACAGCCTTGACGACCCCACCCCCCTCTAGGTAGAAGTACGTCCTTAGGTCCCTCACCTGCAGAAGAGGCATCCCTTGACCCCCTCTGCGACCCAACCCCCTTTAGATATGGATTACTGGCTCATCTGTTGGAAAAAATTTGCTTATGCGGGTTTAGGAGGTGGGGGTTGCCTTCGGCCGCCTCAACAACAGGACAGCCGCCACCACGACGGCCACGACGATGGCCAGTATACTGCCGAGCACGGTGACCGATGTCGCGAAGCCGGCGCCCTGCAGCCTCGCTATCTCCGTCAGCGCCTCCTGGGCCCTCGCGATGGCCACCAGGTACTCGCCCTGGCCCACCGCCTTCTCCGCCGCGGAGATCAGGGCTTCGGCGTAACCGGTGTCGGGGGCCAGGAGGAGGCCCTTGACCCCGGCGAGGGCCGCCTTAGCCCTCTCAACCGCCTCCCTGGCGTAACTGCTGGCCGCCTTGACGGCCTGGTCCCTGGCATTTCCCAGCTGGGTTAGGACGAACTGGATCGAATCCTCCACCGCGGGTGCGTTGTCTACAGTGAGGGTCCGGCTGAGCGTCTTGATGGACTCATCGGCCCACTTGATTATGGCGGTGAGGCCCCGTACGTCGACGCCCGCGGCCGCCAGCGCGGCGACGAGGGAGCTTACCGAATCCAGCTCACCCTTGAGGCTGATCAGCCTCTCCCTCACCTCGACCAGCTTCTCCTTCTTCGCCGCAGCCGCCTTCCACAGTTCGATTGCGTCATCCACGGCCCGGGTTGCGAAGCCCGCCAGAACCTCAGCCCTCGAGAAGCTCGCCGCCGCGCCCGGTGCGGCCTCCTGCTGCAGGGCGGCCAAACCGGCCTTGTAGGCATCCTCGGCCTGCCTCAGGAGGTCCTCAGCCACCTTCACATCGGCCCCCAGGGCCCGCCACGTCGCCACATAGGCCCTCGCCCTCTCTATTGCGGCGAGGGCCCTGACCGCCGCCTCCCTGGCGAGGCTGTGGGCCTTCGAAGCGAAGATGGCCCTCTCCTCCGCGAGCGAGGCCTTATCCCTGGCGGTCGTGTACATGGCTAGGGCGCCCTCCACATCCTCCAGGGCCTTCAGGAACTCGCCCTCCTCGAAGGCTCTGCGGGCCTCCCCGAGGATGGCTTCGGCCGATGTAACATTCACACCCTGTGAACTCAAGGAGGTGATGAGGGCCGTTGCTGAGCCGATGGCCAGCTGAGCGGCGGACCTCTTCTCCACAAAAGGCCTGTGGTCTAATATCTCTAGGGTGAATTGTTGGGAGGCCTCGTTGCCCTCGGGGTCACGTATGGTTATGGTGAGGAGGGCTACACCTGTCCCCGCCGACTCTGGCACGGGCATTACGATAACGAATGGGCCTGTGGGCAGACCCTGGCTGTCAAGGACTCTGGGCAGGGGCTCGATCGTAACTCTCTGAGAGTCCGCGTAGACTATTTCGGCTTTCCCCCTCAATCTGATCGTGGGGGTGTCCGGGTCGCTGGCTGTCGCAATGCCGCGCAATGTTTGCAGGCCGCGGTACAGCTTGGTCTTCTCGACGTTGGCAGACTCTATCTTAGGCGGCTTCGTCTCCCCAAATACTGGGATGGTGGATGTGACCGTGAGGAGGAGAAAAGTTGCGAGAAGGACTCCCAGCATCTGCCTTGTGGTCTGCATTCACGTCCCCCGAACGATTTCCGAATTTAAACATTTGCTCTGGAAAATAGACTTGTGAGTAATAAATGCCATAAAGTTTAAGTAACCGGCTTCGTCCCTAGCAGGATGAAAATGTTGGCTGAAGCGAAGAAGGTATCTGTAGCAATCCTCCTGACGGTGGTGCTGCTGGGGCCGATGCTTCTGCCCCTTTCGCCCATCTCTGCTCAGCAGAGGGAGTACAGCCTGTTTGGGCCGCGGATGGATGAGTGGGAGGTAAAGTTCATACCCGACTACTCCGTCAGTCTCCTGGCGTTCGAAGCCGGTGAGATAGACTGGTTCAGCCCGCTCCCCAGGGACCTTGAGAGGGTCAAGGCGAGCAAGCCCATTGCGGAGCTGGGGGGCGAGATCATCCGGACACAGGGTTATTCTATCTGGCCCATGGTCTGGTTCAACAACCGGGATAGGATTGGCAGGGTTGGCTCGCCCGACGACCCGGACATCACTCTCCCCTATAACGTGGTCAGCAATGTGGCGCTCAGGAAGGCGATAGCCCATATTGTGAATAGGGATGAGATTATCTTTGGCCCGATACTTCAGGGGCATGCCGTGAGGCACAATACATTCCTGCCGCCCATCTATGGTGATTGGGTGAACCCTGATGCTGACTTCGACGTGCTGTACGGGTTTAGCATTGAGGCGGCGAACAGGATTCTTGATGAGGCGGGCTTCACCAGGGGGCCGGATGGGTTCCGCACATACAGGGTTCCGGAGAAGGACCCCTTCGGCTTCCCCTACAAGGATGCGGGCATGGTCAAGCCATTGGAGATCGAGATCCTGACCTACCCCGAAGCCCTCGTCCCCTTCGAGTGGCAGACCGCCAAGATGCTCGAAGCCAACCTCTTGAAGCTGGGTATCAGGTCGAAGCTGGTGCCCGCGGACCCGCTCACCAAGGCGGCCAAGGTCGTTGGCGCCCGGGAGTTTCAGGTGGTGGTCTGGGGCTGGGGCCTCGGCATATACCCCACCATACTGAGGCTCTTCCACAGCTCCTGGGATATCTGGAGCAAGGATAGGAGGCCCCTCAACCCCTTCGGGTTCTACGGCATCAACAAGCACATCCCGCAGTCTGCTGAGCTGGACAAGGTGATTGAGGCGTTCGAAACGGCCCCGGACATTGAGGAGGCCAAGGTCCATGCCAGGAAGGCCCAGGCGATCCTGATGGAGATAGTGCCCTGGGTTCCCATCGTTCAAGGCGTCAGCTACACGGCGGTCGCTGGAAATTGGAAGGGCGTCGTAAAGATGTGGGCTCCGCCCGGCAAGGAGCCGGTGGGCATCGATACAGACCTATCACTCTTCAACCTGCATATGGTGGATCCAGTGACCAAGGCCCCCACGCAGGTCTACGGGACGAAGTTTAGGGATGCGATGGGCCTCATACCGGGAACCCTGAACAGGATGACATACCTCTTCGTCGGCGAATCCTACGTGCTGCATAGAGTATATGAGTCGTCACAGAACCTGGACCCGGAGAATATATACGGACCCCCAATTCCAAATCTGATAACCGGGATAAGCAAGGAGTTCATGGAGGTTGCTGGTAAGCCGGGCGTCAAGTATACAGTTAGTATTAAGCCCGGCATAAGGTGGCACGACGGTGTACCGCTGACGGCCTATGACTGGGAGTTTGCTATACTGAAGGCTGGGCGTGAGTGGGGTACCCTCCGATATGGGCCCTTGGTCTTCATACGAAACCTGGATAGGGTGGAGGTTGTGGACCCCCTGACCATCAACATATACGTGAAGACGAAAGGGTGGCTCGTGGACGTGGAGGTGAACTTCTTCATACCGCTGCCCAGGCACATCTACGGCAGGCTGCCCGACCCGTTCGCTGATGTGTCGAGGCTGCCGCATCCAGAGAGGCCCGACCTGACGGCGATGGTCGGCACAGGGCCCTTCATGACGCTGGAGCACCAGACGGGTAGGAGCGTGAGGCTCGTATGGAACCCCGACTACCATAGGGCGGATCCGGGTAAGACGCTGAAGCTGGAGGTTTCGTTGGCGAGGTCTGTGGAGGAGGGGAAGCCCTTCACCCTCTCGGTGACCGTTAAGGACTACCTGGGTAATCCGGCCACGAACGCGGTGGTGACGGCCACGCTGAAGGGGCCGGTTACATCGACCCACAGCCTGAGCCATGTGGGGGAGGGCAGGTTCTCCACCACGCTGACGGCCACTGGCATTGGGGACTACACGGTTGAGGTGTCTGCTAGGCAGCCGATCAAGGTGGGTGGTAAGATAGATAGCTTCCTGAGGGCATCGACCACCGTTCCGTTGAATATTAGGGCGCCGGGGCTGCCCCCGCCGCCGACGGTGGAGAAGCCCAGGGAGGTGGCGCCAACGCCCATAGCCCTGCCGAAGCCGCCCGAGGTGGGCGCCGCGGAAACCCTCCCGCCAACCCCCGCGGTCCCCGCCGGCACACCCCTGGCCCTCCAGGTCCTGGCGGCCGCCATCATCCTGGCGCTGGGCATCTTCGTAGCCAGGAGAAGAGGACCCTAGACCCAGATCATAACCCCATTTTTTCTTTAAATTTTGGTCCAGTGGGTAGCATCGTATCTTTGAGATGGAAGGGATAAAAGTCTGTGATGTGTGGGCTTGATGTTGTCGCCGCTCGCCAGGTATCTGTTGAAGCGCTTCGTAGACCGGTTTATCCTCCTGTTCGTGGCCACGGTCCTGGTCTTCGTCTTGGTGAAGGTGGTGGGTACCATTTTTTACGGCGACGACCCCTTCATCGTTTACCTGAGGCTCCAGAGTCTGCAGTTCGGCGAGGCCAGCGAGGAGACCCAGAGGGTGATCAAGCAGCTGATCCGGCAGTTTGGCTTGGATGAGCCGCTCTTCCCCAACCAGTTCGTTAAGTATCTGGTGAGCCTCTACACCCTAAACTTTGGCTACTCATTCACGAATAGGAGGCCTGTGTGGCTCGAGTTCAGTGAGCGGATACCCAACACATTCTTTCTCAGCACCTATGCGTTTCTACTGATCGTAGCCATGGGCCTCTCGCTGGGCTGGTTCATGGCCTCCCGGCGGGGTAGGAGGGCTGACGATGTGGCCATGGGGGTGAGCATCTTCTCATACGTGATGCCCGGCTACCTCATGACCCTCATATTCCTCATCCTCCTGGCCTACCTGCCCAGGGTCTGGTGGGGCCTGGCGATCTTCCCCATGCCGCCCTACACGCCCCCCAGGCTGCCCACGGTGAACATACCTCTGTTGAACATCTCCATACCATACCCCACGCTCCAGTATATACAGTATCTTACGTTACCGGCCGTGGCGGTGGCGGTCGCAGGCTTCGGGGCGTTTGCGTACTACATCCGGCAGCTGACCATGTCGGAGCTGGGGCAGGACTATATAGTCACCGCGAGGGCGAAGGGCCTGAGTGACCAGGTGATTATGAGAAGGCACGTATTCAGGAACGTCCTGCCGCCCTTCGTGACGGCGCTGACCCTCTCGATCCCAGGCCTCTTTGGAGGCGTTGGTATCGTCACCGAGATCCTCATCGCGTTCGACGGGATGGGGTACTACCTCTTCCGCTCCATACAGGCCCAGGACTTCCCCGTCGTGGTGGGGGCCACCTTCTTCTACTCGATCCTGACGACGGCGGCCCTCTACTTTGTGGACATAGCGGTCGCCCTCACGGATCCGAGGGTTAGGCTCCAGGGACGGTGATGGGCGTGTCCAGCTACGGGAGGTATAGGCGGCAGCTTCTGGTGGAGTCCATCCACCACTTCTGGTCGCGGCTCCGCAGGAACAGGAAGGGCCTGACCGGTCTGTTTCTGCTGGGGGTGGTCCTGGCCCTAGCTGTGGCAGGCCCCCTCACGACCCCCTTCGACCCCGACAGGGACACCCTCCTCGCCGACCCCGTCGTTCCACCCGAGTGGGCCGCGATACTCCCCGGCTACGCCGGTCTACCCCCCAACATCCAGTTCAGGGTGGACCCGGGCGACTGGAAGATAGCCTCCCCCGCCAGCCAAAGGTTGAGGGTTGAGAGCTCCGGGAGCCTGCAGCTCCTCTACCAGGGGGACGGCGTGAAGAGGTCGGAGTCTGTCGAGCTGAGCTATGCCTTCACCTACGACTACAGGCCTCCGAGGGCTATGACGTTGAAGCTGCCGGTGACCTATGTCACAGACTCACCGTACAACCTGGTTAAGCAGGAGGGGATAAGGGTGCGGCTCTCCATCAACATAACGAGGGGGGCTGATGGGAGAAGCTTCATACTCCATGACTCCAGGCTTCTCAGGCCGTTCAACGGGACCGTGAATATCAACACCCAGGACCAGAGGCTTCTGCAGGCCAACGGGTTTTCCCTCCTCGATAACCTGGCCGAGAAGATCTTTGAGAAGCCAGGGGCCTACACGATCAGGTTGAGGGTGCTGCTCGACGACCTCGGCGGCACGGGTAATCCCAGGGCCAGCATGGCTGTTGGGAGCGCGGAGGTGAGGATCAGGGGCAGGACCTTCGGGCTGCTGGGGACCGACTATCTGGGTAGAGATGTCTGGACACTGTTCGTATACGGGGCGAGGCCTGCACTGCTGGCCGGGGTCATGGTCGGGCTGGGTGTGGTGGGCCTCGGCATGGTCATCGGCTTGATATCGGGATACAGGGGCGGCTTCACAGACCGAAGTCTGATGTTTATGGGGGATACGATGACCCTGCTCCCCACCCTGCCGATGATCCTGCTCGGGATCCTCATATTTGGAAGAAACATCTGGGTTTCGCTCGCCATCGTCATAATCTTCGGCGCGGGGTATGCGGGTGTCGCGAGGCAGCTCAGGGCCTGGGTCCTCTCCATCAAGGAGAGGCCCTTCGTGGAGTCCGCGAGGGCGATCGGGTGCTCCGACACCAGGATCATGTTCCGCTACGTGCTGCCTCAGACAGCACCCTTCCTGCTCTACGCCTTCGTCCTGGCCATACCCAACGGCATCTTCCTCGTCTTCGCCCTCGAGATCCTCGGCCTGGGAGACCCCAAGGTGCCCTCCTGGGGCAGGACCCTCGGCGAGGCCTGGAATGGAGGCGCCATCCTGGCCAACGCCTGGTGGTGGCTCACGCCCCCCCTCATCGGGGTCTTCATGACCGCCCTCGCCTTCATCCTCATCGGCTACGCGCTGGATGAAATAGTGAATCCGCGGCTCAGGACCCGCTAGGGGCCCTCCCGGCCTCCAGGGCGAGGGCGAAGAGCAGGATCAGGGATGTGATCAGCACCACAGCTAGAATCGATGCCGATGGTAGGGGTATCCGGGCCTGTCCCAGGAGGCTGGCGCCCAGCCAGACCGAGCCGATGGAGAGCGCCATGGAGGCCGAGAGGTGCCCCACGAACCTGTTGACGGCACTGTTCAGATGCGCGGAGACCGTCTCCCCGGGCCCCTCCAACACATGCCCGGCCAGGTGGTGGAGGAGCCTGGCCCGGCCGCTGCCCAGGGGCACGGCGAGCAGGAGTGAGTAGACGATCCCGGCCAGGAGGGGGCTCGGCTCGTAGAAGGAGGCGGCCAGCCATCCGGTGAGGGTGTAGAGCCCCAGCGCCCAGCCATTGCCTGTAACCACACCGGCCGTCCCCAGCAGGAGGAGTGTGCCTAGGGTGGCGAAGGCGGGGATGGAGGCCACGGGGTTGATGGTCCCAGCCTTCGTGTAGATGAGGAGCCTCGTGAAGAGTGTGAGGCTGACGTAGAGGACCATGGCCTCGAGCACCAGCCTCAGCGCCAGGGTCTTGACCCTGAGGGTGCTCAAGCCCCCCTCCTCCACCACTCTATACCCTCAAGCACCTTCACAAAGGGCTCGCCGCTCCTCCACTCGATGTGCCTGACGCCGTACCGGGCCAGCTCCTCCAGCGAGTTGGCCCTGGCCAGCTCGAACAGCGCGGCCTCCGGCCCCTCCCCAATCTCCCGGGGGGTGACGGCGATGACAATGGGGTCCACACCGGCAGCCCTCAGCCTCCCGAGAAGCTCGGTCATCCCCCTGTCGAGCAGGGGTGTGACCACGATGGCCTGCCTGTGCCTGAGCACCAGGCCGTAGGCCCTCTGGGCCTGGAGGGTGAAGGCCTCGGCCGTTTGCGGCCTGGCCTCGGCCGTCATCTCGAGGAGGCGGAGGAGGTGCTTGCCCCCCATCTCAGGCTCCACGCTCCTGAAGGTGTGGCTGAAGATGATAAGCCCCAGCCGGTTCCTGCCGCCCATCAGGTTGATCAGGAGGGAGGCCACCAGCCTCTTAGCCTCCACCAGCGCCGGGCCCAGCCATTGGCGGGCGTCGAAGATCAGGTATCCGTCCAGCGGCTTCTCCCACTCGTACTCGTTCGATATCAGCCGGGGGCTCCTGGCAGAGGCCTTCCAGTTGATCCTCCTGTAGTCATCCCCGTCGGCATAGTCCCTGAGCCCGAAGAACTCGACGCCCAGGCCCGCTGCCCTGGAAGGATGCAGCCCCACCTTGAGGTTCCGCGGCCGCGGCAGGCTCGCCCTCCGCCTCAACACCTCGGCCCTGGGCAGGACCACCAGGTAGCTGCCGTCGGCCCACTCACCGGCGCTCTCGGCCACGCCGAAGGGGTGCATAGACCTGTAGGCGACGCGCTCGAAGAAGTAGAGGCCGGGCTCCGCCGCGTGCACCACGTAGTCCACCCTGGCGGACCGCAGCCCGGGCAGCGTGAGGGCGTAGTGGAAACCCCCTTGGACCAGCCGCAGCCCCTGCGGTAACTCATCCACCACCTCCAGTTCCAGCTCCGCCGCCCCCCTATTCTCTATCTGCAGGGAGACCGTGACGTCGCTCCCCTCCAGCACCCGGGGCGGGTGGAACCTCCTCTGGAGGGAGATGTGGGGGTGGGGGGTGGGGAGCAGGCCGGTGATGAAGAGGTATGGGGCGGCGGCCAGGGCGGCCAGGACCAGCTTCGGCTCACCCAGGAGGACGCCCAGCAGGATGGAGATGGTGGAGAAGAGGGCGAGGAGGGCCGGCAGGTCGGAGACCCTACCCTTGGGCAGGCTCATTTCCCGCCCCTCGCCAGACGCCTGCAGAGCTCCGCCACCTCATCCAGCGTTGGCTGGCCGCCCCTCAGGAGGGCCGCCAGCCGCCCGTCCCCCACCACAAGGTCGACCCGCCCCCGCTGCACCATCCTCTCCAGCTCATCGGGGGGGAGGTTGGTCTTCAGGCTCAGCCACCGGAGGGCCTCGGACCTCATATCCCTGAGGAGCCCCAGGCGCCATAGCTCCCTCTCCTCGACCCTCCCGCGCAGGGGGGCCGATGGGGGGCGTGTGTGGGGCGGTGTACACCTCAGGCCTGGGCTGACGGGATGAGAGCCCCTGGTGGCCCGGTGGAAGAGGATGGCTGTGAGGGCGATGGATGTGGCCATGAGGAGAAGCCACCAGGCAAGCCATGCCGCCGGCTCCCGGGGCTGAGGCACCTGTCCCATCAGACCGTTCAGTGGGGTGGGGCCCATGGGGTGGAGCTTATCTGGTCCAGGAATCCCTTCGCCGCCTCGGCCCTGTCGAGGCCCATCGGGTGCTGGCTGTACCTGGCCTCCTCGTAGAGCCGGGTGAGGGGTGTTATGGCCTGCCTCAGGGTGGGCGCCAGCCGGACCACCTGACGCTCATACTCCCCAGCGGTCTGATGGGGGGCCCGCCTGAAACCCCTCCCCTCCAGGATCTGGACGGCCTCCCTATAGCACTCTATCACTATCCTCCTCGGGTCCCCTTCGGGGAGCGTCTGACTCCACCGCCAGACCTCCTCCAGGGATGGCTCCGTGGGCGGCCGGCCCCCCCGCCCGGCGAGGAGGAGAACCACGAGGGCCAGGAGGGCCGCCAGCGAGGCGAGGGACAGGAGCAGCTCCTGCTGGGGTGTGGCCCCGGGCAGCAGCCCTGGGGAGGGGATGAAGGGCTGGGTGAAGTTCACCATCTGGGTGGCGGGCGGCACCATCTCGGACTCACCACTACATTCCCCCGTTACGGGGTTTATCCTCTCGGGCGGGCAGGGGCGCGGAGCATAGGGGGATGGCCTATGAAACTGGGGCTCTATCACCAGCAGGTATGTGGCTGTGGTGAGCAGGAGGGGGACCGCTACGGCGGGTAGGAGCCTCCTCCAGCGGGCTGAATGTGGGAGCAGGCCGGGCAGGGCCCTCAGCCCCCTCCTTGAGGCGAAGATTAAGAGGAGGGTGAGGAGGACCGCTAAGCCGTACACCTCATAGCTTCGCGGCTGGAGGGTGGAATAGGGGGTTCTTAGGATGAGCAGTAGGAGTAGGAGGCTGGTGAGGGTGAGGATGAACGATAGGGTTGTCCCCACCCTGCCCCGGTCGTAGCGCCTCCAGCCGGCCAACCGCTTATGGTGAGGCTGTGAGGAGGCTAATAAAGGTAGCTCGCCGGAATCCTATAAGAGGGCCGCGTACTGTACCGGCTGGGCCCGTCAATTGCGGCCGTGGGGCTTAGGCCTGCTGTATGGCTCGCTCTTCGTGGCGATGGCCGTGGCCGTCGCCGGCGCACCCCTACCATTGGAGGTGCGGCTGAGCGGGGTCATCGCCCTCTCCCTCCTGGGCGTGTATGGCGTGGTGGAGCCCCTGTACTTTGCATCCCGGTCGAGGCCGGCGCCCATGCTCAGGGAGCTGGCCCGCGGCATGGGCTTCGGGCACGACGTCCTTGTGGCCCCGGGGCGCTCCTACTACGCGGGGCTGGCCGTGGGCTGGCTCCCACGCCTCAGATTCATAGTGGTTAAGGAGTATGTTTCCAGCTCCCTCCCCCTCTCGGACCTGAGATGCCTACTGGCCCACGAGGGGGCGCATCTCTCCAACCACCACCCCCTGAAGCAGGCCCTCTACGCGGCAGCATCCATCCTGGTGTTCCCGTGGGTGGAGGGGCTGGCGGCGAAGGCGATCCTCCTCCTAGCCATAGTCCTGGTCATGGTTTACATGATCAGGCTGTTCGAGGTGGAGGCGGCACGGTATGCGATGGCGCTCTTCGGTGAGGGGAGGTATAGGGAGTCCATAAGGCGCATCGACTCGGTGAGGGGGAGGGGCAACAGGCTGGTCAGATGGTGGTACTCCTTCACCCACCCCCACGCCTAGGCGATCCTGGGGACGGGGACCCGTGAGAGGATCTCCTCAACGATCCTTTCCGCCTTCAACCCCTGCAGCCAGGTGCCGGTCTTCAGGATCATCCTGTGGGCCAACACGTTGGGCGCCACGGCCTTCACATCGTCGGGGATCACGTAGTCCCTGCCGTTCACGAGGGCATAGGCCCTGCTGGCCTGCCAGAGCATCAGGGTGCCCCTGGGGCTCACACCCAGCTCTACATGGGGATGGTTCCTCGTGGCCCTCGTTATCTCGACGATGTACGCCTTGACGTCGTCGTGGGTCGTGACATCCTCGACGGCCCTTTGCATCTCGAAGATCTGCTCCCTGGAGAGGACCTGTGAGAGCGTTACAGCCTCGGACCGCCTCGACTCCCTCCTGTCGATTATCTCCTTCTCCTCCATCGGCTCGGGATACCCGATGCTCAGCCTCATCATGAACCGGTCCAGCTGGGCTTCTGGAAGCGGGTAGACCCCCTCCAGCTCTATGGGGTTCTGGGTCGCCATGACGATGAAGGGGGGGCCGAGGGGGAAGGTCTGGCCCTCGATGGTCGCCTGCCTCTCCATCATGGCCTCCAGGAGGGCGCTCTGGGTACGGGGCGGGCTCCTGTTTATCTCATCCGCCAGCAGGACGTTGGTGAATATGGGGCCCCGGCGCAGGTAGAACTCCCCCGTCTTCTGGTTATACACGTAGGTGCCTATGATATCGGCGGGGAGGAGGTCGGGGGTGAACTGCACCCGCCTGAACTCCAGCCCCATGGTCTGGGCGAAGCTCTTGGCCAGCAGGGTCTTGGCCATCCCCGGGAAGTCCTCGAAGAGGATATGGCCACCCGCGAGAAAGGCGGCCAGCACCTTCTTGATGACCTCCCGCTTCCCGACGATGGCCTTGGAGACCTCGTCTATGACGGCCTTGCAAAGGCGGTGGGCCTCAGAAGCGTCCACAGCGGGGGGCCTGCCAACCCTTTAAAAAAACACTAAGATGTTCACCACCACAGGGGACCGTGAAGCGCACCTCCCTCAGATAGAGAGGAGCCATGCGAGGATAAGCAGTATGGCTGAAACCAGAAGCACCTTCAGGCCCACGGCCCTGCCGGCTTCGGCCCCATAGGGGATCCGGGGGCTACGCACGGAGCCTGGGAAGGTCATCAGGAGCCCCGCGACCAGGGCCAGCAATCCCACGAGGGTCACCCAGGGGGCGAGCAGGGTGTGCAGGGAAAGGAGCCTGGATATCGAGGCCACGGCTACCGATACGAGTGCTATGAAAACCAGGCTTCTGGCCCAGCGCAACACCGTAGGCCTGCCCAGCATCCAAATAGCCTTTGAGGCATTCCATGGACCATACCAGGTTGCCCCGCAGCCTCCATTCCACAGCCTAGCCGGGTAGACCTGACCCCCACCATATCTGAGATGCAGCCAGCCGGGCCATCACGGCCCAAGGATGGGCCGCAAAGATATATAGGGTCGGCGTGATCTATTCCCTGTGTTGCGTGGAGGGGCCATAGGGGCCATCTTACTCATCCTCCTCCTGGCCCTCGCCCAGCTACCCCCAACGGCCACCGGCATCCCCACGGAGTCCTATACCTCCAGCCCCGACCGGCTTGAGCAGGGGCTTTCAGACCTCACCCTCAGGCCCTGGGACCAGAAGCTGGACCCGGAGCTGGCGAGGGTGGTGGAGGGGGGCACAGCCACCCCCCGGATACTCTACCGGGAGTCCTCGGGCCGGCTCCACTTCGGAGCCCTCGTGCTGGGAAGTGGGCGGCTGAGCCTGGAGGAGCTCCGGCGGCTGGCGGATGTCAGGCTCTTCTTCAGCGCCGGCGGGGTCAGGTTCGCCCTCCTCCAGGTCTCGGACGCCGCGAGCCTCCGGAAGGTGGCCGCCCTCGAGGGGGTGGC
>Ga0079992_126297_pt1 | contig 15301 bp, 19 predicted proteins | sample FaiFalFF_MnMetaG_3_FD_69197 | JGI IMG/M metagenome (GOLD analysis project Ga0079992, IMG submission 69197) | Freshwater microbial communities from Yellowstone National Park, Wyoming, USA - Fairy Falls B (FF_Mn_B) MetaG (SPADES assembly) (version 2) | ecosystem: Environmental > Aquatic >... | reverse complement strand
TCGGCAGCGATGCGTTCGGGCGTCGTTTTCCACTTCTCCGCCAACTTTTGCAGCCCCTCGTAAATTTCGTCAGGCAACTCAATCGTCAGCGTCTTCGGCATAACCGCTCACCTCGCTTTGCCATGACGCCGAAAATTTCACGCATCGTCTGGCTCACCCCTCACCTTCTTCATCAAAGCCTCGCCCAACAATTCGTCGTGTCGTTCGCCCCAACCGATAACGCCCGTGTCAATCGCACCGATGATTTCTTCCAGCGGGTCGTTGAGAACTTGGTCGGCTTGGAAGACAACCCAATCGGCAGCGATGCGTTCGGGCGTCGTTTTCCACTTCTCCGCCAACTTTTGCAGTCCCTCGTAAATTTCGTCAGGCAACTCAATCGTCAGCGTCTTCGCCATGACGGTTCACCTCACCCGTGATTTTGCCGCTTCTAACTCTCGCGCTTCAACCGCCGATGCGGGTGCGCATGGCGAACATCAGCAAGAAGACGATGGCGAGCAAGTAAAGCAGCCACGAGGCTTCGCGATGGCGGCGGGTGACTAATTTGAGCAGGGCGTAACTGATGAAACCTGCCCCGATGCCGTCGGCGATGCTGAAGCCGAAAGGGATGAGGGCTATCGTCAGAAAGGCAGGGAAGGCTTCCGTCAAGTCATCCCAACGGATATGACGGACGCTTGCCATCATGAACGCCCCGACAGCGATGAGGGCGGGAGCGATGAGGGGATGACCCGCCACTTTCCCGAACATCACCGTCGCACTAAGGGTCGCCACCAGCGGGCTGAAGAACAAACCCAAAAGCATCAACACACCCGTCACTAACGCTGTCAACCCCGTTCGTCCACCTGCTTGAACGCCCGTCGCACTTTCAATGTAAGCCGTGACAGTGGAACTGCCGAGCAATCCCGCCAGCGTCGTCCCGACGGCATCGCTGAAGAGGGCTTCGCGGGCGCGAGGCAATTTACCGTTGCGCAGCAAACCCGCTTGTGCGCTGACGCCGATGAGGGTGCCAACGGTGTCAAAGACATCCAGCAAAAACAGGATGAGCACGACGATGACGCTTTGAAAACCCAAAGCGAGCAAGGGGGCGAAATCCAACTTGAACGCCGTCGGCGCTAATGACGGCGGGAGGGCGAGAATGCCCTGAAACTTCGTCACACCCAACGCTACGCCCACCAATCCCGACGCTAACAAGCCCAACAAGATAGCGGCGCGAACGCCCATCGCTAAAAGGCACAAAGTCACCACCAAACCGAACAGGCAAGTGAGGGTCGGTTTGCTGGTTAAGGTGGTGTGGGCGAGGGTGAGCAAGGTGGCATCGCTGGCGACGACAACCCCGCCCCACTCCAACCCGATGAGGGTGATGAACAATCCGATGCCGACGGCGATGGCGTGTTTGAGGGATTCAGGGATGGCGTCAATGATGGCTTCCCGAAAGCCGACACCTGAAAGCAGGATGAACAGCACGCCTGAAAGGAAGACGCACGCCAAACCTGCCTGCCAAGGCAATCCCAATCCGCCAGGAGCGGTGCTGCAAACCCAAAAGGCGAAAATGGCGTTGTGTCCCATGCCCGGCGCGCAAGCGATGGGGTAGTTGGCGAGGAACGCCATCAAGATGGACGGGATGGCGGAGACGAGACAAGTCGCCACCATCACTGCCCCTTCGTCCATCCCCGCTGCCTTCAAGATGACAGGATTGACGAGGATGATGTAGCACATCGTCAGGAAAGTCGTGACGCCCGCCAAAATTTCCGTGCGGACATCGGTGCCGTGTTCGCGCAGTTGAAAGCGTCGGTCTAACCAATCGGCAATCGTCTGGGCACTCAAAGTCATGGCGCATCCCCCCACGCAAAACTTTCGGAGACACGAATGTCGTCACCGCCATAAAATCTGCCAGCGGAGGCGATGAATGTCGTGGCGCGTTGCCGTTGCCTTTCGGGATGGCGTTGGGTTTACAACGCAGCGGCGTGGCTTTTGTCGCCCGCTTTCGTCGCTTATGGGCTGCAACGCGTCCGCAACGGGACGCGGGCGACCGCCCTTTACGACTGGACGGGGCGCTACCCGATGGCGTGGCGGTCGGCGTCGGGTTCACCGCGCTTTTGGGTGCATGCCGTTTCTGTCGGGGAGGTTGTCGCCGCCAGCAGCATCGTTGCGGCTTTGCGCCGCCGTTTTCCCGATGCGTGGGTTTTGGTCACAACGGTCACTGAAACGGGAATGAAAACGGCTCGCCAACGCATCCTTGATGCCAACGCTTTCGCCTTTTTGCCCTTTGACCTGATGCCGTTCCCGCAATGGGCGATGGAGCGGGTTCGCCCCGATGCCCTCATCCTGACGGAGACGGAACTTTGGGGCAACCTGATGCACGCCGCCAAAGAAATCGGGGCAAAAGTCATTTTGGTCAATGGTCGCATCTCCGACGCCACTTTTGCGAGGGCGCAAACGCCGTTGGGCAAAGCGGTTTACGGTTGGCTGCTGAGCCACCTTGATTTGTGCCTGATGCGCAGCGAACTGGATGCCGAGCGGTTGCGCCAATTGGGCGTCCCGCCTGACCGACTGCGAATGGCAGGCGATGTCAAGTTAGACCAGCCGCAGGTGTGGTTGAGCGAAACCGAGCGGGAGCGATGGCGATTGGAGTTGGGGTTGATCACTATCGGCACCGCGCCACCTTTGCTGTTCATTGCAGGCAGCACCCACGAGGGCGAGGAAGCCATCGTGTTGCGCGCTTATCAACGGTTGCTGCCTTATCTGCCCCAACTTCGCTTGCTCCTTGCGCCCCGTCATTTGGAGCGAGTGGAACGGGTGATGGCAGCCGTGCGGGAAGCGGGCTTGACGCCCGTGCGTCGCTCGCTTTGCGCGGGTAAACCCTTGCGATCCAACGAAGTCATCGTGCTGGACACCGTTGGCGAACTGGCGAAACTTTATGGCTTGGCAGCGGTAGCCTTTGTCGGTGGCAGTTTGATCCCGCGTGGCGGGCACAACATCATGGAACCCGTCTTGCACGGCGTCCCTGTCTTGTTCGGTCCGCATGTGGACAATTTCCGACCGCATGCGGAGTTGCTGCAGCGCGAGGGCATCGGGTTTTTGGTGCGGGACGAAAACGAGTTGGCGCAGACATCGTGGAAGTTGCTGAGTTCCGAGCCGTTGCGGCGAGCCATCGCTTGGCAAGCGGAGCAATTGCTTTCGCGCCATCGGGGCGCCGCCGAGCGAGTTGCCGAGGCAATTGCCCAACTGCTCTCTCCCGACCGAGGCACCACGCCTTGACACTTCCGACACCGAGGTGCGAGCCATGCAAGTGATTTTCGCTGGCGGATGGCGAGGGCGATGGGAAGGATGGCTGAAGACGCTTGGTCAAGGGCAAGTGCAAGGTTGCAGGTATGCAAGCGTGCAGGCATGCAAGCGCACGAGGGGTCAAGATGGCAGGGTTGAAGGTGATTGGGAGGAGTTTTCTCCGTCGTTGCCGATGCGGATGGCGACGGCGGTGCGGGATGGGATTTGGCTGATGGTGCGGCTGCGCAACGCGTTGCGACCGCTGCCGACCGTTCGGTTGACCGTGCCTGTCATCAGTGTCGGCAACATCACAGCGGGCGGGACGGGCAAGACACCGCTAACGCAATGGCTTTGTCACCGCTTGCGGGAAAGCGATCAACGCCCCGCGCTCCTAACGCCCTTGACAGCGTGGCAGGATGAAACGCAGGAACATGTCCGCTTCGGCATCAGTGTTTACGCTGGTCGGGATCGGGTGACGAACGCGAAGCGGGCGATCAACGATGGGGCGACGGTCATCGTGTTGGACGACGGCTTTCAATATCGGCGATTGCACCGTGATTTGGACATCGTTTTGTGGGATGCGACGGCTTGGCTGCATCCTGCCAACCCGTTGTTGCGCGAGCCGTTGACGGGATTGCAGCGAGCCGACGCCATCGTCCTCAGCAAAGCCGATGCGTTGGACGAAAGGCAACAACGAATTCTTTGCGAGCGTTTGAGTGAGTGGGCAGCGGGCGGGAAGGTTGTCGCTGCTTTCGGTTACGAACCGTCAAAGGTTCAGGCGTGGCGTGAGGGGCAAACGGAGGCGGTGACGGGTAAGCGGGTCGTCCTTGCGACAGGCATCGGCAACCCGTTCTATTTCGCCCTGACGGCAAAGCGGGCGGGTTACGAAGTGAGGGCACTCGTTTGCTTTCCCGACCATCATCGGTTCACGCCCGCCGATGCGGCGTTGGTTACCGAGATTGCCCGCCATCAGCGAGCCGAGGGGGTGCTGACGACCCGCAAGGATGCGTGGAAGTGGCAGGCAGTTTGGCAAGACGAGTTTCCGTTGCTGATTTTGTCGGTGCGGTTGAAGTGGCTTTGGGGAGAAGAGGCACTTTGGCAGCGAGTGAGCGCGGCGCTTTCCCGCCATGCCTTGCAAGCGTCGGAGGCGTAAAGCGCTATGCGTTACCTTGCCGAGCGGTTGCTTCTCAAAGGGCTAACGGCGTTGGTGTCGGTGACGACATGGGAGCGGTTGCCGACATTGGCGAAACTGTTGGGGCGATGGCTTTGGCTTTCGTTCCCGAAGCGCCGAGCCATCACCCTTGACAACTTACGATGGGCGCTAAAATGCGATGAGACGACGGCGAAGAAGTTGGCGCAGGGCGTTTTCCACCATGTCGCCTTGACGGCGTTGGAATTTTTGCGGATGGGCATAGCGCCTAAGGAAGCCCTCGCAAAGGTGCGCTTGCGAGGGTTGGAGGCGGCGAAAGAGGCGTGGCAACAGAAGGGCGGGCTGATTTTGGTGACGGGGCATCTGGGCAACTTTGAACTTTTGGGGGCGAGGTTGGCACAAGAGTTTCCCCTCTGGGTCGTTGCCCGCCCCCAAAGCCCAGCGGTTTGGCAAGCCATCCGAAGCATCCGCGAGAAAGTTGGGATGCGCGTCCTTGACAAATTCGGTTCAGTGCGGGAAGCCTTGCGGATTTTGCGGAAAGGGGAGGTGTTAGGGTTGCTGGCAGACCAGCATGCGGGGGATGGGACGGGAACGCTGATCCTTCCTTTCTTCGGGCGACCCGCTGCCGTCTTCAAAACGCCTGCCCTTTTGGCAGCCCGCACGAAGGCGCCGCTGGTGTTTTGCTACGATGTCCGATTAACCGATGGAAGCCACGAAGGCGTCCTCCTTCCGCCCCGTTGGGTCGGCGAGGACGAGGTAGAGGAAGCGACAGAGTGGTTTTGCCGCCAATTAGAACGAGCCATCTTGCGAGCACCTGAGCAGTGGTGGTGGCTGCATGACCGATGGAAAGTTGCCCGCTCCAAGTGAGTGGGACGCGCAAGGGGGATGAGTGCCGTGACCGAATTCCAGCGTCGTTTGGAGCAAACCATTGACACTTTGCGGCGATGTGGGGAGTGCGAGGCGGTGGTGGAGCGATTGGCGGCTGCTATCACCGCTTGCCTGAAAGCGGGCAACAAAGTCGTTTGCTTCGGCAACGGGGGGAGCGCGGCGGAAGCCTTACATTTTGCGGCGGAATTGACGGGGCGATTTCAAAAAGAACGAAAAGGGTTGGCTGCCATCGCTTTGAACGCCGATGTGGCAGCGATCACTGCCATCGGAAACGATTACGGCTTTGAGCGAGTGTTTGAGCGACAGGTGGAAGCGTTAGTGAAAGCGGGCGATGTCGTCATCGGGCTGAGCACCAGCGGGACATCGCCGAATGTCTTGCGGGGATTGGAAAAGGCGAAAGGGCAAGGGGCGGTGACGGCATTGCTGACCAGCCTGCGTTGCCCCCAATCCCCGACCTTCGTGGATTTCTGCATCGCCGTGCCGACCCACGACACCGCCATCGCCCAAGAGGCGCATTTGGTCATCTTGCATTGGCTTTGTGGGCGGATAGAATCGGAGTTGACGACGGCAAAATCATGACGCATAATTGATGCCGCCGAAGGGAAGGCATGAGGCAACCCCTTGAGACGAGGACGCGGGGTAGAGCAGCCAGGTAGCTCGCCGGGCTCATAACCCGGAGGTCGCGGGTTCAAATCCCGCCCCCGCAACCAATGCCATCATCCAGCCATTTGGGAATTTTTTCTGACCGAGACAACCCTTCCGCTCCCCGCCTGTCTCCCTTTCTGGCGAGTTGCCTTGCTCACTCCACCTTGCCAACCTGCATGTCTCTGCCACCTAATTTCTTTGCGGGGATGAAGATGCGCTACAATCAAAGCGTGACAAGGAGGTGACAAGGATGGGTCGCGCAGGTTGGCTTCTTTTTTTGTCGGTTGCCATGACCATCACTGCGATGGCTTCTGCGCCGTCGCCTGATGCCGCTAAAAAGTTGCTGGAGAGTGTCGCGCATCGCTACCAGAATGCCAAGACCCTGATCCTGTCGGGGATGATGATTAACACGAGCAAATCGCCCCAGCAAGAATTTTCCGTCACGACCCGCTTCACCCTACACGCCCAACGCCCCAACCGCATGCGCTTGGTGATGGAAACGACGCTCCCCGAAGGCATCAAGCAGCGGCAAACTATCGTTTCCGACGGGAAATTCACCTTCACTGAGTTTCCCCAATTTAAGCAAGTGCTCAAGCGTCCCCTAACGCCTGAAGGCAAAGTCCCTCAGCAAGTGCCCTTTGGCGATGTCTTTGAAGTGGACAATTTGCTCAAGCGGGTGAAAGAAGCGCAAATCGTCGGAGAAGAGACGGTGCAAGGGCGACGGGCAAAAGTCGTGAAAGTGACGACAGACGACGGCACCACTGTCCGCCTTTGGATCGCCGACAATATCCTCTGGCAAACGCAGGCGGTGATAGAAGGGAAGCGCCTCAGTTCTCTCATGGGTTCTGACCCCCAAAAGCCCAACCCCTTCGCCGAAGCGATGAAGCAAACGACCATGACCATCACGGTGAAGTTTGAGCGGGTGACATTCAATGTGCCCATCCCTGCCAGCACTTTCACCTACAAACCGCCTGAAGGGTTTAAGGTCGTGGAGAAACTGGAATTCCCATCAACCCCGACGATGCCCCCATCGCCTACCCCTAAACCGTGAGTTCCTGCAAGATAGCGCTGACGGAGCGATTCTCGTGGATATTGCGGATGGCTTTCGCCAGCAGGGGGGCGACCGAAAGCACCGTGATTTTGGGCAACCGCTTTTCAGGGGGCAAGGGGATAGTGTCGGTGACGACCAGTTCTTTGATGGGCGACGCCCGCAAGCGCTCTATGGCAGGACCTGAAAGGACAGGATGGGTGCAACAGGCGTAAACTTCCGTCGCCCCTTCATCCATCAACGCCGCTGCCGCTTGCGTGATCGTGCCAGCGGTGTCCACGATGTCGTCCACTAAGATGGCTCGTTTGCCCTTGACATTGCCGATGATGGCGACCATCTCGCTCTTGTTGGCGTCGGGACGATGCTTGGCGAAAATGGCTAAGCCCGCTTGAAGCATGTGGGCGAACAGGGTCGCCCGCTCCACTCCACCGACATCAGGCGAGACGACGACGACATCATCAGCAAATAAACCCTTTGACCGCAAATATTGTGCCAACAGCGGTCCTGCAGGCAAGTTGTCCACGGGGATGTCAAAGAAGCCCTGAATTTGCCCAGCATGCAAGTCAATGGAAAAAATCCGATCCGCCCCTGCCACCGTCAGCAAGTTGGCGACCAGTTTGGCAGAGATCGGCTCACGGGGGCGGACTTTGCGATCCTGACGGGCATAACCGTAGTAAGGGATGACCGCCACGACTCGCGCCGCCGACGCCCGCTTAAAAGCGTCAATCATCACCAAAAGTTCCATCAGGTTCTCATTGACGGGTGGGCAAGTGGGCTGGATGATGAAGACATCCGTCCCCCGCACATTCTCGCGGATTTGCACCCGAACTTCTCCGTCACTGAAGCGGGTGACCAGCAAATCGCCTAAAGGGACATTCAACGCTTGGGCGACGGCTTGGGCGAGGGCGGGGTTAGCATTGCCTGAAAACAGTTTCAAATCCTCTGGCATCCCGTTCGCAACCCCCTCTTGTGCCTTTGGGTATTAGCGCCGCCGTTATGATAGCACGCAAGGCAGCGCCTGTCTCACTGCCGCCCTTTCGCCGACCCTTTCCGTTGGTGATGGGCGTGGCATAATAAAGGCGACAACTCCTTCGTGCACCGTTTTGGTTGACGACGATGGCGGGCGTAGCTCAGGGGTCAGAGCGTCAGGCTGTGGCCCTGAAGGTCGCGGGTTCAAATCCCGCCGCTCGCCCCAAATTGTCACCCCGAAAAAGTCAAGCGCCCGTAGCTCAGCCTGGAGAGAGCCGGGGAGTTCTAATCCCTGGGTCGGGGGTTCAAATCCCTCCGGGCGCACTTCCGAAAAATCGCCCCTAAATCCACCATTTTTAACCCCTTACCTTCCGCCCCTTCATCCCGTCCCGCCAAATCTCAGGGTCACATCGGGGGTGCATGGGGATGCTAAGGTCAGCGCCCGCCTTAACGCCTGACCTGTCGTGGCAAACCGCCATTGATGCTTTCCTTTGGTCACGGAAGGTCAAAGGGTTAAGCCCGCAAACCTTAAACTGGTATGCCAAAGTCTTGCGCCAGTTTTGCCGCTGCGACACCCATCACGATTGCCCCTCGCCCTTAACTTGCCCCCCTGACCACATTAAGGCTTACCTGTCATGGCTGCAGCATCGGGGTGTTCGGTCGGCGACCCTCGCCAACCGCTTCCGAGGCTTAAGGGCATTCTTTCATTGGCTGACCCAGGAAGGGTTGCGTCCCGATAACCCCATTAAAGCCGTCCCAACCCCCAAAGTCAGCCAACCCTTGCCCAAAACCGTCACTGAAGACCACTTCCTTGCTGCTATTGCCACCTTAAACCCATCCAAATTCCCCGACCTGAGAAACCTCGCCCTTTTCGTGTTGGCGTTTGACACGGGGGCAAGGCTTGGCGAACTGATTTCGTTAAAGGTGGGGGACTTGGACTTAACGAACCGCATGGCGAAGGTGAGGGGTAAAGGCGATAAGGAACGGGTGATTGTCTTCGGGCAGAAGGCAGCGACACTGTTACGGCGTTATTTGACGATGCGGATGGTGCGGGAGAACCGAACTTTAACCCCCGACGACTTCGTGTTCGCCTTCCAAAACGGGTCACCTTTAGACCATCGTTATGTCCTGCGGGCGTGGCACAGGGCGCAAAAGAAGGCGGGTTTAACGCCCTTGCCCTTTCATGGTTTACGGCACGGGTTTGCGAGGATGTGGCTTTTGCGTGGCGGCGACTCCTTCAGCCTGCAAATGTTGTTAGGACACACAACCCCCGCCATGACCCAGCGCTATGTCACCTTGTGGGGGACGGATTTAAAGCAAATCCACGCCAAAGTCAGCCCCGTGGATAAGTTGGCATTGAAGGTGCGATAGTGTGTAAAGTAATCTTTTGAGTATTCCTGTTGCATTATCAATTTCGCTATGATTTTATGCTTCAGGTGCTGATGGTGATGTTTCTTCTGGCGCTTGTTGTGGAACTTCAAGAGTTGGTTGCGTCGCTGTATCAGGTAAAGCAATTTCGCCGTGCGTTAATCCGCGAAGCGAGTTAATTGCCTCTATGACTTGTTTTAACGCTGTCTGTTGGAGGTTGCTCACAGAATTTATTTCCTTTGTCATTTTCTCTAATGCGCTCCTGGCTTGTTCAAGTGCTGTGAAGGCTGTCCCAATGGCTTGGTCAGTTTTTCTTAATCGTGAAATGCCCAAGTGCTGTGCCATCAAGTAAAGGCTAAGCACGAAGGGCAAAAGCAGGCTGTAAGGCACAACGACGATGCGGTGGCTTTGGGCTGCTGCCTTGACGGCATCTCGGCACAAATCGTAAACCGAATCGGGCACAGCCGCAATCCCAAAGCCCAAAACTCTCTGGTCAGTTAGATACTTGGCAACTTCTTGAGCCCTCCGTCGGACTTCATCTCTCACTCTTCTCCGCATTTGCTCCCCTCCGTCGCTTTCCGACTGTGTTATTAGTTCAGGGGAGACGAATTTACTGTCCAAAGGGATGAGATAGCCACCCGGCATTTTGATGGCGAACTCCACTTCCCCGCTTCCAAGTTTTATCTTTCGTTCCAACCAATCATCAGGCACAGCATTTAGCAGTTCACTAACGACTTGCTCTCCTGCCTGCCCGCTCCTTCGCCCCGTCAGAATTGCCACCACTTTGTTGATGTTCTCTTCAACCCTTTCAGCCGTTTGTTGCAAAACCGTCAAAATTTCAACTTGTTTGTTGATGCGCTGGACATTTTCCTTGACCTCCCCCAGCAAAGTTTCAGAACTTGCCAGCATGTTACTTGCCATTTGCAAGGTGCTCATCAGTTGCTGATGGCGTTGTTCACCACTGGCAGCGAGGGATTGATGGGCATCTTGCAACGCTTGCTGGACTCGGCTTAGACCATTTAGGGCAATTTGTAGGTTCTTCTGAGTGAAATCAGCAAGGCTTAGCAATGAACGGTCAATTTGAGCCCAAGTTTGCTGGGCACCGGATAAATCACTTTGGACTTTTTCCACTTGCTGTTGCGTTGCCGTTGTTTTCTGCCACTCATCCAAACGCTGCTGCAAATGAGTGACCATCTCCGCCAACCGTTCAACACCTGATGTCTTTCGCATCCATGCACTGATGATGATACCGAGCACAAACCCAAAGAAACCGCCAACAGCCAAACCAAAAGTCATCTCCCAGGACATCTTCGTCGCCTCCTGACCTTATTGCGGTATTGTTGTATAAACAATTATAGCACCAGGGGTGAAAAGGTCTATAACGAGAGTGTTCTAAAGTGGGTTAGAATGGTTGGCGAGGTGGGAAGGGCTGAGAGTGTTCAAGAAGTGCATAATAAATACCCTGCGAGGTGAGAAGAAAATGGAGGAAAGAACCAAAATAAGCCTAATAACCATCCCATTAAACCACATCTTTCACCTCGCCCAACTTTTCTGCAAGGAAAAACCCTCAAGGGAACCAAAAAAGAGGTCATTCCTTGACCTACCCATCCTTAATCGTTTCTGCTATCATCCTTCTCGTCCCCCTATTTTATGGTCTCTGCCCCTTAAGTAATTTTTATTTAAAGGCCTAAAGGTTATGCTTGCATTTAAGGCTGAACTCACATTATGGTTATGGGGGCATTAAAACTATGAGGACATTAAGGGGCGCATTATGGCTATGAGGGCATTAAGGCTGAACTCGTATTTATGGTTGAACTCGCATTATGGTTGTGAGTGCATTAAGGAAGGCGTTATGGTTATGAATGCGTTATGATTATAAGGACATTACGGTTGTGAGGGCGTTAAAGGACACATTATGGTTATGAGGGCATTAAGGAAGCAAGCACAGCAAGGTATAAGGCAGCCCAACTTGCCCGATAAATGGGCATTGGTGCGTCCAACAATTGACCTTAACCCCGCCGCCAACATCCCTTATGGAATCATATTGCCGAAGTGAAACCCTTAAGTGCGCTATCCCTTAAGGCGGTCACAATCCCATATAATTGTTTCCCATTGGACGGCGCTGAGATTGCCTTAAAGTTGAAAAACCACGAGTTGGTGATGCCCGACATGCCCCTAATCCCTAAGGTTTTGATTAAAGCGGAGGAGAACCGTAGTCGTGTCCATTGGCACGTAGCCCACGACCTTACTTTAAGGAAGCAGAAGGATGTCATGAAGTCGCCCTTTAAGGATACAAGGTTGGAGAAGGGCTTCGGCTTAAAGGAAGCTGAAACGCTTGGGGGAAGACCTACTCCAGTTCACTTGGGGTGACACTACACAAGCGCCAACCTTAATACAATAGTCTCCGACCCGCCTTGAGGGGATGGAAACGAACCCGTAAGAATTTCGGGATTTTTAAGGGGAAAGAAAACGGGGCTTGCCCTAAGGGGGCGATGGGCAGGTGACGAGCGTCTCTTTCCCCCTTAATTTCGTTCATCGTCAATGGAGGGTGGAACCGTTTCCCCGTTTGTTGGCAAAATCCCGCTGGCTTTTAAGGCTTGGGCGACATAATACCGCCCCAACTTCGTTGAAGTCGCCAACCTTAATAGATAAAGAGCCCCTTCAATCACCTCCTCGTCAGACATCTGCGTCTGTTCCTTTAACCTGTTCACCCATTTTGCGAGGTCTTCCTTTAAGGTCAGCAGCACAACCTTTTCGCCAAACAGCATGGTCTCACCCCTTTTAAGGCGTCATGGAACTCTATTGGCGAAACCTTAATGCGCATCGTCGTGTCACCCCTATTTAAATCTCATCGCACTTAAGGAATTGTGTTGCTAAAATAATTAAGGTTTTGGGGGACGATGCAGGCTTGACGAGAAAGCGGCACTCCCTAACCCCTAAGTCTTTTCGGCGCCCCGACTTTTAAAATGGGGTTAGTCTTAAGGGGATAATGTGGACAGCAGGCTAAGAACTCAGTGATTAAGGTTTTGTCGTCGTCAGGTAACTCATTGAAGGCTATAGAATCGGGGGCTTTTACCATGACTTGTAAGCCAATCCAAAACCCCTCGGGTGTGACTTTGGTCAGGATAGCCTTGCTGCGATTAAGGGATTTGGAACTGACGGATTTAGAGCCCATCGCTGTCATTCCCCCTACCTTAAAGGCATTCAAGAAGTCCAACACGGTCAGGCTCATTTTATTGCTGCGCTCGCGGTTTTACGATAAAGGCATCTTCCTTAAGGCATATACAGAGTTGGCTTACGGTCAATTTCTCATTAAGGGATGGACGCTAAGTGACACATCCCTTATGTTCGCTGAGGAGATGACTGACAATGTGCCCTATAGCCGCCTGTTCCGCACTTCGGTGGTGCTTAGGGAAGGGCTGGAAGAAGTCTATGTTCCCCCCGCCACCCGTTGCACCTTAACCGTCTTAATCCACCTTTTCCATACAACCTTAAAACCGCAGTTGGACGAAGCCGTGATTGAGTGGTTATTGGCGAAGTAACAGGCTATGTGACTTCCTCCGATGGGGCTAAACCCATCGGCTTCCTGCTTCATCGTGGCGACTTATGCGGATATGGGGATTAGAACCCAAAATCCGCACAGAGGTAGTGGCACAGAACGGACTTCACGCTTGGGCTTCAGTGCGCCAACCTTGCACCCCTTAATTTTTTGAGCCTTTAGACTTTTAAGGGCTTGACAAACTCGGTCACGCAGGGCTTGCTTGCATTGGGCTGGCAATATCGTTAGGAGGCGGTCTTCAAATTGGTCGCCAACCTTAACCGACACAACCTTAAGTTTCCATGCCTCAGGCGTCAGGCGGTTATCAATGTCGGCAACGATGTAGTTGTAAAACCATTTGGCTTCCAAAAAGAGACGGGTTAACTTTTCCTGCTGATGCGCCTTAAGGTTTTGCAGTTTGAGTTAGTAGACCCTCGGCGCTTGGGTCTTCCGCTTTTCCCTTGTAGCCTGAGACGCCACCTTAATTCTCTCAGCCTTAATCATTTCGTCGCACCACTTTTTAAGGTTGCACATTAAGGATTGTGAGCCGAAAACGATTAAGGTTGTGAGCACATTAAGGTTTGGCGGTCTAAACGCATTAAGGGTTTGGGGCTTAACATTAAGGTTGTGAGCGAAAACATTAAGGATGTGTGGGCTTGACATTAAGTTTGGCGTTACACATTAAGGGTTTGGGGCGCATTCGCATTAAGGATTGTGGGCTTAACATTAAGGGTTGCGTGCCTAATCGCATTAAGGATTGTGCGCCAAAACATTAAGGTTGTAGCGTTTACAATTAAGGGTTGTGCCCCAAAAACACATTAAGGATTTGCGCCGATAACATTAAGGATGGTGATAGGCTATGGAGTGGCTTTTGTTGGTCTTGGTCGGCTGGCTTTTCGGTCGTGCGTTGCTGAAACTAAGTAAGCCTGAGCGCACGGCTGTCAGGAAAACCTACCACGCCTTTAGGGCGCTGACGGCTAAGCGTCGGTCTTCAAAACTCTACCACTTCTTTCGCCTACTTGATTGAGCCCTAACACATTAAGGATTGGCGACCTAACACATTAAGGTTATGGGCACAATTGCATTAAGGATTGTAGGTCTAACATTAAGGATGGTGCGCCGAAACACATTAAGGTTGTGGGCGCTTACAATTAAGGTTTTGGGTAATCACATTAAGGGTTAGCGTTACGCATTAAGGTTGGTGGCGCAAAACATTAAGGGTTGAAGCCTCAACATTAAGGTTTGGCGGGCTACACATTAAGGATTATAGGGCTAACAATTAAGGTTGGGGGCACTAAAGCATTAAGGATTGGGGGTCTATGGGCGCAAAAACATTAAGGATTGTAGGGTTTAAACTTAAGGGTGTAGCAGTTGCAATTAAGGTTGGGGGCGCTATCGCATTAAGGTTTTGGGCTTTAACATTAAGGTTTGTAGGGCTTACGATTAAGGTTTGAAGGTTTTTACATTAAGGATTGAAGGGTCTTTGAGGCGATAACATTAAGGATTGGTGGTCTAAATGCATTAAGGTTGGTAGCCGAAACACATTAAGGATGGTGGACTTAGCATTAAGGGTGTAGCGATTGCAATTAAGGTTGTGGGCTTAAGAATTAAGGATGGTGCGCTCAAACGCATTAAGGTTTTGCGCCCGAAAACGATTAAGGGTTGCAAAAAAAAAACGCATTAAGGTTGTGCCTTTCTCTCTACTACAGCTCCCATTTTAGACAAAACGATTAAGGATTGTGCGCCCAAACACATTAAGGTTTTGAGCGAATTTCCCGACGAAGGTCGTTTAACCTATTCAGCCAACCTTTGAGAAACTTTCGCTGCGTCGGGTTAGCCCGCACGATGGCATAGTATTTTTCTTCCCGCCTATCACAAAGCCTTAATGCTAATTTGTGTGGGTCTAAGGTCTTAGTTGCAATTAAGGTTTGTCGCCCGAGTTTCCCGTCAACGGTAACCCACTTATCGGTAGGCAGTAGGTCGTTGATGGCTCGTTGAAGCAACTTAAAGGGTTGCCCATTAAGGATTGAACCCAGGAAGGGGCGTAACATGAAGGGTTGAGCGTAAACGGTGACACAGTAAGGGTTGGGACATCGCAGTAATCGCATTAAGGGTTGTGACATCTTAAGGGTGACACATTAAGGACGATTGGCGACAATAGCGACAAACTCTATGGGGTTGTCGCTTGTCGCTAATTGCCCCTCTTTATCCCCCGTCCTTAATAGCCATTAAGGGATTTGCGATTAAGGAATTCGCCTCGGCAAGATAATCCCATAAGGGATATTAGCGGGTGGGGTTAAGGTCAATTGCTGGACGCACTTGGCGATGTCGGAACTAAAGACCCAAGTGACCTTGCGGACAGCAAACTCTTGCCTCGGTCGGGCTGGCATATAAGGATGCGGGGGCATCTCCGCCGTCACCTGCGTTAAGACCA
>Ga0079992_127784_pt1 | contig 15302 bp, 13 predicted proteins | sample FaiFalFF_MnMetaG_3_FD_69197 | JGI IMG/M metagenome (GOLD analysis project Ga0079992, IMG submission 69197) | Freshwater microbial communities from Yellowstone National Park, Wyoming, USA - Fairy Falls B (FF_Mn_B) MetaG (SPADES assembly) (version 2) | ecosystem: Environmental > Aquatic >... | reverse complement strand
GGGGTGGACCCCGGGACGGCTGCCCAGGTGCATCGCCGGACCCGGGGCTGGCCCATGGCCATCGCCCTGCTCGCCCAGCCTGACGCCGACCGCCCTCTCCCGGAGCGGTGGCCGGAGGCCCGGGATCGGCTTTTTGAGGAGCTGGCCCGCTCGTTGATCCGAACCCTCCCCGAGCCGCTGCGCGCCTTCCTGTTCCGCACCGCGATCCCGCTGTGGTTCAACGGAGCCCTGGCCGCCGCCCTCCTGGAGGATCGTTCGGATCTCCTGCCCCAGCTGCCCGGCCTGTTGCAGGAGGTCCAGCGGCGCCGGCTGTTCCTGGAGTCCGCCGGATCCCCGGATCGCTGGCGCTACCACGAGCTGTTCCGGGAGTTCCTGCTCCGGCACATCCCGGAGCCGCTCCCGCCCCTTTTCACCCGCGCCGTCGCCTGGTTCGAGAAACAGGGCGACCTGGAGATGGCCATCGAGCACGCCCTGGCCGGCGGGCTGGACGCCGAAGCGGTCCGGCTGCTGCGGGCCCTGCCGGACGCCTTCATCTGGGATCGGGGGCGGCGGCGGACGTTCCGACGCTGGGTGATGGCCCTCCCGGAGCCCGCGCGTCGGGAGGCGCCGGATCTGATGCTCCGCCTGGGCAAGGAGCTCCATCGGGGCGGCTACTGGGAGGAAGGCCGCGCGCTCCTCCGGGAAGTGCTGGCCTGGGCGGAGCAACGGGGCGATCCGGCGTTGCGGGATCAGGCCTCGCTGATGCTGGCCTCCGTGCTCTACATCGAGGGCCGCTTTGGGGAAAGCCTGGCCTGGAGCATGCAGGGGCTGGGGCAGGCGCGCTCCCCGGCCCTGCGCATGCGGCTGCTCAAAACCGCCGCGGACGCCTGCACCGGCCTGGGCCGTCTGAGCGAAGCCCGGCGCCTCTATCAGGAGGCGATGGCCCTGGCGGAGGCGCTGGGGGATCCCCACTACCCGGCGTTCCTCCGCCACAATCAGGCGGTGGGCGTGGAGATCCCTGCCGGGCGCTTTGAGGCGGCGCGGGCGCTGCTTTCCGCCAACGCCCCCTATTACACGGAGCGGCCCGCCCAGCGGATCACCCATCAGATGGGCTGGGCGCTGCTCGCGGTGGAGACCGGAGCCTGGGCCGAGCTGGAAGGGATCCTTCGGGAGATCGAGGCCCTGGCCCACGAGGTGGAGGAAGGACAGGCCAGCAACGATTTCTGGTTCTGGTGGTGCCGGGCGATGGGCGCCATCGGCCAGAAACGATGGGATGCCGCCGCTCAGGCCCTCGCCCGGGCCGGGGATCTGGCCCATGGGCATCCCGAGCGGATGGGAGCCCTCGCCCAGGCCCAGGCCTGGCAGGCCCGCCGGCAGGGCCGCCCGGAGGAAGCCCTCCGGATCGCGGAGCAGGCCCTGCCGCGCCTGGAAGGGGCCCCTCTCGTCCGAGGCCTGGTGGCCCTGGAGCGGGATCTGGCCGCCTGGGCGCTGGGGCGGGCGGAATCCCACCCGGCCGTGGGAGCCCTGATCGCCGCCCGGGCCGGCGCCGCTTTCCCCCGGTTGCGGGCCCTGCGGGCTCTCCAGGCTTACGCCGCCGGGGATCCCCGCTGGCGCCGCCACCTCCACGCCGCCCTTCGTCAGATCCGACGGGAGGACTGGCTCTCCGCCCGGGACCCGGAGCTGGGGACCGCCCTCTGGCTGCTCTGCCTGCAGGAGGGGATCCACGAGGCGGAGGCCATCCGAGCGCTGGGACGCCTGCGGCCTCTCTCCGAGCTCGGGGCCTTGCTCCGGCATCCCCGCGAGGGGGTTCGTCACGCTGCGGCCCAGGCCCTGGCCGCCGCCGGAGAGGAAGCCGCCATGCCGCTCCTGCAGGACGCCCTCCGCCGGGAGCGCCACGCCCAGGTCCGTCAGGCTATAGCCGCCGCCCTGGAGGCCCTGGAATCCCTCCCCCCGCCTCCCCTGGAGATCCGGCTTCTGGGCCGCTTCGAGGTCCGGCGCGGCGGGCAGCTCCTCCCGGACTCCGCCTGGCCCCGGCCGGCTGTCGCCCGCCTCCTGCAATACTTCGCCCTCCATCGACGTCAGTGGCTCACCCGGGAGCGCATCCTGGAGGACCTGTGGCCCGAGCGGGATCCCGAGGAGGCGGAGGAGATCTTCCGTCGGCTCTTCTCCTGGCTGCATCAGGTCCTGGAGCCGGCGGTGCGCCCCAAGGGCCCCTTCCGCTACTTCGCCAGCGCAGGGGAGAGCCTGCGTTTCGATCCGCACGATGTGGTGAAAGTGGATGTGGAGCAGATGGAAACGGAGATCCGCCGGGCGCTGGCGGCGCGCCCGATGAATCGGGGGACCTGGGCGGCGCTGGCGGCGCGCCTGGAGGAATGGCCCCTGTTGCTGCCCGGGGCGCCGTATGACGCCTGGCTGATCCCCCACCAGGAACGCTGGCGATCGCTGCGCACCGAAGCCGCCCAGGCCCTGGCGGAGGACGCGCTGGTCCTCCAGGAGCCCGTGGAGGCCATCCGCTGGGCGGAGCGCGCCATCGAGGAGGCCCCCTGGCTGGAGGAAGGCTACCAGGTCCTGATGCGGGCCTGGTCCCGCCTGGGGCAACGGGCCCGCGCCCTGCGCGTTTACGAGGAGGCGGTGGAAGCCCTCCGGCGGGAGCTCCAGGTCCCTCCCGCCCCCCTCACCCGCTGGCTGGCCGAACGCCTCCGTCGGGGCGAGCCGATTTAAGCCCCGGTCCGCCTTCCCGGCTCCCTGTTCACAGGTTGTTCACAACCCCCGCCTACTCTTTGCTTCGAGCAAGAAGGGATCCCACCGACTTTCCGAGAGGAGGGCGCGATGTCGAACATGGGATCATCCGGAAGCCGGCTTCCGTTGGTGGTGGGCGGGGGATGCGCCGGGCTGCTGCTGCTCGGGCTGGCCCTCGTCGGCCTGGGCGTGTGCGCGCTGGGCGTCGTCGCGCTGAGCCGCGGACAGGGCCCGCAACCCGTTCGGCCAGCCACCCCGGCCGTCCGACCGACCGGCGTGCCCGGCGGTCAGACGGCGCCCCAGCCTGGCGGGACCACCGGGATGCCTTCAGGAGGCGGACCCGCCGGAGGCGGCCCAGCCGGCGCGCCCGGCGGTCAGACCATGCCCCAGCCCGGCGGGACCACCGGGATGCCTTCAGGAGGCGGACCCGCCGGAGGCGGCCCAGCCCGAGGAGCAGGAGGAGGCGGCTTCACGCTGGTCCAGACCGGCGGCTATACCTGTGATGTGAACGCCAACCAGTGCCGACCCCTCACCTCCGGAACGGGGTCTGCGATCCAGGTGCAAGCGCTGGGGGATGGGAGCATCCAGGTGCAGTTCCCCTTCGGCGGCCTGCGGGTCAACCGGGATTGCTCTCTGGTGGACCAGCCGGGCTATACCCTTTTCCCGTGTCCTTTCTTCCCCAACGTGCAGGGGTTCCAGGGGCTTCTGGTCACTCCCCAGGGCGCCCAGCCGATCAACACGCCGTTCCAGTATGCGCTGATCGACATGGATTTCGATCAGGACGGCATCGTGAACGAGCCCGGCTACTACAGCCACAGCAGCGGCAGCCTGGCCTTTGAGGCGTATCGGGAGGATGGCACCCTCAAGTTCGCGGGCTACATCGTCGACACCGGGAACTATACCTACCTGTATGTGTTCACCTACCAGGCGCGCTGAGATCGGTGGAGCCCGGCCCTCTTCGGACCGGGGCCTTCCAGATCTCCTGGGCAGGTGAGTGCCTTCCGGCTACAGGACATGTAGGGCAACTGCTCGCAGTTGCCCTACATGCGGGCCGGGCTCCTTCCCCAAACAGATGACCGGGAGGTGAAACATGACGGCATCCGCGATTGCGGCGCTGGGGATCGCCATGGTCGGGGCGTTGATCCCCACCCTCCTGTTCGCAGGGCTGCTATGGTGGTTCGACCGCTACGAGAAGGAGCCGCTGACCCTGATGGGGGCCGCCACCCTCTGGGGCAGCCTGGCGCAGATGGCGGTGACCCTGCTGCGGCCCCTGGTCCTCGCCGGGGGCGCGGCCCTGTTCGATCCGCTATGGGCGGGGACCTGGGGGAACGCCTTCCTGTTGCCGGCTCTGGAGGAGGTGATCAAGGCCCTCTTCCTGGCCGGCTTCTTCATCCTGTATGCCCGGGAGATCGACAGCCTCTACGACGGCTTCCTCTACGGAGCCCTGACCGGCTTCGCCTTCGCTGCTGCGGACACCATCGTGGGGGCGCCGGCCCGGGGCTGGAGCCTGGAGGGGGCTTTCGGGCGGACGCTGGCGCTGGGCCTGGCCCACGCGTTCTTCACGGGGTGGATCGGCCTGGGGCTGGCGGCGGGCCGGCTGAGCCGGAGCCCGGCGCGGCCGGCGTGGCCCCTCCTGGGCGTCCTGGCTGCCTTCCTCTTCCACAGCCTGCGGGAGCTGGCCATCGTGCCCACCCTCTGGAACCCGGGGCTGGCCGGCATACGGGCCCTGATCAACGCCCTGGGCGTCCTGCTGCTGATCGGCATCGTGATCTATGGGATGGGCCGGGAGCGGGCCTGGATCGCCCGTTACCTGGGGGAGGAGGTCTCCGCCGGCGTCCTCCCGGCGGCCCTGTATGAAGTCCTCCGCTCGCCGGGAGGCTGGCTGACCTACCGCTGGGGGCCGCTGCTGCGGGGCGACGCCACGACGTGGCGGCGGCGCGGGCAACAGCTCCAGGTCGCCGCTGAGCTGGCCTTCCGCAAGCATCAGCAGGCGGCCCTGGGGGAGGCCCGATGGGAGGAGGAGATCCGGCGCCTGCGCGAGCTCCTGCGCCGCCTGGCGGAGTAAGCGACGGCTTCATCCCCGACCGGAGGGACAACCATGGAGAGCCAGGGAGGATTCCCCCTCATCGCCCTGTGTCTGGCGCCCGTGCTGGCCTTCGGGCCGATGGTCCTCTACGCGGTCTTCGCCTGGTGGTTCGACCGCTTCGAGAAGGAGCCCCTCTGGCTGATCGTCGCCGCCTTCCTGTGGGGCAGCGTCCCCACTGTCCTGCTTTCCCTGTGCGCCCAGATCCCGGCCGCCGCCGTCTTCCAGGCCGCCCTGGGGCAGGGCGCGGGGAGCGCCCTGAGCTCCATTCTCGTCGCGCCCTTCACGGAGGAGCTCTTCAAAGGGCTTTTCGTCTTTTTGCTCTTTTTGCTCTACCGGCGGGAGATCGACAGCCTCTACGACGGCTTCCTCTACGGCTCCCTGGTGGGCTTCGGCTTCGCCGCCACCGAGAACGTCCTCTATTTCCTGGGCGCGGCGTCGGAGGGCGGGCTGGCCGGGATGTTCGGCAACTTCATCGCCCGGGCCATCGTCTTCGGCCTGAACCACGCCGCCTTCACATCCCTCACCGGCCTGGGGTTCGCCGCCGCCCGGCTGTCGACCTCGGCCCTGGTCCGCCTGACCGCTCCCATCCTGGGCCTGGGCGGGGCGATGGCCTTCCACGCCCTGCACAACACCGTGGCCACCCTGACCGAAGCCACTCAGTCCCCGCTGGTCTGCCTGTTCTGGGTTCCCTTCGATTGGATAGGGGCGCTGCTGATCTTCGCCATCGCCCTCTACGGGCTCACCCGGGAGCAGCGCTGGCTGCGGCAGTATCTCCGCGAGGAGGTGGAGGCAGGCGTGCTGCCGGAGGCCCTCTATCGGCAAGCCACATCGATCCTGGGTCGCATCGGCGCGCGATGGGGGGCGTTGCTGCGCGGGGATATGACCACCTTCCGGCGGCTGGGATGGATCTACGCCCTGGCGACGGAGCTGGCCTTCCGCAAACATCAGCGGGCCGCCCTGGGGGAGACCCGCTGGGAGCCGGAGATCCAGCGCCTGCGGGAAGCGCTGCGCCAGGCCGTCGGCCCCGCCGGCGCCGGATGAGGGGAGATCCCCCTCTCTTGCCTTTATGAACACCGGGGGCGGCCTCCCGCTGGCTCCTCGCGGGACAAGCCTCGCGGGACAAGAGGCTGCCCCCGGCGCCGAAGCCCCATCCTGACTTTATTCGAGGGACCCCGCGCTCGGCTCCTCGCCTTCCTCCAGACACATCTGGATAACTTCTCGAATATTTTCCAGCAGCTCCTCCGGCGTTCGCCCCTGGCTGTAGCAGGCTCGCAGTTGGGGAACCTCCCCCACATAATATCCGTCTTCATCCCGTTCGATCACCACGTAAAATTCTCGCGCTTGCTTGCCCATCCGTTATGCCTCCTCCATGGCATGCGGCCCATCATCTGCTGAATATTATGGTCACATATGCTCGTCAAAGCGAGGGTCTTTCCAGAGGCAGTTCTTGAGGGCTCACGGCCCTGAACGCATATGGGGCCATCGTCCGGCGGCGCTTGCGGCGCGCCGTCCATCGAGCCGCCCGGACGATGGCCCCCTTCCGACCGGCGAGCTCCCTTCCGCGGCGGAGCCGCTAAAGGCTCACTCGTCCCACGAGCCGTAGCCGGGGTCGTAATCGGGGCTCCAGTCGTGCAGCGTCCCCGACGGACCTTCCCAGTAGAGATTCCCGGCGTCGTCCATCCAGGTCGGGTCGGGATTCTCACCCTTCAAGGCCTGGGTCCACTCCTCAGCCATCCAGGTGTTGAAGGCATCGTGCTCCGGATCGTAGCCGCCGCCCCCTCCGAGATCGCTGTAGAGGTCGCCGGAGAAATCATAGCTGCCGTCATCCCAGCCCGCATGGGCGAACGGATCCTCAAACCCGCTGAGCGGAGCCTCCGCGGTCACGCCGCCCCAATCCCATTCCGGTGACATCCCGGGGGACATCTCACTACCGCCCATATCCTCGCCACCGACCCAGACCGGCGGCGCCTGACCACCGGCCAGCGGTCCCGGCGTCATGATGACCTCGCCCGTGGCCTCCTCGAGCACTTGGGGGAGCTCCGCGGCGTAATCATCCAGCAGGCCATACGGGGCGATGAACACGATCAGGTAGCCGGTGTAGCCATCGGTCAGGATCCAGACGACCGCCTCGTAGGGCTGCCCGTTCTGCACCGCCGCGTAAGCCAGCTCGATCGCCGGCCAGCCATTCAAGGAGACCCACTGCGCGTGATAGGCGTAGAACTGCGTGTTCTGCTGTCGCAGCCGCATATACACCACAGCCGCATACTGGAGCGGGTTCATCGGCTGCGGTAACGGCTCCGTTTGCCAGAAAAGCGCCGGCCGGAATGGCAGATTGTCCTCGGCCGGAGCCATATAGGCAACCCGGTTCCCCTGGGCGACCCGCTGCCAGCCGTTCTGCAGCGGCTGCCCTCGGAGCTCGGCACGCTCCGTCAATCGATCGCGCTGGGCGATCACGGTCGGCGTCGGCTTCCGACTATCCCGCGCGAAGAACCAGAGCCCCGCTGCTCCGATGGCCCCGAAGGACAGGCAAGCGCACAAAAGCACGACCCCAACGAGCAGCAAGGGCCAGCCACGCTTCAACAGCTTGTCAAACGCACTCATGGGTGTTCCTCCTTCGTATGAGAATATCGGACATTCAAGCCCTACACTTCGGACCACCACGCCTCGAATCCGGTCGCCCTTGCTCGTCACTTCCCCGGAGGCGTTTCCGAAAGGCCCTCCGCCCCTTGCCCCAGGATGCGCGGCAAATCCGCGAGATCCCGGAAAACCCACTGGCGCATGGTGGCCGGCTCCGTCACCCGGCCGTAGACCGCCCCATCCGGGTCCTGGAAGACCTGGACCACGTAGACGCGCACGAGCCGCCGATGCGACACCGGTTCGATCCCAGCCATCGAAGCCTCCCGGCGTGAGATCCGGATCTCCCAGCCCCTCGCACCTGATCTTCCCCCGCCCCTGGGAACAGGCTGTGAACCGGAGGATGGGGCCTCAGGGCATGCCGGCCGACCAGAGCCCCCACAGCAGCGCGCCGAGGAGCCCGCCGATCCGCCCGCGCCATCCGGAGCCCGTTCGGATCGCCAGGGGAAGGGCCGCGAGCAGCGCTCCCGCCGCCCGGATGAAATAGACCGCGCTCAGGAACTCCAGGGGGGTCCGGCGGTAGAGGCGCTCCAGCCACTCCCCCGCCAGCGGAAGGACCGGCAGGGGCAGGATCCAGGGCGCCACCTGAAAGGCCACCGCCCCCAACCCGATCCACGCCCCGTGCATCCATCGATCGGTCCGCGAGCCCTCCGGCGGCGGGAGCAGCAGGCTCCCCAGCAAGAAGGCCAGCGGCGGCAGAAAGCGGTCCTCCAGGGGGAGCAGCGAGGCCAGCGGGAGCATCAGGCCATAGCCCAACAGGAAGGGGCGGACCGGGGAGACCGTCCCTTCCCCTTCCACGCCCCGGGCGGCCTGCAGGGCGGTGAACAGCAGGTAGGGGAAGCCCCAGGCCATGGCGCCCAGCAACGGCCACAGGGCGGTGTTCCGAACCAGCCCCTCCGGATCCTCGAGCTGCCGGGCCATGACGGCGGTGAGCAACAACAGCCCGGCCGCGATGATCCACTCCAGCAGATCCTCCGCTTCCTCCCGCAGCTCCTGCAGACCCTTCAACGGCTCCCACGTCCAGGCCACCATCATCAGAAGCAGCGGCCACCACTGCTGGGGCAGCTCCAGGTCCACGATCTCGAAGAACGCCTGGTAGAAGGCGAACAGGAAGGCCACCGTGCCGATGAGGAGGGCGACATACCGCTGGGCGAAGGCCCCCGCCGCCATCCGCCGCCGCATCCCGAGGCCGGCCACCCCCAGGACGAACAGGACCCCGACGGCCGTCCGGCCCGCCAGATAGGCGTCCGGAGGCCAGCCCCGAAGGGCATGCCAGATCCCTTGATACAGCGCGAAGGGAGCCCACAGTCCCGGGCGCGCCAACCCCTGCATCCCCAGCTCGGGCCAGAAGGCCGGCAGGGCCAGCGCGCCCAGCGCCAGGGTCAGGAAGGGGAGCGCCCCGAAGAGATGGGGGCGGGCGCGCAGGAGCTCCATCCGGCGGCTCCAGAAATGGCCCAGGCGTCCCCCCTCCTCCACCAGATTGGCCCCCAGCCAGAGCCAGACCGGGACGCTCAGGCCCCACGCCCCGGCGAGCATCTGCCGGATCCCCTCGCCGAGGGCCGCCGGCCCGCTCCCCCAGGCGGCCAGATAGGGGATCGTCAGGCCCAGGGCCAGCAGCCCCCCCCGCGCCATCCGGGGGATCCGCACCGAGGGCCAGAAGGGAAGGCTCATCAGCCCGATCCCCAGCAGCGCCTTGAGCCCCAGGCTGAGCAAGAAGGGATGGATCGGATGGGGCGGGAACTGGGCCAGGGCCAGCGCCCACAGGATCCGCCCGGGCCAGCCCGCGAGGGCGGAGCGGGGATGGGTCCGCTCGAACAGGAGAAGGGCCAGCGTCGGCGCCAGCACCAGCGGCGAGGCCCCGGCCAACAGCGGCAGGCCGAAGTAGAACAGGCCATAGACCGCGACCGGCAGCCGGAAGGCCGCCGGCAGATCCCCCGCCGTCGCCGTCAGCAGGGTCCAGAGAAAGGCGATCCACAGCGTGAGCAGCCCGATCCCCGCCGGATGGGCGAGCCCGTCCCGGACCTGCGGGCCCACCCCCGGGAGAGTGAAAACGAAGGCCGTCCCCAGGGTGGCGAACAGCAACAGAAGCCAGGCCCACCCTCGCGGCCCCATGCGGAGGAGATCCGTTAGCAGGCCGACGCCGCTCCGCTGGGGGGCCAGGATGAACGTGTGGAGAGCGTCCGCCGCCGTCCGGCGCAGCTCCATCCACGCGGACCGCATCTCGCCTCCCCCGCATCAACGTCCCGGGATCTCGTAGATGCGAACCTCGACGCCCGTCATATAGCCGATGAGGACGGCCACCGACCGCCCCTCCTCCATTAAGGCCATCCGCAAGGGGCGCGGCGGGAGGACCGCCCGTCCGATCATCCGCCCGCTCGCGGCGTCCCAGACGTAGAGCCGGCCGTTCATGTTCCCTTCCCCCACCCAGTCCGCCAGCCCGACGATCCGCCGGCCATCGGGGGTGAACTGCAGCGCCTTCAAGGGCAGCGGGAACTTCCCCTCCATCTCCGGCTGCAGCCCCAGCTCCTCCTGCAGGTCCAGACGCACCTCTCGCCGGTCCGGATCGATGGAGACCCGCCACAGGGCGACGCGGGTCGGGAAGGGGCCTTCATAGCCCTCGCCCTCAATGGGCCGCATCTCGTTCTCCGCCGCCGTTAGGAGGCGCCCGTCGGGGGAGAGGGCGATGGCCGTGAGGGGATCGAACTCGATGGAGCCCCACCACTCCCCGGTGTAAGCGTCCCACACCTCGAGATCAGAGGCCCGATCGGTCATCTGGAAGATCAGCCGCTCGTCGGGCGTCATGATGAACTGATCCGCAGGCCCGTAGAGATCGAAAGCGAAAGCCCGCCGTCCCGTCTCCACGTAATAACCGCTCAGGGTGCGCTCGCCTCCGACCAGCAACAAGCTTCCCTGGGGGGAGAAGGCGATGCGGCGCACCTCTTCCTGGATCGGCAACGTGAAACGGGTTCGCGCCCCCGGCACATCCCACACGCGGATCTCCGACCCGGTCCGCAGGGCGAAGGCCCGGCCGTCCGGGGAGAAGACCAGCTCTTCCACCCTCGACGGGGTGGGGAGCCCCTCCGCGATCTCCCCGGTCCGGGGATCCAGAAGCCCGGTCTGGCCGTTCGCCGTGAACAGCGATAGGCGTCCATCGGGGGCCGGGGCGATGGCGACGACCCCCTCTACCGGGATGGCCATCCGGAGCGGCAGGGCGGGGGCCTCCCCGGCCGTCGGGGAGAGGGTTGGGCCCGGCGTCGGCGGGGAGGGCGGCGCGGCCGTTGGCCTCGGGAGGGAAGTGGGGGAGACCGGCGGGCGCGCCGTGGGCGTCCGGATCTCCAAAGTGGGAGTAGGCGAGAGCAGGCGCGGCAGGAACCGGTAAGCCAGGAATCCGCCGCCCAGGACGGCGCAAGCGCACAGCGCGACGAAGGCCAGCGCCAGGCCGCCGATGAGAACCGTTCGCGAGCGCATCCGGTTCGCCTCCTTGCTTAAGGGTTCTTTGCGGCTCACCCCTGAGGGACCACCCGCGCGGCCACCTCGGCTGGAAGATCCCGGGCGAGGGGACGATCCGCGATCCCCCGGACGAACCAGCGGATGTCATAGAGGTCGCCGGAGCGGGTGATCGGGCCATCGGAAGGGATCTCAAAGGCGAACGCTTCCTCCTGGCCGGGCTCGAGCTCATAAACGGCGCGGCCGATGAGGGTCGTCCAGGTCCGCCCCTCGGCGAGGATCCGGTAGCCGGCCTCCACCCGCACCCGCTGCCGCGCCTCGCCCTCCCAGCGGACCCATCCCCGCAGGGCGGAGCCCACCGGGAAAGACCATGCGGCCAGAGCGACCCGCAGGGGGTCGGAGGACGGGAGGTCCGAAACAGGCTCCGCCGCCGGGGCCTCCGGAGCCGGCGCTGCCCGAACGGGCCGGACGGAGAGCGGGATCTTCTCATACGCGTCGGGCCACCCCTGCAGCCCGACCTCCAGCTCCACCCACCATTCGAAGGCGTGGACGTCGGTGCCGAGGCGGCCTCGCTCCTCCCGCCGGAACGAGGCCATCCCATCGATCGGGACAACGAGGGCGGCCATGTAGCGCTGGGGGAGCCCGGGGAGGAGCTCGACGCGGTCGGCGATCTGGATCTCCTGGACCACGCGCGTCTGCTCCCGCTCCTCCTTCCGCCGGCGGGTTTTACGGAACCAGTCCCACACCCAGAAGGCCATGAACTCCTTCGTCATCAGCCGGAGGCGGATGGGGCCGGCGATCAGGGGGCGATGGGCCTCCACGGCGATCCGAACCGCGAGGGTCTCCCCCAGGCGGGCCGCGCGGGGCTCGACGTCGACATGCACCGTGGCGGCCATGCGGGTGAGCCCCTCCGATGCGAACCCGGCCCCCAGGAACAGCAGGGAGAGGGCCGTCAGCCCTCCTCCGCACCCCCAGATGAGCGCCATCTCCGGATCCCCCGCCCGCCCGGCGCGAACCGCGAGCCATCCCCCCAGGCCGACGGCCCCCAGACTGAGGAGGATCAGCACGGCTCCGATCGCGATCCAAGGGGCTCCCCGTCGCATCGCCGACCTCTTACCGGCGCAGGAGGGGCTTTCGCCCCGAACCTTCCGCCTTCAAGATCCCAAAGACCAGGGATGAAGCCGCCCCCACAATCCCGAATCCTCCGCCTTGGAGATCGCAATGGGTCGCGGCTGAAGCCGCTCCTACAGAGAAGGATGCCGAAATGAATTTCGGCTTGCTTTCGCCCCGAACCGGTCTTCACCCGGCGCAGGGGGCTCCTACCCCCAAGGCGCGGCCCCTGGGCCCGAAATCCGGCGATCGGATGCCGCGGATCATCGCCCCTCATAGGCGGCGGGGAGGGCGGCCCCGCAGGCGGGGCAGCGCCGCCATTCGGGATCCACCTCCCGGGCGCAATAAGGACACCGGAACCGGGCGGGCTGGCCGCAGCCCGCGCATCGGGCGTCCCCTCGCGCCAGCCGCCGGCCGCAGGTCGGGCACCGGAAGGCCACCGGGGCCTCCGGGGAAAGGGTGGGGGGCGGCCCCTCCAGGGCCCGGACGAGGGCCCGAGCCGTTTCCCCCACCCGCTCCTCGATGGTCGTCCCCAGGCCCGGCGGCGGGACGGGCCGGGGCAGCCGCGGCCGCCATCCCCCCAGGGTCCGCCGCAGGGCCCACGGCAAGAGCCACAGGTTCAGCGCCAGGGAGAGGGCCAGCAGCCCCAGGAGGCCCAGGGCGCCCTTCCCCCCTCCGGGGAGGACGAGGAAGAGCGCGAGGGCCCCCAGTCCGATGATCAGCAACCCTCCCCGAACCGCCCGGAGCATCGTCCCCTCCTCGCTTTCCCCTCCCCTCACGCGTTAGGGGAAGGGGGACGACCCGGGAAGGGGAAGGGGAAAAACGGCGAGAGGATGGGGCCGAAGGTCTCGGTCAGGCGGGCGAAGAACGAGCGGATGGCCTCGGCGACCGCCCCGCCCACGACATCGGGGTGGCTGCGGATATAGGCGGCCACCGCGCCCAGCAGGGCCAGGATGACAACGGCCAGGGCCACCCACTCCAGGGTCTGCAGCCCTCGAACATCCGAGAACAGCCGGGCCCCGAGGGCGCGCCCCTTCCAAACCATGGCTTCCGACCATCGAAGGCGTCCGGCTCGCACTGGATCCCTCCTTTCCGGTGTCTATGCGCCCAGCTTGGCGCCGCAGGCGGGGCAGAAGCGGGCGCCGGCCGGGAGCTCCGCCCCGCACTGGGGGCAGAAGCGATACGCCCCGCCGGGCGCGGCCTCCCCGCCGGAGGCGGCCGGGGCCGTCGTGGCCTGGACGGCGGTCACATACCGCTGGGCCTCCTGATAGCGGCCGGCCACCCAGGCCGCCGTGTCCACCGGCAGGGCCGCCCCCGTGGCGATGAAATACTGGATGAACTCGAAGGTCCGCTGGGGCAGCTTGCTCTGCTGCCAGGCCCCGTAGGCGGCCGTGAACAGCAGCGGCCAGAGGAGGAAGAGCCCCGCCCCCGCCGCCACCGCCTTGTCCACCCACTTGCCGGCCCCGATCTCCACCTGCAGGCTGTCGCCCTGCCGGCGAAGGGCCACGTTGAGGGCCGAGGAGACCCCCAGCAGGTTCCGCCATGTCTCGTCCTGGCGGGCCTGGATCACCACCCCGCCCTGGGGGAGATCCAGCACCTGCACGTCGAACTTCTGGGCCCGATACCAGTCGGCCAGGCTCTGCACCAGCCGGCCCATATCCAGGTTCGGAGCGTGGAACACGCGCTGATCGGGCATGGCCTCACCTCCTCAGGCCGGGGTCTGCAGGAAAAGGGTCGTTTGCATCGCATTCAGAACCGCCAGCTCCAGCAGCAGCTGGGTGACCTGCTCATGGAGGGCGTCGCTGAGCTGGGGTTCGATCTCCCGCAGCAGGGCCGCCACCCGCTCCGCCTGGGCCCGCACCTCCTCCGGGTCGATGCGGCCGTCGGCGATGGCCTGCTGCCAGGACTCCATCCGATCGACATACCGCTGGAAGAAGAGGTCATCCCCCTCCTCGCTGAACCAGCTGATCCGTCCCATGGGCGCCTCCTTCCCCCGGATTCGGGAACATCTTGCCTCCTGCATCGGAACAACTTGTGAACAGACCGGCCGCCCCGGCTTGAAAAAGCCGGCCGGACGACCCCCAATCGTCCGGCCGGATCCCCGCATCGTCAGCGGGTCGGGATGGCGTCGCGCGGGTTCTTCGGAGGCTCCGACGGCGGCGGACTCGGGGAAGCATCGGTTGGGGAGCCCGGCTCTTCCCGGTCCCGGGGAGCCTCGGAAGGCCCGGCCTTCCCTGGCCCCTGGAGGACGTCCAGCGTCATCCGGCGCGTGACGCGCGGCCCGTCCTTCTCTTGCTCCTCCGTCTCCAACCGCAGCTGCATACGCCGGACGATCTCCTCCGGGGTCTTCCCGGGCGGCCCCTCCTCCGGCTTCTTCCCCTCCTGCGGCTTCTCCTCCTGCTGCTTCCACAGCTCCTCCGTTTTCTCCACCATGCGGTCCAGCAGGCGCTCGGAGAGGCCGAAGAGGGCTCCCAGGGCCAGGAGGGGCACCGTGTCTTTCTGCAGCGCGATGGGTGGGGTGAGAAATTGAGAAAGCGTTCCCAGCCCTTCCAGAGAGAAAATCTTCTGGCTCTGCAGGATGGCGACCAGGTGCAGGCCGGCCCAGGCGCTGAGGGCCCCAAAGAGGGGCGCCGGGAACACCGTCGCCCACGAGAGCCCGTAGTCCGGCATCTTCGGGCTGCCCCGATACACCCGCGCCAGCCGGCTGAGCAGACCGCCCACCGCCCCCGCCAGCAAGATCGGGCCGTAGCCCGCGATGGCCAGGGCCAGCCCAATCGGCAAGCCCACGAGAACCATAAAGGTCAGCAAGTTCTGCATCTTAAGCACCAGCATGAACCGCTCGTCCCGCGCCTCGTAGAGATCCGCCAGGAACGCCGAAAGGGTCGCTCGGGCATCCCCGTTTGCATGCCCCAGCGCTTCCTGGAGAGGCTTTTTCCATGCCTTCTGACGCGCCGGGGGAAGCTCCGAGAGGTCGCCCAGGGCCCGCTGCAGCCGGGCCTTGAGGTGGGGCGTGGCCATCGCGTTCACCGCCAGCCGCTCCGCGTCGTGGATCAACCGCCAGGCGGCCAGCTCCGCCCCGCCGTTCCAGAATAGCGCTCTCACTTTGTCCCCGAAGGTCCAGGAAACCGCTCGCTCCGCCTGCTGGAGCAGCGCCTCGACTTGGTTCAGCACGACCTGTTCGGAGGGGGTGACCGCCTCGGGCTCCTTCTGTTCCAGCTGGATGCGCCGGCGGGTCCCCTCGATCTCGGCCCGGGTGAGCTCCCGGAGCATCCCGGCCACCAGGAAGGCCCGGATGAGGAGGAAGAGC
>Ga0079992_130669_pt1 | contig 15311 bp, 18 predicted proteins | sample FaiFalFF_MnMetaG_3_FD_69197 | JGI IMG/M metagenome (GOLD analysis project Ga0079992, IMG submission 69197) | Freshwater microbial communities from Yellowstone National Park, Wyoming, USA - Fairy Falls B (FF_Mn_B) MetaG (SPADES assembly) (version 2) | ecosystem: Environmental > Aquatic >... | reverse complement strand
TTAATGGGAAATGGTGATATTCAAATTGATTTTGGCACTATTCAAAACTACACACCTGCCAACACTTGGGATACACCATCAGGAAAGCCATTGGATGATATAAACAATATGCTTGAAATTCTTGCTTCTACTACAAACCATTCAGATTTTGTTCTCGTAGTAAGTCAATCAGTAATGAATGCTCTTATAAATAACGAGCAAACAAAAAATTATCTTGCTAATACAATTGGAGATAGGGTTTTTGAAAATGGAAGAATTACAAGAATAGCAGATGTAGATATAGCAGTAGTTAGAGGAACTTATACAGATGCTGATAATGTTGTAAAAAGCATAATAGACCCCAAGAAAGTTTATTTAGTAAGCAGAACTGCTCTTTATAAAGTTTATGGACCACCTGAAACATTTGATTTAGCAGGATCTACTGAGGCTTATGCTTATACAAGTTATAAAGAACTTGACCCACAAGGACTTGAACTTGGAATTACAGCAAGATTTTTACCTGTTGTAGTTGAAGCAAAAGCAATAGTTTCTGCCCAAGTTCTACCATAATGAATAATGATAACAATTTCAGATGTTGAGAATAGGATTTCGCAAAAAAGACTTATTGAGCTTACACAAGATGATTTAAATGCTAATGCTCCTGATATTGCTAAAATTGAAGATGCGATAGACAAATCAATTTCATTAGTAAAAGCATATTTAAAAGGAACTGATTATGAAAATTCTAATGAAGATTTCATAAAAGAAATTACACTTGATATATGCGTTTATTTTCTATATAAAAAGAGATATTCTGAATTAGAACTACAAGAAGGAGAAAAACTTGCTATTTATAGAAATTATGAAAATGCTATAAAATTGCTTGAAGATATTAGAAATGGCAAATTAGATAAGAGGAAAATCAAAGCGGTAGGCACAAAGTTTTCACAATCAAAGAACTTCATTTATGAATAATGATTTAAAAATTCAAACATTAAGCAGAATATATGATTTAGCATTTAAAAGAATTTCAGTAAAACAAATAGAGCTAATTGAAAAAAGAAAATTGAATTCATATTCTCTGAAATGCTTAATGATTATCACATTTACGCCGTTTTACAGCAAATAAAATCAGCAGTTCTTAAAAGAAATCTGAATATAAAATACAGCGGACAAAACAAAGAATTAGAGGAACTAATAAAATTTGTGATAAACTATTCAGATGGATTCACTGCCGCTTTAAGCTCACTTCTGGATGCAGTAGCAACAGGTTATTCAGTAGTTCAATTATATTGGGATGAAGTTGAGTTTAATAACAGGAAAGTTATAATTCCAGTTAGATTTGAGCCAAATCCATTCTACTGGTATAAAATAGAAAACAATAAAATTTTTTTTATAGACGATTATGGAAAGGAAATTGAAGTAATAGATGGAAAGGTAATAATTCATAAAAATTTTCAAGATGCTTATTTTCCAAATGGAGTTCCACTTTTGATAAAAGCTTGGTTTCCATACTTTATTAAAAAGAACATTCCAAAGCAAATTTTACTTTATATTGAAAGTTTTGTAATGCCAACGGTATTTGCTCGCTATGAAGGAAATTTAAGTATTGAAGAGCAACAAAAAATTCTTGATATGCTTGTAAATTTACAAGACATTAGAGCAGGTATATTTACAAAGAATGTAGAAATTGACACACTTGAAACAAAAACATCAAAAACAGAAGATTTTTTAAATGTAATAACTTGGTGTGAAAATGCTATATCAAAAGTATTCCTTGGAGGAACATTAACAGCACAACTTTCAGATGTCGGAAGTTATAGTGCTTCAAAAGTTCATTATGAAGTCAGAGATGAAATTGCTTATTTTGATGCTAAAAATTTAGCAGAAACATTAAATACGCAGTTAATTTCAAAAATAATAGATTTCAATTTTAGTGAAAGTGAAATTGATGAATATCCAGAGTTAGAGTTTGATTTTTCAAAAGTTTATGGTGTTGATGAGATTGTAAAACTTATTCAATCACAAATTCCAATCAAAAGGTCTTGGCTTTATCAACAACTTGGAATACCAGAGCCAAGTGAAGATGATATTTTAGAAATCATTCAATTTTCTGAAAATGAGAATTTTCGCATTTAAAACAAAAAACAAAACATATTATTTTTTCAGTGAAGATGATTTAAGGAAAAGTATTAAATATCAAAAAGTAAAAAATGAGCTTGAAAGGGAAATTCAAACAATTATTAAAAGATGCGATGAAAAATTCAAAGAAATGATTTTCAAAGTTATAAACAGAAACAAATCAAAATTAAAAGATATGGATGTTATAGATGCTGTAAAACTTGAAGATGTAAAAGCATTTTCAAAAGAATTTAGCGATTTAGTGCTTTATTCATACTTAAAAGGTTTTGAAATAGCACAAAGGGATGCTTTATATCAAAGAATAAAAAAGCTAAAATTTAGTGAAGAGATTGAAATTTTAAGAAGTAAAATATCAATAACGAAAGAGCAACTTGAAAGACTTTCAGATTTTTTTAGAGAAAGATATTTTTGGCTTTCATACATTACAGCAATAGACCATATTGAAGAGATTAAAAATCTACTTGTAAAAACTATTGAAGAAGGGAAAACATATAAAGATTTTTATGATGAAGTTAATAAAAGATTTCAAACAAGAAGACCATATTGGCTTGAAACAGTTTATAGAACGAACATAATTTCCGCTTTTACAACAGCAAAATTAAGAAAATATAAAGAAGAATTTGAGCTTTTAGAATTTCATACAGCAATTGATGAAAGAACTTGCCCTGTATGTAAAAAACTCCATAATATAGTAAGAAAATCAGATGACCCATTTTGGAGACATTTTAAGCCACCATTACATTATAATTGTAGATGCACAATTTTGCCTGTTTATGAAGATAAAGACATTAAAGAGCAATTTTTAGATATAAACGATTATGAAGAATTCTTTAAAAAGAAGTTTTCAGATGTAGAAAATAAAAATTTATTAGAAATCACGAAAAAATTCACACAAACAAGATTATTTGATTGGGAATTTCAATTTTTCCCTGATAGAGAAAAAGCAGAAGAATTATTTAGAAAGCTTGCCAAAAAAGATAAAAGACTTAATATCGTTGAAATTGAAAATAAAATCATAGACAAAATGCCATATGAACTTAAAGATATTGCTATTAGAGAAAAATATGAGTTTAAAGATAGAAAAGCATTTAGACCAAATGAAGAGGAAAGGAAAGCCATTGAAGAATATACAGGCAGTGGTTATTTACACATTAGAGAAGCATTAAAAACTAACATAGAAGCACAAAGGAAAAATATAGAACTTTTACAAGGATTATTTTTAAAATATAAGCAAAATGGAGATTTAAATAGACCACTTTATAGAGGTGTAAAGGATATTCCAGAACAAGAATTTCAAAGATTGAAAAGAATGGAAATCGGAACGATATTAGAAGGTTTTGATTGGACTTTTGCTTCTACGAGCTATGATAAAAGAATTGCTGAGGCTTTCATATCACGAGGATACAGATATAATGTATTTTTTGAAATTGTCAAAAGAAAAACACCTGGAATAGAAATAGCAAGATATTCAAGGTATCCAAATGAAAATGAAGTTTTATTGCCATATTCATTTTGGAATAAATTAAAAATAATAGGAAAAGAAATTAAAAGAATAGGCTCTCAACAAATAATTTATTTAAAAGTTGAAGAAGTTTAATTTAGGCTTTAAAATTTCAATATGGCAAAAAGAGAAAAAAAACCAAAGGTTGTAAAATTTCACCTTTATGGTAATGACCTTGAAGCAGAATTAAAATCCATTAGAGAAGAGGCAAAAATAAAGGAAGAAATGCATAGAAATTGGGATAATCCTGAGTATTGGAAAAAGGTATATGAAAATTTCTGGCAAGAACCTTTTCCTCACCCCGAAGAAACTGATGTTATGAAGATAAGAAAAATTTTAAGGAAAAAATTTGAAGAAGTTTTTGAAAAGAAATGATACAAATCAAAATAAATGATAATGAAATAAAAAACAAGATAAACCAAATCAAAAACAATAAAAAGCTAATTATTAACAAAATAGCAAGTATATTAGAGCAAGACCCTTATGGTCAAAAATGGAAACCTATTAAAATAAACACAAAACGAAAAAACTCTTCAATGGCGAAAACAAAATCAACACCTTCTTTATCAACATAACAAATGCCCATTTTTAAAATCAGTAACCTCCTAAAATTTTTATAAGCAATAAAATTTACTTTTCGTTATTTTAAATTTTGATAGAAATTTTCTAATTAAAATTGTTGAGGTATATGTTGCCATAATTCCAATTTTTTTATAATCTGAATTTAAGGCAGTTTCTATACAATTTTTGTAATTTTCAAAAATTTTAAAATTGCTATAATTAGCATATTTTAATCTGACTGCCATATCATAAGCTCTATTCCCTGTTATGAAAATTTCTTTTGAATTTATCAAGTTTTCAAAATCAACATCCCATAACCAAGAAACATCATGACCATCAGCTGTCCAATCATTTATTGAAATAATTATTAAATCAAAGTTCTCCTCATAAGCAGTTCTTAAAATTTCATTAAATCCAACAGGATTTTTTACAAGCATTAAAATTATTTCCTTATCCTTATATTTTAAAATTTCTCCTCTTGAAAAAGGAGCTTTAAAATCACTTGATATACTAAAAAAATCATCAATAGAAAAACCTAATAAATTACATATAACAAGTGCGCATAAAACATTATAAGCATTATAAAAACCACTTACATTCACAAAATAGGACTTTCCATCTATTTTTAACTCAATTCCTCTAAAACCATATGTTTTAACATCTTCTAATTCTAAATAATTTTTAGGATTTTTAAATCCACATATTGAGCATTCATAATTGCCAAGATGAGAATAATAAATTTTATTATATTTTAATGGAACTTTACAATTTGGACAATAATGACTATCACTTGCATTTTCAATCTCACTTAATCTTGAATAATTTAAATTTAATCCATAAAAAAATGTTCTAAAATTCTTAAAATGATAAGCAAGTGATGGATCGTCGGAATTTATAATAAATTTTGTCTCTTTTAAATTTTTAAAGTTTTCAAGCCATAATGTTCTAATTTTATTAACTTCGGTATATCTGTCAAGTTGATCTCTAAAAACATTTGTAATTGCTATTATTTCAGGCTCTCTTATTTTTACAATTTTATTTATATGAAACTCATCAATTTCAAAAACACCTATTTTCCCAATTTTATTAAAAAAACTCGTAGCAATTCCATAAATTAAATTTGAGCCTTCTTTATTATTAGTAATATCATATTTTTTTGATAAAACAAATGATGTTAAATTACTTGTTGTAGTCTTACCATTAGTCCCTGTTATTAAAATATAAAAATCAAGTTTATATAGCATTCTTCTTAAAAAATTTTTGTCAAAATTCAAAATTAACCTTCCAGCAAATGTTGAACCATCACCAAGTTTTAATGCTCTAATTGTCTCTACAAGAAATTTACCAATTTCAATCATTTCCTTTTAGAAAAGAAATATATTAAAATTCCAAAGAATGATATTATAAGAATAAGATAAGGCATAATCCATAAAAAATTATAAATGCCTTTTTTAGGAGGCTCTGCCAAAATCCTTTCTCCATAAATTGATACGAAATAATCTAAAATTTCTTTTTCACTTTTACCTTCTTTTAACATTTGCTTTATTTTATTTCTCATATCAACAGCCAAATCGCTCTGAGAATAGGCAACACTTTCTCCAAGACAAACTAAACAATTTAATTTTTTAGCAATTTCAAAAACTTTATTATCTAAATTTGTCGTGTCTATTAATGTCGCAATAAGAAAAACCATATTAAAATTCCTACTAAAATTAGTGTTAAAGAAATAATAAAAATTGGAGTTAAATTGATTTTTCGTTTTTCTTCTATAAATTCAAATTCAGTTTCACTATCATCACTTATTGGAACAAATTGTGTTTTTTTGCCTGTTTCTGTTTCTTCCTCCTGAACAATACCACCTCTTACTACTTCATTTTTAATATCAGTTTTCTTAAATTCAATATAGTAATTTTCAATAATGTTAGCATCCAATATAGCTTGGGCAAATTCATAAGCACTTTGAAATCTTTCAGAAGGAATTTTATTTAAAGCTTTTAATACAATATCATCAAGAACTTTTGGAACATTTGGATTATAGTAAGATGGGGGTTTTGGAATTTCTGAAAATATCTTTCTTTGAAGCTCCCATATATCATTTCCAACAAAGGGTAAATGTCCAGTTAAACTTTCATATAAAACAACACCAAGCGAATATAAATCACTTCTCTTATCAATTTTTCCTTTAAATTGCTCCGGTGCCATATATTCAGGTGTTCCTGGGACTTTTCCTTTTTCTTTATCTTCCGTCATAAGGGCAGCAATTCCAAAATCAAGTAAATATACCCTTTTTTCAGGAGTTATCATAATGTTTCCAGGTTTAATGTCCCTGTGAATGATATTTTTTTGATGAGCATAATCAAGAGCTTTAAGAACTTCAAGAGTAATATAACACGCATCCTTAATATCTAATTTTCCTTCCCTTCTTATAATTCTTTCAAGTGTTTCACCATTAACATAGTACATTACAAGATAAAGATTATTATCAACAATTCCAAAATCATAAACTTTTACAATGTTTGGATGCTCTAATTCTTGAGCCACTAACCTTGCTTCCCTGAAAAATAACTCTTTTGCCCTCTCATCTCTTGAATATTCTGGATATAAAATTTTTATAGCAACCTTCCTTCTAACAATAGGTTGTATTGCTTCATAAACTTCTGCCATTCCACCAGAAGCAATTTTTCTTACTATTTTATATTTATCAGCTATAACAGAACCTATCATCTATAATGATAATTTTAAAGTAGATTGATTGGGGGGCAACCCCCAATTATTTATCTTGGACCTATTGTATAACAATTTTCAATTTCATAACTATGTTCTTTGCTATTATACATTTCTAATTCAATATTACCATCTTTTTCTTTTTGGGCAACTTCATTACTTGGAATATAAATTTTTATATTATCCTTTACACACACTTTCTTTGTCTTTATCTCGTTTATATTTACTTTGTATTCATATTGATCTTTTAGCTCAATTTTTTGAGCTTTTGTATCATCAATGGCAAATAACATTATCATACTCATATCCTTCAACCTCCTTTTGGTTAAATAAGAAAGGTTGAAAATTTTAAAGCATAAATTTCAAAATTTTGCTTTGGGGCTTCGCTCCCCTTAAATTCCCCCCAAAAATCTATAATTTCCTAAAATTTTCACAAGTTATTGATTATCAATGCACAAAATTTTGATTGATGATTGCTCATTTATCTCAACTTTTACCTTACCATTCCTTTTCTCTCCAAAATAACCCTATCCTTTCTTTGTGTGCCGTTAAGGACACTTTTCAAATGTTTTGAAAATAACTACTTTAATCTGTGCTTTAAAATTTTGCTAAATTGTCTCATTATAATTATAAGGAATTGCTTAGGGCTTTTCGTTTAGGTTTAAGTATTAAAAAGTTAGTTATCATTTATCCATTATCAATTTTATTATTCTTATTGTATTCAAAATTTGACATTTTAATTTTTGTAATTTTTTCAATTTACTATTTCTTTTCAAAAATTGCTATTTCAAAAATAACATACGAGCAAATTAAAGGAGACCATTTTTATGAAATAAAAAGAGCCTTTAAATTTTCAATAAAAGCTTTCTTAACATTTATTTATTTTCTTATTCTAATGCTTTTTCTTTTTTCAATAACATTCTTGCTATTTTACCTTTTTGTTATTATTTCAAAGATAAATAAAATTTTCCTTTATATTTCATTCCCCTTTATTTTCATTTTAGCAATTCTTATGTTTTATATATTAGTTGGTTTAGTTATGTCTGAAAGTGTTGGAATTAGCGCCATAAGTAGCCAAAATTACGATGCTTTTGATATATTTTTTGAAAACTTTTCAATTTTTAATAGTCAAGTTTATAGATTTTTGGCATATAAAATTATTTCAATTTTTATTTCAATTTTTGGAGCAATTTTACTGCTTACTATTGCTTTTATTTTAATAAAATTTATAAATTATTTCTTGAAATTAAACGAGCTTCACATATTATACTTTCTTGTTTATTTAATTGCAATTTCTTATGGGTTTTCAGTTTATTTTGTAAGTGATTTTATTAGTTATTTAATTTTTGTTTATAAAAGGGATAATTTTGATCTTTCAAAACTTGAGCCTGAAATTCATTCACAACGAACATAATATGTATTTAAATAATATCTCTTTATCTCGTTTGAATTATTCTTTATATAAACTGCATACTCACCTGCTTCAAGAATATGAAATTTCCAATTAACTTCCTTAACATCATCAGAGCAAGCAATAGGTCTTCCTATGCCTTTTGAAATATAAATAGCACTTGCTAAGCATATAAAATCAATTTTTTCACCTTCAACAGATTTTGCTATAACAAATATACTATCATTTGCTTTTAAAAAAAACCTAACATTATAACCAGACTTGGGAACGAGTCTATATTCTGTCTCTTGGATCTTATAAACTTTCCTTTTACAATTTTCAGAACAAGAAAAAAGAAAACTACTTACGAATATAATTTGAATCAATCTTGAAAACATCTAAATTTCCCACCTCCTTGATTTGATAAACCTTTGAAAAATAGCTATAAACAAGACTTGTATCGTTATAGTACTTTATCTCAACAACATAAGGATACCCTTTTATTTTTAAAATTTTCTCTAAATCTGATTTTTTAACAATATCACTCATTAATAAATTTACAAATGGATTATTTACTGAAAAAATCCCAAGCCTTTCAAGAATTCTTGTATCAAAATTATTTTGAATTTTTTTGTTGTAATTTATGAAGAAATCATTTATTTCTTGATTTATAGTTAATTCCTTATAGCAAATTTTAGCAATTATACTATCACTTTCAAATAAAAACCTAAACTCATAATCACAATCTTTTAAATCCTTAATTATTAATTTCCCTTTAATGTCTTTTTTGGATTTAATTTCTTCTAATGGTCTAAAATAACTATCAATTTTATAAACACTATAAATTTTTTCATCATTATCAATTTTATAGAAACTATCAACTTCCAAATCAATTATTATTGATTTATTGCCAGCGTAGTACTTTTCCATAAATTTACTTATTAATTTTTCTTTTTTTAGCTCAAGAATAGAATTCATTCTAAATTTATTCTTTGAAATAAAAGTCTCTTGAATTCCAATTAAATTTCCAATACCTTTTATAAAAACATTTATACTCTCTGCTTTAAAAACAATTTGTGAAAAAAGGAAAATTGCCATCTTTAAAATTTTAAAGCTATGGAACAAATCACTTTATCTATTGTTCTTTTTACACTATCCTTAATTATAGGTTTTGAAGTTATAACCAAAGTTCCACCTATTTTACATACACCACTTGTTGTAGCAAGTCATGCTATGGCTTCAATAATGGTTGTATCCGCTATTGAATCTGCTGGTAGTGGCTCAATTATAGGTTTTATAGCACTTCTTATAGGAACAATAAATGTTGTTGGTGGTTATTTTATAGCAGATAGAATGCTTTCTATGTTTAAAAAATAATGTTTATTATTATAAGCTCAGAGTCAAAGTTCAAATTAGATGGGGGTTATGTTATTTATAATGTTGATGGACAGAACTATAAAGAAGAATTAATTCCCGCAAGTTTATTAAATCCTAAATTAGATTTTAAATATCTAAATCCTCTTCAAACGGTATTTTATAAATTTTATAAATCTGGATGTGCTCTTATAGCAACGCCAACTTCAAGTGGAAAAACAGTTTGCGCTCTTCATTTTATTCAATCCCACAAAGGATTTAAAATTTATACCACTCCAACAAAAGCACTTGCTAATGAAGTTTATAAATTCTTTAAGAAAATTTTCTCAAATGTTGATTTAAGAACAGGTGATATTATTGAAGAAGCTTATGAAATAAAATCGGATATTGTTGTTTGTACTTATGAGAGTTTATTATTATCTTTGAGGAATAAGGGTTGGGGTTATAATGCTAATGCTATTGTAGTAGATGAAATTCATTTTGTTTTTACTAATAGGGGGACTATAATTGAGGAAATTGTTGCTTTTATGAAAGGTAAAGCTGATATTCTTGGTCTTTCTGCTACACTTCCAAGATATAATGAAATTTCAGAATGGATATCTGCTAATATTGTAATAAAAAGTAATTTTAGACCTGTTCCTATTATTAAATTTGAAGAGGATTTGAAAATATAATGGAAAAAGTATTAGAAATTTTAAATTCATTCATAAATTATGAAAAAATTGGCACAATTCCAAGAGATTTAGAAGTATTTAAAAATTTTCTTAAAAGAATAGGAAGCCCAAATGAAAAATTAAAAAATGTTATTCACATTGTAGGAACAAAGGGTAAAGGCTCAGTAAGCTTTTATATTTCAAGATTTTTAATAAATTCTGGATTTAAGGTTGGAACTTATATATCTCCACATATATTAGATGTTAGAGAAAGAATAATGTTAAATTTAACTCCTATTAGTGAAAATGATTTTGTAAATTTGTTTTACGAAGTTTATGAAAAAATGGAGCATAAAAAAAAGCATTTTAGAACATATTTTGAAACATTAACAGCAATGGCATTTTTATATTTTTATTATAATGATTGTGATTATTGTGTAATTGAAGCAGGACTTGGAGGAAGGCTTGATGCTACTAATGTTTTTAACAAGAGTAATGTAATAATTACAAAAATTCACTTTGACCATATGCATATTCTTGGTAATACATTAAGTCAAATAGCATTTGAAAAAGCAAGTGTTATAAAGGAAAATTCCTTAGTTTTTACAAGTTATCAAGAAGATGAAGCTTTTGAAGTTATAAAAAAAATTACAGAAGAAAGAAATTCAAAATTAATTTTTGTAGAATTTGAAGTTTTGGAAAATTCATTAGAAGGTGTTAAATTTAAAATGGATAATAGGATTTTTAAAACACCGCTAATAGGCAATTTTCAAGCATATAATTGTGCTATTTCAATTAAAGCATTTGAAGAAATAACCAAAATAACATTTACTGATAATTTATTTAAAAATGTTAGAATTCCTTATAGGTTTGAGATTTTTGAAAGAAATAATAAAAAAATAATCCTTGATGTTGCTCACAATTACTTATCAATTTTTGAAGTTATAAATAATACCAAAAAATTATTTCAGAAAGAGCCTTTAATTATTTTCGCATTAGCAAAGGATAAACATTTAGAAAATATATCAAAAATTATTGAGCCATTTTTTGTTTTGCTTGTAGATATAAAAAATCCAAGATTATTTAACCCTTATGAGATTTCCAAATTTCTAAAAAATTACAAAATTTTCAGTAGTATAGATTTAGCATTTGAATATGCTCTAAATAGTGAATATGAAATTATTATTATAACAGGCTCAACTTATTTGGTTTCAGAATTTTTAAAACATCTGCCCTATGCTGAAATATATAAATAAATCCTTTGGAAGAACTTTTGAATTCGGATTTAATGCAAAATCAAAACGAATAGGAATATAATTAATATAAAAACGAAAACCAATTCCATAACCACTATAAACATTACTTTTTATTAAATTAATAAATTCATTTGAAACAAGCGCAAAATCATAAAAAAATGTAATTCCAAAAAAACTACTAAATCTCCATCTATATTCAAAATTTCCATTTATATAATGATTACTTGCAGGTTGTAAATTATCAAAAGGCTCTCCTATGGAATTATTTAAATAACCTCTAACACTTCCTTCACCTCCAAGAAAGAACTTTTCAGAGTAGGGAATATCACTTCCAAAAATTTGACCCATTCTTATTCTAAATGCGAAGCTATAAAAGTACTTTGAGTATAATTCATTAAGTTTTATAAATTTTGCTTGAATGAATGCCTCTGATATTGAAAAGCTTGAAATAAAACCTTTCGTAGCATCTAAATAACTATTTCTATCATCATAAACTGCTCTTTGAGATAATGTTAATATAACTCTTCTGTCTTCATAACCAATTGTCATGCTACTTTTTAATAAAATACTAAAAGCACTATAAAAGTAATTTGAAAATTGTCTTAAAATTTCAGCATTTAAACCAATTTCTTCAATTTTTCCATAGTCTTCAACTTGTCCAATCTGACCAAATTTATTATAAATTAAGTTTGAATTGAGAAATAGATTTTTTCTATCAAGAAAATATCGCTCTCTAAAATTTAAACTAACTGACCTATCATTTAATAAGATATTATTATTTGTCCAACTAAAAAGTCCATTTGTACTAAGCTCCAAGTTTTGAACATTTCCAAATATATTCAAATGTCCAATTAAGAAACTGATATTTAAAAAGTAAGGATATGTAAAACCCACATTAGTTTCTAAGTATCTTTGAGGTGATTCAATTACTTGAAAAACCAAAATACTATCATTTTCAATTTTATAATTTACACTTTTAAATAACCTCAAAGAATATAATCTTTGGATTGATTGAATGATTTGATTGTAATTAAAATAACTTGGAACTTTTATTGTAATTTCCTTAAAAAATATCTCATCTCTAACATTTTTATTCCCTTCAATTTTTATTTGCTTTATCATAATTCTTTTACCTGCACTTATCTTCTCCTTAATAATCAAAGAGCTATCATTTTCAAATATCGTATCTCTTAAAACACTTATAAATGGAAATCCATTATTATAGTATAAATAATAAATTTGACTTTCAAAAGCATTCATAAATTCATCAGAATAAGCAATTGGCATTTTTTTGGGAATAATGTAAATTAGTGTGTCTAATAAGCTATCACCTTCAAATTGAATTTGTCTTATATAAAATCTTTTCCCTTCACTTATATTTATATTCACAATAACATTTCCCATTTCCAAAAATTCATAATTATAATCTATCTTTACATTAAAAAATCCAAAAGAATAATACTTGCTATATAATCTTGAAATTCCACTTTTTAGCTTAATTTTACTAAATTCATCATTCCTTTTTAATTTCAGAACCTCAAAAACTTCCTTTTTACTAAAAAATTTATTCCCATTAACATTTATTTCTTTAATTATTAGTATTTGTGATATGATTATATTAAGCAGCTTTTTCCTTCTGGCTTAACTCTTCTTTTAAGGAATTTAAAATGCTGTTTATTTCTTCTTCTACTTTGCTTTCTTCAACTTCCTTTAATCTTATAATTCTTTCAACTTGTGGTAATTTTTCAATTTCATCAGCAGATATAAGCTCATTTTCAATAGCAGATTTAAGAATATTATAAAAATCGTAAATTGCTTTCATCATTAAAAATTGTTTTTTCAATGAGCAACTTGCATCAACAGGATTAAAGGCATTTTGTTGTAAATAACCAAATCTTATAATTTTTCCTATTTCAAGAATTAATCTTTCCATTTCTTGTAAGGCATCAGGACCAATTAACTGAACAATGTCTTGTAATTCAGCTTCCTTTTGTAATATACTACTAATGAAGTTTCTAAGCTCACTCCACTTTTCATTAACATTTTGTTTATACCATTTCTCAATTAGTGGATAGTAAAGCGTATAACTTCTTAACCAATTTATTGCTGGATAGTGCCTTCTCCTTGCCAAGTTTGAGTCAAGTGCCCAAAATGCTCCTACAACCCTAAGTGTTGATTGTGTTACAGGCTCAGAATAATCTCCGCCTTGTGGTGAAACAGCTCCAACAGCAGTTACAGAACCTTCAAAATTGCTTAATGTTTTAACTCTTCCTGTTCTTTCATAAAACGCAGCTAATTTTGAGGATAAATAAGTTGGATAACCTTCTTCTCCTGGCATTTCTTCAAGCCTTGAAGATAATTCTCTTAATGCTTCAGCCCATCTACTTGTTGAGTCAGCTAAAAGTAGGACATTATAACCCATGTCTCTATAATATTCAGCAAGTGTTATACCTGTATATATTGAAGCTTCTCTTGCAGCAACGGGCATATTTGATGTATTAACAACCAATATCGTTCTGTCCATAAGAGGAGCTCCAGGTCTTGATGGATCTTCAAGGTGTGGGAATTCTGTTAGAACTTCTGTCATTTCATTTCCTCTTTCACCACAACCTATATATACTACAACATCAACAAGAGCATATTTGGCAAGCGTTTGCTCTGTTACGGTTTTTCCTGTTCCAAATCCACCTGGCAAACCAGCATTCCCACCAAGCGCAATTGGAAATAATGTATCAAGAATTCTCTGACCTGTCAATAATGGAATAACAGGTAATTCTTTCTTTATAACAGGTCTTGGTATTCTTACTGGCCATTTGTGTGAAAGTTTTATTTCATATTCCTTTTTGTCAATATCACTTCTTATAATTGCTATTGTCTCTCTTACTGTAAATTCGCCTTCCTTAATATCTAAAATTGTAAATGTTTCTTCTAAATCTTCCTTTGATAATTCGGTTTTTCCTTTTAAGTTTGGTGGAATCATTATTTTATGAACGATTGATGGTGTTTCTTGAACTTCACCAATTATATAACCTAATTTAACTTTATCTCCAACTTTTAAAATTGGTTTAAAAAGCCATTTCTTCTCATAATCAAGAGCAGGAATATCTATACCTCTTGAAATAAAAGGACCAACTCTATTCATTATAACATCTAAGGGTCTTTGTATTCCGTCAAATGCCTTTCCAAGCAAACCAGGACCAAGCTCAACCGCTAATGATTCATTTGTTCTTTCAATAGGCTCACCTACAAAAAGCCCCGAAGTATCTTCATAAACTTGAATATAAGCAGTATCACCTTTTAATCTTATTATTTCACCTACAAGTTTTTCGTTTCCAACCTTAACAATTTCATTCATTCTTGCTCCTCTTAATCCTTTTCCAACAACAAGAACACCAGCTATTCTCGTAATCTCAGCCATAGCGAAAATTTTAAGGCATTAGCTTAATGCCTTGTTCAATAATTCTGAAACTATTTATTTTTCTATATTTTGCCCACCCACCCAAAAATAAGCCTAAGGCTTATGAACTTCGCTCCCCATAAATTCCCTCCGCAAAATAATTACTTAACACTATTTATTGGACAAAGCAATTTTAGGACATTTTTTTCATTATTTCAATTTCCGATTTAATTTCCTCTTTACTTGCTCCACTTATGAATTTTTCAAGAATGAAAATTAAAGCTTGATTTTGATTTTTTAATCTCTTGTTTTCATCTTCTAAATTTTCAATTTT
>Ga0079992_154439_pt1 | contig 15315 bp, 22 predicted proteins | sample FaiFalFF_MnMetaG_3_FD_69197 | JGI IMG/M metagenome (GOLD analysis project Ga0079992, IMG submission 69197) | Freshwater microbial communities from Yellowstone National Park, Wyoming, USA - Fairy Falls B (FF_Mn_B) MetaG (SPADES assembly) (version 2) | ecosystem: Environmental > Aquatic >... | reverse complement strand
CTATTCCTAAACCTATTCACACTATACTATCAGGCTGCGAGGGGGAGGTGAGCAAAAATGCTTATTTGGACACTATCCCTCAAAGTGGTGTATGGCGTCTATATGGCTAAAAAAAGTTGGGGGCCTCCATAAGTTTCAAAAGTTCAGTTAGGATATTTGTTGCTTCTGGGGTGGCGGCAGCCTTAATCCTGCCGCTAATCCTCATTCCGGAGATGCCAAACTACGTAAGGCTCTTACTTGGAGGTATAATCTACCTGGCCGTCTACATGACCGTCCTCCCGATAATTAGAGGATTGGAGAAAGTGGATATTGAAGTCCTCGGAAAATTCTTCAGAAATTATCATGGACTAAGACCATTAATAGACTTAATCACGAAGTATGAGTCAAAACTGATGAGGAAGACTCAGCATGCTGAATGCGAATATAGGTGTCCTTTCTCTACATTAGGCCGTCAGTATGGAAAAGTCTTCCATAATGTCCGTGACAATTCTTGCGTATCTCCTTAATAATTCCTGAATAGTTATGAGGAGCCCTTTTGGAAGGGGTGGAAGAATAGTGGGAAGGCTGCCGGAGTGGTGGAGGAATCTGGGAAAGTTGGAAATGTATCAATTGATGGGCAGAGGGCTTTGAAGCAGGAGTACTTGGTAGCTATATGGCTAAGGATTCTGTGAGTAGGGCCTCATTCCTGCCTCACCTCCATTTATGAGGCCTATTATGGTGATGCTGGGTTTGTTGAAAAATTTATAAAGAATAGGTAAATAGACGTAAGGAGGGGATGATGGATTCTGAGTAGGGATCAGGTTATTGGGGCATTGTTGGCGGTGCTGTCTGTGATTGTTGTTCTTGTATATGGTTGGATACTCTTCTTCACGGAGTGGACTCTCCTATTGATTCAGGTAACGCTTATGATTGCTGTTGCAGGGTTGGGGGGCATACTTGCGTGGATAGGTTACACTCTTGCGACAACACCTCCACCCTAACCAATAGAAGAAATAGAAAAAGAAATTGAGAAGGAGCTTGAAAAGCTTGGAACAGCGGCGGAAAAATCAACTCAAGGAAGAGAAGAACAGAAAGAAGGAGCATAGACAGGATAAGAGTCTCCGACATTAAATGGTGTGGGCTATCTATGCTATGTTGGAAAGGTTAGAACACTTCATGGAGAGGAGTAGTCGAGTGCAGAATTGTTATCTTGAAAGCTTCTCTAATGCCTCTCTTAGTAGCTTCATTGTCTCGTTGAGCATTTCTCTTGTCTCTCTCGACTCTCTGGTAAGCGTCTCGAGTATTGTTGTCAGCTTCTCTGAGATCTCTCCGTACTTCTCCATTATCGCCTTGAAGTCCTCATCCATCCTCCTAGCAAACTCCCTAAACTCCTCACGGTAGTCCCCTGAACTCACCAACGAAGCTCCTAAACTCATTCCTATAGTCCCTGAACTCCCCCCAGTAGTCCATGAAGATTGACTGCATCGCTCCAAAACCCTCCTGTAGCTCTTCGTGTAGTGGTGATGGCTTGATCGAGAAGTATCTTAGTGCCGGCCTAGGCTTAGCCTCTCTGATATCGATGGATCTGACCTGCGCGGGAGGTGGTGGTGACTTTATGGTCTCGATGAACTTCTCAACGATTGCATTGTCTCCCTGGGCGAAGACGGTGACTGACCCGTCCTTCTCATTCTTGACGTATCCTGATAGGCCGAACTCCTGGGCAGAGTCTAGCACAAACCTCCTGTAGCCAACCCTCTGAACCCTACCATAAACTTTCATGAGAGAAGCCTTCACAGCTAAGCATGAACACGCTGTATCTATTTATAAGCTTTCCAATCCTTAAAGATGTTCAAGCATAAGCGCCGTTAATTGCGTTGTCTTTTCGAGGTCGACTTTTTCAGGCAGGTATTGGAAGATCTCTGGCTTGATGTAGTAGATGCCTGCGTTGATCCAGTAGTCGAGTTGGAGTTTTCGAGGAAGCCTTTCACCAAGCCGTTGTCTGAGAGTTCCACGACGCCGTAAGGGCTCTTTAACGTGATTAGGCCAATGACACCAACGCTGCTTTGCTCAGCTAACACCGTGGGGTTCAGAGGCCCCTCCAGCCTCGAGACCCCCTTCAGCTTAGTGTTTATGATAACCAGCCTCACGTTCGTCTCTAATACTACCAGTCCGGCCTGCCTCTTCCTAGCCCTGATGTACTCCTCGAAGAACTTGACGAAGTCTATCAAAGGCTATGGGGCGCAAAATGTGGGCTGAAGTTTTATGCGCAAAATCTATTTTGCTGCTTGGCTAATACTAACTGGGTGTAGTGTCGTGTTGGATGGCGGGGAGATCAAGGAGAGGGTACTTATTGATAGGTTGAGGGATGCGTTGGAGAAAGATGAAAACGTTCTCCTCGCCTACTTATTTGGGTCTAGGGCTGCTGGGAAGGCTTCTTCGGTCAGCGATTTCGACTTAGCCGTCCTCCTTAGGGACAACAGCTTGGTAGGGATAGGATGTGTGCTGTTCAGCGCCTCGAAGGCTTTAGGGGTCAATGAAGACGCTGTGGACATACTTGACCTCTCCAAAGCACCCCTACGCTTGAAGGTGAGGGTCTTGAAGGAGGGTGTGAAGCTTGTAGATAGGGGTTACGAGGAGGCAGTAATTCAGGATGTTAACAAAAATTTCCCAGAGATAGCATTGGAAATAAGGAAAGAGCTACGCTGGTGGATTAGTAACCCGAGAGGGATCGACATAGAGCTCATCAAGGAGCTTCTGGACTACCTAGCCCAAGTCAATGGACACCTAGCATCATTCCTAAGTAAACGCAGGGTTGAAGAGTTGTCAAGCAATGCTGAGGCCTGGTATGCCCTAAAAAGCATGGTCCAAGATATCATACAGGCGGTGATCGACATATGCGCGCACATAGTTAGTGCAAAGCAACTGGGCATCGTAAGCGCCTATAGAGAGTATGTGGAGAGGCTTGTAGGACACGGGCTTATGGAACCAACTTTAGGAGAGAGGATGAAGACGATGATCATTTTGAGGAACAGGCTTATACATAGGTACCTAACGGTCAAACCAGAGGAGCTATGGAGCTGGTCTATGAAGCTTTCTTCAGAAATCGTGCCAGAATTCAAAGAATGGGTGCTTAAGCTGACCTCCTGCCCGCCCTGAGTGGCGAGGGCTCCTGCTAGTGCGGGGAGGTTCGGGGCCACATCTTCCCGTTTTGGAGATGCAGCCCCTGGCTGGGTCTCCGGCCCATTACCCCTATCCCAGTCGGGGCGCGGGGTTATGAGTATGTTGTGCGCTCCAACTAGGTCTGCGTTGAAGACTTTGTTTAGCTTTGTACACTTGAATAGCCCTCTCTTAATCCTCTTCCCGCATCCCTCGCCGTGTACTGGGCACTTGGATGATGAGTACGCCGTAGACAGCAGTTCCAAAATAGATAGGTTTCTATAGGCTATTGTCATGTGGAAGATTAATTGGTTGATGATCTTATCACGATAATTTCCCACTTCTCAGGCAAAGTGTATGGGTTAAGGAGTCACAGGCATGTGGAGGTTGTGGGGCGTGCTAAGAACGTATTCGCTCAAGCATAAAAAAGAAGAAATTGAAGGACTGCTTAGAGCGTACAACGAAAAACTCAACGCTGTAATAGAGGATATCTGGGAGAGCATAAGATGGAGGAAGGTCAAGATAAAAGGCAAGAACCAGTTCGAACTCCTTCCAATCTACAGGAAGGATAACAGCTTCAGGAAGTATTTAAGGAGTAAGCACCTGAAAAGCTGGATTTATGCGTCGCACTTGGTCGATTCTGCATTGAAGACCGCGTTTTCGATAATGGATTCCTGGAAGAAAAATTATGTCAAGGGGGAAAGGGGGAGGGTATGCCCAATGGCATGAAGACTATTCATTAGAGTGAAGCAGACATTATGCGCGTTAGAAGGAGATAGGTTGGGAGTTACTATTTCACCCAGGAATTTCGTTTACTTCGATTTATCAAGGAGATTTTTCAAGTTACCAAATAAACTGTCATCAAATGGAATTGGAGAGCCTATAATAATGCTTTGTGGCTTAATTTTTAAATCCTCTATGTTTTGGTTGTCTTTTTATGTGTTGGAGGGTGGTTGATGAGAGGCTTATTGGGCGTGGTGAGCTCCTCCTAAGCCTTGGCTTCTTCGAGAGTTATGATCTTGAGTTAAGTGTTTTGAATTGTGGCTAGGGAGAGGAGAATATCAGCGGCTATACTCAAGATGTTTGGTGAGAGGGGGTGGAGTATGTTTATGGGCTATGGTAGGAGATGGGCCGTAGAGACAGCACTCTCAACATACAAAAGACCATACGGAGAACACACCATGTCAAGGAAAATAGAAAACATAGAAAGAGATCTGAAGACAAAAGCACACATATACAACACACTAATAAACATGTATGCGAGATAAGATCCGACAAACAAAAGAAGTACCCAGAGAGGTAGAATTAGGCCACAAAGCATAGTTTGAGAGTTGGCTTACAAATTTGATGGTTAACGTCGTCATTAACGGTTTCGAATTAAATAGACTTGAATAGGCATAATTGGTATTCGCTCTTAATTTATTTTGTGTTAGAGGGTTTAGGGTTTATTATCCGGTCTTCGTTTGTATCTTCTGCCGGGCCTCATCTACTGTTGAAGCAGAAGCTTAAGCTTGTCTATAAACTTCTTCGCATCCTCAATGTTTTTCTCAACCATTTCTGGCGGGAGCCAGTTCTCGTAAAAGTTTTGGTGAAGAGATATAGCGGATTGCCATAGGAGCCTTATTTCATCATCCCCGGATTCTTTAGTAAGCTCGATAACTTCCTTATGCAGTTCCCCATGACTCCTCAACTCAACCCCTCTTCTCGCTGCTAACGCCTTAACCATCTGGGATGCAGCACCCCAAGCCTTCTCCGATGCGTGAACATAATCACCCTTATCTAAGAAGCCCTCAGCATCCTTCAGATACTTTTCAGAGAGCTTCAGATGCATCTCCAGCCTCGTTTCTGGGTCAAGAGGCTCATCCAAGATTTTAGATAAAGCCTCCAATATTAACTCCTCCTCCGAAACACCAAACTTCTTAGATTCCTTCTTTAATCTCTCCTCAAGCTTCTTGGGCAATGTTATCAAGAATGGCTCCTTCCATACTTCCTTCATTACAAGATCGTAATATAAACTTTTTGAGAGCCGAGGGATTCTGTCAGCCAAGTAATATGCCTCGGATATTTGTTAGTGTGTAGGTTTCCGACTATTGCTATTGCTGCCGCCTAGTCTTCGATTGACTTGACCCTTCACATGTCCATGTTGTTGTAGAATCTCCTAGTCCTCTGCTTTAGGTATTTGAAGAACCTCTCAATCCTATTACTTGAGCCAAAACATCAGATACCGGTGCTCTAGCCCAAGCCTCTACAGGACCCACCTATACCACGGCCCCGTATCGATACTATCAATGGCCTGTTAACGCATCTATCAAGACAAGCTAAAAAACTTCACAGTAGTAATGACGCTCCCGTTAGCTTGACGCCTTCTTTCGGGTCTAGTGTTATTCCATATTTATCCATAGTGCCTGAGCCTACTACTAATTCGGGTAGGTGCATCTTCCCACCCTCGACCTCGATCTCCTTGATGAAATTGTCTATAACTAGTACTGTTTCGGGGAGGTCGAAGCCGTCTATGATTATGGTGATTTGCGCGTATTTGTCAGCTTGAATAGATTCACCGTTAATCCAGTAGAGCCTTAGGGGCTTATCAAGCGTAGACCATTTTGCCCCAAAGCTTCCCTCAAAAAAGCTTCGCTGAACCGCTGTAACCCCTGAACCCGTGTCGAATAGGGCCATACAGCTAACCTCTTTGTCCAGAAATCTGACTACTACGTTCTTCAAGGCGCGCATCAGCAACACCAAAGGGATTATTAAAAACGAGGTTAATTAAGCATTGTTAGTGCACGCTTAATTACTTTGAGCTTAGTTTATAAGCATATATTCGAAAACCACGATGTTCATGGCGGAATGACAAAGGGCCTTAAAAGCTCGAAAGGTGTCTAGAGATGCTTGAGGATGTTCGGATGACCTATGAAGCCTGTGTTTTCTGAGGTGAGACGGGCAAACCGTAGGGTAACGATCTCTACGGGTGACCCTTCCACATACCTTGCTTTGAATACTCCTCCACTTCCTGAAGTATCTGTCCCTTATGTATTTTGCCTCGCTTATGTCTATCTTTACAAACCTAACCTTACCGGGCTCAATTACCGCTAAATCTATACTCTTCATTAACATCTATCCCTAATATTCCCTCGTACTCCTTTTCCTCAACAACCTTCTTGAACGTTACATGAAAGTAGTATTCATCGCCAAGCGCTATGATTCTTGAACCCTTAACCTGCCAGCCTTTGGATTTCTCAGAATGTCTATGGAGCCTGAAGGGTATTGTGAGGTGTCCCTTATGTGTAGCGATTCTAAGGCTTCCCCAGCTAAACCAGAAGAGATGTGTATCGTCAAGCAGGATGGTTCTCAACCCTTCTATTGATGAAGGCTTAATATTGTTTCTCTTCCTTGAAAGCCTCCTATACGATTTGTATATCCCCAAAGCCATCGTTATGGCAGTATAGATATAGTGCGATGGATAATCCTTGTGTTCCATCCTCAGCTCCCTGTAAACCGATTCATGTAGCCTCTTCCTAGACGTTATCTTCATACTCATTGCACTCTCCAAACATTCTTTAACCATGCACCTATAGGTGGAGAAGAGTTCTCCAAGTATCTGTTTTTGCTCCTCTGTAGGATCAAGCTTGAATTTACAGGTTTCATTCAGTAATAAGCTGTTTGACACCTTCCACCACCTTCTCGTACTTGTGACTCCCCAGACCATAGAGCTTCCCAGCAAAGCTAGATACTAAGGCTATCAAGTCCTCTACTAGTTCTTGGTAAGCGTCCTTTAGGCTCCTCACCGTTAACAGCCTCAACCCTAACACCATGAGATGAAAAGTACCTTTCTAAATACCTAAAACCAAACCTAGTTAACCTGTCTTTAAAAGCCACCACTACAACCCCTATCCTTCGCTCCTCGACAAGGCCAAAGAGCTTACTTAACGATTTCCTATTCTCATTAAGCCCGCTGGCTACATCCTCTAAAACTTCAGTACTCCATATCCCCTTAAATTTAGCGTAGTCCAAAAGGCTATGCTTCTGCCTTTCCAAATCACCCTTCTGCTCTTGGTCATGCGAAGAGACCCTTACATAAATCACAGCTTTCCTTGAGACATCAGGCTTGACGAATCCCATTAACGCTCAACCTCGCTCTAAGGTATCCTCCTCTTACCACCAACAGTTCTGACAACACTTATCTTCCCTTCCCTATCCCACTTCCTAAGCGTATTGGGATGAACCCCCAAACCTCCTCAGGCCTCTCGGAGAGTCAACAGCTTTTCAGACACCATGTAAATAAAGTTAAGAAAAGTTATATTCAGAAACTGCTGATGAACCCTAGATGGGAGAGACCCGCGTGAAGTTTAGGGTCTACAGCGGCGAACGCTTCACAGAGCTAGAGGGGCTTGTAGATACAGGAGCCAACTTCACGAAGATCCCGAGGTCTGCAGCCTCCAAGATAGGGCTTCAAGCCAAATACGAGGCCGAGATCATGCTAGGAGATGGAAGAACCCTGAAAAGAGGTCTCGCGCTGGGAGAGGTTGAGGTAGAAGGCGTCAAGAGACCTATCCTCATAGCAATCGGGGGAGATGAAGAAACACCCATAATCGGATACACCACCCTCGAAGTTTTAGGCTTCAAAGTAAACCCACTGACTGGAAAGCTTGAAAGGACACCAGCAATAGAACTTTAAAGCGGCAGAACACTGAAACATTCTTTGGATTTGTTAAGGTTATTACAGTGTTAGTCGATAGCAGATGCTGTGGAGGGCTTGGTATGTTTGACACTCTCCACGGCTGAAGCCGGGAGATTCTCGGTTTGTCGGCCCGAGGCTTCATCCTACCGAGTTCTGGGCTGTGTCAAACCAGCCCCTAGATACGGCATGTAGCCGTATCCCCGCTTTGCTGGAGCCACCCCTCCCTTCTCGGCTCGGAGCCTTATTCCAGCCTTTGGACATCCGAGCCACATCCGAGCGACACGCTCAACATGAAATCATCCTAAGCTACATTTAAGCCTATCGACAATTCATCCCACGATTAAAAACCTTAGGCTTTCTTGTCGATTTTGGTAAGGGTGGCCGAAGTCTCCGTGAATGCCTTGGAGAGCTTATTGAAGAAAGAGTGTTGATGCGGGCCTCGCGATTCTTGAAAAGCTTTATAAATAGATAGAGCGTGTTGATGCTTGACTTTGAGGGCTGTCCTCGTGAGGATTTACGGCAGGGTTCAGAGGGTCGGCTACAGGAGGTTCGTGCTAGACACTGCTCAGGAGCTCGGCCTCACGGGCTACGTCAAGAACGAGAAGGACGGCTCCGTAACCGTCTTCACTCAGGGAGATGATGCGGTCGTTGAGAAATTCATTGAGATGTTAAAGTCACCCCCACAACCAGCACATGTCAGATCAGTAGACGTTAAAGACGCAAGACCCAGGCCAGCCCTGAAATACTTCGCGATCAAGCCATCACCACTACACGAAGAGCTACAGGAGGGTTTCGGAGCGATGCAGACAATCTTCACGGACTACTGGGGAGAATTCAGGAATTTTGTAGGAGAATTCAGAGACTACAGACAAGAATTTAGAGACTTCAGACAAGAGTTCAGGGACTTCAGACAAGAGTTCAAAGACTACAGGGAAGAGTTCAGAGACTTTAGAGATGAATCGCTTAAGATAAGTAAAGAGATACTGGATGAGGTTAAGGGCGTGAGGAGAGACCTCCAGACAATCCTCGACGAAAGGCTGGCTAGGATGGAGAGGGATATAGCGGAGATCAAGGCAAAGATTGGGCTAACATAAAGAGACTGCCCAACCAGCTTATCCACAATAAGTACAGATCAGCTCTACACACCAAACACATTAAAGATCCAACACTATACGGGACTCTGTTAACTATCCGACAACGTGTGGGAAACGAGCATCACCCACATAGACACTCCACTCATAATCAAATCACACACCTATAAACAATTCTAGTAAATTACTCCTAACACATTGATTCTCCACTTATACTTTGTTCAGGAAATTATGGAAATTAGATATGGGTATTGATATAGATTAAGAGGCTTAAGTCAAATGCATTGATTCTAGACGCTGGATGTGCAGGAAGTCTTCTAAGTCATGAGTTAATTGCAAGCTCAAACTTTACCCGGGATTCGGCGAGAAAGCTCCCGACTTTAGTCGTGGAGATGAGTCGCCGTAAAGCTTAATAAGGTTTCTGGCTATTAGGACTTTGAGCAAGTCGCTCGTGAAGGCTAGGAAGACCATTAAGGCTAAGATTCTTGAGCTTCGTAGGGGCAAGGAGGAACTACTCAAACGAGAATACGAAAATTTTCAACGCCACCTTCATGGAGACAAATCTGTTCACACTATACTATCAGGCCGCGAGGACAGGGAGGTGAGCGAAAATGCTTATTTGGACACTATCGATTGAGGGCCACAACCAGTTAAATAACGTTATGGCTTGTCTAGGCTCGGTATGGAGTCGGATGGGTGGGTCGAGCTGGTGGGCTACGTCTCAAACCTAGGCTCCCTACTCGACCTTGAGATTGGCTTGGACGGCGGCTCGCTTAGAATAGGACTAGACGGGGCCTCCATAACTGTTGTCAGGCTTTCGGAGGGCTGGGTAATAACCTACGAGAACTACTCTGAGGGGGTCAGGATAAGGGTTTGGAATGGTGAGGCTGAATACTACCGCGACGGCAGGCCCTGCATGAGGGGTTTAGACTCTGGCGCCCACAGGAGTCCCGACAAGGCGTTAGCCCTGATAGTCGGCCTCGCGGCGCCCACAGCCGTGTACTAGGCGCCGTATCTCCTGACCCTCTGTTGATACGTTCTTATCGCCCTCAGGAGATCTATGCGCCTGAATGCGGGCCAGTAGACATCCAAGAAGACCAGCTCGCTGTAGGCTATCTGCCAGAGCAGGAAGTTGCTGATCCTCTCCTCTCCCGACGTCCTGATTACTAGGTCTGGATCAGGCTTAGGGAGGCCATTCGTGTACAGGTTCTTCTCTATCACTTGCTCATCGACCTCGTCTGGGTGAATCTCTCCCCTCATGACCTGCTTCAATAGCTTCTTAACGGCGTCAACTATCTCCGCTCTCCCCCCATACGCAACCGCTATGTTGAGGTGGAACCTGTCGTGCCCTTTCGTCGCCTCCTCGAGCTTGAGAAGGCTCTCAGCCACCTTTGGGGGCAGGTAATTCAGCCTCCCAATAATCTTAAACCTAACCTTCTCCTTCCAAACCAGCTCCTCCGCCAGGAACCTCTCAACCTTCTCCAGCAAAACGTTGTAAAGATCCTCCAGCTCCTCCGGCGGCCTACGCATGATATTTTCTACAGACAAGACGTATAGGGTCACGACCCTTATACCTAGGTCGAGGCACCATCTGAGAAGCTCCTCGACTTTATCCGCGCCGTATCTGTAGGCCTGTGCCGTGCTTAAACCATGCATCCTCGCCCACCTCCTGTTCCCGTCCAAGATTAGGGCTAGGTGCTGGGGCATCTCTCTCCCCATGACGGTCCTCTCTAACCACTTCTCGTACAGCGAATACGCTCCGGCAAGCCTCAGTATCCTCTCTATCATTTCTTAAAGACCCTCACTCTCCTGATAGACCGTATAATGGTTATGGTCGTTAGAAGGGTCGCGAATCCTACGATCACTACTAGGATGAGCTGGATGAGATGAGCGATATTCTGGGTTACTAGGTATTCCCCGAAGAGCCTCACGATTATCCATAGGAAGAAGAAGACCACCAACGCCTGAACATGTCTCCATACCCTCGCACTACGCGCGACGTAATAGTAGAATATATTGTAGGCAGTGTTGAGGAAGGCTGCTACCGCTAAGAGGTCGACGCTACTCTTAATGAACACTCCAGTGAAAGACAGTAGGTATGGGCTCAGCTTGTCAAGCGTTACCGCACCACTATCCGGACCTATCAGCGTCTGTACGTGTGCCATGGCGTCGCTATATCCGGCCGCTAGGGCCACGAGTATCAGTATTAGGCTGACCGTCGCTGTGAAGATGCGTATCTGAGTCAGGCCAGGTTTATGGGATATCTCTGTAACATGCCTCAGAAGCGAGGCAACAAGGTTGTCTAACCCAAATCCACGAATGAGCATTACAATCCCCGCGAATATCAGAAGGGTGGTCAGTGTCAGTAAGTTGAAGAAGTATAGCATCCCGAGGACTATCAGGATTATTCCGGGGATCCCAAGGATCATGCGTGTGTAGGGCGCCTCGTAAACCAGCATTCTGAGATACCTGAGAAATATTATCCAGCTGGTCTCTATGCTTTGGCTCTGCTTCACCACAACGGTCCTGGCGGAGACCACCTTAAGGCGCGACGAGATTATGAAGGACGCTGACGGTGAGAGGGGGCCGTCAGACACCACGATACACTCGGTCGACCCTATCCTCGCTATAACATCCTCTATCTCTTGCGCGATCTTTCTGTCCCTCTCAAGGCCACCCTTAGGGCTCCCCGCCACGGTCACCAGCTCAACCCCGTTTGGCCACTTCCCATACTCCTCGTCATACAGCTTGATGGCCGCAAACATCGCGTTCGCGTCAGCATCCTCAGGGTCAGCCAACACTAGTTTGAGGGCCGCCTCCTGGTTAGCGTCCCTACCTATTATCGGGGTCTCTACTCCCCCTTTTACCCCAACGTCATTATCCTCGTCTATCACGATTATGAGAAGCGGCCCCCCAGCCATCCTCGACAACCTACACCATATACAGGCTCAAACATCTTGAGAATTTATTTTTTAGATTAGCCCTCGGTCTTGCCGCCGCTCAACTGCCAGAGGGCCTCGTCCTCCATGAGGATCTTCAGCTCCTCGAAGTCGAGCTTCTCCCCCCTCTCAAGCTTCTCTATTGCTTCCCTCTTCTTCTTAGCCTTCACCTCGCTAATGCGGCGCTTCATAATCTCCTCCCTCTTGCCCCTCAAAAGGCGATAGAGCTCGTATACCCTCGAGGAGGCTAGGATGCGCTCAGCCTCCAGCCTGTCCCTCACGTCCCTAGCCTCGACGTAGCTTGCATGGTGCTTATCTGCCTCGGCCTTGAGCGCGTCATACCTCTGGTTCAGCGCCTCCATCTCGGCACCGATCTTGCTGATCCTACTGGAGACCTCGTCCAGCCTCTTCCTCTTCTCCTCTAGCTCGTTCTTGACCTGTTCCATAGCGGGTGACAGCTCGTTGAGGGAGAGGTTTATCCTAAGCGCCTTCTCATACTCGAGGAGCATAGCCTCCATCCGCGAGGCCTCCTCGAAGAGTCTCCTCTCCTCCTCCCTAGATACGCGATGAGACGCTAGGTAGAGGTCTATCTCGTCCAGCCTCCGCTTTATCTTGTTGACATCCATCGAGATGCGGAGGCTCTTTAGCTCGCCTTTGAGCTGTTTCTTCTCGATTATGTAGTTGAGGAGTTTCTGTCTGAGGTCCCTTACATCCCTTCTTAAGACCCTCGCCTCCTCTATGAGTCGCGCCTTCTCCTCCTTCAGATTTCTAACTTCCTCTCTTATCCTCTTCATCTCCGCGTGTATGTTTTCGCGCTCCTCGGCGTGAAGCTTCATCCTCTTTGAAGCCTCCTCTATCTGCCTGTCGAGCTCGCCTATCTTCTCCCGCAGCTCGGCGATCTCCTTAGAGATCTGCTCCTCCATGCTCATGCAACCCACCTACCGCAGCTCATACTCACCCTCACCAACCATCTTGGTGACCTCGGCGTGGAGAGCTCCAAGCCCAAGCATTTTCATAGACGACACCATGACCACAGGAAACATTCTACCTATCTCGTGCATGATGCCTACGAGATCCCTTGTTATAAGCATTTGCATTCCACCCCCCTTAGACTCTATATCCACCTCCAAGGCCTCCCGCGACTCTATCCACCTCTTTATGCGCTTTAGGATACGCTTGGGGACAGCGTCGACCTTAGATATGGCGATTATTGTCTGGAGAGCTAGGGAGAAGTAGACCGAGGTTGTGAGGAAGAGGGAGGCTGTGAATAGGCGAGTGGTGTGGCTTGTGACTGGGTCTAGGAGGTAGACCAGCACGCTGGGGAACTTTCGGAATATCTTCACCAGCTCGCGGCCTTCCTTCCTGAAGGCGAAAAGCTCGAGCTGCCCAGGAGTGTCCACAACCACGTAGTCAGCACCTAAGGCCTCCACGTCCTCTGCCAGATCCTCGACCTCCCTCACAGCCTCCCTGAAAGACGATATCAGTGCGGCGTTAGGGCCGAGCTGGCGCGTCAACATTATCCTCTCAAAGTCCACATACTCCCTTATGTCGATGTCCGGCTCGTAAGGCAAAACCGCCGCCGCGGGGTCAAGGTTCACGGTCGCGACTATCTGCTCGTTAGACTTGAGCCACTCCGAATAAGCGGCAGCCAGAGATGATTTCCCAGAGCCTGCTGTCCCCACCAGATAGACTATACGCAAACTCCAAAGTTTTCTCGCAGATGCATAATATAAGCCTGAGCCTGCGTGAGGCCTCAGGGCCTGTCAGCAGAGCTCTATCGTGCTTGGGGGTTTGGAGGTTGCGGCGTAAGCCACCATCACAACCCCCTCAACCTCGTTCGTGATGCGTCTCGATATCCTGTCGAGAAGCTCGCTGCTTATTGGGTACCAGTCGGCCGTCATTCCATCCTCACTCGTCACGGCCCTAACTATCACGATGTGGCCCTCACTCCTCGCGTCGCCCTTGACGCCGACCCACTTTGAATCCAGCACGACGGCGAAGGCCTGCCAGACCGAGCTGTAGATCCCTGACTTCTGGAACTCCTCCTCAACTATAGCGCTGGCCTCCCGACATATCCTCAGCTTCCTCTCCGTTACTTCTCCCTCAATCCTCACCGCAAGTCCCGGCCCGGGGAAGGGATGCCTCTCAATAACTGCACGGGGAATACCTAGGGACTCTGCAACACGCCTGACCTCGTCCTTGTAGAGGTCCTTGAGGGGCTCAATGAGCTCAAGCCCAAGCCTACTTGGTAGACCTGCCACGTTGTGGTGGCTCTTTATCAGGCTAGTGAGGGCGCCTGTAGCACCACTCTCCACCCTATCGGGATATATCGTACCCTGCGCGAGGTACCTCGCGTTGGGTATGGAGCGGGCCGCCTTCTCAAAGATCTCCACGAAGACTTTACCGATGGTTCTCCTCTTCTCCTCAGGGTCCGAGACTCCTCGCAGGGCCTCGAGGAACTCTCTGCTAGCGTCAATGAAGTGGATGTTTTCTATCTTTAGCTCTTGGAGGCTCTTGAGAACAAGCTCCCTCTCACCCTTTCTGAGGAGGCCATGGTCGATGAATATCACGTGGAGCCTCTCTCCGATAGCCCTATGCAGCAGCACCGCGGTGGTTATCGAGTCCACCCCCCCGCTCACTCCACACACAACCCTCTCATCAGGGCCGACGCGAGACATAATCTCCCTGATCGCGCTCTCCACCGCGTCTACCGGTCTCCACTCACACCTACAGTGCGCAACCTGTCTGAGGAAGTTTTCGAGGACCCGCTGGCCGAGATGCGTGTGCCTCACCTCGATGTGAAACTGTATCGTGTAGATGCGGCGTTCTGGGTTCTCCATCGCGGCTATTAGTCCTGACTCGGAGACAGCGGTCACAGAAAATCCGGGGGGCGGCTCCAGTACGGCGTCTCCATGACTCATCCAGACATCCATTTGGCGCGGTAGGCCGCTGAAGAGTGCCGAGTCGCCCTTAATCTCTACTCTCACTCTCCCATATTCTGCTTTGGGGGCCCTAGAGACCTTGCCACCCAAAATCTTTCCTACGAGCTGATGACCGTAACAGATCCCGAGTATCGGGATACCTGCCTCGAAGATTGAAGGGTCTGGCATCGGGGCCCCATCATCATAAACGCTTCTGGGGCCGCCTGAGAGAATCAGGGCCTTGACGTCGCCGTAGCTTGCTACCTGCTCGGCCGAGATATTGTGTGGCACGACCTCGGAATATACTCCGGCCTCTCTGCATCTCCGAGCAATGAGGTGGGTATACTGACCCCCAAAGTCAAGTATCAGTATCTTCTCGAGGCTAGCATCTCCCTGCGCGGCTCCCGAGCTCAGCCTAAAATACACCCCCACCCCTCCTACCCGTCTGAAGCTATCTATAAACGCCTCGCTTTTCAGGCCGCCTACCTAAAGGAAACGACTAGGACGCGAGACATTGCCGCCATAATAATCGCCGACGTCCACGAGAGACC
>Ga0079992_154942_pt2 | contig 15406 bp, 17 predicted proteins | sample FaiFalFF_MnMetaG_3_FD_69197 | JGI IMG/M metagenome (GOLD analysis project Ga0079992, IMG submission 69197) | Freshwater microbial communities from Yellowstone National Park, Wyoming, USA - Fairy Falls B (FF_Mn_B) MetaG (SPADES assembly) (version 2) | ecosystem: Environmental > Aquatic >... | reverse complement strand
TTTTGGGTTCTTGTTTTTCGGAAGAGATGATAGGACTTGATATTGGGGTCAATCAAGGATTTAGCCAGTGTGAAGACGGGAGTGTTTGTGATATAGGATAGGATAAACAGGGCACAGAGTTGGAGGTCAGAGACTTTTGGAGGTCTGCCTGCCTTTTTCTTTTCCTGATCAACTCCAAGGTAGAAAGTTAGGGACTTTAAGACCATTTGGTATAAACTATAGAGGTGATTTTTCATGTTAGCACCTCCTTGGTGGGGTTTGGGGGTATTATAAGCCCTCTCCCTGCCAAGACTTTTTTCTTAAGGGATTTCCAGCTTTTCTGAATTTCTCACCCGACGTAAGGTATGGTATTAAATTATTACACAAATGAGGATATACCTTAACGGAGAAGAGTTGGAAGTTCCCGAAGACACTACGATTTCTGAGCTTATCAAAAGTTTAAACATTCAAGTGAGGGAAGTGGGTTTTGCGGTGGCGGTCAACGAGGAAGTGGTGCCTAAATCTAAGTATGAAAGCTACAAACTATCGGAGGGGGACAGAGTGGAAATTGTGCATCTGGTGGGTGGTGGCTGATCACATGTGAGGACCCGCCAGATACCTCCTCCTGCTTTCCACAGAAAAGAAGGCAATAAGCACAAGCACGAATATAACAAAAGCCCTTGCAATGAGAACGCCGGGTTCAGTTTGGGATAGGACCTGCGGTAGCTTGGTAACGCCCCAGAAATACAGGAGGATAACCAAAAATACCGGTGAAACAACTGCAAAGAAATAGACCAATGCCCTTGGAATTCTTATAAAGCTGTTGGTGTTTAGCTCCCTGTGGAAATTATGAACGCCAAAGACCCAAACAAAGATTATGATCTCCAAAAGACCAAAGAACAGGAGCATCAATGTGCCAGCCCAAAAATCCACATCGTCTATAAAGCCCGGCACAAAGGCGGACAAAAAGGCACCCGCGCTGACCAAAAGCATAGACACATTAACCGCCTTAGAGTGGCTCCATCTCATCTCGTCCTCCAAGAGGGCAACCAGAGGCTGTGTTAGGGCTAAGGAGGAGGTAAGGGCTGCTATGAAAAGCAAGAAAAACCAAACAGTAGATAACAGGCTTCCAAGGGGCAAAGACATCAAAATGGCTGGCATGGTCATAAAGCCAATCCGGAAGGTTCCCTCTTTTGCGAGCTCTGGAACTGCCAAAGCACCAAAGACCGCAAAGGCGGCCGGAATGGCTATGCTGGCACCAATAACCACCTCCACAAACTCATTGATTGTAGCAGTCCACAAACCAGCCTTTACCACATCCTCGTTCCTCTTGACATAGCTGGCATAGGTTGCGATGGCACCCATACCCAAGGATAGAGTAAAGAATATTTGACCCGAAGCCTCAAGCCAAACCTGAGGGTCTGAAAGCTTTGAAAAATCGGGGGTGTATATGAAGAGCAAGCCTCCCACACCCTTCCATCCGTTCATACTCAAAGATACAAAGCCCAAGAATATTCCCATCAAAATTAGCAATGGAAGACCGTACTTGGCGGTTAGCTCTATGCCCTTAACTATACCCCTCTGAAGGATTACCCAGTTGATGGCTAAGGTGATAACCAAGAAAACAAGGGCGGTTAAAGAGGGTTGTGTGTAGTCCTTGAAAAAGGAAACATATGGTTCCATGGCGGTTTTGTAATCAGGGCTTTGCACCGGCTGAGGCATCTTTCCAAGCAAAGACAGAAAGGCAAAGCCCAGGGTCCAAGATTCTATGTATATGTAATAGCAAACTATGAGGACGGGAATGGAAACTCCGATGGAGCCGAGAACCCTTGAGCCGTAGGAGTGGTTGAAGAAGGAACCTATTATGCCAGTCATAGAGCCGTGTCCCTTTGCCCCCGCATACCTACCTATAACCCACTCTATGAGCATTAAGGGAATGCCCAGAAGGAAAAGGGCAACAAAGTATGGAACCATAAAGGCTCCACCACCGTATAGGGCTACCTTGGAGGGAAATCTTAGAAGGTTTCCGAGCCCTACCGCGTTGCCCGCAGCAGCAAAAATAAGACCTATCTTAGTTTGCCAAGTTTCCCTCTTCATTGTATAAGCCTATCCAGATCCTGTTCTGTGGGCACGCCCGCATGGATTCTGCCGTTCATACCTATGAAAGTAGGCGTCCCACTTATGCCATACTTTTCTGCAAGCTGTAAGTTGCTTTCAATCTTTTTCTTTCCATCCTCGCACTGATTGTTGGAGTTATATCCACTTTTATACTCTTCCCATCCCTTTTTGTCGCATACCAAGGCAACAGACTTTACAAAAGCCTGCGGATGTATGGGTAGCGGGAAAAGAATTACACGAACCTCTACTCCCTTTTCATTAGCCCATTTTTCCACTATGGGCTCAGACCTTTTGCAGAAGGGACAGTCCATGTCGGTAAATAGATAAATATACTTTTGGGAACCCACTTTGCCAAAGGCGAAGTCCTTGTGCTTTTCAAGTTCCTTTAAAAGGTCTTGGCTAACCTTCATAAACTCCTGCTGTCTTTCTCTGGTAATGTTCTTCTTGTCCGCAAGGCTTATGAGATGGCCAGACATCACATACTTCATCTCCTTGTCTGTGTAAAAGACAAGGGGTTGGGCTCCCACTTTTATAACCACCTCACAGAGTCCCGGAATATCCTTTAGTGCTTGCACGCTCTCTACCTTAAACTCTTGAGGGATAAGCTCCTTAACGCCCGTCTTTATCTTATCCTCAGTGGGGCAAGCCTTGCTCTGCTGACAGCCTACGAGCCCCACGGACAAAAAGCTAACAAACAACCCAAAGGTTAAAATCTTTCTCATAAAAAACCTCCTTTGCTATTAATTATAACAGCAACCGCCACCGAGTACTCTTTCTCGTGGGATAGGGAAATAAGGACATGTAGGTTTTTAAGCCCTTCCCTCAAAAGTCTAACCTTTGCGGGCTTTCCAAAGTCTCCCAAAATTTCAATCTCAGAAAACTTTAGGACCACACCTTTGCTCTGATAAACCGCCTTTAAGACCGCCTCCTTTCCCGCCCAACGGGCTGACAGGCAAGCTATCCAATCTGCCTGTTTTTTGCAGTACTCAAGCTCCAAAGGAGTGTATATGCGTTTTAAAAACCTTTCGCCGAACTTTTCTACTGCTTTCCTTATTCTTTCATTGGAAACTATATCAACGCCTATCATTCATCCACTTCTACCCTATACTCTACCTTCTTTCTTAAGCTTTTTAGCCCCTCAGGAAGCTGGTTTATCTGTTCCAAGACCCTTTCTCTTATCTCCTTAAGGCTCGGCAAGGGAAATCTCACCCTTTTCACCAAGCCACCCTCTTGAAACCTGCTGACCTTATCGTAATCAAACCTTCCATCCTTCAAAAACCTCCAAACCTGCCTCTTGTATGGAAAGGTCCTCTTGCCGGGGCTCTCCTTTAACTTGGGCTTTCCCTCATACTCCACGAGCTTGTATGCTATGTCCAGATAAGGTGCATCCGCAGAGGTCAAAAGCTTTGTCCCAACGCCAAAGGCGTCTATGGGCACACCCTCGGAGACCCACCTTTCTATATCATACTCATCCACTCCTCCGCTGACCAAAATTTTCACATCCTTAAAGCCCTCCTGATCGAAAATCCTTCTTACTTCCCTGCAAAGCTCCGGAATGTCTCCACTGTCAATTCTCACACCCAAGACCTTTATACCTTCCTTCAGAAGCTTTAAAGCCTTTTTTGCCCCTTCCACCGTGTCGTAGGTATCTATCAACAAAAAGACCCTGTCTGGAAAGCTCTTTGCAAAAGCCCTGAAGGCTTCCTCTTCTTGATCAAAGACCATTATGTAAGAGTGTGCCATGGTGCCAAAGACGGGTATGCCATACAGCATTCCCGCCTGAAGGTTGGAGGTGCCGTTAAAACCTCCAATGTAGCATGCCCTTGCGGAAAGTAGCCCAGCCATGGGAGAGTGTGCCCTTCTGAGCCCAAAATCCACCAAAGTTTTGCCCTTTGCGGCAATGTAATTTCTTACCGCTTTGGATGCGATTAAGGTTTCAAAGTGGACTAGGTTTATAACTAAGGTTTCTATGAGCTGAGCCTTTGGCAGGGGACCCTCCACCTGAAGGATGGGCTCATTCTGGAAGAAGATAGTTCCCTCCTCCAAGGCGTAAAACTCCAAGTCCAGCTCCAGCTCCCTCAGATAGTCTAAAAACCAATCTTTGAATATACCTAAGCTTTTTAGGTATTTCAGTTCCCTGTCTCCAAATTTGAAGTTTTCTAAGCCCTTCATCAGTGTTTCAAGCCCGCAGGCAACCAAAAAGTTTCTGTTCTCCGGAAGTCTTCTGATAAACAGGCTAAAGACAGCATTCCCAGTCTTTCCGTGCTCCAAGTAGCTTTGGGTCATAGCTAGCTCATAAAGGTCCATAATTAGGGCAGTGCTTTCCATGTTTAAAATTATAGGTTATGGAAAAACCTTGGGAAGGACGCTTTAGGGAGAAAACTGACGAACTTGTGGAGGAATTTACCCAGTCTGTTAGCTTTGACCAACGGCTTGCCCTACAGGATATTCGGCAAAATCTTGCCCACCTGAAGGCTCTTAGAATGGCAGGTATTGTCTCGGAGCAAGAAGAAAGGCTTTTAAGAAAGGGACTTGAGGAGATAGAGCAGGAAGTAAAGGAAAACAGAATGGAATTTTCCAAAGCTTGGGAAGATGTGCATATGAACATAGAAAGGAGGCTAATAGAAAAGGTGGGGGAGGTAGGTGGCAAAATTCACACCGCAAGGTCTCGCAACGACCAAGTGGTAACGGACGAGAGGCTATTTATAAAAGAAGAGCTACTGAAGATATTGGAAGGCTTGAGGGAACTAAGAAGAACCTTGGTGCTTTTGGCAGATAAGACAGTAGATGTAATAGTGGTTTCTTACACCCATCTTCAAAGGGCTCAGCCTATCAGACTTGCCCACTACTTTTTAGCTTACCGAGAGGCTCTGCTGGCGGATGCCATGCGCTTTGCCCATGCCTACAGGTTGGCGGACAGCCTGACCTTGGGTAGCGGTGCGTCCGCGGGTGTGGATTTTCCCATAGACCGGTTCTTTTTAGCCCAAGAGCTTGGCTTTAGGTCCCTAACAAGAAACTCCCTTTATGCGGTGGCGGAAAGAGACTTTATCCTTGAGGTTTTGTATGCCTGTGCGGTTTGCGGTATGCATCTTTCAAGGCTATCGGAAGACCTGATCCTTTGGTCCTCTGAGGAGTTTGGCTTTGTTTCCCTGCCCGATAGGTTCTGCACCGGAAGTTCCATAATGCCACAGAAGAAAAACCCCGATGTGTTGGAGCTCATAAGAGGGAAGACCGGAAGGCTCTATGGCAACCTTTTTGCCCTCTTGACCGTCATGAAGGGACTGCCCTACTCCTACAACAGGGACCTCCAAGAAGACAAGGAGCCCCTCTTTGACAGTTTGGACACCCTTAAAAGCATTCTGGTGGTCTTAAAGCCCCTATTGGAAGGGCTAAGTATAAACTCAGAAAAGACTTACTCTTCAGCGGGAAATTTTGCTTTGGCTACAGACCTGGCAAACTATCTGGTTTTAAAAGGTATGCCCTTCAGACAAGCCCACAAAGTGGTGGGTAGCCTTGTAGCACAGCTTTTGGAAAAAGGGAAAAGCTTGGAAGAGGTTAGCTTGGAAGAGTTAAAAGCCCTCTCGGAACTTTTTGAGGAGGATGCCCTGAACCTACTAAAGCCCGAAAGGGTGGCAGACAGAAGAAAGAGCTACGGTGGGACCGCAAAGGAGCAGGTGCTTTTGCAACTACAAGTTGCAAAGAGGGAGGAAGGACTATGAAGATGTTTATATACTTTTCTTTACTTTTGCTTTTGCTTTTAGCCTTTGGCTATGTGGTCTATTTAAACAGAAGCCCGGTGGAACTGGTTCTAACCCCAGAGTTTAACGGAGAATACTACCGCATACCACCCATGCCCCTTGGACTTTTGGTAGTCGGGGCACTCTTTTTGGGCTTTTTGTTTGGATATTTGATAGCTTGGCTCACAAGCTTAAAGAGATGATCAGCGTGCGTATGCGGGCAGAACGAAAGGGTCTCCATGTATCCGGGGCAGAGAGGATCGTGGATGAAGGGCAGGTGGAGAGGGTGGTAAAGGAACTACTAAAAAGACCAAAAGATTACGACAAGATGGTTATAACCTTGGAAAAGCTGGAGGAAATATCCATAATTCCAAAGGCTCTTACCATATACAGCTACGACTTTGACAGCGTCCAGTCTGCCCGGGACTTTGCGGTAAAGAAGTTGGAGGAGGCGGGTATAAGAGAAGATTTAGCCAAAAAGGCGATAGAACTTTTGGAAAAGGGTCCAAACCCAAAGGGTGGGAACATGAGGGGTGCTGTCCTTATGGATGTCAGAACTGGAGAAAGACTGGAGCCAGACCAAGAGAGGGGAATACGCACCGTTAGGGTTGATTGGAAGGACAGAAAAGCAATAAAGCTTGCCCTTTTGAAAAGGGGAATAAAAAGACAGTATTTACATAGACTCTTGGACGCCTTAGCCCTTGCCACAAAGAATTTGTATTGTGGAGTTCTTGCAGAGCTCTGCTGGAGCGATGACCCCGATTACACCACTGGGTATGTGGCAAGCAAAAACTTAGGCTATGTGAGGATTAAACCTCTAAAAGAGCCCAATAATCCACTGGGCGGGAGGGTGTATTTTGTGGAAAGGGATAGGGTGGAGGAACTAATAGACTGTCTTGAGAGAAAGGCAGTGTTGGTGCAGGCGTTGTAGCATAAAGATAACCGTGAGAGGGGAGCTAACCGCTTCTTCACCCTTTCCCAAGCCCTTCTATCACCTCTTACACAGCTTGACTATTGCAAATTATTTGCATATAATACTTCTTATAAAAAGGAGGTAGAAAGATGGACATTGGTGGCACAAAGGACTTTGATTTCAACATCAAGGACCCAAAGTTTTTGGACGAGCAAGCCCTATGGGAAGAGGCAAAAAGAGTGTATTCAAAGTGTAAGGATTGTAGGATGTGCGTTACCTACTGCCCTTCTTTCCCTGCCCTGTTTGATGCGATAGACCGGCACGATGATGATGTCCAAAAGCTGAGCAAAGAGGAGTTAGCCCTTCCTTTGGAGCTATGCTTTCACTGTAAGCAGTGCTATTTTAAGTGCCCTTACACTCCGCCCCACGAGTGGCGTATAGACTTCCCTCACCTTTCTTTGAGGTATAAGGTGTGGAAGTTCAAAAACAAAGGAGCCAAGCTAACGGACAGACTTATGGTAAATACAGACTTGGTGGGCAAGCTTTCGGTGCCCTTCGCCGGCATAGTAAACAAGCTAAACAACACAAAGCCTGTAAGGGTGATCTTGGAGAACTTTATGGGCGTAGACAGGAGGGCAAAACTGCCACCCATAAACTCTCAAACTTTGGTGGATTGGTATAAAGAAAACAGAAAGCCCGTCAAAGGCGAAAACGGAAAGGTTGTCCTCTTTAGCACCTGTCTTTTTAACTATAACTACTTGGAAAAGGGCATAGCACTGCTACGAGTCTTAGAAAAGAACGACCTTTGGGTGGAAATTCCAGAAGTTCAGTGCTGTGGCATTCCCTTCTTTGATGTGGGAGACATAGACACATCCACACAAAAAGCCAAGCACAACATCAAGGTTTTAAAATCCTATGTATCTGCGGGTTATGACATAGTGGTGCCCGTGCCCACCTGTGCCCTGCAGATAAAGTACGAGTATCCACTGCTTTTGCCCGATGACCCCGACGCCAAGCTGGTTTCCGAGAAGGTTTTTGATGTGCATGAGTATCTTTGGAAGCTAAAGGAAAAGGGAAGATTAAACCAAGACTTTAGGGTCTCCATGGGCAACATAGCTTACCACATTCCTTGCCACCTCAAATCCTTGAACGTGGGCTACAAGGCTGCGGCACTTATGAGGTTAATCCCCAACACCAAGGTTAGGCTCATTGAAAGGTGCTCCGGACACGATGGCACCTTTGGTGTGAAAAAGCAAACCTTTGACATGGCATACAAGGTCGGCTCCAAGCTCTTTGAGGACATAATCAGCGCAAAGGCGGACCTTGTGGTCTCCGATTGCCCCCTTTCCAGTAACCAAATAGAGATGGCAACGGGCATAAAGGTATTGCACCCTATAGAGGTTTTATACAGGGCTTATAATTTTTGAACCATGCTTAGGGTAGTTCTAAACGGTAAAGAGTACGAAGTGCAAGAGGGCAAAAAGCTCGGAGATTTCTTTAAAGAGGTTGGAATAGAAGGTGCCCTTGGTGCCAAGCTGGGCGGGACAATAATTGACCTTCAGACGCCCATAAGGGAGTCTGGAGAGCTCGTGCCTATATACAGGCAGGACCCAGAGAGCTTGGAGATCATGCGCCACTCCCTTTCTCACATAATGGCCCAAGCCCTAAAGGAGATATACGGTAGAGAAGTAGTCCATCTTGGAGTTGGTCCCACCACGGAAGAGGGTTTTTATTACGATGTGGAGGTGGAAGGAACAAGGATCAGGGAGGAGGACCTGCCCAAGATAGAACAGAAGATGAAGGAGATCATAGAGAGAAACCATCCTATCCTGAGGAGGGAGCTGGACAGGGATTCTGCCCTGAGGCTCTTTGAAAAGCTAAAAGAGCATTACAAGCTTGACATAATCGGGCGCATAGACCCTCAGGATGCTATATCCGTTTACGAGCAGGGGGACTTTATAGACCTTTGCAGGGGTCCCCATGTGCCCTCCACCGGTATGGTGGGTGCCTTTAAGCTAACTCACATAGCGGGTGCCTACTGGCAAGGAGACCCTTCCAAGCCCATGCTCCAAAGAATTTACGGCATAGCCTACTGGGACACAAAGGAGCTTGAAGAGAGGCTGAAATTCTACGAAGAGGTAAAGAGAAGGGACCACAGAAAACTGGGTGCAGAGTTGGAGATGTTCCTCATAGACGAAGACATAGGGGGAGGTTTGGTGCTCTGGCTTCCAAAGGGTGGGGCATACCGAAAAGTTTTGGAGGACTTTTGGAAGGAAGAACACATAAAGAGGGGCTATCAACTGGTTTATACACCCCATGTGGGAAAGGCAAACCTATGGCAAACCAGCGGGCACTTAGAGTATTACCGTCAGAACATGTATCCACCCATGGAGATGGAGCAGGAGGAATACTTTGTCAAACCTATGAACTGTCCTTTCCATGTGGCTATCTACAAGAGCAAGGTAAGGAGTTATAAGGAACTGCCTCTGAAGTTGGCAGAGCTTGGCACTGTTTACAGATACGAGCTCTCCGGAGTTCTGCACGGGCTCATGAGGGTGAGGGGCTTTACCCAAGATGACGCCCACATAATATGCACACCCGAGCAGGTGGAGGATGTTATCCTTGAAACCTTGGACTTTGCGGTGCAGATGTTAAAAACCTTCGGCTTTGAAGACTTTAAGGTTTATATATCCACAAGACCACCCCTTTACATTGGCTCAGAGGAACAGTGGGAAAAGGCGGAGAATGCCCTCAAGAGGGCGGTGGAAACCCTAAGCTTAAGCTACGAGATAGACGAGGGCGGTGGTGCCTTTTACGGTCCCAAGATAGATGTAAAGATCAAGGATGCCATAGGTAGGTTCTGGCAGTGTTCTACCATTCAGTTTGACTTTAACCTGCCAGAGCGCTTTGACATGGAGTATGTGGGTCCAGACAACAAGAGACACAGACCCTACATGATCCACCGGGCGATCTTTGGGTCAATAGAAAGGTTCACTGGTGTTCTTTTGGAACACTATGCGGGGCTTTTACCCTTCTGGCTCGCACCCGTCCAAGCAAGGGTGATCCCAGTTTCTGAAAAACATATACCCTATGCAACAGAGCTTAAGGACTTCTTAGCCGAAAGGCACTTTAGAGTGGAAGTGGACGACAGAAAGGAACGACTCTCCGCCAAAATAAGGACTGCGGAGTTGCAAAAGGTCCCTTACATCCTTGTGGTGGGAGATAGAGAAGTGGAAAGCAGAACCGTTTCCGTTAGGTCCAAAAAGGAAGGAGATTTAGGAACTAAAACTTGGGAGGAGCTGGTGGAATTTTTCACAGAACTTGTTCAAAAGAGAGTGTGTTAATATCTTTAGCAAAACTTGAAAAGGAGTGTGTCATGGAAGAGCAAACCTACGCAGTCCCTTTTGCATTGGTGGGCTTTTTCCTAACTTCCAAGCCCATTGAGGAGAGCATCAGAAACGATGTAGCCCCCGAGGAGTTGGAAAAGCTTCAGGAGATCATAAGCAAGCTACTCTTTACGGAGGGTGTCCAGGTTGCCCTATATCCATCGGTGGTTCCACCAGACCAGGCGGAAGAGGCGGTAGATGAGCTCGAAGACATGATCTTTGGAGAGGAAGAATGACCAAGCTGATCCTGTGCGGAGCCCTCGGAAGAATGGGCAGGGCTATCCTAAAGGTTTCCCTTGAGTATCCAGACTTGCAGGTAGTGGCGGGCGTTGAGCACCCCGACTGCGTCAGAGGGCAAAGCTTAGGAGAAGCGGTAGGTATGGAAGAGTTTAAGTCTGCACCTCTCACCTCCAACTTGGAGGACGTTTTACTCCTTGGAGATGTGGTGGTGGATTTTACGGGAAACACCCTGTCCGCTTTAGCCCATGCCAAGCTGTCTGCCTATGCGGGTAAAGGAGTAGTCATAGGCACCACGGGCTTTAGCCCCCAGCAGGTGGAGGAGTTAAAAGAACTTTCAAACCATGCACCCATTCTTCTCTCTCCCAACATGAGCTTGGGAGTAAATCTTCTCTTTAGGTTGGCAGAGATAGCGGTTAAAGCCCTAAAGGACAAGGGTTTTGATGTGGAAATTTTAGAGATCCACCACCGGTTTAAAAAGGATGCACCAAGCGGAACTGCCCTAAAGCTTCTGGAAATAGTAGCTAACGCCTTGGGTAAGGAACCCTCTCAGGTGGGAAAGTTTGGAAGGGAGGGCATAGACCCAAAGGGCGAGGAGATAGGCGTTATGTCTTTGAGGGGTGGAGATGTGGTGGGAGAACATACCCTCTATCTTTTGGGCTTTGGAGAGAGGATAGAGCTTACCCACAGGGCAGTCTCCAGAGACATCTTTGCCAAAGGCACCTTGGAAGCTTGCCGGTGGATTAAGGGAAAACCGCCCGGCTTTTACAACATGTTTGATGTGCTTGGGATATGAGCTTTTATGAGGTCATAGAGGACATCACCGCAGACGCAGGCATAAGGGTAAGGGCAAAGGGTTTGGAGGAGCTATTCTGCAAAGCGATCCTTGCCACATTTAACGAGATCACAGACATAGAAAAGGTTAGCAAAGATAGAGAAGTGGAGTTGGAAGTTCAAGGAGAACTACCCTACCTCTTGGCAGATGTCATAAACCAGCTTTTGGTTTTGCACGAAAAGGAAAAATTGATAATAAGCCACTGTGAAAGGGTGGAGTTTAAAGAGGATGGTATTATACTAATGCTAAAGGGCGGTCCCTTTGACCCAGAAAGGCACCCATCAAAGCTGGTTATAAAGGCGGCCACCTATCACAGGCTCAAGGTGGAAAAGTTAGAGGACGGCTACTTGGCGGAGGTTATCTTTGATATATGAGGCTAAGGGCTTACGCAGAGCTTACAAAGTTTGAACACACCATCTTTGCCCTTCCATTCTTGCTAGCAGGCATAGTCCTGTTGGTTGAAGAGTTCCCATCCCTTTGGAAGCTCTTTTGGGTGCTGGTTGCCTTTGTGTCCGCGAGGACGTTGGGTATGTCCCTCAACAGGCTCATTGACCTTCCCATAGACCAGCTAAACCCAAGAACAAAAGGTTGGGTTCATGCAAGGGGTGAGCTCTCTCAAGAGAACATAAAAAAACTCGTTCTAATATCCGGGGGTATCTTCCTCCTTTCCTGCCTTATGATAAACCTGCTTACTTTTCTGTTGGCTCCTTTGGTGGTTTTTCTCCTTTGGTTTTATCCTTATGCCAAGCGGATCACCTACTATTCACACCTGGTGCTTGGCTTGGTTTATCTTTTGATCCCCCTTGCGGTGGATACTGCCTTTAATGAGGGCATATCAAAAACCGCACTGCTTTTGGGTATAGGGATGGCTTTTTGGGTGGCGGGGTTTGATGTGCTGTATGCCCTCCAAGACTATGAATTTGACAGGACGCACAATCTAAAGTCCATCCCCGTAAAGTATGGCATCGGAGGAGCCCTAAAGATCTCCAGGCTCTTTCATGTTATAACCTTCCTTTCCCTCTTAACCTTGCTCTTCGTGGTGGATTTCTTAGGTCCCATTTATCTTTTGGGACTTTTAGTGCTCGGTCTCTTTCTTGTGTATGAGCACAGTCTAATAAAGGAGCACGACCTTTCTAAGATAAACAGGGCGTTCTTTACAGTAAATGGGTATGTAAGCGTCATATACTTTCTTACCGTTCTTTTGGATAGGTTGATTTGAAAAAATTGCTTATAATAATTCTCCCATGGGTGAAATGGAAAGGTTTGAAAACCTATTAGAAGAAAAGTTAGGAATAAACAGAATTCTAAAGAGGGGGGAAGTGGTAAAGGGAAGGATCGTCAAGATAGACGACAGAACTGTATACATTGATGTAGGCTACAAGGTGGAGGCAATAATGCCCAGGGAAGAACTGCCATCACAAGCCAAAGAGGGGGACGAAATAAAAGGCATCTTGCTTAAATTTTCAAGGGGTGTGCCCGTTCTGTCTTTTCAAAGGTATCTCAAAGAGAGGCTCTATAGCTTTCTAAAGTCTGCCCAAGAAAAAGGTAGGTTCGTAAGGGGTAGAGTAGAGGAGATTTTGGATGACGCGTACGTGGTTAATATCAGTGGTCTAAAGGCAATTCTGCCCAAATCTGAAGCCCGACGTGGGCTAAGAAAGAACTCAAGGGTGGTAGCAAAGATAAAAGAACTTTCAGACACAAAGGAAGGTTTGAAGATCCTTCTAACTGAAAAGGATTTTATAGAGCTAAGCAAAAGTAGAAAGAAGGAGAGGATCCTTAAGCAGTTAAAAGTGGGAGATGTAATAGAAGGTAGGGTTATCAAAATAGACCCAGAGAAGGGGATCACACTGCTGATAAAGAATGTGCTAAGGGCTTTCTTGCCAAAGGAAGAACTCTCTTGGGGTAGAGACAAGAATCCCTACAACTACACAGAGGTAGGAGAAAGACTAAGGGTCAAGGTTAAAAGAATACCCAAAGACGGTGAGTTTATCTTTGTGAGCCTCAGGGAGCTAAAGCCCAACCCATGGGAAAAGGCAAAGGAAGTTTTAAGCAAAGGCAAAGTTATGCCCGCTAAGGTGGTGGATATAACAGAAAAGGGAGTTATAGTGGAGCTCTTTGAAGGTTTGGAGGGCTTTGTGCCCAAGGACGAGGTTTCATATGATGGCAGTATGCCAAAGAAGTGGGAAAATGTTAGCGTAAAGGTCATTGAGTTCAACCCAAAAGCCCAAAGGCTCATCCTTAGCATAAAGGAAACACTTCCAAAGCCCTGGGAGGAGTATATTAAAAATCATCCTGTGGGAAGCAAGGTTAAGGGAATTGTCCAAAGGTTTGACAAAGCTTCAGCCATAGTGGATTTGGGCGATGTAAAGGGGATCATTCACAGGAGCGACCTCTCTTGGGGAAGACCGGGGAGGGTAGAGGATGTTCTCAAAATAGGAGAAGAGAGAGAGTTTGCGGTCCTTGGTCTGGAGGGTAAATTTGTAAAGCTCGGGCTAAAGCAACTGCAGGAGAATCCTTGGGAGCTCTTTCTCAAAAAGTATAAAGTGGGAGATAGGGTTAAACTAAAGGTGGTTTCTGTGCATCCCTTTGGGGCATTTTTGGAGTTTCCCGAGGGAGTGGAAGGGCTGTTGCCCCTTTCTGAGGTGGATAATATAAAGGATATAAAGGTCGGAGATGAAATTGAGGTGCGCATCATTGATATAGTTCCCCACTCAAAGGTAACGCTAAGTGCAAAGGAGGAAACCAAGGCAGAAGACATAGTCAGCGAAGGAGGAGAGAGCGGTTTTACTTTGGGAGAACTTCTGAAGAAGCAGATGAAGCTGTAATATGACTAAAAGGGATATAATTCAAAGGTGCCACGAGAAAGGTCATGATTTTTCTAAGGCTTTGACTGAGAAGGTATTGAATTTTGTCCTTGAGGAAATTGCCCTGAGCCTAAGTAAAGGTGAGAAGGTTAAGCTCTCGGGCTTTGGCACGTGGAGTGTAAAAAAGACAAGTAAAAAGGTTGGCGTCAAGTTCAAGCCCAGCAAAAAGCTTCTGTCCTATTTGAACACTTCCAACTTAAGTGCTAAAATTAATAGATGACGGGGTGTGGCGCAGGAGGAAGCGCGCTGGCATGGGGGGCCAGAGGTCACGGGTTCAAGTCCCGTCACCCCGATTTTGAACTAAAAAGGAGTCAAAATGGCTTTTGAACTTGAAGAGCACATTGAGGCTTTAACGCTTAGGGTTTTTATCAAGTCCCTTGAGCTGTTAGGTGGCACGCAAAAGTTGGTCCAAACACGGGCAACTGGTTGGCTATCATCCCTACTTTTAGCTTCCTACACGGTAGTGCTGAAGGAAGAATACCTCAAATCCGAGCAGGAGATCGCCCAAAGGCTAAGGATAACCCCCCAAACGGTAAAAAACATCCTCCGGTCTGAACCTTTGGTTGATAATTTGGAGGAACTTTTTAAAAGTGAAGGCAAAGACCTTAACATACATACCGCCGGTAGCATAGCCAAGCTCGCTTACAGATTAGTAAAAGACCAAAAGGACCATACAGGTCTTTGCTTGGAGTTCTCACGTAGAACTGCGGGAGCTTTGGATATAGCCTGGGCTAAAATCCTCCTTAGAAGGCTTGAGGAGAAAGATTTTCCCGTTCAATCTGCACAAAATCTAAAGGAGAAGCTTGGAAAGGTTTGGCTGAGTGGTAGGTCTGCCCAAGAGGTTCTTGAAGAACTTGATTATCCTATCCATACACCCATTGAGCTAATAGAGAAGATAAAAGAAAACCTGCGTATGTATGGGCTGGAATGAAGTATGTTGGTTATTTGGTTTTAGTCCTTCTTTTTATCTATTTTGTCTTTGTTAAACCTTTTCTGCTTTTGCATAGCATTGAGTTCGAAGTAAAAGAGCCAAAAATAAACCTGAAGGAAAGAAGTTTTGAGATAGGAGAGTTTTTGATCCTTTTGCCTAACTTCAGAGGGGAAACGTTCTTTTTCAGGGTGGAGGGGCTTGCCCTTTATAAAGATACTTTGAGGTTAAAGGAGCTTTCGCTGATAAATGTCTCCTCAAAGATAGCGGAAAAGCCCTTTGAATACGATTTTAGCGACCTTGCGAGAAGATTAAATAAGATAAACGTACACCTACAAATGGCTTACATTTCAATAAATTCACTTCCCTATTCAGAAAGCATAACCCTTTTTGTAGGGAAAGCCCACAA
>Ga0079992_132904_pt1 | contig 15407 bp, 11 predicted proteins | sample FaiFalFF_MnMetaG_3_FD_69197 | JGI IMG/M metagenome (GOLD analysis project Ga0079992, IMG submission 69197) | Freshwater microbial communities from Yellowstone National Park, Wyoming, USA - Fairy Falls B (FF_Mn_B) MetaG (SPADES assembly) (version 2) | ecosystem: Environmental > Aquatic >... | reverse complement strand
GGAAGCGCAGGAGGGCCTGCCGGAGGGGCGGCGGTATCGGCCGCGGACGCCAGCGATGGCCATTGGGTTGACCGACCCCATCTGGACCTGGGAGGAATTCTTGACCTTCCCGCATCACCAATACCTTAGGGGGTGACTACCAAGGCTTTCACGCCGATTGGAAATCGGCCTCTCCAGGCGCTTACGCGCCGGGCGTCGGCCTTCGCCGACGCAAAAGAACACCCTCCCGGTCGGCGCAGGCTTTCACGCCGATTGGAAATCGGCCTTCTGAGGCGCTTACGCGCCAGGCGTCGGCCTCCGCCGACGCAAGAGACGCCTCCCCGGTCGGCGCAGGCCGACCGTCGGCCGAAGGCCTTCACGCCGATTGAAATCGGCCTCCCAAGGCGCTCCGCGCCAGGCGTCGGCCTCCGCCGACGCAAGAGACGCCTCCCCGGTCGGCGCAGGCCGACCGTTGGCCGAAGGCCCCTGGAGGCCGAATTCATTCGGCCCACAGGCCGACCGCCGGCCACAGGCCCCCCAGGTCCAATTCATTCGACACCCCCCGCGCCACGCGTCAGCCTCCGCCAGGGCCTCCCCCACCTTCCGACCCATCTCCGACCCTACCAACCCCAAAAGGGAAAAGCCCCGTCCCTACTCGATTGCCCGGCGCACCTGCGCCACCAGCGCTTGGTCGGGCGCCTCCCCCGCCTCCGCGCAGGCGCGAAGATAGCCCTGCAGCAGCTCTTCAGCCCGCTCGCGGAAGGCGGCCGGGATCTCCTGAACAAAAGGCAGGAGGATCCGCAGGCCCTCCGCGAAAGCCTCCCGCGCCTCCGGCGCCCGCCCCAGGCCCAGCAGCGCCTTTCCATAGACGCCCAGGCTTTCAGCCAGATCGGGGAGGAAGGCCTTAGAAGCCTCAGGATACTGCTTGACCAGCCGGCGGCGGATCTCCACAGATTCCTGAGCGACCTGCAGGGCCTCCTCCTGCCGGTCTAACGCGAAAAGCACGTTGCTTAGGTTGTTGAGACTATTGGCCAGGTATGGGAGGAAGGCGTCGGGGTTTTGCCGGGCCAGCCGGCGGCGGATCTCCACAGATTCCTGAGCGGCCTGCAGGGCCTCCGCCCGCCGGCCCATTTCGGAAAGCCGGATGCCCAGGTTGTTGAGGCTCCTCGCCAGGTCGGGGAGGAAGGCGTCGGGGTGTTGGGCGGCCAGCCGGCGGTAGAGGTCCACTGCCTCCTGCGCGGCTTGCAGGGCCTCCGCCCGCCGGCCCATTTCGGAAAGCCGGATGCCCAGGCTGTTGAGGCTCCTCGCCAGGTCGGGGAGGAAGGCGTCGGGGTGTTGGGCGGCCAGCCGGCGGTAGAGGTCCACGGCTTCCTGCGTGGCTTGCAGGGCCTCCTCCCGCCGGCCCATTTCGGAAAGCCGGATGCCCAGGTTGGTGAGGCTCCTCGCCAAGTCGGGGAGGAAGGCGTCGGGGTGCTGGGCGGCCAGGCGGCGGTAGAGGTCCACCGCCTCCTGCGTGGCTTGCAGGGCCTCCGCCCGCCGGCCCAAGGCGGAGAGGGCGAAGCCCCACATCCCCAGCGCCCGCGCTCGTTCGGCCTCGTCGATCGCCCGCTTGACCCAACTGCGATACGCCACCTCCTCAAAGGGCCGCAGGAGCACGGTGCGATCAGGGGGTGGGAGCGCCCTGTCCCACGTCCCAAGCCAGGCCGCGGCCACCTCCTGCGGAAGGACCTCAACCGTCTTCTCCAGCCAGCGGGTCGCCGCCTCCAGCGCGGCCCGCGCCGCCTCCGAAGCGCCGGGGACGGCCGCAGCGCTGAGCCGGGGCAGCACTTCCACCACCATCCGCGCCGGCCAATCGATAGTGACGATCTCCTCGGCTTTCACCGCCTCCGGGGCCGGCAGGATGGAATCCACCAGGTGGCCCAGATCCGCGCCGAAGCGGGCCAGCACCACGTCCGCCAGAGGATCTGGCGAGATGGGCGGAAGACGCCACGCCTCCCCGACGGCAGGGAAGAGAACCTTCAGACGCTGCGCCAGCCAGGAGGGGTCCAGCTGATCCCCGCGAGCCGTCCGGGCTTGGAAAGGAAAGTAGGCCTCCCACCAGGCGGCCACCTCATCCGGCGCCGCGAAGGGACGGCCCAGGCTAGCCGCCGCCAGGGCCTGCTCGATCCGCGCCCGCGCCTCCGCCCACACCTCGGGGGTCTGTAGCAACTCTCCCCCGCCTTGAGCCTCGAGGGTCCGCCTCCAGCGGGGCCGTTCCCACTGCTCCCAGAGTGCCGTAAGGACCTCTACCTCGTTTTCACTTCGGGCTACCCGGTGGCCGTGGGCGGCCAGGACCGCCAGGGCCAGGATGGCCAGCGGGGTTCGGGGCAGGTACTCCGGGTCATAGTCCACCTCAGGAGGCGCACCCGGCGGGGCCAGCTCTTCCCGAAAGCGCGCCCGGGCCTTCCGGAAAAGCGCCTGCCGATCCTCGGGATCCTCCACCGACGGGACCCGCTGGTCTTTCCAGTGGTGGATCCTCGCCTCCTTCAGCGCGACGGTCACGTGCCCGGCCGCCGGCTCCCTGGGGTCGGCCCGCATCAGGAAGAGGAGGGCCACGGGGGCGGACCGCTTTGAGACAGCCTCCCGGACCGCCCGGGCCAGCGCCCGCAGGTCGTCCGCCGGCCGTTGCTCGGCGTAATCTACGATGAGCAAGATGGGCCGATTGGGCCAACGCTGGGTAAAGAAGTGCTGCAGCCGGTCCTCGGGGGGAGAAGGGTGGAAATCCACGGAGAAGGCCAGCCAGCCCTCCTTTTCCAGGGCTAAGGCCACCTCCACCGCCGTCCGGGTCTTGCCCGCGCCGCCGGGACCCCAAAGTACCCAGGCGTGGCTCCCATCGGGAGTCAACCCCTGCAGGGAATGCACCGCCTCCTCACACAGGTCACGATGGCCCTTCCCGGTGAACTCCACCAGGCGGTAGGGGGCCTGCAGGGCCTTCAAAAGGTTCCCGGGGGTCAGGGGGCCGGGGAGGGAGCGGGGGACGACGGGTCGGAGAGGTGCCTCCTGGCCGACCGGCACGAGCACGTGATGCCCTTTGCGTGTCGCGTCGGCAACGGCGAGCGCATCCACTTCAAAGTCCACCACGAAGATCAGGGGACACGACCGATCCGCCAGCACGCGCAATGCCTGCTCGCTACAAACGACCACGGTACGTGAAAGGAGAGAGGTGCGTTTTTCTTCCGGCAGGTTATGCAAGGCGGCGGCAAAGATCGCAATGGCCTCTTCCCGAGAGTCCGCCGGCCACGGGAGCGACGCCGGTTTCGCGCGCAACCACCGGTGGATTCGGATAACGACTTCCTTATCGAACGGCGGTGGGGCGTGGGCGGCGTTCCAGTCCTCCCAGTGTGTCTCGAGGTCGAGCACGTCCGCCGGACGCTTCCCAAGCCGGATTGAAAGCCACACGTGGACGGCGGGTGCCTTCTCAAGCCAAGTTTCGAGATCATCGGCGTCGTGAACCCATACGTCACGCCACTTCCCCTTCCGACGCCGCTCCTGTGCCCACTCTTGCTTATCCCTCCACCGGCGCGGTGTGACGAAGACAAAGGTTGTCTGCTTGGGCTTGAGGACTCCCGGATTTCTCGTTCGTTTCTGATAGTCTTCTTGAGCCTTGCGCCTTACGTCCTTGCCGGTACCCAGCTCCCACCCCGAAACGCCGGCCGGCACGAAGGGAGTCCCCTTACCCGCCTTGACCACACCGTCCCATCCCCGATGACGAGTGCCTTCGCCCGACCTGAAGCTCACCTTGCGGAGCTGCTGCCCCGTGGCCAAGATCAGGCGGCGCACGAGTTGCGGAAACAGGCCTTGCGCCTCGAGCCTATCGGCCCATTGTTCCAAATCGGTGGCATCGACCAGGGTCGGTGATGTCATAATTGCTCTCTTCCCGAGAGAGCCCTCAAAAGGGAGGGGTCCGGCCCGGCCGAATGCAGGACCTGGACGATTGAAGTCTACCTCACGGACTCAGCCCCGTCGAGACCCCAACGGGGGCATCGGTATAATGCCCCTACAGAGGTCCACCGTGTGCTTCTGGGTCCCCGTCGAAGTCCTCCGGACTTCGACGGGAGCCCGGATCCGGCCAATCGCCCGCCTCGTCCGGGAAGCCGTCCGCCGCTACCTGGAAGACCCCCAAAAGTCCCTTGAACTCTGGGAAGGGGAACTCTGCTTCATGGACCGGTGGACGACGTGGGGTTCTACGGAGCCGACCCCGTCAAAAGGACGTTGTCGGGGTCCAGGGATGGGGGGCTCCCTGGAGGGAGTGATCGACTTGTAACTGATGGAAAGAGCCCCGCCTTGGAGTCCATGACAAACTATCGAGTGACGAACCGTGGGATGCCAGCGCTCGATAGGAGCCAGACGGCTTGTCCCCGGAGCGGTAGGTCGGCCGTAGGCCGCCCCGAACCCCCGATAGGCCTCCGACCGGTGGCTTCCGACGCAGGCCCCGACCGGCCGGGTGCGCTGACATCCAGACCTTCCGGTCTCCCCTGATCCCCGAAACTCCCAGCACACCCCCGCCTCGGCCGTCCCCCCAGGCAGACCCCCTCCCCATAGGCCCGCCCCATCGGCCCCTTCGGCGCCTCCGGGGACCGCCCCTTGGGTTCCAGGACCCCAAAGGCCTCACAGGCCTTGCAGGGGTACTGCGGGTTCCCGTACCGATTCCGTCCGTTCCCGCATCGGCGGCACCGGGAAGTCCGGGCCTCCGGAATCCTGGCACCCCTCCGAGGGAGGATTCCCTTCATACAAGACGATCACCACACCCATTACCCATCACTCGTTACTCGTCACTCCATCACTTCGTCACTCCGTCCCTTCTATCATGGATGGCCGGTGGATACGGCTCGACATCGTAGAGCAGACTCCTACGAACTTGCCCAACCCGAAGGTCCATAAACACAGCCTTAACACGACAGCCCGATTCTGAAGATGAGAAGACACGGCGCCGTTCGGTGGGGTACCTTAACCCGAAAACGTGCATACCGGGTTTATATAGGTGCCCCACTTCTATCCAACTTTGTGGCACGATGGAGGTGCGTCGATGTCGTCACGGACGATCGTCATGGGAGTCGTCCTCTGCACGGCGATGGCCGCCGGGACGCTCCTTTGGGCCCAAGTGAGCCTGGTCGACCCGAAACTCCCAAAGTACCAAGCGGTCAGTGGGATTGCCGGGAACCTCAACAGCATCGGCTCCGATACGATGAACAACCTGGTGACCCTGCTCGCCGAGGGCTTCAAGAAGTTCTATCCCAACGTGAACATCCAAATCGAGGGTAAGGGGAGCTCGACGGCACCGCCGGCCCTCATCAGCGGCACGGCTCAACTTGGGCCGATGTCCCGGGAAATGAAGGCTTCCGAGATCGCCGAATTTGAACGGAAGTTCGGGTATAAGCCGACGCCGGTCATCGTCGCCGTGGACGCCCTGGCCGTCTATGTCCATCGGGACAATCCCATCGCCTGTTTGACGATTCCGCAGGTCGACGCCATCTTTTCGTCGACCCGCCGGTGTGGTCATCCCCGGCCTATCGATCGGTGGGGCGACCTGGGTCTGACGGGACCGTGGGCGGCCCAGCCGATCCGGTTGTACGGCCGGAACGCCGCTTCCGGGACTTACGGCTACTTCAAGGAGCATGCCCTTTGTAATGGCGACTTCCGGAACGAGGTGAAGGAATTGCCGGGCTCGGCCACGGTCGTCCAGTCGGTCGCCAAAGACCGTTTTGGGATCGGCTACAGCGGGATCGGGTACCGGACGCCCGGCGTGCGGGCCGTTCCCCTGGCTTCTAAGGAAGGCGAGCCCTGCGTCGAGGCGACGTCCGAGAACGCCCTTTCGGGCCAGTACCCCCTGGCCCGGCCCTTGTACATTTATGTGAACAAGGCTCCGAACCGACCCCTGGACCCCCTCGTCCGGGAGTTTTTGCGGTTTGCGCTGAGCCGGGAGGGCCAGGAAGCCGTCGCCAAGTCGGGCTTTACGCCGGTCCCCCGTTCGGTGGCCGACCGGGAATTGGCGAAGGTCGGGGTCGAACAACTGGCGAAGGTTGAGGCCGGGCGATAGGTCGAGTTATGGCCGTTCCCTGGGAAGTCTGGATCGGACGACGTTGGCGGGACTACCGGCTCCGACGGCAGTGGGCTGACGTCATCGCCCGGGTTCTGATTCGGACGGGGGGTCTGCTGGTCATCGTGGCGATCCTTGGCATGGCCTTTGTCCTGGTGGCGGAGAGCTGGCCCCTGTTTCGGCCCCCGGTCTTTCGGGCCGTTGGGGTCTCGTCGGAAGCGACGCCTCTGCCGGTCTTACCCTCGACCCTCCTGATGGACGAATACGGGGAAACCCTGGTGGGGGTCGCCCCGGACGGTCAATGGCATCTCCTGGCATGGCCGTCCCTGAAGCGTCTTCAGACGGGTGTCCTCGTGCCTCCGACGGAGCAGGTCGGTCCCGCCGGTCCGACCCCGCCCGTCCTGGCCGGCGGAGCCGACCCCTGGGTCCATCGGGGGGCTGTCGTTACGGTCTCCGGCCAGCTCTGGCTGTGGGAGCCGACCTGGAACTGGCAGTATGCGGGGAATCGCCGAACCCTGGCCGGTCTTTCCATGCAGACTCTGGCCTGGACGCAAGTTCCCCTGAACCCCGGTGAAGTCGTGACCCGCTTGTCGGTCCAGGGCGGGGAGCGTCTGGAACAGACCCGCGTCGTCGTCCTGACGGACCGGCATCGCTTGTGGCTTGTCCTCAGCCGACGAGCGGGCGGCTTCCTGGAAGAAAAGTGGGTTCCGACGCTTTGGGAAGTCCGGCCCTATCCGCCGCAGGCGACGTCCCTGGCCCTCACGCAGGAATATCTCTACGTGGGCACGTCGGCGGGCGAAGTCTGGGTCTATAAACTTTCGGAAGAGGCTCCGCCTGTCCTGCAGGAGACCGTCCGATTATATCCCGACCCGGCCCCCATCACGGCGATGACACCCCTCCTGGGCCGCTTTGCCCTGGCCATCGGGGATGCCCGAGGACGGGTCTGCGTGGCTTTCCCCGTCCCCCGTCCCGACGGATGGCGCTTTGTCCGGGTCCGGGACTTTCGACCCCAGGACGGAGCCGTCCGGGCGGTCGTCCCGGCCCAACTGACGCGGGCGTTCCTGACTCTGACGGACCGGGGCGCCATCGCCTGGCACCACAGTACGGCCGGGACGACCCGGCTGGAGGTGCGTAGGCCAGGTACGGCATGGTCGTATGGCGTCGTCGCCCGGGACCTGGGGAGCGTCCTCTTGGTCGACGCGGTCGGTCGGGGCCACGCTTACGACTTGCGAGACCCCCATCCGGAGGTCAGCCTGCGGGCCCTCTTTGGGAGGGTTTGGTACGAGGGCTACGACCGTCCCCAGTTTATCTGGCAATCCAGTAGCGGGACCCAGACCTTTGAGCCCAAATACTCGCTCGTGCCCCTGATCTTCGGGACGCTGAAGGGGACCTTCTACGCCCTGGTCTTTGCCGTCCCCCTGGCTCTCTTGGGGGCCTTGTATATGGGCCAATTCATGCACCCGACGGTCCGGGCTCAGTTGAAACCCCTGGTCGAGTTGATGGCTGGTCTGCCCAGCATCGTCCTCGGCTTTGTGGCCGGCCTGTGGTTGGCGCCCCGGGCGGAGACCTGGTTCCCGGCCCTCCTCGTCTGGCACGGGGCCTTCCTCGTCGGCGGCCTGACGAGTCCCCTGGTGTGGCGGCTGTGGCCCTGGAAGCCCCAGGAGCGAATTCAGCGGGATTGGCTCCAGCTGGTCCTCGTCGCCCTCTGGCTCGTCGCCCTCTTTTGGATCTGCCTGGCGGGAAATCGCGCCTTTGAGCAGGTCCTCTTTGGGGGCAACTACCATCAGTGGTTTCAACAGCGTTTCGGATGGACTTACGAACAGCGGAACGCCCTCGTCGTCGGATTTGCCATGGGATATACGGTCGTGCCGATCATCTTCTCCATCGCCGAAGAGGCGATCGCCGCCGTCCCCCGAGACTGGATCGCCGGGGCCCTGGCCCTGGGGGCAACCCCGTGGCAGACGCTTCGGTCCATCGTGATTCCGGCGTCCCTCTCGGGTATCGTGTCGGCCGTCATGGTCGGCTTCGGTCGGGCCGTCGGGGAGACGATGATCGTCCTGATGGCGACGGGCAATACGCCGGTGCTGGACCCTTCGCCCTTCACGGGATTCCGGACCATCTCGGCCAACCTGGCCGTCGAGCTCCCGGAAGCGGCCGTCGGCGACACGCACTACCGAGTCCTATTCCTGGCGGCCCTGCTCCTGTTTGGATTCACGATCGCCGTGAACACGGTCGCCGAACTCTTGCGGGAGCGCGTCCGGCGGCAGTACTACCGGTAAGAAGGGATGCAGGGTGTGGGATGCAAGATGCAGGATACAGGATGCAAGATGCAGGATGCAGAATGCAGGATGCAAGATGCAGAATGCAGAATGCGGGATGCATACCCCGTGTGCGCGTTTTTCGGAACATAAACCGGGAATCCTGTCGAGGTCCTGGCCTTTCATCCAGGTATCCGGTGCCAGGTACCAGGCACCAGCTACCTGGCACCTGGTACCGGATACCCGGTACCGGATTAGCGCCGAAGGCCGGATACCGAGCACCGAGGACCGAAAATGCGCACACCGGGTCTGCATCCTGTATCCTGCATCCTGCATCCATTTTACTGCCCTATTGCCGTACTGAGGAACGGCGATGGTCCGACGGGTCCTCTTCCTGTGTACGGAAAACGCGGCCCGGTCCCAGATGGCCGAGGGGCTCCTCCGAGCCCTGGGTGGGTCGGCCTTTGAGGTCTTCAGCGCCGGCACTCGGCCCTCGGCTGTGGATCCCCTGACGGTTCGAGTCATGGGCGAGGTCGGCATCGACATCACGGGCCAGCAGGCCAAGTCCGTCGAGGCATTTCAGGATATGGCCTTTGACGTCGTCGTGACCCTCTGCGACTCGGCCCGGGAAGCCTGTCCCGTATTCCATCGGGCCCGACTCCGGCTCCACTGGGACATCCCGGACCCCCGGGCCGTCGAGGGGCCGGAGGAGGAGCGGTTGAGGGCCTTTCGGCATGCCCGGGACCTCATCCGGGCCCGGATCCGGGATACTTTCGGCGTGTGAGGACCGACGATGCGAAGGCGCATGATCCCCCGCTGGCGGGCTGAGGCCACGCCCCTCCTGGGCCTCTGCGGGGCCGGCCTGGCGCTGACCCTCCTGATGACCGTCGCCATGCTGGTGCTGATCGCCTCCCAGGGCTTGGGCCTCTTCTGGCAGAAGCGCCTCGCCCTCCTCCACCTCCGGGACGGGTCCCGTTGGCTCGGCGAGGTGTGGGCCCAGGAGACCGTCTCGGACCCGGCGACCGGTCGACCGATCCGCCGGATTTCCCTCCATCACGGCAACCGCGACCTCTGGGGCACGGCCTTCCGGTGGATCGACGAGGCCGACATCGTACGTTGGGAGTATCCCCCCGACGCCGTCCGCATCGAGCGTCTCGCCTGGGGCCCCGCCTTCGGCCGGCCCCGGCGGGTATGGTTCGGCGAAAAACCCCTGATCGACCCCGTCGACGTTCGGGACCCCGTCTGGCAAGAACTCTTTGCCGTCGTCCTCCGGGACCGCCAGGCCCTTCGGGACGTGGAGGACCAGATCGACGCAGTGAACGACCGCCTCGAGCGACTCCGGCGTCGGGAGCTCCGCCACCGCTACGAAGCGTCGGACCCGTCGGTCCTGGCGGCCTTGCAAGCCGAGAGAGCCCGCTGGGAGCGGGTTTACGGAGTCCTCGCCCTCCGGCGGACGACCCTGATGGAGCGGCTTCAGGCATACGTCCTGGAGGTGACGGCCGCCGACGGGACGGCCCTCCGCATTCCCCTCGCCCAAATCGTCCGAGTCATCCCGGCCAATCGGATGACCCTCGGAGAGCGGGTCCGCCTGTACGCTCAACGGTACTGGGAGCTCATCACCGAAGATCCCCGGGAGGCCAACACCGAGGGCGGCGTCTTCCCGGCCATCTTCGGGACTGTCAGCATGGTCCTCGTCATGACCGTCTTCGTCGTGCCCGTCGGCGTGATAACGGCCCTGTACCTGCGGGAGTACGCCCGTCAGGACTGGCGGACCCGGATCGTCCGCATCGCCGTCAACAACCTGGCCGCCGTGCCGTCTATCGTGTACGGCGTCTTCGGCCTGGGCTTTTTCATCTACACCGTCGGAGCCGCCATCGACCGGACCTTCTATCCCTGGATGGCCCCGACCCCCGTCTTCGGAACCGGCGGCCTCTTATGGGCCAGCCTGACCCTGGCCCTCCTGACGGTCCCCGTCGTCATCGTAGCGACCGAAGAAGCCCTCCTGGCCATCCAGCCCGAGATCCGGCAGGGCGCCCGGGCGCTCGGGGCAACTCAGTGGCAGACGGTCCGGCACGTCATCTTACCGGCGGCTACCCCGGGTATTCTGACGGGCTTGATCTTGGCCATCGCTCGGGCAACCGGCGAGGTCGCGCCCCTGATGCTGACGGGTGTCGTCAAGCTGGCCCCAGACCTACCTATCGACGACCGCTTTCCCTTCATCCATCTGGAGCGGAAGTTCATGCACCTGGGATTTCACATCTACGACGTGGGCTTCCAGTCGCCGAACGTGGACGCCGCCCAACCGATGGTCTACAACACGACCCTGCTCCTGCTCGTCCTCGTCGTCGCCCTCAACCTGACGGCCATTTACTTGCGCAACCGCATCCGCCGTCTCTATCATGGGAGTTCCTTATGAGCATGGCGGAGCATGGGCGGTGGGTCCTCGGAGCGCGGAATGGAGCGGATACCCTGCTCGCACGGCAGGGTTTCCGTCCCTTCGTGACTCCCGGTGTGAGCGGCTTGGATGACCGCCGAACCTGAATGGGATAGGAGCCATGACCAACAGTTCGGCTCGTCCGTCCGTCGCCGTACCCCTGGGTGAGGTCGCCCCGCCGACCGTCGAGCCGGTCTTGGTGGGGGTCTCCGAGGAGCGGTATGTCCTGACGTCTATCCCGGACCCCGTGTTTGACATCCAGCACCTGTCCCTCTCTTACGCCGGCAAACTGGCCCTGGTCGACATCTCCTTCCAGATCCCCCGGCGTCAGATCACGGCCATCATCGGGCCCTCCGGTTGCGGCAAATCCAGCTTTCTGCGTTGCCTAAACCGCCTCAACGACCTCATCGACGGGACCCGCATCGAGGGTCGGGTCCTGCTGGACGGCCAGGACATCTACGCGCCGACGACAGACGTCAACGAACTCCGGCGGCGGGTGACCCTGGTCTTTCAGAAGCCGAACCCCTTCCCGAAATCGATCTACGACAACGTCGCCTTCGGTCCCCGCATGATGGGCATCCGGAAGCGGTCCGTCCTGGACGAGATCGTCGAGCGGAGTCTCCGGCAGGCGGCCCTGTGGGAGGAGGTCAAGGACCGACTCCACGCCTCGGCCCTGACCCTCTCGGGGGGTCAGCAACAGCGGCTCTGCATCGCCCGGGCCCTGGCCGTCGAACCGGAGGTCCTCCTGATGGACGAGCCCTGTTCGGCGCTGGACCCCATTGCCACGGGCAAAATCGAAGACTTAATGGTAAGTTTAAAAGAAAACTATACGATCGTCCTCGTGACCCACAACATGCAACAGGCCGCCCGGGTGTCGGACTACACGGCCTTCTTCTATATGGGTCATCTCATCGAGTACCAGCGGACGACGGACCTCTTCACCCACCCCCGCGTCCGTCAGACGGAGGACTATATCACGGGCCGGTTCGGTTAAAAAGGGATGGAGTTATATGGACCTTCGCGCCGTCCAAGGGTGGAGGGGTCTGCTCTAAGCTGTCGAGCGGTATCTCCCCAATTAAAGTGATGGAGTGACGAAGTGATGGAGTGACGAGTAACGGGTGACGGGTAATGGGTAATAACTTTAGGGGTTACGTAGCAGTTGAAAGGGAATCGACTCCGAGCCACCCATAATTAAAGTGACGGAGTGACGAAGTGATGGAGTGACGAGTAACGGGTGACGGGTGACGGGTAACGGGTGACGAGGCTCGGTTCTCGGCCCTCGGCACGGACACCTCTCCTTACTCCATCACTCCGTTACTTCGTCACTCCGTCACCCCTATTGCCGTAATGCCCTACTGCCGTATAACCCTGTTAGGTACACGGGGTGAGACATTACCCGCTCTTCATGGAGAACCCCAGAACGCATTCAAAACGAGGGTCAATAAAGCCGAGGACTACCTTTCCAGCGCCCGACCTGCTATATGGACCTTCGTGTTGAAAAAGCTCCAGGATTCTCCACGGTAGAGCACATTTCGAGTATCCCATTTCATCGTCACTCCGTCACTTCGTCACCCCGTCACTTTTATCATGGGTGGCCGGTCGATACCACCGGTAGTGTCTCGCCCAGTGGGTCCCATGGGGCCATGCGGCAGTAGGGCAATCGGGCAATAGGGCAGTAAGGCAATACGGCAGTAGGGCAGTACGGCAATGATTTATAGGCGTTACCCGTCACTCGTTACTCGTCACTCCATCACTCCGTCACTCCGTCACTTCGTCCCTTCTATGAATGGCCCGTCCCATACCGCCCGACCTCTTCGAGCAGGCCCCTACGCACTTGGACAACACGAAGCTCAATAAAGCTTTCCCTACCCGACCTGGACGAGGCCGTAGTGGCGGGCCCACTGACGGAGAAACCGGACGGCCTGCTGACGACCGGCCTCGCCGGAAAGCGCCAGAAAGCGCCGGGCGTATTCCTCCACGTCCTGCCGAATCTTCGGAATCCAGGCATGGTCCCGCACGAGGTCGGCGACCCGCAGGCGCGCCAGACCGGCCTGGCGGACACCGGCCAGCTCCCCAGGCCCCCGCAGACGGAGGTCGATCTCGGCGATGTCGAACCCACTCCGGTATTCCAGAAGGGCCTGAATCCGGACCTTGGCGTCGGCCCCGATCTGAGGTGGTGTGATGAGAATGCAGTAGGACCGAGCCGGGCCCCGGCCGACCCGTCCCCGGAGCTGGTGGAGTTGGGCCAGGCCGAATCGCTCGGCGTGTTCGATGACCATGACGGTCGCATGGGGATTGTCGACGCCGACCTCGATGACCGTCGTGGCGACGAGGGCCTGGAGGTCGCCCTGGACGAAGGCGTCCATGACGGCCTCCCGGTCCTCCCGTTTGAGTTGGCCGTGGACGAGGCCGAGGCGGTAGCCCCGGAGCCATCCTTGGGAGAGTTCCTCATAGAGCCGCGTGGCCGCTTGGACCTGGAGTTTCTCGGACTCCTCGATGAGCGGGCACACGATATACGCCTGGTGGCCCTCGTCCAGTTGACGGGCGACCCATCGGTAGACGTCTTCCCGGTGGCGGGTCGTCACGTGGCGGGTCTCGACGGGCTGGCGGCCCGGCGGGAGCTCGTCCAGGACGGAGACGTCCAGGTCGCCGTACAGCGTCAGGGCCAGCGACCGCGGGATGGGCGTCGCCGTCATGACGAGGGTATCCGGTCGCTGGCCCTTGGCCCGGATGCGGGCCCGATGGCGGACGCCGAAGCGGTGTTGTTCGTCGATGACGACGAACCCCAGGCGGGCGTACCGAACGTCCTCCTGGAAGAGGGCATGCGTCCCGACGACGATGGGGGCGTGGCCCTCGGCGATCCAGCGGAGGACTTCCTCCCGCTCCCGCTTCCGAAGCCCTCCGATGAGCAAGGCGACGGGAATGTTCAGGGGTCGGAACCACCGCTTCAGGTTGTAAAAGTGCTGTTCGGCCAGGATCTCCGTCGGGGCCATCAGGCACGCCTGGTAGCCGTTCCGAGCCGCTACGAGCATGCAGGCGGCGGCGATGATCGTCTTGCCGCTTCCGACGTCCCCTTGGAGGAGGCGGTGGAGGGGCTGGGGCTTCTGCATGTCGGCCAGGATTTCCTGTAAGACCCGCTTCTGGGCCGCCGTCAGCTCGAAGGGGAGGAGCCGCTGGATGTCGGCCTCGATGTCAGGCGTGACCCGAAAGGCGATTCCGACGGGCTGTTCGTAGAGTAAGACCCTACGGAAGGCCAGACCCAACTGGAGGAGAAAGAGGTCCTCGTAGACGAGCCGCTGGAAGGCGGGGTCCTGGTGGGTCTGGAGGGTCTCGATCGGGAGGTCCGACGGAGGCCGGTGGGCGTGGGCCAGGGCCGTTGCCCGGTCGGGGAAGCGGTACTTCTGGCGAATGCTTTGGGGCAGGGGGTCGTCGAGGCCGCTCCGGACTTCGGTCCACAGGCGTTGGATCAGCGTCTCCAGACGACGAGTCGTCAGCCGCCCGACCTTGCGGTAGATCGGGACGTACCGACCCGGCAGGTCCCGCTTCTGGACCTCTTCCGGGAGGAAGACCTGGGGGTTTTGCATGCAGGGGAACATCCAGTAGTCCCGGTCCCGGCCGACCTCCCCATAGGCGAAGACCTCCTGGCCGGGTGTCAAGCGCTTGGCCATATACGGCTGGTTGAAGAAGACGAGGACCATCTGACCCGTGCTGTCCTGGAGGTAGGCCCGCAGGAGCTTCATCCGCTGGCGGGGCGTGACCTTCCGTTCGACCTGGGTCACGATGCCCCGGACGAGGGCCTCCCGGCCGAACACGAGCCGCCCGATGGGACGGGGTTCCCGCCAGTCCTCATAGCGGATCGGCAGGTAGTACAGGAGGTCCTCGACGGTCTCAATCCCCGCGGCGTGGAGGTCTTCTGCGTAATGGGCCGGGATCCAGGGAATCTCCCGCAACGGCGTAGACAGCTTCCAGGCCATCGCGATGATGGGAATCCAGGATGCGAGATACAAGATGCAGGATGCAGGATGCAAGATGCAAGATGCAGACCCGGTGTGCGGGTTTTTCGAAAGCAGGTACCTGGTACCAGGTCCCAGGTGTCAGGTACCGGATACCGGACACCTGGAACCGGATACCTGGTACCGGATGCGGTCCGACGCCGAGGACCGAACACCGAGCACCGAAGACCGACTACCTGGCACCCCGGCCCTATTCCCACATCTCAAAGGATGAATCCATTCGGCGAGCTCTCGGGGTTTTGCACCCGATCAGAGACCTATGGCCGTATTGCCCTTCCCCGCAGGCGTCCGTGTCCTACGGACCCGACCCTTGACGCCCCGCGGGCGCCGGCCTAATTTAAAAACCCGCCCCGACGGGTGACTCGCTTGCCTCCCGTCGCCTCCGTCGGCCTGGCGGCCACTGCAAAGCAGGCATGGCTCAATTGAAACTGCTCAATTGAATGGCTGAATTACTCATTGGCCATTTCCCAATTTCCACTGGATGACTGAAAAATCCCCCGTTGTGGGTGTTACTGCGGTGGCTGAATCATTGGATAATCCACCTCTGGAGCAGATGGCTTGCCAGGACGACGGTTTGTCTCACCCCTGGAGTTTGCCCGTGTCACAGACCTGCCGCAATGGCTGGTGCTGAGGGCGGTCCGGGAAGG
>Ga0079992_138267_pt1 | contig 15439 bp, 12 predicted proteins | sample FaiFalFF_MnMetaG_3_FD_69197 | JGI IMG/M metagenome (GOLD analysis project Ga0079992, IMG submission 69197) | Freshwater microbial communities from Yellowstone National Park, Wyoming, USA - Fairy Falls B (FF_Mn_B) MetaG (SPADES assembly) (version 2) | ecosystem: Environmental > Aquatic >... | reverse complement strand
CTCTCCCTTAAAGAGGGTGATCCTCTTTGGGGATTGGGTAGGAGTGGCTGGCAGGGTTAGTCCCTCCCTCCCTGGTCAGGGGACGACCGCAAGTAACTGCAGTTCTATACAGTTTGGGTGACCAGGGTTCTAAGGGCTTGCTTCAACCTTTCCTTAGCCCTTTTGATTGAAAAGTAATCAAGGTTTGCCTCAACTTCCTCTATTCCCCTCTTTATCGCCCATGCCATATCCTCAAGGTTTTCAAAACCATAATGGTAAAGACCCAACATTTGCAATATCTCCCAAGGACCTCCGGAGCTCTTTAAGGTTAGGACGGGGGTTTTATAATAAAGAGCCTCAAGGGTCGTAATTGAAAAGGATTCAAAGTAAGAGGATAATACGACCGCATAAGCCCTTGAATAAAATCCCGCTAAATCCTCAACCCGCCCGAAAAACTTCAAATTTTTCCTATCAATACCCTCAACTCCCACCACCCAACCCTCAAAACCTGTCATATCAACAAGCTTTATAAATCTATCAAGTCCCTTTATCCAAGCCCTCCTACCCACCCAAAGGAGCGCCCTTTCCCTCTTTGAATTTTCAATTTTTTTTAGCTTACGAAAATCCAAACCCAAATGAACCACTAAGGGTTCTATCCCGTAAAATTTCTTACATGCATACGCCATTGAAAAGCTCGGTGCAAGCCAATCCCTAAATTTCCTCACCCAACCCTTAAATTTTTCCAATTTCATTATGTTTATGGGATTTATATCAAAGCCCGTTAAGATCTTCCTCCTTGAGAGGGCCCTAAGTCCGTGAAAGAAAAAGAAAGCCGGGAATTTCAGTTTCTCAACATCGACATCCGGGAAATACCCATTAAAAACCACCGCAGAACCATCTTCCAAACTTTCCAGATCCTCTATACCTATAACCTTAAAATCGTCCCCTATCTCATCCAAAAACCTCCCAACACCCCCTCCCCTCTCCCCCACCAAAAATGCTATCACCTTATTACGACCTTATACACCTTACCCTTGGCATTTACAAAGTATATACCTCTCTTCAGTTTTATCCCCTTACCCGCATCAAGCTCACCCAAGAGCTTACCCGCGGGGTCGTAGATCTTCAAATTTTCAAGGGAATACAATACATTCCCCTTAACGTAGTAAGGAAAGCCAGTTTTGACATTTTCATCCCTAACCACCATCTCATCTTCAACTCCCAAGGGATCGTTGTTACCGCAAGGACCCCCATCCACCGCAACGAGACTGTAGGGCTGATAACCACCCGGTTTTGGATTGTTGAATGTTCTACCTATCACCCTAACCGTCCAAATACCCCTCTGGGCGTTCTCAACATATACGACCTCAACGTTATTCTTGAAATCCCTACCTGAAGGGTTAGGGATGGACTGTCCGCCCGAGAACTGATTCCCCCTATAAACGGTTCCGTTGGGAGCAATTACTTCAAGATCTAGGTCGTTTTGGAGCGTGGAGCCTGGGGCATCCGTCCAAGCTAAGACGACTTTAAAGTGAGGGGTTGTAAATTGGCTGGCACATCCAACGGTTACGTTGTAGGTTTTTGTTGCTCCGGATTGTACGCCGACGCTATCATCAGCTACAAAAAGGCGATGTTTCTCAGGCATATCGTCAAAGAACAATGCCCTCTTTAGGTTTATCCTTCCCCAACCTACCGCTCCATTTGGAGGCACAACCTCGTTCCTTAACCTTTCCGCGCTTGCTATGAGCATGGCCTTTATCAAAGATCCCTTAGGGTTAAAGGCGTTTGTTGAAATGGGAGTTCCGGTTGGATACCAACCCTCCCTGAAGTACTGCCTTATTAGGGCACCCGCTCCGGCCACCGCCGGGGTAGCCATAGAAGTCCCCATAAAACCTGAACCAACCACCGCGCAGGATGGGGTCATATCCGTCCTATTCTTTGCGGATGTAATATAGGAGGGTGAAAACCTGTTATCACCCCCGGGTGCCATAACGTCGGGTTTTAACCTTCCGTCATATGTAAAACCTTGGCTTGAGTACCAAGCCCTATTTTCGTCCGGGGGAGTTGAGGCGGAGGAAAAGGCTCCAGTTGCTCCCACCGTGACTATATTCTTTGCCACCGCTGGGGAACCAACCGTCCCATCCTCAAAGTTACCCGCATTGCTTCTATTTCCCGCAGAAAATAGAACCAACGCATCCAATCTATCCCACATGAACCTATCCGCATCGTACGCGCCCGTTGTATAAGCGTTTACGGCCGATCCCCAGGAGTTGGTTATTATCCTCGCCCCATCGGAATAGAACCAGTTGAAAATGTTGTATAGGGAATAGGAATAGCATATACCACCACAGCTCCCACAACTGGGACCTCCCGCATCCCCAAAGGTTATCCTCGCCCTATACGCCATCCCCCTGTATTCTATGAATATCCCAGTGGTGTCGGGATCCCCCGCAACAGTTCCGGAGACGTGATGCCCGTGTTCGTCGGGGCAAGTCGCGAAGTTGTCCGCACTTGAGGAAAGCTGCCTGTAATTAACCACCTTTCTATGTGTTGGACCTGGGGTTACCACAACTCTATCCCTGAAGAAACAGGAGTAGTAATCCAATCCACTATCCATAACCCCAATTATCTCCCCTTCCCCATGTATTCCGTGAGCCCAAACTAAAGAATCACCGAAAACATGCGTTTGTATTGACCATCTCGTGTTCCTATTCCAAAGGTAGTTCCTATAGTTGGGTTCAACTTTAGCGACAAAGGGCAAAGATGCCATCTCTTGGGAGAAATAAAGGACATCACTTTCAGGTACGAGGACCTTAAATCTCGGTACATCCTCAAAGCCCTCAAAAGAATAACCCCTTTTCCTTATCTCAAGCTCCAAAGCTTTCTTATCCGCATCCGGGAAACCCACAACCAAAATCTCAACTAGGGATCCAATTTTTGCCTCATCAAGCTTCCCTTCAAATATCTCTTTTGCGATCTTTAGCTCCGGAGGTATCGGATGTCCATAAGGTACCTTCGCTATATAGCCGTATCCCGGGATATACTCGTATATCTGGACGCCCCTATTTACAAGATTTAAAGCGTCCACCTCACCTTCCCTTATTAAAAACCAAGCGGATAGGATCGCAACCATATACGATATTTTAAGGTGGAAATTTCGCCTTTATAATGCCTTCTCTGCCCCCGTAGCTCAACAGGATAGAGCGGCGGATTTCTAATCCGCAGGCTGGGGGTTCAAGTCCCTCCGGGGGCGTTTGGAAAGGTTACCGAAATACGGAAAGATAAACTGGATATTTTGGGGATTATCCGCCCTTTGCATAATTGGGGGATTTTATTTGACCTTGCAGGGTGAGAAGGTGCTTTCGACCGTTCTATTTATTCTTGGGTACCTCGTTTTCCCCATTCCCGCGATACTTATAACTAAGAGATGAAGGTGCTTGTAATTTCCGACACGCATATACCCCACAGGGCGAGCCTTTTACCCAAGGAGTTTTACGAAAGGGTTGATGAGGTAGATCTCATAATCCACGCGGGTGATTTTACAACTTTAAGGGTTTTTAGGGAACTTGAGAGCTTTAAGCCCACCCTTGGGGTTGTTGGGAACATGGATGAACCGGAGCTTTATTCTATATTGCCCGAGATAAGGGTTGAGATAATAGAAAACTTGAGGGTGGGGATATTTCATGGGGTAGGCTCTCCAATAGGTTTGGAGAAGAGAGTTAGGGAGAAATTTAGGAGGGAGAACTTGGAGGTTGATCTTATAATCTTTGGTCATAGCCACAGGTGGTTTTATGGTGAGGTGGATGGGGTTAAGATGCTAAATCCGGGTTCCGCAACGGATACGTTCTTTTCCTTTAAGAGGAGCTTCGCTATATTGAGTGTGGAAGGGAAAAACTTTGATGTGGAGAAGGTGGAAGTAGGCCCCTAACCCTCTTGATATGGTATTCTATCAGCCTTTCAACCTCATGCGGGGGTTCCCCGAAAATATCCACCATCTCGTTGTATATAGCCTCGACCTCCTCCTCAAGTTCCGCCTCCGCCAAACGTATGTAATACTCAACCCTCTTGTCAGGGCTTTTTATGTAATCCTCCGGTATATAAGCTCCCTCAATTTCCTCTTCGTAATCAAACCTGAACCCAAGCGCCCTTTTTATGAGCTTTAAATAGAGCTTGAAACCCATCCTTTTAACCTGCCCGTGCTGTTTAACCCCTAAAATTTCCCCCATACCCCTTATCTCAAGGTCCCTAAGTGCAAGCTTGTATCCCTCCGTTGATGAATACATAAGGATATAACCAAGCCTCTTCTTGGCATTTTCACTTCTTAGATCCCTATAAAAAAGATACGCGTACGCCTGCCTATTCCACCTGCCCACCCTCCCCCTAAGCTGGTGTATTTGTGCTAAACCCAGGATCTCCGGGGAGTCTATTATTATGGTGTTAGCATTTCTAAAGTCTAACCCCGCCTCTATTATTGCGGTTGATATTAAAACCTTTATTTGGTTTTTGGAGAACCTATCCATTATCTCCCTCATCTCGGACTTTTTCATCCTTCCGTGCAAGACCGCCATGTGGATCCCGGGCAAGAGTTTCCTCAAATTTTCATATATCTCCCCCAACTTCTCTATCCTGTTATAAACATAAAAAACTTGCCCATCCCTACTTATCTCCCTCTCTATAGCCTCCTTGACTCTTTCCTCGTTCCAGGGTTCAACGTATGTTTCAACTGGGAGCCTTCCGGGAGGGGGCGTCCTTATGTGCGAAACATCTATTAATCCCTCCAAACCTAATCCCAAGGTCCTGGGGATCGGGGTAGCTGATAGGTAGAGATAATCCACCTTTGGGTTCAACCTCTTAAATTTCTCCTTTTGCAAAACTCCAAAATGCTGTTCCTCATCTATTATAACGAGCCCCAAGTTTTCCAACTTTAAGTTTAAAAGGGCATGGGTTCCCACAAAGAGCCCGAAATCCCCCATTTCCCTTTTCAACCTTGAAACCATATAAACTGGGATCCCAAAGTTTTCAAGCCTTTCCTTAAAGTTCAAATAGTGTTGGTACGCCAATAGGGTGCTGGGGCATAGCCAAATTATGCTCCTTCCGTGGGATAAAACCCTAAAAGCCGCCCTAAGCGCCACTTCCGTTTTCCCAAAAGAAACCTCCCCAACTATCAACCTATCCATAACATATGGACCCTCAAGATCCCTTAAGACATCCCCTATTGCCCTTTTTTGATCTTCGGTTTCCTCGTAAGGGAAGGTCGCCCAAAACTCCCTTTCCCCCTCAACCGGAGGATAGGAGAACCCCCTCGGCGTCTTCCTTTCAAATATGATATTAACTATTTCCCTTGCGATTTCGGAAGCTTCCTCTAAAGCCTTAATTTTTTCGGCCTTCCAGGAAGTTGAATATAGGGAAGAAATCTCGGGTTCGTACCCCTCCGGACCCACATACTTGCTTATTTTGTGGGACTTATAAACGGGAACGAATACCTTCCCATTCTTGTACTGTATTGCCATCATCTCCGTCCCCATCCTCCTTTCCAAACCCACGAAAACCCCCACGCCATAATCCTCATGCACCACAAAGTCCCCAATATCAAGGTACCTAGGGGTCTTTATTGGAACCTTTTGGACCTTTAGCTTTGAATATGTTGGCTCCGCACCCAAAACCTCCCATTCACCGATATAAACGGTCCTATCCAAAATATCAACGAAACCCTCGTAAAGGTTCCCAGCCCTCACCTCAACCCTTGTATCCTTAAAAAGCGCGGATCTAACGGGATTTCCAAAAAAGACCACCCTATAACCCTTTTCCCTCATCTCCCTTGCGTAATCTACCGCCTTCTTAAAGTCCCCCAGAAACGGGGGATTTGGAGAGATGCCGGACGCCGATATTTGAATTTCCTCCCCCATCTCCCCCTCAGGATCCGGCAAAAGGATAAAAATTCCATCGGATCTTGAAATGCTAATTTGCGTATAAGGGGAAAACTCTTTCACATCCTCAATTACATCCCCATCGAGGACAAACCTAAGTGCCATGTTCTCAAAGACCATGTCAAGTACGCCACCCCTTATCGCAAACTGCCCCACATCTTCCGCAAAATCAACCCTCTCCCAACCCAAACTTACTAGGATCTGAGAAAGATCGGTTAGTCTAATTCTACTATTTCTTCCAAGTTCAAGCTTCCTAAGGGGAATTCTTTTGCCGAGAATTACCGCCTGTTCCCTGAAGGCAAAAAATTGTACCCTATCTGCTCTCCCCGCAAAAACCCCAAAAGTTCTAAGCTCATATAGGACCTTAAGGTTATCTACATCCAAGTGGAAAAAACCCTTCTTACCCCTCAAAAAGTCCAAAACCCTTAGGGTGATAAAACCGCTTGGAAGCATTTATTCAAATATGTTCCTCGCAAATTGTAAAATTTGCCAAAGTCCTGCCCTATGTAAAACCATCAAAATTATGGAGAAGATCAGGTACAATATCGCAAGGGCAAACCTTATTTCCGGTATAGGGATCAGAAACTGGGCGAAGAACATAGAAAAAAGCCACAATCCCTCCCAAACGGAAAGCTTCAAGTCCGCTATGATTATCGTTCCAAAGAGGGATTGGGCGGCGGTAAGGAAAATTTCCTCCCTCTGGATCATATCTAAGGGCATGTCGGAAAACCTCAAGAGCCCAAAGGAATAAGCCAAAGGGAGCATGCCTACCAAAAGGGACCATTGATTTACCTTACTTGATATTAAAGCCCCCAAGGCGACGGAAGATTTCCCCTTAAGGGCCAGCATTATTGCCGCAACGAGTTCCGGCATTTCCGAGGCAAAGGGGGCCACCCATTGTATTAGTAAAAACTCGCTTATTCCGAGCATCTTACCCGTCTCTATTAACCCATGCACAAAGGGTTTAACGGATAAAAATATTACAAAACCCGCAAACGCGAAGAGAAATATAACTATAGGGATCCTAACGCTTTTCCTCAGTTTAACTATAACCTCAGCAATCCCCTCAAACTCCTCCTCCCTCTCAGGCGATTTTGCGGAAACATAGGCGTAAAATAAGAAAATAGAGATCAGGATAATTGAGTCAAGGATGGAGATCTCGCCCATTATTGGGATCTTGAAGGAATAAATGGTGACGATGAAGAGGAAGAAAATCTCAAGCCTCAAGGTGGGTTTGAAGATCACGGAACGGCCTATTACATCCTTACCCTTTGAGAGGAAAACAGCGACAAAAACGACAATAGGCCAGAAGGTACCCAAAAGAAGCCTGTTTGCACCCGTCATATTTGCGGAGGCATAGTGGATATAAGCGGGATCTTGGGCGCCCTTGTAAGCGAGATATATATCCACCGCGTACTCGGGCAAAACCGCAAGGAGGGCTAAAACTATGGTTGCCAAAGATCTTGAGACGTCCTTCTGGGCGGACTCAACCGCAACTGAAAGTATATAACCCGAGGACATTATGGCAAGCCCTCCAAATATAGAGGTTAATATAGGGTCTTGAACAAGTTTCAGGGAAAATGCGCTCAAAGCCCCCAAAATTAAAGAGAATAAGAGCACAAACATTTTTTACTCCTCCTTGGTTTCCAAGATCTCTATGTTTAGATCCCCTATGACGGACATTATGTTAGCTTGCTTTTCAAGGCTCCCCTGCTGTAGGGTTATTCTGTAAGGCCTTGCGGGAAATTCACCGTATACTGGATCAAGGGGTACCCACCTTCCCCCTATCCAGGAAACATTCCAAGCATGATAATAGAAACCGTCCCCCTGAAATATAAGCCCCACCATTATCTCCGTTGGGATACCCACCGCCCTTGCCAAAGCCGCGTACAAAGTGGCATGTTCGTTGCAATCCCCATACCTATCCCTAAGAACCTGCTTTGCGGTGGGTATAGTGACGGATCCCCTCTTCTCCAAATTTTTATAAACCCATTCGAATATCCTCTTTGCCTTATCCAAATCCGTTTTTGCTCCCTTTGTTATTTCTTGGGCGAGATTTTTAATTTCCGGGTCATCAACCTCGAGGAATTGGGTGGGCTGTAGGTAATATGAAAGCTGGGGTGGAGGTATTTCCGTGCTCCCCTTAATATCCTTAGGGTATTCAACCGTTATTATTGCGGTGTCCCCGTTTGCGTATATTACCCTTTGGTTCGCAAAGTTGGGGTTAAGATCCCCCCTAATTGGATAGATCTTAGCCTTTAGGAAGGTTAGCCTTGAAGGGTCCCCCAATCTTCCCTTTGGTTTAACCGCGTAAAGGGCGAGGACGTTGAAGGGTTCAACGGGATCCTTTGCCTCCTCCTCACTTTGCGCAATTATATCCATCCGTAGGGGTTGATTTTGCAATATCAACTTCCCATCCTTTACGTGAGATCTAACTATTATCCCCTTAGCATTTAAGATCCACAAGGTATCACCTTCACTTTTAACTTCCGCGTCAATAAACGTCGCAACCGATGGGTCAAAGTAATGATATTTACCTTCCTTTATTAGACCCTTCGCCGAGACGAAGACGAAGGTTTGGGGAGTTAAAACTGGATAGGAAACGTTGTAAGTAAAGGTTTGCGGGGAACCCCTTGGGGGTTTGTAAGTCACCCTAAATTTCCCCCCTTCAACAATGCCATCCGCACTTATATTTTGATCCTGGGTTGATAAATTGTAGGAAAGCTTTTTGATTCCACCGGAATTGTCAATCTCAGCCTTCAAAACCGTCCTCATCTCCTTTACAAGCCCCAACATCAGAACCTTTATATACATCTCCTCGTTAAAATCGTAAATGTCGCCAACCTTAAAGGCTTTAATCTCCTCCCATCCAGCCCTGTTCCCCATCATATAGACACTTCCAACAAAGTAAAAGTCCGGCAAATTTCTTTTATCGGTTTTCTCCTTTACATCCGCGCACGAGAACAACAAAAACATCAAACTTACAACCCTTCTCATTACGGAGGGAATTGTAAGGCGGTTTTCACATCTTGAGGTTCTACTTTATAATACTAACCTTGTGCTTATATCCATAGATGGACCTTCGGGTGTTGGGAAAACTACGATAACAAAAAGGCTTGCTGATATTTTGGGTTTAAAGGCCGTTAGTACGGGTGCGATATATAGGACGGTTGCATACGCAATAAAGAAGGAAGGGGTAAGCCTTGAGAATGTTGAATCTTTAAGGAGTTTCGTTGAGGGTTTAAAGATAGACCAGGAATACAAAAATGGGGAGATAAGGACTTATTTAAATGGGGAGGATGTAAGCGGGTACCTTGATGAGCCCGAGATCTCGGATCTTGCTTCGAAGATTGCGGCCATAAGGGAGGTTAGGGAAGCCCTTTTGGAGGTGCAGAGGAGGATAGCGGGGGATGATGCGGTGGTTGAAGGTAGGGATATAGGGAGTGTGGTTTTACCTTACGCGGATATAAAGATATATTTAGATGCAAGCCTTGAGGTAAGAGCAAAAAGAAGGTACGAATATCTAAGGTCAAAGGGTCTAAACGTAAGTCTCGAGGAGGTAAAGAGGGAGGTGCTTGATAGGGACAACAGAGATAAAGGTAGATCCTCAGCCCCACTAATCAGACCCAAGGATGCCTTTTACATAGATACTACCCATATGAGCATTGATGAGGTGGTAAATAGGATTTTAAAAATTGTTAGGAGTTTGGCGGTATGAAAATTTTGATAGGTTTGACGGGTAACGCGGGATCGGGAAAAACCACCGTTGCCCAAATACTAAGGGATATGGGGTTTTCGGTGGTTGATGCGGACAAGGAAGCCCATGAGGTCTTAAAACATCCGGAGGTCATAAAGTTCCTAAAGGAAAAGCTCCCGGAGGCGGTGAAAAATGGGGAGGTTGATAGGAAGGTTTTGGGGGACAAGGTTTTCTTTGATGAGGAATTTAAGAAAGAGTTTGAGAAGATCGTAAGGCCCTTAGTTTTGGAAAGGCTAAAAGAGGTCATACAGAAAATAGAGGATAATATAGTTATAGTTGATGCGGCTTTGATATACGAGTATGGGGTTCAGGACGCCTTTGACCTTATTGTAGTCGTTTGGGCACCCGAGGAGGAACTGATTAGGAGAATGAAGGAGAGGGGAATGCCAGAGGAAAAGGCGAGGGCAATATTAAAGGCTCAAATTCCCCAGGAGGAGAAATTGAAATATGCGGATTTTGTTATAAGAAATTATGGTTCATTGGAGGATGTACGGAGGCAGGTTTATAAGGTTTTCAGGTCAATAATGAGGAAACTGGAGGAGATGGAGATAGGATGAAAATTTTGGGGATACACGATGGGCATACCGCAACCGCTTGCATTTTGGATAACGGAAAGCTTAAGGCTACGGTTTCGGAGGAGAGGATATGGCACGAGAAGGAGAAGGGGGGATTTCCGGAAGGGGCAATAAGGGAGGTTCTCTCAATATCAGGAATAAAACCTTCAGAGATAGATAAGGTTGCGGTGGCAACATTAACGCCACCCCTTTTACCCGAACACTTCAACGACCAAAAATTCCCGAGGAACCTATATCAAAGCCTTTACAAATTTATTCCTAAAAGCATATTGCAGGGTGATTCTTACGTGGATCCAATAGTGAATTTTGTGCATAAAATCTCAAGGAGAAGGGAAGAGATAGAAAGGAGGTTGAGGGAGCTGGGGATAAGAGGGGAGGTAATTTTCGTTGAGCACCATTTGGCGCATGCTTCATCCGCTTTTTTTGGTTCGGGCTTTGAAAGGAGTCTCGTTTTAACCCTGGATGGGGCGGGTGATGGGATAAGCGGAACTTATTATGTTGGAGATGGGCTAAAGCTCGAGCTGAAAGGTAGGATCTCTGCCTACAATTCCTTGGGGGAGTTTTATACGAGGATAACAGAATATTTGGGTTTAAAACCCTTATCCCATGAGTACAAGGTTATGGGGTTGGCACCTTATGCGGAACCCAAGTATGGGGAGGAGGTTTACAAGAGGGTTAGGAGATTCTTTGAGGTTAGGGGGGATAGGATCATAAACAAAGCAGGGGTTTACAAGAGGGATTACCTTAAGGTTTTCCAAAAGGTTTTCTATAAAGTTAGGTTTGATGTGATAGGGTACGTGGCACAGAAGGTTTTAGAGGATGTGGTTTTTGAATGGGTGGATAATGTGAAGGGGGATTTTGATACGGTGGCTTTGGGTGGGGGGGTGTTTATGAATGTCAAGTTAAATTATGGGTTCTTGGAAAGGTTTAAAAGGGTTTTTGTAATGCCCTCCGCCGGGGATGAAAGTATAGCATATGGAGAGGCAGCGTACGTAAGCGCCCAAAACGGGATAAAACCCGAACCCATAGGCACGTTATACTTGGGAAGGGATTTTTCCGAAAAGGAAATAGAAGAAGCTTTGTCGGAGATAGACGAGGGAAAGTTTAAAATTGAGAAAATTGGTAAGGATATACACGAGTACGTTGCGGATCTTTTGGTGGAAGGTTTTGTTGTGGCGAGGTTTTACGGAAGGGCGGAATGGGGGGCAAGGGCATTGGGAAACAGGTCTATTTTGGCGGATCCAAGGAGCTTAAACGTAGTTTCAAGGATAAACAGGATGATAAAGCACAGGGATTTTTGGATGCCCTTCGCACCCTCCGTCTTGGACGAGGATTTTGAGGATTACTTCATAGTTCCCACAAGAAGCAAGAGCGAAAGGTATATGATCTTGGCTTATCCAGCAAAACCTAGGGCACAAAGGGAATTACCCGCCTCCTTACATCAGGGGGATTTTACGGGAAGGCCCCAGGTGGTTTTTAAGGAGGATAATCCCGAATACTATTCCCTGATAAAAAGGTTTAAGGAAAAGACGGGGGTTGGAGCGGTTCTAAATACCTCCTTCAACCTTCACGGATACCCTATAGTATATAGCCCAAAACAGGCGATATTCACCCTCCTGAATTCCGATCTTGATGCCCTTGCGATAGGGGAGTACCTAGTAATGAGGATAAGGTAGTATAAAAAGCCCTAAATCCTCTTTCCCTAAAGAGTTTTGCCATTTGCCTACTTTTGATCCCCTCTTTGCAAACGAAAACGTAAATTTTCCCCCTATCAAGGCTTTCAACCGAATCAATTAATTCGTATATATCAACCTCTTCAAGGTTTATAACTTCCGCATTTTGAGGTAAGAATCTTATAAAAAGTTCGTCCTCTATTACATCTTCGGATGAGATATCAAGTTTTTTGGTTGTGCTTACGATTTCCTCAAGCAGGTTCAAAACTTTTTCCTCCTCCCTTTTTACATCCGAAAGCTTGAGCTTCGGTGGAGGGGGTGGGGCTATGGCGCAAAACTCGGATATACTGTAAGTTCCTATTTTTCTTGCCAGCCCGATTATCTCCTCCTTATCCATAAAGATCAAGGGTCTAAAAACAGGGATATTTATAGCCTCTTCTATTATTCCGAGCATGCTCATTGTTTGGGTTGAAACCTGCCCCAAAGATTCCCCAGTTATTATCGCTTTTGCCCCCAAATTTTTTGCCAAAATCTCCGCCAACCTGTACATAAACCTCTTAATGATTACTAACCTGTATTTTGGTTTTACAGAGGTTAAACCCCTCAATAGGGGTGTTGCGCTCATGACAAAAAGTTCCGGCTTATATCCGAATATCCAAAGTTCATAAAGCTTCTTTACCACACTATATGCCCCTCTTAGATGCTGTATCCCGCCTATGTCAAAAATGAGGAAGTATAACTTAAGTCCCCTTTTTAAACCTAACCAAGAGGCAACAGCGGAATCAAACCCTCCTGATATTAGGGAAACCGCCTTACCCTGAGCTCCGGAAGGGAATCCACCCATCCCCCTAAAATTTTCCGTAAATATAAATACATCCCTTCCCCTGATCTCGAGATTCACTTGGATTTCTGGGTTTTTAAGGTCAACGCCCGAAGAAAAAGGGTATAAGGCGCTCCCTATCTCGCTTTCCAACCTTCTAACGGAGATATTTTTATCCCTTACCTTAGCCCTAATTGCGAACTTTTTGCCTTTTACCTCAACACAAAAGAGCCTCGCGACCTTTCCCTTAAGGTCTTCTAAATCCAAAAATTCCACATGGTAAGATGGGGAAAAGGAACTTATACCAAAAATCCTACCTAAAATCCCCGAGAGATCATCATCGCATTCAACATAAACCCTATCCCTATCCCTCCAGATCTTATATTCTTTCCCCTCCCTCCGCAAGGCCTCTTCTATGTTTTTCTGAAGCAAGAAAATGTAATTCCTCTTTAGGCCCTCACCTTTGGTAAAGATCTCCGAAGAGTACCTAATAAGCCAAACCCTTCTATACCCCAACACTCTCAAGATGCCTTATATATTCGTCCGCCATAATAGCTGCGGTGGCGCCATCCGCAAGGGCATGCACCAACTGCCTCAAAGGTTTAACCCTACCATCACCCGCCACGAATAAACCCGGAGTTTTAGTTTTTGTATCTTCCCCAACCAAAGCGAAGCCATTCTCATCAAGATCCACATAATCCTTTATCGGATCGTTTACGGGTCTCAATCCTATGTATATAAAGGCACCATCAACCTCAAGGAAGCTCTCCTCCCCCGTTTTTACGTTCCTCAACCTCAAACCCCTTAGGAACTTATCTCCTACGAACTCCTCAACCACCGTATTCGTAATGATCTTTGCCTTTGGATTAGCCTTGAGCTGTTCCACATAAAACCTCTGCGCCCTGAACTCGTCCCTCCTATGTATAAGATATAGCTCCCCCACCATGTTTAACAGATACAGACCCTCAGTAAATGCGGAATCTCCACCTCCTATAACCGCAACCCTCTTCCCCTTAAAGAAAGCCCCATCACAAACCGCGCAATATGAAACTCCCCTCCCCGTAAACTCCCTCTCACCTGGAACATTTAGCTTCTTGGGCTCCGCCCCCGCTGCCCATATTACCGCTTTTGCGGTATGTTCCCCTTCCGTGGTTTCCAAAACAAAGATTTCTCCTTCCTTCCTTAGGGACAAAACTTCTGCGAATATTATCTCAGCTCCAAAATCCCTGGCATGCTCTTCAAACCTTTGGGCAAGCTCGGGACCCGTGGCCCTTAAACCCGGATAATTATCAACATCCGCCGTGGTTGCTATTTGCCCCCCTATTACCCCCTTCTCAAATATCACCGTTTTCCTCATAGATCTTGCTGCATAGATTCCCGCCCCCAATCCCGCGGGTCCCCCTCCAACTATCGCGATATCCCAACTCCTTTCCATAACTACCAATTCTAAAAGAGAATTGTCCCATCCTCAACCTCAACGTCTTTCAGAACCTTAAAAGGTCCTATTACGCAATTTTTCCCTATTTTAGTTTTCCCAAGCAAAACCACAAAGGGATATATCGTTGTATCCTCGCCTATGCTTACCGAATGCTCAACGTATACGTTCTCGGGCATTATAAATGTGACACCCTTTTCCATATGACCCCTCTTTATCCTTTCTTGCATTACCCTCTCCACTTCCGCCAATTGTTCCCTCGTATTTACCCCCAAAATTTCCCTCCAATCTTCTACCTTTAAAACTTCAACGTTTCCCATAAATTTAAATACATCCGTGAGGTAATATTCCCCCTGCGAGTTGTTCATATCTATGTGGTTTAGGGTTTCAAATAGGATCTCGCTTCTGAAAATGTAAAAGCCACCATTCACTTCCCTTATTTTCCTCTCCTCCTCCGTTGCATCCTTGTGCTCCACGATCCTTATTTTTTCCCCATCCCTTATTATCCTCCCGTATCCAGAAGGGTCTGGCAATTCCGCGGATAGGATCACCGCATTCCTGCTTTTTACCTTTTCAAGCATTATTTTAACGGTTTCCGTCCTTATTAGAGGTGCATCTCCGGGGGCCACGTATAAAAGGCTTTCAGTTTCAACAAGGTCTTTTATGGTTTTTACCGCGTCCCCAGTTCCCATTGGAAACTTTTGAATAACCACCTCAACGTTTTCGTAATCCTTTAAAACTTCCTTCAGGGGTTCGGCATTATTTTCGTTTCCCACAACGAAAATCCTTTTTGGATTTAAGGGTTTGACCGCTTCCACCGCCCACTCTATCATTGTTTTTCCCGAAACCTTATGAAGGACCTTTGAGAGCTTTGAGTTCATCCTCTTTGAAAGCCCACCCGCAAGGATAGCGCAATAAAATTTTTCCATCACCTTTCGGGAGTTAGCTCCCTTTTAACTTTCTCCTCAACGAAAGCCTCAAGTATATCTCCAACTTTAAACTTCTCAAAGTTTTCAAGCTTTATTCCACATTCGTACCCCTGCTGAACCTCCTTTACATCATCTTTAAACCTCTTAAGGGAAGCTATCCTTGTCTCCGCTATCACGTTTCCTTCCCTCTTCACCCTTATCTTCGCATCCCTCCTTATTACCCCGTTTAAAACATAGCAACCCGCGACGTTTCCAGAAGAAGTTTGGAATACCGCCCTAACCTCCGCTTCCCCAATCTTCCTTTCCACAATTTCAGGCTCAAGCTGCCCCGATAGTATATACCT